>ERZ1669249.150-NODE-150-length-40443-cov-36.406655_pt1 | contig 40443 bp, 38 predicted proteins | sample MGYA00579293_ERZ1669249 | MGnify/ENA primary metagenome ERZ1669249 (study PRJEB41166, sample SAMN08046057) | hot springs metagenome | biome: hot spring; feature: neutral hot spring; material: thermophilic sediment; isolation source: thermophilic sediment from... | reverse complement strand
ACTTCTCGGCAAGTTTTCGGATGTCGTGGTGCTTCTCCACATACTCCCGCCCGCGCTTCCCCATCTCCGCTCGCTCCTCCGGTGGCATCTGATAGAGTTTGATGACCGCCTCCGCCAGGGCCTCCGGGTCCCGCGGCGGAACGGCAAAGCCACAGCGGGCTTCCTCGACAGGGTTGTTCGCAGGCCTTCCCGCAAGGATCAGTGGTTTGCTTGCCGCTAAATAGTCAAAGAGCTTGTTCACGCTGATGCCGTAGTTGTAGAGAGGTAGATCGTGCAAAATGAAGACCGTAGCATCAGCGACGCAGAGGACTCTCGGAGCCTCGGCCTTCGGCACCGACTCGCGGAACTCGACGTTGCGAAGCCCTAGCTCTTCGGCCCAGGCCATCAGTTTGGGTTTCTCCGGGCCGTCGCCGACGAGGATAAAGCGAATCTCATGAAGTCCGCGGTCCTGAACAGCTTTAGCTGCACGAATGAGCACGTCCAGAGCATTGGCTTGGCCGTGCGCTCCCACGTACATCACTGTGAACATCTCTTGTGAGCTCGAAGAGACAGTTGGCGTACTCGAGAAGCGCGAGAGATCCACGCCATTGGGGATCCAACAGATCTTTTCTGATGGGATGCCCAGCGCCGTGATGTACTGATGAGCATAGGGAAGCAGAGTAATGATCTTTCCTGCTTTTTTATAGAGAAACCGTTCCAGAGCCTGCAAAGCTTTCGTTACGGGGTGGCGCTCGCTCAGTTCCCCCATGTCAATGATCGTCTGCGGCCAGAGGTCGCGGACCTCCATCACGAGGGGCACTCGGTAGTGCCGGGCAACCCAATAGGCCGCTAAGGGCGTGAGAAGATGGGGCGAGGAGCCGATCACAACATCGGGATTCCCGATCTCAGGGGCGAGCTTGGGGAGCTTGTGCCCCAGTTGCCAAGCCCGAAGCGCGAAAGCCACCATATTCCGCACCCGGCGCCAATCGTTGCGCTGGTAAGGAGGGGTGCGAATCCAGACAAACTTGAGGCCATCCACATCCTCAACCTTCCAGCGCTCGCCCGGCCTAAGGCGGGTCTCCCGATGGAGGTAATGGTGGAAACTCGTGGCGAAGATGACCACCCGATGGCCGCGCTTCACCAGCTCCCGCCCGAGGTCGTAGTGCCGGGTCCCCCCGGGGAGGTCCGGAGGGTTAGCATAGTGGTTGAAGATCCAGATGTTCATCGTGAGCAGGTCCCCTTCATAAGTTCCAAAAGCTTTTCTGTGTTCAACTTCAAGTTAAAATCCGTTTCCACTTTTGCCCTTCCCGATCGTGCCAATTGCGTTCGAAGACTTTCGTCTCTCATGATCTTTACGATCGCTTCAGCAAGGGCTTGAGAGGATCCTGGCGGCACAAGTAAGCCAGCTCCTCCTCCGAGAAGCTCAGGAATCCCTCCTGTTTCTGTTGAGATCACAGGTATCCCATAAGCCATGGCCTCCATTAGCGCTACAGGAATGCCTTCTTTTTCGCCGTTTTCAGTAACTATGCTGGGCAGAACCACCACATCAACCTCCCCTCGCCCGTACATTTGGATGAGTTCGCGGTGAGAGAGCCGTCCCAGAAATTGAACCACGTCATTGAGGCCCAGTGCTTTTGATCGTTGACGCAGTTCCTCATCCAAAGGACCATCTCCAATAATAAGGCACTTGAAGTTATGAACATCCCTTTCCCGAAGCAGCGCACAGGCTTCTATTAGGAACCGGTGCCCTTTTACGCGTACAAGATTGGCCGGGCAGGCGACCACAAACGCTGGCCGCGGCGGACGCAACTGCGCAGGCGGCGTATCGGGCAGTCTTACTCCCATATGCAGCACCTTCACTTTGTGTTGGTATTGATCGCCAACAATCCGCAGCACCTCGCGCCGGCCGTCCTCGGAAATGCACCGCACAAAAGCCGCCCCTTCTACCTTAAGGCGAAGCAGGTTGTCCTCCGCGATGTCCCACCGGTGGAGGGTCATGCTCCAGGGAATTCCCGTAAGTTCCGAGGCTATCCAGGCCATGGTGGCGGTGGTGGAACCCCAATGGGCGTGGATATGCTGCACTTTCGCTTGGCGCAGCAAATCGGCGATAAACACAGCTTTGGGAGCGATGGCAAGGTTCTTGACCAGGATCTTGGGTGTTCGTGAATGGCGAAAGATGTTTGTCAACACTTTCCACAGACGAGGCTTCAGGATCACAGCTTTCAAGAAAGCGAGGAAAATCCCCGCGCTGAACAAAGGAAGCCATACGGTCCTATCCAAGAGCTGTCGGCCAGGGTCGTGGAAAACCTCCTTTGGAGGATTCCGGGGCACAATGAGGAGCTCCACGCCAAGCTCGGCCACGGCGAGCATCTCCTCCAGGACGAAGGTCTCCCCCCGCCCGAACGGCGCATGCGCGGTTATGTAAGCGATCTTCATCGAATAATCACCGCCTCTCCTGGTTCGCGCAGCTTCTCCAGGACCTTAGCGCCGATCGCCCTAACCCGATTTTTCCAAACCTGTTGGTAACTAATCCAGCGATCCCGAAACTCGGGAATGAGCGTCTCATCATCTATCATAGCAAGGGCGGTGAGTTGATGGATATGCAAGTCATGGTAGAAGGGGCTCGCGAGGTGGCCTTGTGCATCGTAGTAAGACCAGTAGCCCGCGTCGTACTCCTGGAGGTGGCCTTTCAGGGTGTCCAACGAAAGCCTGAAGAGCTCGCGAGCATTTTCGTCCTTGAACGCCAGCCAGAAATCGTAAAGTCCAAAGAGAGCAAAAATCCAGCCGTTCAGGATAGAAGAACGGGGTATGGAGGGCGCTTCCTCCAGAAATAACCACTTCCCCTCAACAATTGCGGGACCGCCTCTCTCCACCGGCCTGCACATAAGATCCAACGCCCGCCTTGCACCCTCTGCGAATACTCCGTCACCGGTCAGCTTCCACGCTCGCACGAAGGCCGATATACACTCGCCCTGGGTCATCGCCGAATACGGAGAAGCAAGGAACAGGCCCAGTTCGGGCCAGACCGGCCAGCCCCCATCATCGTCCTGCCGAGCCAAGAGCCAGCGGCAAAGCCTGAGGAACTCTTCCCTATCCCTGTCATTGCGGGTTAGGAGCCACCTATCCCAATGGCCGAGGGCTTTCTGCACCACCGTCGTGCAAAGGTGACCCGCCGACCGTCCGCCAAGACATTCACCGGGATGGCCTCATCATCGGCGTGCCCGGCCCAGCGCGTCTTCCCCGTTAGATCGTTGAAGTAGCCAGCCAACTCCTCCGGGCGGAAGGCTTTGCCCAGGCGTTGGGGCTGGTGGTAATAGCTCCGCCCCGCCAGCACCTTGGCCCAGCGCACGAACAAGCGAGGCCACTTCGCGAGCCGCGTCATGCCCGTCCACACTCCTTCAAGAGCCTCAAATACAACGCTTCATACTCTCTGGCTGTCCGGGCAATGTCAAAGCGCTCCAGTGCGCGCTCCCGCGCCGCTTTACCCATGCGCTGGCGGAGGTCCACATCTTTAGCCAGCTGCAGGATTCCCTTGGCCAGCGCCTCGGGATTGCGGGGAGGCACCAGAATCCCGGTTACTCCATCCTCTACCAATTCCGGGACTCCTCCCACGGCAGTGGCTACTACCGGCTTGCCGGCTGCCATGGCTTCCAGAACAGTCAGCGGTACCCCTTCCCAATCAGACGGGAGAATAAATACATCAGAGTCTGCTAAGAGCTTAGGCACGTCATCCCGTATGCCTAGGAATAAAACCGTCCCTTCCAACCCCATTTCTACGACGGTCTTTTCCACCGCAGGACGCAAAGGACCATCCCCAATGAGCCAAAGCTGCATCGTTGGATGTTCCTTAACAGCCAGAGCAAACGCTTCTATAAGGAGGAGATGGTTCTTTTGGGGTGCGAACCGGCCTATGTGAAGCAATACCACATCCCTTCCTTTTTTAGTATTATCTTGCCCTGCGTTAGTAATAAACCGCGCAGTGGGGATCCCATTATAGATCACTGGCGTATGGATACCCCGACCGTATACGGCCCGGACGGTGTTCGCCACTTCCCGAGAGATGCTGACAGGCACAACCTTCCCCAGCCGAAAAGCCATCCAGTGCACTAATTTTCCGACCCGGTCTACCTCTTTTTGAGCCACGTTGTGGACCGTGTGGACCCGAACGGGAACACGGCAAAAAAGCGTGGGCAGCAGTGTATAGCGCAGCACGTAACGATGGGTATGGACGACATCCGGGCGGAAGGTATGAAATAGGCGGTAAAGCCGGGGGATCATCCGCAGATCCAGCCCGCGGTGCTTATTGAGAAAATAGACCTGAAGCCCTTTCTCCTTGATCACTTTTTCCAATATTGTCCCGCTTTCGGGGTAGAGGCTTACAGCAGCTACCTCAAAGCGCTCCTTGTCAGTGGCTTCCATTAAGTCCACAACTAGCCGCTCCGCCCCACCCGGACCGAAGTTGGGGATGATATGAAGGACGCGCACTTTTCTCGTCATCTCTTGCCCCCACACCACTCTAACACCATCCTTGAGAAACCCCGTACCACTCCCAAAAGCGGATAGACACTTTTGTGGCGCAAGCAGCTCAACATGGCGAACAGGGAGATCCCAGTTAAGTGCCAACCAAAAGCAATTGTAGGCACAATTTGCATTCGGTAGCGCCCTTTAATGTACTTTCGCCAGAACACATAGTTGTTGAAAACAGAGGCCTCATAAGAGGATAGAAGGCGCTGAGGGCTGAGCTTCCTCGCTCCACCTAAGTGATCGTAAGGAACGTTCCCGACCAAGATAGCTTTGCCACCGTGGCGAACAACATCAAGCACAAAAGCGCCATCATCGCGCAGAGCGTAAGGAATCCTTTCAAGATCTGGGTCGCCGAACACAGAATTCTTCACGAGGAAATCCCGGTCGGCTGCGATGCAGCGGCCATATCCTCCTTCCACTTCATATGGCCGCTCAAAGGAGGGGTTTCTGGGGTAGTAGAACCCACCACCAGCGGTATAGCCAAGGTAGCGCTTCGAAGTCGGTACAGCCATGCCAAATAGGGCATAGATTAGTCTTCTCTTCCCTTGGGGGAAGGCTTCGGGAGAATATGGGAGGGCTAGGACTGCATTATATCGGAACATCTCTGAAAACAGCCTTTTGACTGCTTCCACATCCCTAAAAACGATGTCGTCATCGAGTAACAGCAAGTAGCGAAACCTTGCCTCTTTAATACCCACCGCACGCTGCGTAACCATCCCCCGAGGGCTATGGATGAACCGGGTATTTGGTACAGGTGTGTCCCAAGCTGGTACACCGTAAGGTAAAACGATGATGATCTCTGCAGGTGGTAGGGATTGGTTTCTTAGGCTTTCAAGAAGATAGTCAAGATGCAGATTATGGCCAACTGAACGGATCACGGCGCTGAACGAGAGAGAAGTTAGAAATTCATCTGATACCATAACATCTGCCTCCTTTCGCTGTGTTTCCAAAGGTCTTATCGGCGTTCGCACGGCGCTCTGCGTTGGCCACAACTAAGATCAAGCTAAATGCCAACCAGAAGTATTTCCAGTACAAATTGCCCAGAGTTAAACCAGCAGCAAGGACTCCAATCAAAATGGCCTCGACCGCCGCTGAAGCAGGGTCCTTGCGTGACAGCCGACGCGCTAGTCGCCAGTGTTGCCAGAACACCGCGAGCAAGAGGAACCCACCTATAATGCCCGTTTCCACAAATATCTGGAGGTAGATATTATGTGCTGGTCGGTGAATGCCTGGGTCATAACTGACCGGCACCTGGGAATAGAAAAGATCGTAAGCATAAGGAAAATTCTCATATCCGTACCCTAAAAGGGGCTTATTAAGAAAAGAGATGACTCCAATTTTCCAGATTGAAAATCGACCAGCTCCCTCACTACTAAGAACAACATTGAGATTGAATCGCTCAAGTAAATTTTGGGGTAAAAATCCCAATGCTAGCACGGCAACAATAGTGGTGATTACAAGTCCAGCGGCAATTACTGAGCGTTTTGAAAGCCTTTTGTGCATTCTCCAAAGAAAGATAAGCATGGCTATAGCTGCGCTCAGGACTCCACCTCGCGATCCGGTAAGCAAGATAGCTAAAAGGATAACCACTGTCGATACAAATGACCACTTTTTGGGGAGACTATTTGGTCGCGCTATCCATTCTAGAGAAAGAACTAATGGCAAAACTAGAGATGTAGCAAGCTGATTTGGATCTGCCTTCCTCGCTTCACCAAAGACAAGACTGGCACGGATGCTCTCTCCATACGTGACTCTCTGGGCGTAAAGAAACAAAGTACAGGCCGCCGCCAAGCAACCACCCAGAACGATTAGACTTTTTAGAACCTCTACTTCTCTTTTTTCAACAGGATATATGCCAGCACACAAGTAGATCAGAAAAAGCCCAATAAGGGTAAAAAGACCGCGGAATGTGCTCTCAGGGGACAGGGCCCATAGCGATGAGAGGCTGGCCAAAAGCAGAAACGTCAGCCAACCCCAGATCACTGAGGGTGGTTTGAAAACACGACCTTGCCCAAGGATTAACCGATTGGCTAAGAAAGCAACAACTGTTGCTATTCCAAAGTAACGGGTAAGTGTGCCAACAGTTCCTAACCCCAATACGTTATCGAAGGGCAACAAGGCCGCATAGATACCGAAAGGGAAAATAACAGGGCTCCTGACGAAGAAGTACAACAAGCCGAGAGGAGCAATTACCACACACCCCACTTGGTTAAGTGTAATTCCCGCACGCTTATAAGTACGCATATAACGCATTTTTTAGCGCCTACACTTTACATACCAAAACATCCACGCCTCACCGGCCAACACCGGCACCGCATAGGCAACCGCTGCGCCTAAAGCGTGAAATGATGGTACCAGAATGGAGGCCAGAAGCACCATTAACCCCAACCTCACGACGTTAACCCATGCATCTACTTGCGGCCGCATCATGGTATGTACCAGCATCGTTCCCAGGCCCAGGAAGACCACGGCAGCAAACGCACTAGCAGTCACCAAAAAGACCGGCAGCGCCCGACGATACTCCTCTCCCAGCACAAACCACTGCAGGGAACCTAAGCCGGCTATCCCCAGCACTGCGAGCACAGCGTAGTACGGTGCTATCCGCGTGAGCCTGCTCAGGTATCTTCCTATTTGCTCTTGCCCCTCAAGGGCGGTCACCTGGGGGAAGAGAACCGCGCGTATTGCTGTGTTCAAGGTGGTAAATGCCACGGTGAAGGTCATACCTGCGGAGAAGATACCAACCTCCTCTAAGGAAGCGCGCACGGCCAGGATGAACCTAGCCAAATATGGCATTGCTATATAGCTGATGCCTGATAGTGCCACCCACTTGCTGTAGTGGAGCATTTCCCTGAGCATGCTAAGACTCGCGCCTGACTGTCTGAGGGTAACCGCTATTGCCTCACGCCCCTTGGGCGCCATCCCAACCAAGGTCAGCACGAAGACTGGAACGGTGTAAGTTGCAGCAAGCCAAGCTAGCGGATCCTCGGGGAAGAGTTTGTAGGCGACCAGCAAGGATGCCAGGCGAAGCCCGCAATAGGCCAAAATGTACCCTGTAAGCTGTTTGAAGGAGCGATAAGCTTGGAGATAAGACTGGAGATAAGTCCAGAGGAAAAGAAACCCACCCGTGATAAGGGCGATGGCAAAGAGCTTGGAGTTTACGGAACCTACGCCTAGGCTCCAAGCTAAAAAGCTGCTTAGGGGCAAGCATGTCACGGCGAGAAGGGCAAAGAGCATGCCCTTCAAGCTTAACGCTGTCCCAAGGACCATAGTTTGTTTTTCTGGTTCCGCTTGATATTTGTTAAACAGGCGAATCATGGCGAGATTAAACCCAAAATCGCCGACGGTCCCTGCCAGTGTGGCTACAGAAAACGCCAAAGAGAACACGCCAAACCCTTCAGCACCAAGCTTCTTGGCCGCGACAACATTGACAACAAATCCTACCAAGTTATTGAACGCGGTAGCAATGGTAACAGAAGCTAATGGGACCACTTGTTTTCGTGGTAGTGCGAGCGGCCCGCCTATCGAATCCAAAAACCTCATCATGATCTCCCGAAACATTCAAGAACAACCATCACAATCCTCTCCCCCGCCCGGCCATCCCCATAGGGCCAGGCCGATTCTACTCCTGGCCGAGCCTCCAGGGCCGCCTGGGCGATACGCTCAGGGTCGCAGCCCACGAGGGTGTTCCACCCCGCCTCCACCGTCTCGGCCCACTCCGTCTCCTCCCGCAGGGCACCCGAAAGGAGAACGCATCCTTCTGGCTCCGTCGAAACTTCTCATAAGTCGATATCCGGTCAGCAGCCTTGTTTTTACAATGGTTTTCGCGCTCTTCCACCACATCGTGAACGGTCAGCCCCTTGCGCCACTCTTCCCGATCCCGGGTATAGTCCCGCTCCCCGTTTCGAGCTGCTGGAGGAACCACACCATCCCGATAGGCCCCAAGGCCTTCGCCAGTGCCTCAATACCCTGGTCCCTAATCTGAGCTGGGGTTGCCTTTGGAATTTCCATTGGGCGTCACCTCCATCATATCCATGAACACATGTGTTGGACTTTCTCATGGACGAGTTCCGCTCTCCAAGGTCACGCTTACTTCGCCATGCCGGATTAGCCGCCGGGCAGAAGCGGCCAGGAATTCCACACTAACTGGCTCACCATCCGCACCATAGCTGACGATCACCCCGCCCGGCTCCTCAATCGCGTCCACTGGTGGGTCGTCACGCAGGAGAAGCCGCAGCACGTCTGATTCTTGGTCATACCGGATACGCATCCCATTCACCTCAAGCCCTTCATCGCCCGGCTTTGAGCCAGTCCTCCCTGGTGACCCGCGCTTGCCTCAGGATTGGGCTAAAAGATCGACGCCGATCTCTTTGCGATGCGGGTTTGGAATGGTGACGATCAGATCCGCCTTTACCATGAAGTAATGCTTCCCACCCCTATATGGACCGTCGAAGCCAAGCTTCTGCAGGCACCTCACCAATTCAAGCCAAGAAACAGGCGTGAGTCTAGCCCCCAACTTCCAGCCTTTCCGGCTCCTGGATACGACACTTCCCAATAGGTGGTATCGGTAGCCCCCGCCGCAGCCGTAACACAATCCAGCCTTCGAGGACCTCCCTGAGGTTTTGTCGGCACTCCTCAAGCGTCCTCCCAGTGGCCCAGATGCCCTCCAAGCCCGGGACTTCCCCGTAGTAAGGCTCCTCGTCCTGGATAAGCTCATACTTCGCTGCCCCTAGTGCCGCCTCGATGTATTCTGTGAGCATCCCAGCCCCCCCTCTCATGATTATCTCCCGCGCGATTCTACCAGAAATTCGACTATCCTTTTTGCCGCTCGCCCATCTCCGTAGGGCCAGGTGGAGTCTACCCCCGGCCGGGCCTCCAAAGCCGCCCGGACGATCCGTCCCGGGTCGCAGCCCACAAGGGTGTTCCACCCAGCCTCCACCGTCTCCACCCATTCGGTCTCCTCCCGGAGGGTCACGCAGGGCACCCGGAAGAAGAAGGCCTCTTTCTGCACCCCGCCGGAGTCGGTGAGGATCACCCGGGCGTTTTTCTCCAGAACCAGCATGTCCAGGTAGGAGACCGGCTCCAGCATCCGTACGGCATGGGAGCGAAGGCCGAGAGCCTCCACCTGTTTCCGGGTGCGGGGGTGCAGGGGCAGGATCACGGGAAGGCCCTCCCGCCCAATCCGCCCCAGGCCCTCAAAGATGGCCCGCAATCGCTCCAGATCGTCGGTGTTCTCCGCCCGATGGACGGTGGCCAGGGCGTAGGATCGGGGCGCAAGGTCCAGCCGCTCCAGAATTCGGGACTTGCGCTCGGCTAGGTCCAGATACAGAAGCGCCGCGTCATACATCACGTCCCCCACCCGGTGTACGCCCTCCGTGATCCCCTCCCGCCGCAGGTTCTCCACCGCGGTCTGTGTGGGACAGAAAAGGAGATCGGAGACGTGGTCAGTGAGCACCCGGTTGATTTCCTCGGGCATCCTACGATTGAAGCTTCGGAGGCCTGCCTCCACGTGGGCCACAGGGATGTGGAGCTTCGCCGCCGCAAGAGCCCCCGCCAGAGTGGTGTTGGTGTCTCCGTAGACCATCACCAGGTCGGGCTTTTCCTCGAGGAGCACTTCCTCAATCCGCTTGAGCATCTCCCCGGTCTGGTGGCCATGGGTGCCGGAGCCCACGCCGAGATGGTAATCCGGGGCCTTCAGGCCCAGTTCGTCAAAGAACACCTGGGACATCTCGTAATCATAATGCTGGCCGGTGTGGACGAGAACCTCGTGGATCGGGCTTTCTGGATGCTCAAGATTGTGGTGTTCAATTGCTTGAAGGATCGGGGCAAGCTTTATGAATTGAGGTCGGGCACCGACAATATCAACCACTTTCATCTTCGCTCTCAATACCAAAGATCACAGTCCCTCCCCCGGTCAGTTCGCAGGGATCGGGGCACTGTAGATATGCCGCCTTGCCTTCGCGGGCCAGACCAAGTTCGCTTGGGCTCACCCCGCGGCTCAGCGCCACATAGTACGGCATAAACGAAGTCAGTGAGTGAATACACAGGGGTTTATCGGACACAAGCTTGAAGCCATCAACGATGCGAAAAACATCCCCCACTTTGTAAACAGGACAATGTCCTTTAACATCAATTACTTTCACAAGCAGGTTTGACGGCTTAAGGCCCATTTTTGTCTTCAAAGAACCTCCTAACTGCGGAGGCTACGTATTCGACCTCTTCGTCCCGGAGTTCAGGGAACATGGGCAGAGATAGGACTTCGCGGCTAGCGCGCTCGCTTTCAAGAAGATCCCCTTCTTTGTAGCCAAGGCCCTTGAAACATGGCTGAAGGTGAAGGGGCAAGGGGTAGTAAACTTGGGTCTCTATCCCTTGCTGCTTCAAGTGCTTCTGTAGCGCATCCCTTTTTCCTCCGCGAACACGGACCGTGTATTGGTGAAAGATGTGGGTTCTGTTTGGTGCGCGATAGGGGAGGACAAGGGCGTCTAGCCCCTGAAGGAGGCGATCGTAAAGGTCCGCGATCTTTTGGCGCCTTTCGGTCCACTTTTCAAGGTGAGGAAGTTTTGCCTGGAGGATAGCGGCCTGGAGGGCGTCGAGGCGAGAGTTTGTACCCACCAAATGATGGTAATACTTGGGCTTGGAACCATGGACCCGAAGCATCCGCACCCGCTCGGCGAGCTCATCGTCGTTGGTGACCACTAACCCTCCATCGCCGTAGGCCCCGAGGTTCTTGGTGGGGAAGAAGCTAAAACATCCCAGATGCCCAATGGTTCCGGCCTTATGGCCCTTGTATTCGGCACCTATTGCCTGAGCTGCATCCTCGATCACATAGAGGCCGTGTTCCTTGGCGATCGCCATGATCTCGTCCATATCCGCGGGTTGACCATAGAGGTGGACGGGGATGATGGCCCTGATGGTGATACCAGATGGAGGCTGATCAAGGATTTTCCGGACGCTTTCGAGGCTGATGTTGAAGGTTTTTGGGTCGATGTCGGCAAAGATAGGGGTTGCGCCTGCGTTCACCACGGTTCCGGCGGTGGCGAAGAAGGTGAAGCTGGGGACGATCACCCCGTCTCCTGGGCCGATCCCCAAGGCCTTGAGGGAAAGGAGAAGGGCGTCGGTGCCGCTCGCCACACCGATGGCATGTTTGCCCCCAAGATATCCGGCGATCTTGGCTTCAAACGCTTCGACCTCTGGTCCCAGGATGAAGTGCCCCGACTCCAATACGCGGCGGATGGCCGTATCGATCTCCCCTTGGATGGCCCGGTACTGCCTGGTGAGGTCAAAAACCGGGATTTTCATGACTCACAGATCCTCCCCAAGATAGCGCACCTGATTCCCTTCCTTGACATAGCGCCGTCCGCATTCCCGGCAGACGGCCAAGTTCCCTTCGAATGCAAGCCGGCAGCCACACCGGCAGGCCCAGCCGATTTGGCGGGCGGGGACGCCTGCCACCAAGGCATATGGCAGCACGTCCTTGGTCACCACCGCCCCGGCGGCCACGAACGCCCATTCCCCGATGGTCACCCCGCAGATGATGGTGGCGTTGGCCCCGATGGTCGCCCCGCGCTTGACCACCGTGGGGATGTAATCCTCGCTGCGGTTGCGGGGAAAGGCGGATCGGGGGGTCTTGATGTTGGTAAAGACACAACTTGGGCCGCAGAACACGTGGTCTTCAAGCGTTACGCCCTCGTAAACCGAAACGTTATTTTGGATCTTCACGTTGTTGCCGATCTTTACATTTTTGGCCACAAAAACGTTTTGCCCCAAAGTACAATTCTCCCCGATCTCCGCGCCGGCCATGATGTGACAGAAATGCCATATTCTCGTTCCCTTGCCGATCTTCGCTCCGGGATCAACATAGGCGGACTCGTGGACGAAATAGTCCCTTTGTTCCTGGTTCATCACGCCCCCTTGAGGATTTCTGTCGCTTTTTCAAGAACGCGGACAACCCGAACCGCGCTTTCGCCATCGGATAGCGGCTTTTCTCCCTTGGCCACGCAGTCAAGGAAGTGCTTGAGTTCCATCTTCAAAGGGTCGCCATGGGCCTTAAATATCACTTCTGAGCCTTGGTCCACTTCCTTTAGCCTTGGATCGACGAATTTTTTGTGTAACATGACCTCACCGTTTATTTCGTCGAAAACAAGCATCCCCTTCTCCCCAATTATGGTGAGGCGGCGCTGTCGCTCCGGCCAAAGCCAGGAAACATGGAGGTGAGCGTGAAGTCCGTTTGGGAAGCGGAGGTGGAGGTATACATCGTCCTCGATGTCCTTTTGGATCGTTGCCTGGCCTTGGGCCTGGATCTCCTCGGGCTCCAAGTCGGTCAGGTAAAGGAGGACGGCAAGATCGTGGACTCCGAAACTCCAAAGGACGTTTTCCACCGTCCGGACGGTCCCCAACTTAAGCCGCTCTTGATGGATGCTCCATATCTTTCCTAGGCCGCCGGATCTTATAAATTGCTTGATCCACGGGATGGCCGGCTGGTAAAGGAGAAGGTGCCCAACCATGAGGGTTCGTCCTTTGCTCCTGGCTAGGTCCAGGAGTTCTTCGGCCTCTTTTGTCCTCAAGGCCAAAGGCTTCTCCACGAAAACATGCTTTCCTGCAAGAAGGGCCTCTTTGGCCACTTCGTAGTGGGTGGCTGCAGGGGTGGCGATCACCACCGCCAGGATATCGCTGGCCGAGAGAAGCTCGCGGTGATGAGCATAGATTGGAATGTCAGGATAAATCCCGGCGAGATCTGCTCTTGTTTCTGGATCGATTTCCGCTATGGCGCCCAAACCTTCAAGTTCATACAGAGTACGGGCCAGGTTTCGTCCCCAGTTTCCGGCGCCGATGAGCCCCACCTTCATAATAGTGTGATCTTCTCCCGCCCGTTGCGCACTCCCTTAGTGGCGTTACGGGTATCAAAGACGTGTTTTGCGTGCGTTACCACGAGTTCGTAGTCGATGCAGCTGTGGTCGGTGGCAATGATCACGAGGTCTTGAGCCGAAAGGAGTTCAGGGGTGAGGGATTGGCTTTCCATGGCAAGACCTTCGTAAGCGAAAGAGGGCACAAAAGGATCGTGATAGGTAACCTGTACACCATCGGCCTGAAGGAGTTTTATGAGCTCAATCGCCGGGGATTTCCGGTAATCGTCGATATCCCGCTTGTAGGCTACACCCAAGACCAACACCTTGGCTTTGGAAGGGGGGATTCCCAGTTTGTTCAGAATCCGGAAGGTCTTGTCCCGCACGAACTCCGGCATCCTGCGGTTGATTTCCCCGGCTAAGGCGATGAAGTGGGTGTTGAAATTGAGCTCCTTGGCCTTCCACTCAAGGTAATGGGGGTCCACCGGGATGCAGTGGCCACCTACCCCGGGCCCAGGCCAGAAGGGCATGATCCCGAAAGGCTTGGTGAACGCGGCTTCCAGGACCTCCCAGACGTTTAGGCCCATCCGATCGCAGAGCATGGCCAGTTCGTTTACCAAAGCGATGTTCACCGCCCGGAAGGTGTTCTCGAAAACCTTTACGAGCTCCGCGGCCTTGGCACTGGATACCGGAATGACCTTCTCCACCGTCTGGGAGTAAAAAGCCAGGCCCACTTCCAAAGAGTTTGGCCCTACGCCGCCCACAACCTTGCTTATGTTGCGGGTGGTGTACCGCTTGTTCCCGGGATCAACGCGCTCGGGTGAATGCACCAAAAAGAAATCTTCTTCCACTTTAAGACCTGATGATTCGAGGATGGGGAGCATGAGCTCTTCCGTGGTCCCTGGGTAAGTGGTGGACTCCAGGCTCACCAGTTGCCCAGGCCGAAGGCGACGAGCGATCTCCCGGGTGACTTTTTCCACGTATTGGAGATCCGGCGTGAGGTTTTTGGTGAGGGGAGTAGGGACACAGATGACGATGACGTCCATTTCCGGAACCCGCGAAAAATCGGTCTCAGCGCGGATGAGTCCTTTGGTTACGAGCTCGCGAAGTTCCTCATCCTTGACATCCTTTATGTAATTTTCTCCGCGTTTTATTTTCTCTGCCCGGACGGGGTTTTGCTCTATCCCAATTACTCGGTATCCAACCTTTGCTTTCTCTACGGCGAACGGCAGGCCCACATATCCCAGGCCCACCACCCCCACGATGGCACTATGATCCGCAATTTTTCTTAAGAGTTCCTCTTTGTATCGCACCCCGAAACCCCTTCCCTATTTCGAGGTTAACCTGGGGCTGATTGTACATGTTTTTTTCTCCTTTCCAAACCCTCCCATTCCGGCCATGAAGTTCATTTATGTGCAAGTTCCCCCGTTTTTGGTGGGACTCGATCCTAAAGCTCCCTTTAGGAAGGCTTTTCCTCGTGCTCTGTTTTCGTGTTGGGTGGGGTTCCGGGGGGTTTTTCGGCAAGCGGCTTTTCCTCGCGGAAGTAGTGCACAACGAAGGCCAGGAGCACGCCCAAAAAGAGCCCAAGCACTCCAGCCACGGCCAGGTTGAGCTTGCGACTCGGTCCCACAGGCACCGTGGGAAGGACTGGATGTTCCACGATCCTGATGGGTTCAGCCGTTTCCGCGCGGGCGATCTTTGCTTCCTGCAGGCTTTTGGCCACACGGTCGTAGGCATCCCGGAGGACGGCGATTTCCCGCTGCAATTGTTCACGGCGGATCTGGATTTCCATGAGTTTGGCCTGCTTGGCGGCCAGGTCCGCGCTGATTTTCGCGAGGGCCTCCCGATAATAAGCCACGGAGGCCTGAAGGGAAGCAAGTTCAGCTTGAGCCGAGGCGAGTTGGCCTCGCAAGGAGACGTAGGTTGAGTTCAGAACCTGGTCTTCCAGGGCGAGCCCGGCGAAGGATCCCAAGGCTTTGGCGTCGGGGCGCGTGCCGAGGAACTGCCAAAGGGCCTCATCGGAGGGGGTGCGGACCAACACAAAGTATTGCGGTTCCTGGGCCAAAGCTTCCTCGAGCGCTTTCACCTTGGCTTGGGCCGCGGTCAATTGCTTTTCGGCATCGGCTAAACTCTTCAAATAGTCAGAGTATTTGGACTTCAAGGCGTCGACCTCGGCCTGGATCACCGCCTCTGGATTTTCTTGGAGGAAAACACGAAGCTCTTCCTCTTTTGAGCTCAGTCCCTGTTCCACTTCGGCAAGGGTTTGGCTTACATAGTTCAGGGATTGAGCTGTGCGTGTCATGAAAAGTTCGGTGTTTTGCTCTACAAAAATCTGAATCCAGGCCTCGGCCAGTTTGACCAGGGCCTCGCGATCGGAACCCGCAAGGGTCACCCGCAAATACAGAGGGAAACGCGCGGGAAATTCTTTGGCGGTCGTCTGCTCCACTTCCACTTTCATCTGCCTCTGCAGGGCGTCGGGCGTGAGGGAAGTCCCTTTCGGATAAACGAGGCGAACGACCTTCTCCAAAAGGTCACCGGCCAAAGCTAGACGTCTATACGATTCCGGGGATAGCACGGTCCCCGTTATTTGTCCTCCGATATCCTGATACAAAGGAGGCAAAATAAGGAGCGCTGTTTGAACTTGATACTGGCGCGGCGTGGCATAAGAAATAATCAAAGCCAGCACCACGGCACCGACGAAGGTTACGAGGACAACCCATTTCTCCTTCCATAAAATCCGAATGTAATCGCCCAAACTGACCTCATACTCTTCCATAGTTTTACCCTCCCTGACCCAAAGCCTATCGAAAACCTGTCAGACGAGCAAATCTTGCCCGCACAATTCACACATCGTTCCTTCACCGATAAATGTCGCTTTTCATTACAGCTCCCTAACTTTGGGAAAAACGCGAGGAAAGGCGGAGGAGCCAGCGCCAGGCGGTTTCCACAAGGGGTTCAAGGGCGGTGTAGACGGGCTTCCAGCCCAGCTCCTCTTGGGCTCGGGTGGGGTCGGCCACGAGGACCGCGGGGTCGCCGGGCCGGCGCGGCCCCTCCCGCACGGGGATTTCCCGCCCGGTCACCTTCCGACAGACCTCGATCACCTCCCGCACGGAGTAGCCGCGGCCGATCCCAAGGTTATAGATCCCGCTTTTCCCGCCGGCCTCCAGATACCGGAGGGCCAGCACATGGGCCTGGGCCAGGTCCACCACGTGGATGTAGTCCCGCACCCCGGTCCCATCGGGAGTTTCATAGTCAGTGCCGAAGATCTCCACATAGGGCCTCTTCCCAAGCGCGGCCTCGAGGACGATGGGGATGAGGTGCCGCTCGGGCTCGTGCCACTCGCCGATCCGCCCCGCGGGATCCGAGCCCGCGGCGTTGAAGTACCGCAGGGAAACGTAAGAGAACCCGTAGGCTCGAGCGTAGTCGCAGAGGATTTCCTCCACCATGAGTTTTGTCCTCCCGTAGGGGCTCTTCGGCCGGGTGGGGTGATCCTCGGGGATCGGGATTTTTTGGGGATCGCCGTACACGGCGGCGCTGGAAGAGAAGACGATCGTTTTTACCCCGAACTCCCGCATGGCCTCAAGGAGGTTCAGGGTCCCAAGGAGGTTCACCTCGTAGTAGCGGCCGGGGTCGGCGACGGATTCGGGGACGGAGGTGAGGGCGGCAAAATGCATCACCGCCCGAATCGGATAGCGCCGGAAGGCCGCGCGCAGGGCCTTTCGGTCCCGGACGTCGGCCTGGACGAAATGTTCGGTGAGGACAAGTTCACGGTGGCCGCTGGAAAGGTCATCCAAAACGACCACCTCGTATCCGGCCCGAAGGAGCTCCTTCACCGTGTGGCTCCCGATGTAACCCGCTCCACCAGTGACGAGGATCATCAAGCCCTCCTATGAGGCGGGAAGTAGGGATGGCCCTCAAACCAAAAGGAGGCGCATGGGTTCCAAAGTTCTCTTGAATGGGTTGAACACAAGCCCGAGGATCTCCAAAGTGACCAGGCCCAAGATGGCCTCGTCCCCCGGCTCCCCCAGGATCACGGGCGTATGGGCCTCGCCTTGAGGCAGAACGATGTAGCATTCCGAAACCTTGCGGGTTATCGTCCTCCCATCGGCTAACACAAAGGTGTGTTCGCGCTTGGGCACAAGGCCGATCTTCTTCCAGACAGTTTCCGGCAGAAGGGAATAGGGCGCACCGCTATCGATGAGGAAACGAACTCGCTCCTCCCCTTGGGGTCCGCGCACTAGAGCCTCGATGTAGGTGATCCCCACCTTCACCCCCTTTTAGGAATTTTACGGCCGCGCTTTGGGAAAGGCCTCACGGCAGGGGCAGGCGGGGGATGAGGGCGGAAAGGAGGCGGCCGAGCTCCGCGGCCCTCTCCCTGGTCACCTGGAGGACCTCCTCGTGGGAGAGGGGTTTTTCGGAGACGCCGGCGGCGAAGTTGGTGACCACGGAGATCCCCAAAACCCGCATCCCGGCGTGGCGGGCGGCGATGACCTCGGGCACGGTGGACATCCCCACCAAATCCGCGCCCCAGGCGCGAAAGGCCCGGATCTCCGCGGGCGTCTCGTAAGAGGGACCAGGGGCCATGAGGTACACGCCCTCCTTGAGAACGATCCCCAGCTCCCAGGCCACCTCCCGGGCGAGACTTCGCAGCTCCGGATCGTAGGCCTGGGACATGTCGGGGAAGCGGGGGCCGAGTTCCTCGAGGTTCGGTCCGCGCAGGGGGTTTTGGCAAAGGAAATTGATGTGGTCGGAGATGAGGACGAGGTCGCCCGGGAAAAACCCGTGGCGGATGCCGCCGGCGGCGTTGGTGACGATCAAAATCTTCACGCCGGCCAGAGCATAGGCCCTAACGGGGAAGACCACCTCGGAGAGCTCGTAGCCCTCGTAGTAGTGGATGCGACCGCGCTGGACCAAAACCTCCCGTCCGCCGAGCTTCCCCACGGCCACCTCGCCCACATGGCCCTCCACCGTGGGTTTGGGGAAACCCGGGATCTCCGTGAACACCTTTTTCCGTTCCGCGGAAAGGGGGAGGATCCCGGAAAGGCCGGAGCCGAGGATAACCGCGGCTTTCGGGGAGCCCAGTTCCTTTATGGCCTTCGCTGCTTCCTTAAGGCGCGCGAGGTACTCCATTTCCCCTCCGTCCGGAAGTATAGCGGGAGGGCTGCTAGAGGAGCTCGAGGGCCTCGAGGGCCTCGCGGAGGGTTTTGGCCCGAACCACCTCGAGTTCCAGTTTTTTGGGGAGGGGTTGGTGGGAGACCACGGCCCGGCGGAACCCGAGTTTGGCCACCTCCTGCAGGCGCTCCGGGCCCTTGCGCACGGGGCGAAGATCGCCGGCCAGGCCCACTTCGCCCAAGACCACCGTGTCCTGGGGGATGGGGCGGTCGCGGAGGCTGGAGAGCACCGCGGCGCAGATCCCCAAATCCGCGGCGGGTTCGGTGACCTCAAGACCTCCGGCCACGGCCAAGTACACATCGAGGGCCCGGGTATGCACGCCCAAATGCTTTTCGATCACGGCCAAAAGGACCAGAGTTCTGTTGAGGTCGAGGCCGGCCATGCGGCGCTGGGGCGGGCCGTAGCCGCCGGCGGGCGTCACCAACGCCTGGACCTCCACAAGGAGGGTCCGCGTGCCCTCCAGGACCGGGACGATGGCCGTGCCCGGCCGAGGCAAAGCCTCCTTGGAGATGAAAAACAGGGAGGGATTGGGAACTTCCACCAGGCCCTTTCCCGTCATCTCCAAAACGGCCACCTCCGCGGTGGAGCCGTAGCGGTTCTTCACACAGCGGAGGATGCGCAGATCCCCTTCGCGGATCCCCTCCAAATAGACGGCCACGTCCACGAGGTGCTCCACGGTTTTCGGGCCGGCGAACCCTCCTTCCTTCGTGATGTGGGAGACGAGGAAGGTCACGATCCCCGCGGTCTTGGCCACCCGGGAGAGCTGGGCCGCGGATTCCCGCACCTGGGAGAGGCTCCCCACCTCGCCGCCCGCGGGGTCGGCCAACACGGTCTGAAGGGAATCCACCACCAGGGCCATGGGGGCCACGCGGCTCACGGCGTTGAGGATGGCCAAAAGATCCTGGGTGGAAAGGAGGTAGAGGTCGGAAATTTCCCGGCCGAGGCGCTGGGCGCGGAGCTTGATCTGGGAGGGGGCCTCCTCTCCGGAGACGTAGAGGACCTTTCCGTAGCGCTCGGCCAAGTTAGCGGCGATCTGCAGAAGGAGGGTGGACTTTCCGATCCCCGGCTCCCCGCCAAAGAGCACCACCGCCCCGGGGACGAGGCCGCCCAAAACCCGGTCCACTTCAGGCATCCCGGTGGAAAGGCGCTCCGGCGGCGGGGCCGGGACCTCCGGCAGGGGTTTTGGGGGCTCATGGGAGAGGAGTTCCGGCGGGACCTGGGTTTTGGCCTCTTTCTCCTCCTCCACCTCCACGAAGGTCCCGTAATTACCGCATTGGGGACAGCGGCCGAGCCATTTGGGGGAGCGGTAGCCGCAGACCTGGCACCGGAAGCTCATCCCGCTTTCCGGACCAGGATCTCCCCGTCTTGGGCCTCGGCGATCACCTTGCAGCCCTCGGGAAACTCGTGGGAAAGGATTTTCTCGGCGATGGGGTCCTCCAAAAGGCGCTCGATGGTGCGGCGCATGGGCCGGGCCCCGTATTTCTCGTCATAGCCCCGGCTGATCAGGACCTCCAGGGCCGAGGGCTCCACCCAAAGCTCAATGCGGTGCTCCTCCCAAAGCCTCTTTTTGAGCCGGTTGATCATGAGCTCAGCGATGGCCCTCACCTGCTCCTTGGTGAGGGGGTGGAAGACGATGATATCGTCGAGGCGGTTGAGGAACTCGGGCTTGAAGACCTTGCGGACCTCGCCCATCACCCGGCTCTTCATGTCTTGGTAAGCCTCCTCGGACTCGATGTCGGCGGTGGCAAAGCCCATGGAGGTTTTGTCGGTGATGAGCTTGCTCCCGATGTTGGAGGTCATGATGATCACGGTGTTGCGGAAGTCGACCTTGCGGCCCTGGGAGTCGGTGAGGATCCCGTCGTCCATGACTTGGAGGAGGATGTTGAACACATCGGGGTGGGCCTTCTCGATCTCGTCGAAGAGGACCACGGAGTAGGGCCTTCGGCGCACGGCCTCGGTGAGCTCGCCCGCCTCCTCGTAGCCCACGTAGCCCGGAGGGGCGCCGATGAGGCGGGAGACGGAGAAGCGCTCCATGTACTCGGACATGTCGATGCGGATGAGGGCGTCCTCGTCGCCGAAGAGGAACTCGGCAAGGGTGCGGGCCAGTTCAGTTTTCCCCACCCCGGTGGGCCCAAGGAAGAGGAAGCAGCCGATGGGCCGGCGGGGATCCTTGATCCCGGCGTAGGCCCGGCGAATGGCCCGGGCCACGGCCTTCACCGCCTCCTCCTGGCCCACCAGCCGCTCGTGGATCTTCTCCTCCATCCGCAGGAGCCTGGCCGTGTCCTCTTCCTGCAGGTGATGCACGGGGATCCCCGTCCAAGCCGAGACCGTTTGAGCCACATGCTCGGCGGTCACCACCGGGACCACCGGCTCGGTCTGGGCCTCCTCGAACTTCTTCAGCTCCTCCACGAGTTTCTCGCGCTCATCGCGGAGGCGCGCGGCCAATTCATAGTTCTGCTCGGCCACCGCGGCCTCTTCCTCCTCCTCGAGGCGGGAGATCTCCGCAAGGAGCTCCCTGGCCTCGGGCGGAAGCTCCGTGGCCTCGAGACGGATGCGGGCGGCGGTCTCGTCGATGAGGTCGATGGCCTTGTCGGGGAGGAAGTGATCGGTGATGTAGCGGTCGGCGAGCCGGGCGGCCTGCCAGAGGGCCTCATCGGTGATGCGCACCCCATGGTGCTCCTCGTAGCGGGGCCTGAGGCCTTGAAGGATCCTGAAGGTCTCCTCCACCGAGGGCTCCTCCACGTACACCACCTTGAACCGGCGCTTCAAGGCCGGGTCCTTCTCGATGGTCTTGCGGTAATCATCGGGGGTGGAGGTGCCGATGCATTGGATGGCCCCGGAGGCAAGCGGGGGCTTCAGGATGGCTGAGGCATCGATGGCCCCTTCCGCTCCGCCCGCGCCCACCACGGTGTGGAGCTCATCGATGAAGAGGATGATGTTCCCCGCGGACATGACCTGGTTGAGGATGGCTTTGAGGCGCTGTTCGAACTCCCCCCGGTACTTGGTACCGGCGACGATGGCGGCCATATCGAGCTCGATGATCTCCTTGTCGGCGAGGAGGGAGGGGACTTCCCCGCGGGCGATGCGCTGGGCCAAGCCCTCCACGATGGCGGTCTTGCCCACCCCGGCCTCGCCCACGAGGACGGGGTTGTTCTTTTTGCGGCGGCAGAGGATCTCGATCACCCGCTCGAGCTCCCGTTCCCTTCCGATCACGGGGTCAAGGAGGCCGGCGGCGGCCTCCTCCACGAGGTTGCGGCCGAACTCCCCAAGCTCGCCCGGCAAGCGGGCCGTGGCCGTGCGGACCCTCGGGGTCCCCCGGCGGGGCGCGAAATACTCCCGCACCGTGCGCAGATCCACCCCGTGGGCCCGGAGGATCTCGGCCGCCGTGCACTCGCCCTCCCGCAGGACGGCAAAAAGGAGGTGCTCGGGCTCGATGGTCTCCGAGCCATCCCGGCGGGCCTCCTCGTAGGCCAGTTTCATCACCCGCTTGAGCCGCTGAGTGGGCTCGAGCTCATCGGGCGAAACGTAGATGCGGCCGCGGCCCTTTTGCCGCTCCACATACCGGGCCACCCGATCATAGGTGAGGCCTTTGGAGATGAGGAAGCGGCCGATGCGGCTTCCCTCTTGGCGCAGGGCCGCAAGAAGCAGGTGCTCCGTGCCCACATAGCGGTGGCGCCACTCCGCGGCCTCCTCCTGGGCCAGGGCCAAAAGCTTCATGGACTCCTTGGAGAACTTCTCGTACATGGGAACAAACTCCTTCAGCGATTATACCGGCCGGGCCGGCCTCCTCCGAGAGAAGAGGTCGAGCGCGGCCTGAAGGCCTTTTTCCAGGAAAACCAAGGCCAGTTCTGCCGCGAAGTCGCAGGCCTCATTGAGGATCGGGACTTCCTCGGGCTTGGGCGGGGAGAGGACGAACTGGGCGAGGTCCAAGTCACTGGGAGGGGGGCCGATCCCCACGCGGAGCCGCGGTACCTCCTCCGTTCCCAACGCTTCCAAAACGGAGCGCATCCCCCGGTGGGTGCCGGGGCCGCCGGAGGGCCGGAGCCGCACCTCGCCCAAAGGGAGATCCACATCGTCGTAGACCAAAAGGAGAGCGGAAGGAGGGACCCCAAAGCGCCGGGAAAATTCCAAAACCGCCTCGCCGGAGAGGTTCATGAACGTCAAAGGGCGGAGGAGGAATTTTCCGCCCTTCCGGTAAACCTCGCCCCAGGGGAAGCGCGCAAGCTCCCAGTGGCTGGCGTTCAGAAGCCGCTCGAGGACCCAAAAGCCGAGGTTGTGGCGGGTGAAAGCGTATGAGGGGCCAGGGTTTCCCAGGCCGACGACCGCCCTCAAGAGCTCTTCTCAGGAGGCTTGGCTTCGGGCTGGGCCGGGCTCGGTTGGGCCGCTTCAGCTGGCGCGGCCTCGGCAGGGGCCGCCTCCACGGCCTCGACTTTGGCCGGCACCACCACGACCACCGCGTCCTCCGGCGGAAGAAGGGGCCGCACGCCCTCCGGCCAGGGCAAATCCCGCACCAGGATCGCTTCGTCCAACCCCAGTTTGGAAACGTCCACCACGATGTGGGGCGGGATCTTCTCGGGCAGGGCCTCCACCGGGATCTCGGAGTGCAGGACCTCGAGGATCCCCCCTTCCTTCACGCCCGGGGCCTCGCCCTCGACCTTCACGGGGATGGCGATCTCCAAGGCCCTCCCGGCTTCGGGCACGTAGAAGTCCAAATGCAGGAAATTCGTGGTGATAGGATCGATCTGCACATCCTTCACGAAAACTCGGTAGGCCTCGCCGTCCACCTGGAGCTCCACCATGGTGGAGCGGGTGATCTGGGAGAAGAGGCGGCGCACATCGGGCTCGGGCAGGGCCACATGGATGGGATCGATGTGGGCCCCGTAAAGGACGGCGGGGATTAAGCCCCGCCGGCGCAGGGCCCGCGCCTTCACAGCAAGCGGCCGCCGCGTGGCTTTCACCGTGATCATCCTGCCTCCTTAGGGTCCGTAGGCCAAAAGGTCCGTGATCGACTCGTTCCGATAGATGCGGCGGATGGCATCCGCCAGGAAGGAAACGATGGAGACGACCTCCACCAGGGGATGCCGCCGCACCTCGGCACGAAGGTCGATGCTATCGGTGACCAAAACCTTGCGCAAGGGCGAGCGGGAAAGGCGCTCCAGGGCGTCCCCCACGAAAAGGCCGTGGGTGCAGGCAGCGTAGACCTCGGTGGCCCCGGCCTGGACCACGGCCGCCGCGGCCTCCGCCAAGGTCCCCCCGGTGGCGAGGATATCGTCCACAAGCAAAACCTTTTTCCCGCGCACCTCACCGATCACTTGAACATCGGAAACCCTCTCCTTTTCCCCTTTTGAGCCGCGATAGGTGACGACCACGGCCAACGGGCAGCGCAGGAGCCTCCCCAGCCTTCGGGCCCGCCAAAGCCCCCCAAGATCAGGGGAAGCCACGACCAAGTTTTCCAGCCAGTCCGGATGATTTTTCGTGATGTATTGGTGGAAGAGGGCGTCGGAGCGGAGGTGATCCAAGGGGACGTTGAAGAAGCCCTGGATTTGGCCGGCGTGGAGCTCGAGGGTCACCACCCGATCCACGCCCGCAGCCTCAAGGAGGTTGGCCACGAGCCGGGCGGAGATCGGTACCCTCCCCGTCTTCTTTCGGTCCTGTCGGGCGTAGCCGAAATAGGGGATGACCGCGCAGATCGTGCGGGCCGAGGCCCGCCTGAGGGCATCCACAAGAAGAAGGAGCTCCATGAGATGATCGTTCACCGGAGGGGAAGTGGATTGGATCACGAAAACATCCTTTCCCCGCACAGTTTGCCCGATCTGCACCCGGATCTCCCCATCGGGGAAGCGGCCGGGGGTGAAGCGCGGGGCCTTGCTCTCCGGATCGGGGAGATCCGCCTCGCAAAGGTCAAGCCCAAGTTCCCGGGCGATGGCCTGGGCCAAGGGGAGATTGGAGCTCCCCGAAAGGATCCGCACATTATCCAAGGTCATCCTCCCTCCTTGCGGCGGGCCCAATCGGGCTTCACCACCTGAGGGCTGCGCTCCAAAGCCAGGGAATAAGGCGGGACGTCTTGGGTGATCACCGAGCCTGCCCCCACCACCGCGCCCTCCCCGATGCGGATGGGCGCGATGAGACAGGCGTTGCTCCCGATGAACGCTCCGGCTCCGATCTCCGTACGGAATTTCTCCGTCTTTCCCGGCTGGAAATTGCAGGTGATGGCGCCGGCCCCGATGTTCGCCCCCGGTCCTACTTCCGCGTCGCCGATATACGCCAGATGCAAGGCCTTCGTGTCCTCGCCGATTTGGGAGGCCTTCACTTCCACGAAATTTCCGATGCGCGCCCGGGCCCCGATTCTTGCGCCCGCGCGCAGATGGGCATAGGGGCCGATCCGGGCCTCCGGGCCGACCTCCACTCCCTCCACAACGGAGAACCAAATTTGCACTCCCTCCGCCACTTTGGAGTTCCAAAGATAGGCCTGGGGGCCGATTTGACAATTGGGACCGATCTCCGTCTCCCCGAGGAGGAAGGTGCCGGGGAAGATCACGGTGTCTTGGCCCACCCGCACGTCCGGGCCGGGGTAGACCGCGGCCGGGTCCACTATGGAGACGCCCTCCGCCATCCAGCACTCGAGGATCCGCCGCCGCAGGATCCCCTCCAAGCGCGCCAGATCCCGCCGGTCGTTCACCCCAAGGAGGTCCTCGGGATTGGGCCAAAGGACCGCTTCCACCTTGGGATAGAGGGCGGCCACGAGATCGGTGAGGTAGTACTCGCCCTTTTTGTTGGCCGGGGAGAGGCGGGCCAAAGCCGCCCAGACGGCGGGATGGTTCTCCAGACACCAAACGCCGGAATTCACTTCCCGGATGGAAAGTTCTTCTGGGGAGGCCTCGGCGGCCTCCACGATCCCCCTGGGTTTCCCGGACTCGTCCCGCACCACCCGGCCATAGGGGGTGGGCTCCTCCGGCTCCAGGGTGAGGAAGGAGGCCAAAGCCCCGGCTTTTAGGTGTCTCTCAAGGAGGGTTTGGAGGGCCTGAGCCGGGACCAGCGGAACGTCGCCGGGCAGGACCAAGAAGCGGGGCGCGGTGAGGAACGCGCGGGCCGCGAGAACGGCGTGGCCTGTGCCCAAGGGCTCCCCCTGGTCCACGAACTTCACCGGCCAATGGGAAAAGGCCTCCTCGACCAGCTCCTTTCCGTGGGATACCACGACCAAGATTTCTTTGGGGGAGAGCTCCCGGGCCAGGCGGAGGGGGTATTCCAAAAGGGGGAGGCCACAGAGGGGATGCAAAACTTTCGGGCGGGCGGAACGCATACGCGTCCCTTTCCCCGCGGCCAGCACCACCACCCCGAAAGGTTCCATTAACCCAAAGGACTATAGCCGGCCCCATGCTTCCCCGCAAAATTGGGTTGTGACCGAGGTCCACCTCGGTCTATACTGGGGGAAAGGAGGAGCTGGTGCGGATCTTCTCGGGAATACAGCCCACAGGCGTCCTTCATTTGGGCAACTATTTCGGGGCCGTAAAACAGTGGGTCGAACTCCAAGCCGGGAATTTCTGCATCTATTGCATCGTGGACTACCACGCCCTCACCAACGAGAACACCGTTCCTGATGAGCTTAGAAAAAACCGAATTGAGCTAGCTTTGGACCTCTTGGCTTGCGGGATCGACCCAGAAAAATCCATCCTCTTCGTGCAGTCCGACGTTCCCGAGCACACCGAGCTTTGCTGGATTTTGGGGTGCGTGACCTCCTTTGGTGACCTCACCCGCATGACCCAATTCAAGGAGAAGGCCAGGGGGCAGGAGTTTGTGAACGGTGGCCTCTTTTATTATCCGGTTCTGCAGGCCGCCGACATCCTCCTCTATTTGGCCGATCACGTCCCGGTGGGTGAGGATCAGCTCCAGCATTTGGAATTGGCCCGGCGTATTGCCCGCCGGTTCAATTGGCGCTTCGGGGAGCTTTTTCCCGAGCCCGAGCCGATCCTGGGAAAGGCCCCGCGCCTCATGTCCCTGGCCGACCCCACCCGGAAGATGAGCAAATCCTATGGTCCCGATCACTACATCGGCCTCATGGAGCCGGAGGAGGAGATCTGGCGGAAGATCCGCACGGCGGTGACCGATATGGGCCTCACCCCGGGCCAGGAGATGAGCCCGGGCGTGGCCAACCTCTTCACCCTTTTGGAGCTCGTGGCCCCGGCCGAAGTGGTGGAGGAATTCCGCCGCCTGCACCGTGAGGGGAAGCTCCTTTATCGGGACTTGAAGGAGACGCTTTTCCGACACCTCAAGGAAGCCCTTCGGCCCATCCGGGAGAAGAGGAAGGAGCTCGAGGCCAGGGGCGATGTGGAGGAAATCCTCGCCTACGGGGCGGAGAGGGCGCGGAGGATCGCCAGGGAGGTGATTCGGGAGGTGCGGGCCCGGGTGGGCCTGGATTAGGCCCGCAATCCCGCGGGCACGATTTTTCTGATCCCCGGAAGAAGCTCCCGGAGCTCCGCCGGACTCAGGGCCGGCCGAGTTCGCCATGCCTCGTCCACAAGACGTTTCTCCCTTGGAACCACAAATGGCTGCAAAACATAGCGTTTGGCCCCTTTCAGGTCCTTGGCGATCGAGATGAGATCGGAAGGGGAAAGCCCGGGAGCCACGGTGGTGCGGACCTCGTAATCCGGGGCGAGCTCTAGAAGGAGGGAAAAGCTTTCCTTTACGGCCTCCACAACTTTTCCTGCTTCCGGAAGACCGATGTATTCGGGATACCGGGGGAAAGGGGCCTTGATGTCTAGAGCCACGTAGTCCAAAAGCTCGGCGGAAAGGAGTTCCCGAAGCATATGGGGATTGGTCCCGTTGGTATCGAGCTTCACAAGGAAACCCAAGTTTTTCAAAGCGCAGACGAACTTGGGGAGCTCGGGAGAGAGGGTGGGCTCGCCCCCGGTGAGGACCACGCCATCCAAAAACCCTTGGCGTTCTGAAAGTTTTTGAAGCACCTCTTCCGGGTGAATGGGAGGAAGTTTTTCCGCGAGTTCGGGCAAAACGAGCTCGGGGTTATAGCAAAAGGGGCACCGCAGGTTACATCCGGCGAAGAACACCAGGGCCGCGAGCTTCCCCGGGTAATCGCTCAGGGAAAGGGCTTGAAAATAGGCAATTTTCCCGTCCACTTCCGGTGCCTTGGGCTAGACCTTGGCCGGGCTTTGGGCAGGGATGGTCTGCCCAAAGGGGACGCGGTCCTTGAACTCTTCCTGTTTCCCAGCGTTCCACTGCTCCACCGGCCGGAGGTACCCCACCACCCGCGAATAGACCTCGGCCCGCTCCCCGCAAAGGGGGCAAGTTTCGTGGGCCCCGGATAAATACCCATGAGAAGGGCAGACGGAGAAAGTGGGGGTGAGGGTGATATAGGGGATGCGGAAGCGCTCAAAAATGCGGCGCACCAAGGCCTTCGCCGCCTCGGGCGAAGGGACCCTCTCCCCAAGCCAGATATGGAAAACCGTCCCTCCGGTGTACCTGGTTTGGAGAGGTTCCTGAAGGCGCAAGGCCAGGAAAAGGTCGTCCGTGTAATTCACAGGGAGCTGGGAGGAGTTGGTGTAGTAAGGGGCGGCCCCCCGCTCCGCCACCGCCCGCTCGTTGGCCACGATGATCCTGGGGAAGCGTTTTTTGTCGAGCATGGCCAAGCGGTAACTCGCCCCCTCCGCTGGGGTTGCCTCCAGATTCCAAAGATTTCCGGTGGCCTCCTGGAAGGCCACGAGTTTCTCGCGCAGATAATCAAGGACGCGAATGGCAAAAGAAATCCCATCCGGATCGGCAATGGTGCACCCCAAAAGGTTCAGACAGGCCTCGTTTAGGCCGATCACCCCAATTGTGGAGAAGTGGTTCTTCCAATACTCTCCGGTGAGCTCCTTGACCGAGCGCAGGTAGAACTTGGAATAGGGGTAAAGCCCCTGCTCGGTCAGGCGCTCCAGGAATTTCCGTTTGATGATCAAGGATTTCCCAGCGAGCTGGAGGAGGTCTTCCAGGCGCGCGAAGAATTCTCCTTCGTTTCGGGAAAGGTAAGCCAGGCGGGGGAGGTTCAAGGTCACGACGCCGATGGAGCCGGTGAGGGGGTTGGAGCCGAAGAGGCCGCCGCCGCGGTACCGCAGCTCCCGCAGATCCAAGCGGAGCCGACAACACATGCTCCGCGCATCCTCCGGCTTCATATCGGAGTTGATGAAGTTGGCGAAATAGGGGATGCCGTAGCGGGCGGTCATCTCCCAGATGGGGGAGAACTCCGGCTCCTCCCAGGGGAAATCGGGGGTGACGTTGTAGGTGGGGATGGGGAAGGTGAAGACGCGGCCCTTGGCATCGCCCTCGGCCATGATCTCGGCGAAGGCCCGGTTGAACATCTTCATTTCCCGCGCGAATTCGCCGTATTGGCTCTCTAGAGGTTCCCCGCCCACGATGGCGGGAAGTTTTTCCAGATGCTCCGGCGGCCGCAGGTCCAGGGTCACGTTGGTGAAGGGCGTCTGAAAGCCGACCCTGGTGGGGACGTTCAGGTTATACACGAACTCCTGCAGGGCTTGCTTTACCTCTTTGTAGGAAAGGCCGTCGGTGGCGATGAAGGGAGCAAGGAGGGTATCGAGGTTGGAGAGGGCCTGGGCTCCGGCGGCCTCGCCTTGCAGGGTGTAGAGGAAGTTCACGGCCTGAAGGAGGGCGGTGCGGAAATGTTTGGGCGGCCGGGACTCGATCTTCCCCCGCACCCCCCGAAAGCCCACGGCCAAAAGGTCGGCGAGGTCCCAGCCCACGCAATAGGGGCCGAGGGTCCCCAAATCATGGATGTGGAAATCCCCGGATTCATGGGCCTTGCGGATCGGCTCGGGATAGACCTGGGAAAGCCAGTAGCGGCTGATGATCTTCTCCGTGAGGAAGACGTTCAGGCCCTGCAGGGAGAAAGCCATGTTGGAGTTCTCCCGCACCCGCCAATCCTGGCCGTTGAGGTAGGTCTCCACCAAAGCGGGGTCCACGAGCTCTTGGATCTCCCGCATCCTTTTGTGCTGCTCGCGGTAGACGATGTAGGCCCTCGCGGCCTCGGGGATCCCCGAGGTCATGAGGACTTCCTCCACCGCGTCCTGGATCTCCTCCACGTGGGGCGGGCCGAAGAGGGGGCCGAACCGGCCCTCGAGGAGCTTCTCCACCCGCAGGGCCAGGTCCTGGGCCAAGGCGGGATCATCCCGGCCCACCTCCCGCAGGGCGGAAAGGATGGCGGAGACGATCTTCTCCCGCTCATAGGGGACAACCCTTCCGTCCCGCTTGCGGACCTGCTCGATCATGGCCGGGCTTGAGCGTACCGCCTTCCTGATCCCTTGCCAAGAGGACGCTCGTCACCCTCCGCGGTTGCGAAACCCATTCCTTGGGATAAGCTTCGTCTTTGGATTCCCAAGTGGAGAGGGGTGATGCGCTATTCCGGTAACCAAATCGGCGAAAAAAGCGTTGCGGAAGAGCTTGGTGCGTCGGCGGCGCAACGATCTGAGGAGGAGCGCGATTCGCTACTGGCGGCGGGAGGTGTTGAGGCTCGCCCAAAGCGGGGACCTGGAGGGCGCCCGCCGCGCCTTCTCCATGTTCCAAAAGGCCGTGGACAAGGCGGCGATCCGCGGCACCATCCATCCAAACAAGGCTTCCCGCCTGAAATCCCGCCTGGCCACAAAAATCTTCGGAGGATAGCCGATGTTCCAAATCGATTTCATGGGAAAGGCCAAACTTTTTGGCCTCATTTCGGCGGCGCTCTTTTTCGGCTCCATCGCTAGCCTTGTCCTCCTCGGGCTTCGGCCCGGCATCGACTTCACCGGCGGAATCCAGCTCACCTTGCTTTATCCGCCGGGGGTGAGCGTGGATCTCCCCAAGGTCCGGGCCCAAGTGAGCCAGGTCCTGAGCGAGACCGGGTCCAAAGCGACCTTTTATCTCCAGCGGGTCTCAGCTGAGAGGCAAATGGAGACCGGGGAACGGGCCTTATTGGATGGGGTGATGATCACCGTCCGCACCACCGAGGAGGCCGTGGCCGAGGCGCTTCGGCAAAGCTTCGTAAACCCCAAAGAGGAAAGCGGCCTAGTCAAGCCCTTTGAATACAGCGTGACCACCATCGGGGCCCAGGTTTCCAAGGAGATCGTGAACCGCGCTTGGCAGGCGATCCTCGTGGCTTTGGCCGGGATGCTCGTGTACATCGCCATCCGCTTTCGTCTCCGCTACGGAATCGCTGGAGTCCTCGCGCTGGTCCACGATGTGATGATCACCCTGGGGGTGTTCAGCGTTTTTCGTTTGGAGATAAACCTTCCGGTGATCGCCGCCCTCCTCACCGTGGTGGGCTATTCCATCAACGACACCATTGTGGTTTTCGACCGCATCAGGGAAAATATGCGGCTCCAGAAGAAAACCCCTCTTTGGGACGTGATAAACCGCTCCATCAACCAAACTTTAACCCGCACCCTCAACACTTCGGGGACCACCATGGTCCCGGTGGTGATCCTCCTCATCCTCGGTGGGGTGGCCCTGCGGGAGTTCATGGTGGCCATATTGTGCGGGGTCATCATCGGGACTTATTCCTCCATAGGGATTGCTTCCCCGATCCTTTGGGGATTGAATAGACTGAGCGAGCGGCTCAGGAGCCGCTAGGCTCCTCGGGCGCGATCACCACCCGGCGATCGGAGCCCTTGCCCACTGAATAGGTGCGCACTCCCGGGAAGTTCGCCAAGGCCAGGTGGATCAGGCGGCGATCCTTGGGCGGCATGGGCTCCAGCTCCACCGGGCGTTTTTCCGCCCTCACCCTCTCCGCGAGGGCCAAGGCGTGGGCCAAGAGCTTTTTGCGCCGGGCCTGCTCCTCCCCATTGATGTCCACCTCAACGCTTTGGGCTTCGCGCAAGGCGATCTTGAGGTGAAGGCTGGCCAACCGCGCCAACGCCCCGCGCAATTCCCCATCCTCCGGAGCCAGGCCTTTGAACCGTCCCCGTAAATTCACGAAGATCGCCCCCCCTTCCTCCCAGACCTCCACCTTTCCCTCCTCCCCCAAAACTTCAAGGAGGCCGGAGAAGAACCGCACTAACGCCTCACGAACCCTCTCCTCCATCTTTCCCTGCTTGGGGAACCCGGCGTTTTTCCTCCCGGGCTAGCTCCCAATCGATGACCAGTTGCTGGCCGAATTGCACGATGGTGGTGAGGGTCCAATAGAGCCAAAGGCCGGCGGGAAAGCTCAGGAACAACACGGCCATGAGGAGGGGGAAAACGTAACCGAGGAATTGGGAACCAGCCCCGGCCTCCTGGGGCATGCGCCGCTGGGTGTACCAGGAATAAAGGATTTGCACCCCTGTCCCCATGACCACCAAAAGATAGTAAGGATCAGGCTTGGAGAGGTCCGAAATCCAAAGGAAGGCCGGGGAGAGGTGGATCTTCTCCGCGGAGTACATGATGGCCTGCCAAAGGAGGATGAGGATGGGAAATTGGAGGAGCATGGGAAGGCATCCACCCAAGGGGTTGACCTTCTCCTGCCGGTAAAGCTCCAGGAGCTGCTTTTGCAGGGCCTCCCGGTCGTCCTTGAAGCGCTCCTGGATCTTTTTGATCTTCGGCGCGAGTTTTTGCATCTTCGCCATGGATCGGTACTGGTTGCGCATGAGGGGGTAGAGGACGAACCGGGTGATGATGGTGAAAAGGATGATGGCCCACCCGTAATTCCCGGTGAAGCGGTAAAGCCATTCAAAGAAGCGGATCACGCCCACGAGGATGATGGTGAAGCTCCCGGAGCTCGCCAGGGGCGCGAACCCCGTGTCCACGAGGAGCACATAGCGGTTTCGGCCCGTGTAAAACCGGCCCTGAAGGTGGAGGCTGTCTTTGGCTTCCACACCGAACACCGGTTGCCCGGCCGCGTTCCTTCCCAGGAAAGGTTGGGCTTCGCCCCCATCGATGCGGAAAAAGAAGACCCCGTCCTTTCCCAAAAGGCCAAGCCCCTGAAAACGGGTATAGGCTCCCGGGGCCAGTGGAGCTTTTTGTAGCTTCCCATCGTAGATGTATACGAGCTCCGGCGCGTCCCGGCCGGCGGGAAGATGCCCAAGGATCAGGCGCACCGAGCCCTCTCCATCCACGGAAACCCCGAAATCCCCGGTGTAAAGGGCATCTTGGGCGAGGGTGAACTCTTTTTTCACGCGCAGCTTTTCCTCAGCGAAGGAGAGGGTGAGGGAAATTGTGCGGTCCGAGAGCTCTTTTATTTCCGCCGTGTGTTTTTGCAAAAGCGGGGTATCCCCAAGCCAGACTTCGAAGGGGAGGCTTATTCCCGGGGGAAGGGAGGCTCCCGTCCAGCCGGGCACGACCTCAAAGGGGTTGGCTCCATAGGTGGAGAAGTGGACGTAGGCGCTGCGCAAAACCCCGCCCTCCGCGAGGAATTGGTAGCGCACGAGGCCGGTAGTAATTTGGACCGCTTCCTTGCCATCGATGAGGAGGGTGACCACTTCCGGCCCCTCCTTGGCCCAAGCGCCCAAAAAGAAGAGGAGAAGAACGCCGAACAATGCCTTGGCCATGGCGGGAGGACTTTACCGACTGTTTTTGCCATCTGCAACACCGCGCGGGGAGGGGGTAAACTGTTTGGGTGTTCACCGGGATCATAAAAGCGGTGGGGAAGGTGGTGCGGACCGAGCCGGGCCGGATTTGGGTCAGCCGGGAAGGGCTGGAGGTGCAACTTGGGGCAAGTCTGGCGGTGAACGGGGTGTGCCTCACTGTAGCTGCGGTGGACGAGGGGAAGATGGCCTTCGACCTTTCCGGGGAGACCCTTTCCCGCACGAACCTCGGGGAGCTTGGGCCGGGCGATCCTGTGAACCTGGAGCCCTCGCTCCGGGCCGGGGAAGAACTGGGCGGGCACCTCGTTTTGGGCCATGTGGATACCGTGGGGAAAATTTCGCTCCTTTCCCGCCGCGGCGCGGACATCCTCCTTGAGGTCTCCTTTGATCCCTCCTTCGCCGAGCTTTTGGCCGACAAAGGCGCAGTGGCCGTGGACGGGATCAGCCTCACCCCCTTCGCCGTGGGTGAGGGGACTTTCCGCTGTGCCATCGTGCCCTACACTTACGAGCACACGAACCTCAAGTTCCGCCGGGTGGGCGACCGGGTGAACCTGGAGTTCGATATCTTGGCAAAATACGTGCGGAAATGGAGGGAGAAATGAGGCTGGCCACGGTGGAGGAGGCGATCGAGGCCATACGATCTGGCCGGATGATCATCGTGGTGGACGATGAGGACCGCGAAAACGAGGGGGATTTGGTCATGGCCGCGGAGAAGGCCACCCCGGAGGCCATCAACTTCATGATCAAGGAAGGCCGGGGCCTCCTCTGTGCCCCCATGAGCCGGGAATGGGCGGAGAGATTGGATTTGCCCCTCATGGTAAATCCTCCGCGCGATAGCCACGAAACGGCCTTCACCGTGTCCGTGGACGCCCGGGAGGGGATCACCACGGGGATCTCCGCCCACGACCGCTGCCGCACCATCCGCGTTTTGGCCGATCCCAACTCCAAGCCCGAGGACCTCGTGCGGCCCGGCCACGTTTTCCCCTTGATCGCCAAGGACGGCGGGGTCCTGCGCCGGGCCGGGCACACCGAGGCCGCCGTGGACCTCTGCCGCCTGGCCGGCCTGAACCCGGTGGGTGTGATCTGCGAGATCATGAACGAGGACGGAACCATGGCCCGCCTGCCAGATCTCCTGAAATTCGCGGAAAAACACGGCCTCCTCATCCTCACCATCGCCGACCTCATCGCCTGGCGGAAAAAGCGGGAGAAACTGGTGGAACGGGTGTGCGAGGCCGATTTCCCCACACGGTATGGGCATTTCCGCATCATCACCTACCGGGACAAGATCACGGGTTACGAACATGTGGCTCTGGTGAAGGGCGAACTGAACGGGGAAGAGCCGGTCCTGGTGCGGGTTCATTCGGAATGCCTCACCGGCGATGCTTTGGGCTCTTTGCGCTGCGATTGTGGGGAGCAGCTGCATCGGGCCATGGAGATGGTGGAAAAAGAGGGAAAGGGGGTGGTCCTTTATATGCGCCAGCACGAGGGCCGGGGGATTGGCCTCCTCAATAAAGTCTGCGCTTATCACCTCCAGGATCAAGGCCTGGACACAGTGGAGGCCAACCTCCGGCTGGGCTATCCCCCGGACCTTCGGGACTACGGGATCGGCGCCCAGATCCTGGTGGATCTGGGGGTGCAGAAGCTCCGCCTCCTCACCAATAACCCCAAGAAGATCGCCGCCCTTTCCGGATATGGGCTTAAGATCGTGGAACGGGTGCCCATCGAGATCGAACCGAATCCTTATAACCAGCGGTATTTGCGGGCCAAAAAGGAAAAACTCGGTCACGAGCTTCACAGCGTGTAAGGAGGGAAAATGCCGGTTTTTGAGGGGAAGCTGGATGGGCGGGGCCTGCGGGTGGGATTGGTGGTCTCCCGGTTCAATGAGCTGGTGACCAGGGAGCTTTTGGCCGGGGCCCAGGATCGGCTGCGCCGCCTGGGCGTGCGGGAGGAGGACATGGTGGTCCTTTGGGTTCCCGGGGCGTTCGAGCTCCCCCGGGCGGTGCGGATCATTGGGGAAAGCGGGAAGGTGGACGGGGTCGTGGCCCTGGCCGCGGTGGTGCGGGGGGAGACCCCGCATTTTGAGTACATCGCCGCCGAGGTGGCCAAGGGCCTGGCCAAGCTTTCCCTGGAGGGGCCGGTTCCCGTGACCTTCGGGGTCCTCACCGCCGATACCTTCGACCAGGCTTTGGAGCGGGCCGGAGGGAAGGCCGGGAACAAAGGGGCCCAGGCCGCCGAAGCCCTGGTGGAGATCCTGAACCTCGAGCGGGAGCTCAAAAGATGAAAGTAGAAAGCGTCCGGGGGATGCGGGATATCCTCCCCGAGGAGGTCCCCCTTTGGCAGAAGCTCGAGGAGGAGATCCGCTCCCTTTTTGCCCTCTACGGCTACAAAGAGATCCGGCCGCCGTTGGTGGAGCTGGCCGAGCTTTTTTCCCGGAGCGTGGGCGAGGCCACGGACATCGTGCACAAGGAGATGTACGTCTTCCCCGACAAAAAGGGGCAGATGTTGGCCCTAAGGCCTGAGGCCACGGCCTCGGTGGTTCGGGCCTACATCGAGCACGGCCTTTACGCCAAAGGGGATTTGGCGAAGCTCTACTACATCGGCCCCATGTTCCGCTACGAAAAGCCCCAAAAGGGAAGACAACGGCAATTCCACCAATACGGGGTGGAGGCCTTGGGTTCCCTTGATCCCGCCCTGGACGCGGAGGTGATCGACCTGGCTTGGCACCTCATGGAGCGGGTGGGGCTATCCCGGGAGGGGCTTTTCCTCCGGCTCAACTCCATCGGCTGCCGGGAGGATCGGCCCGCCTACCGCGCGGCCCTGCGCGCCCACTTTTCCGGGCGCAAAGAAGAGCTCTGCCCCGACTGCCAGCGGCGCCTGCAGGAAAACCCCCTGCGCATCCTGGACTGCAAGGAGCCCCAGTGCCAAGGGGCCATCGCCGCGGCCCCAAAAAGCTTGGATTTTCTCTGCGAAAAATGCCGGGCGCACTTTGAGGAGCTTCTGGCCATCCTGGAGGACCTTGGGCTTTCGTACGAGCTCGATCCGCGGCTGGTGCGGGGGATCGACTACTACACCCGTACCGTGTTCGAGCTCTGTTCCCGGGAGCTCGGGGCCCAGGACGCCCTTTTGGGCGGCGGGCGTTACGACGATTTGGTGGAGCTTTTGGGGGGTCCTCCCACCCCTGGAGTGGGCTTCGCCGGCGGCATGGAACGACTGGTTCTTGTCCTTTCCCAGCACGGGCTTTCCCAAGATGAGGCTTCGGAGTTGGACCTTTTTGTGATCCCCATCGGAGAGGAGGGGAAAAGGAGAGCTGTGGGGATTTTGGCCCAGCTTCGGCGGCGGGGGATCTCCGCCGATTTGGACTACATGGGCCGGTCCCTGCGGAAGGCGATGAGCGTGGCGGCCCGGCGCGCCCGCTATGCCCTCCTCCTCGGCCCGGACGAGCTTTCCCAAAATTCCGCCACTTTGAAAAACCTCGTTACAGGGGTCTCCTCTACCGCCCCCCTTGCGGAGTTCCTCAGCAATCCCCGCTCGTTTCTTGGGTCAACTGGAACCTAGGGCCTCTTTGAGGCCAGGCACGTATTCCATTCCCTCGAGCACCTGAAAGTTTGCCCCCGCAAGGTCCGTTCCAAACGGTTCCCATCGTCCACCCAAAACGTGGGCCAAAAACGCCTCCACAATGGCATTCACAGAGAGGCGGTTTTCCCAGCGCCGAAAGCCATGGCCCTCATCAAGATAAAGGACATAAGTGACGGGGATGCCTTTTTCTCGCAAAGCCTGGACGATTTGGTCGGACTCAGAGCGCTTGACCCGCGGGTCGTTGGCACCTTGCACGATGAGAAGGGGCTTGGTGATCCGATGAGCATGGGTTAGAGGGGAGCGGGAAAGGAGGAATTCGCGGTCTTGGGGATCATCGGGGTCACCCACGCGCTTTTTTAGAAGCGGGAGCCCAGGCAGCCAATAGGGCGGGATATTCTGCAAAAGTGTAATAAGATTCGACGGGCCACAAATATCTACCCCGCAACAGAACAAATCTGGTGTAAACGTGAGTCCAACTAAAGTGGCATAACCTCCGTAGCTAAACCCCATGATGGCAATTCTTTGGGGATCAGCTATTCTTTGACTTATAGCCCATTGCACGGCATCCACTAGATCGTCATGCATTGCTCCGCCCCATTCGCGGTTGCTGGCGTTGACGAAGTTTTTGCCGAATCCGGTGGAACCGCGGAAGTTCACGCTCAACACCGCGTATCCGCGGTTGGCCAGCCATTGATGGAAGGGATTGAAGCCCCAGGAGTCCCGTGCCCAAGGGCCACCGTGCACAAAGAGAACAAGGGGAAGAGGCCGTTTGGGCCTATATCCTTGCTCCACTTCCTCTGGCGGAAGTGTAAGGTAGCTCACAAGGGAAAGCCCATCCCTGGCCTGTATCTTGACGGGGTACATGGGCGCAAATTTGTATTGCTTCAGCGCCGCGCTCTGAGGAAACAGGAATTTCAAATCTCCGGATTGGCGATCGTATAGGTAATAGTCGATGCCACCTTGATCGCTCTCATTAGCGATCAGCCAAAGGTCATCGGCAAGCGTCCGTGACAAAACCCAAAAATCGCCATCTAGGCCTTCCTTTAGGTTTTTCAAATCCTTCTCCACCTCTGGATCCACGGCTTGCCAAACCCGCCGCTCGTATTCGAAGCACACCGCCTGAACTTTGCGGCTAAGGGGATGGACTAAAACTTCTGTGGCATCACAGCGCTCATCCGCGGCCAAAACCTTTTCTTCACCCGTGTCAAGATCGATGGCCGCCAGGGCGGCCGTATCCCGCCCACGACTATCCAAGAGGTAAAGAGTCCTGCCCTCGGCATCGAGGCCAAGGAGGTTACTGGTGATGTTGTCCTCCGGAGAGAAGCGGAGAAATAGTTGCCAACCCCCGTCCACGTGCTTCAAGGCCTCCACCCAGCCTTCCGGGTTAAAACGCACGGCCAGTTTCACGGCCAAGGAATCGTCGAAGAGGAACTCGGCGAACTCGTTATTTTGAAATATGAGCTCTCGGGTGCCGGAATTCAGATGAAGGCGATAAAGGTCATGGAAACGGGCATCGCGGTCATTGAGGCCGATCACAATGGTCTCAGGGTTCCGGGGACTTAGGTGAATCATTCTGGCCTGCACGCCATGGGGAGGCGTGAGGAGCCGCGGTTCCCCACCTTCTACACCGATCGCATATATTTTCCAGTTTTCGTCGCCATCGGTATCCTCTAGGTAAAGGATATGCCGCCCATCGTAGGACCAGTGGTACATGGCGATCGGGCGACGGCGTTCCTGTGTCAAAAAGCGAGCCTCATTCGGCGCATCCACAGGGGCCACCCATAAATTCCGCACCCCCTCCCAAAGGGCTAAAAAGGAGATCCAGCGTCCGTCAGGGCTCAGACGGACCATCATCCGCTCAGGATCGCCAAAAAGCACCTTTCGCGGGATTAACTTGAGTGCGGGGTCGGCCATCTTCACCTCCCTTCAGACGCCTTTCGCGCCCACCGCCTCGGCCACATCCGGAAGGTCCAAGGAGGCCAGGCGGGCCTTGAGGGGGATGCCTTCGCGGCTCCAGCCCCGGGCCTCGTAGTAGTCGTCGAGGAGTTTCTGCAGCTCCTCGTAGGAGACGCGGTCCCCGGCGGATGGCCCCTCGGGAATGGGCTCCTCCATCACCCGCTTGGGGAGGTGATCGTTCGCCCGGGTGAATCCCTCCCGCACATTGAACGCCCGGGCCAGGTTATAGATGCGCTCGCCCACAGTGAGGAGCTCCGCACAGGTGAACTCCCACCCAGTCTGGGCGGCCACCATCTCCGGGAAGGCCTCGAGGAAGAAAATATGCCGGGAGAATTTGCAGACTCCAAGAGCATCGTAGAGGGCCATAAGGTCCTCGTGGATCTTCACTTCGAAGCCCTTTCCCCGGAGGGAGCGGCGATCCACGGCCTCGAACTTCCACCAAGCCCCGCCGTACTCCGTCCCGTAGACGCCGGCGGTGAGGTGGTCCCCGCCCCGGAAGGCCACGGCGAAGGCCAGGGCCACGCCCTTGGAGCCCCGGATGTCATAAGCGGGGAGCTCCATGCCCTTTATCTGAATGGCGAACTCCTCGCCTTTCCCCAGCTTTTTGGCCGCCGCCCGGGACCCATCGGAAAGAAGCTCTCCGACCTTCCCCTCCCTCCGCCCCATCTTCTCCAAGGCCCTGAGCATGGCCTCAGCGTTTCCGAAGCGAAGGTCGATCCCATCGAGGTCTGCCGGCCCGAGGTAGCCCCGTTCCACGGCCTCCATGGCCCAGGCCACGGTGAGCCCAGCGGAGATGGTGTCGATCCCCAAGAGGTCGCAGATCTCGTTGGCCTTGGCCACGGCCTCGATCTCCGCCACCTCCGGCGCGCCCCCCAGGGAATAGAGGGTCTCGTATTCGGGGCCGTCCACTTCGATGGGGCCGTATTTCCCCGTCTCCACCACAAAGAGCTGGCCGCAGGGCTTGGTGCAGAAGGGGCAAGCTACATTGCGCTTGGAATATTTGGGGGCCCAATAGTACGGGTCGAGCTCGATCTTCCCGTCCTTGGCCCGCTCGTAGGCGCTCTTCAAGTAGCCCCACTGCCAGTTGCGGGAGGGAAAAGTTCCGGAAACCCGGTTCATCCAATCCAGGAATTCGCCGGAACCGTATTTCATGTCCGCCTCGGTCACGGGGTGTTTTCGGATGATCTCGTTCCATTGGCGGATGAGCTCTTTGATTTTTCCCGGGTCGGCCATGGGGACTTCCCCTGTGCCCTTCACCACGATGGCTTTAAGGTTTTTCGCCCCGAGCACCGCCCCGCCTCCGCCCCGTCCGGCCTGGCGGCCATCGCACTCGATGGTGGCAATAAAGGAGAGTTTTTCTCCCGCCGGCCCGATCACGGCCGTGCGGATCCCCCCTCCATAGCGTTCCTCGAGAGCCCTGCGGGTGGCACGGGTATCCAAGCCCCAGAGATCCTCGGCCGGATCCAGCCGGGCCTTCCCATCCTCCACCACCAGGACCACCGGGTTTGCGCTCTTCCCCCGGATGACCAGGGCATCGAACCCAGCCCTGCGGAGGGCGACCCCCACCCAGGCTCCGGCCATGGACCGGCAAAGGGCTCCGGTAAGAGGAGAGCGGAAGGAGAACGCGGTCTTCGAAGCCGTGGGAAGGCCTGTTCCCGTGAGAAGCCCCGGGGCCATGGTCAAGACGTTCCCCGGTCCCAGGGGATCAGCGCCTTTCGGGATGAGATCCCAGGCGAATTTCGCCGCTAACCCCCATCCGCCTAAGAACAAACGAAAAGTCCTCTCGGGGATGGGCTCCGTGTGGATGTTCCCTGAAGAGAGGTCCACAAAAAGGGCTTTCCCGGCCACACCTTTCATCG
>ERZ1669249.147-NODE-147-length-40651-cov-6.167233_pt1 | contig 40651 bp, 36 predicted proteins | sample MGYA00579293_ERZ1669249 | MGnify/ENA primary metagenome ERZ1669249 (study PRJEB41166, sample SAMN08046057) | hot springs metagenome | biome: hot spring; feature: neutral hot spring; material: thermophilic sediment; isolation source: thermophilic sediment from... | reverse complement strand
TGCGGCATTTGGCATCAGTGAGACTTGTTATCGCTACCAAGCTAAGGCAAGCGAAAAAATGCACAGATTGCCGATTGCTGTCAGCACCGGTTGTAAATTGAAACACAGAGTGCCAACTGAAATCTGGTACACCAAACTTGCGACAATGGCGGGATTTTGGATTATCGGCCATAGTGACAGTAGACTGTTGCAAAACGCTGAGTCATTTAAAAACCGATCTTCAAAAACGCTCATAAGAAATCAAAATTACACACAGTAATCTTTAGACACAAACAGGCATCACCTGAAAAGGCATACCAAACCCTTACCGTATTTAACATAATATCTATTATGCGAAATAGGACATGCGGACGAATTACAGCAAGGTGATGATTATTCGGGCATTGCCAATAATCTGCCCGAGCCTGCCTCGTATGCGGGCTGCAAAAGTGTCACACCGGATTTCAGGCCAGAGGCTACGGTTTATGGCCTGCGCTTTGGTGATGCCGGTTTATCCCTCGCGGCGGCGGCAGCCGCCTGCGGGGTTTCGGAGCGCACCTTCAGACGCTGGGAAACAGACAACCGAGCGCCGCTTGCGGTGCTCAAGCTCTTGCGTTTGCTTATCCTTCCGCCTTGATGTTATCAATCCGGCCTTTAAAGGTTTCTGGATTGCCCAAGACCGAATCTTTAACGATCAATTCCCACAAGGGATTTTTGCCGGTGATCTGCGTGCCGCAAATGTCATCCTAGCAGCTTGCCTAACTTAACGCAGTTCTACTACAAAAAAGCCAGATTCGGCTCTATTTCCCCTGATTTTTGTTAAATGGAACAACCATTCGCCTCAAAATCGCGAAAAATGGTTCTCAAAATGAGTTTTTTTCGTGACGAATGGTTAAATCCGACAGGCTGTTAGAAAAACGCAATATTCTGCGTCATGAGATTGGCCAATTAAGCGCGCAAATGGACTTAGAAAACCTGTTCGGCATGGTGCTTAGGAATGCTGGGTAATTACTTGGCTTAGATCACGCACGGCGCCGCGATCAGCGGATGTGGTCATGAGCGCATAGGCTTGCAGGGCTTGGCTGACAACCCGATTGCGATGTTGTGGGCGCCACGCATTTGCGCCTTGTTCATGCATGTGCGCTCGGCGTGCAGCGATTATTGCATCATCAACGGCTAAGTGGATGCTGCGATTGGGGATGTCGATGAGAATAGTGTCGCCCTCTTCCACTAAAGCGATTTCGCCCCCGGAGGCGGCCTCAGGCGATGCATGACCGATCGACAACCCGGAGGTACCACCGGAAAATCTGCCATCGGTCAGCAGGGCACATTGCTTACCCAGCCCTTTTGATTTGAGATAGCTTGTGGGATATAACATTTCTTGCATGCCAGGTCCGCCTTTAGGGCCTTCATACCGAATAACCACGATATCGCCGGCGATAATTTGATCGTTCAAGATGGCTTCAACCGCGTCATCTTGGGATTCAAATACGCGTGCGCGGCCGGTGAATTGCCAAATCGATTCATCAACCCCGGCGGTTTTAACAATGCAGCCATCACGCGCAATATTGCCAAAAAGCACGGCCAGCCCGCCTTCTTGGCTATAAGCATGGGCAATATCTCGGATACAGCCAGCCGCGCGGTCATCATCTAAGTTCGGCCAACGGGTGGCTTGTGAGAAGGCCGTTTGAGTTGGAATACCGGCAGGACCTGCCATGAAAAACTGTTTAGCTTCTGGGTGGGCGCTGGCTCGTTTGATATCCCACGCATTAAGGCCTTCAAGCAAGGTTGCACTGTGCACGGTGGGCAATTGGGTGTGCAGTAAGCCTGCCCGATCAAGCTCGCCAAGAATGCCATACACGCCACCCGCACGGTGCACATCTTCCATGTGGTAAAGCGGTGAGCTTGGCGCTACCTTACATAAATTAGGAATTTTCCGACTAATGCGATCGATATCACTCATGGTGAACTCAACCTGCGCCTCGTGCGCAGCGGCCAATAAATGCAGCACGGTGTTGGTTGATCCGCCCATGGCAATATCTAATGCCATCGCGTTCTCAAAAGCTTGAAAGCTCGCGATTGATCGCGGTAAAACGGACTCATCCTCTTGTTCATAGTAGCGTTTCGCCAAATCGACAATGAGACGGCCTGCATGCAAAAAAAGTTCGCGACGATCAGCATGCGTGGCCAACATTGAGCCATTGCCGGGCAAGGATAAGCCGAGTGCTTCTGTGAGGCAATTCATTGAGTTGGCAGTAAACATGCCTGAGCATGAACCACAGGTTGGGCAGGCAGAACGCTCTACCAAGTCCAAATCTTCTGTACTCACTGAATCATCGGCGGCCTGCACCATGGCATCGACTAAATCAAGCTTAACCAACTCGCCCGCCAAGCGCGTTTTTCCGGCCTCCATCGGCCCTCCTGAGACAAAAATGACCGGAATATTCAGGCGCAAAGCGGCATTGAGCATGCCGGGCGTAATTTTGTCGCAATTGGAAATGCACACTAACGCATCCGCGCAATGGGCGTTCACCATGTACTCAACTGAATCGGCAATTAAATCGCGCGAAGGCAAGCTATAAAGCATGCCGCTATGACCCATCGCGATACCATCATCCACGGCAATGGTATTGAATTCTTTAGCAATGCCGCCGGCCTTTTCTATTTCACGCGCAACCAGTTGCCCCATATCCTTCAAATGCACGTGCCCCGGGACGAACTGAGTAAATGAATTAGCAATTGCAATAATAGGCTTATCAAAATCACCATCTTTCATGCCAGTTGCACGCCATAAAGCCCGTGCGCCCGCCATATTACGGCCGTGAGTGGTGGTGCGTGAACGATAAACAGGCATAAAAATCTCCCCGAACGGTAAAGAAAAGTGTTTTTAATTAATAATATCAACCAAAGTCCCGACGGGCACTTGATTAAATAATTCAATTACTTGAGAATTATTCATCCGAATGCAACCATGAGATTCAGGTGTGCCGATTAACCCCTCCTCCGGCGTGCCGTGGATATAAATGTAGCGCGCGTGGGAATCAATCCCCTCCCCTGCATTCACGCCAGGCTCTAATCCTTGCAGCCACATAATGCGGGTCGTTACATCGTCACCATCGCCTTTAATAGGGCGCTTTTGAATAGAGGCTAACGCGCCGCTGGGTTTTCTGGCTTTGAAAATCATGCCAATCGGCTCGCCATCACCAAATTTTTCAGCAATTTTATGTAACCCCAAAGGGGTACGATTACTGCCTGCGGCATTGCCCATCCCAATGGCGGAAGTAGAAACAGGGAACGATTGCTTTAATTGTTTTTGCTCAAATAAATACAGGGTTTGGTTTTTTGCATCAATAATAATAAAAGGGGCATCATCGGCATGACTTGTAACGAGCAAGTGTTCGATTTTAACCTGAGCAGCGCTCACCGCTGCTGAAGGTGAGTTAATGCCTTGCGCATTAGCCATAGCGCTGAATGCCCCATAAAAACCACAAAGAAATAAAAACTTAAATAACTTATTGAACATTATATAAACCCACGGCAACAATATCACGAGATTGCTTGCTTGGTGCATTTTTAGAACGATCGCTACGCCGTTCAGATAAAATACTTAAATAATTTTCGTCAATATCGCCGGTGATATAATCGCCCGTAAAGCAAGAGCAGTCAAAAGCCTTCAGAGAAGGGTTTCCAGCTCGAACCGATTCAATTAAATCATGCAAATCTTGGTAAATTAAACAATCGGCACCGATAGCTTCACAAATAGCCTCATTGTCGCGGTTATAAGCCACGAACTCTGATGGCGTTGGCATATCGATGCCATAAACGTTTGGATAACGAACAGGCGGCGCCGCAGACGCCATATAAACTTTGTTTGCACCTGCCTCGCGTGCCATACGGATAATTTCACTTGAGGTGGTGCCACGCACGATGGAATCGTCGACCAACAACACATTTTTACCACGGAACTCAAGATCAATCGCGTTGAGTTTTTGCCGCACCGATCGTTTACGCATTTCTTGACCAGGCATAATAAAGGTTCTAGCGATATAACGATTTTTGACAAAACCTTCTCGGTATTTAATATTCATGGCCACCGCTATTTCAAGTGCGGCGGTACGACTGGTATCTGGAATCGGAATAACCACATCGATATCATTATCTGGCCATTCACGCATAATTTTAGCCGCTAGTCGCTCACCCATACGCATCCGGGCGCGATAGACAGACACATCATCAATAATTGAATCGGGCCGAGCCAAATAAACATACTCAAAAATACACGGGGAATATTGGGCTTGAATAGCACATTGCTTCAATGAAACCTCACCATCCGCGGAAATAAATATCGCCTCCCCAGGCGCTAAATCACGGATCAATTCAAAATCGCTGGCTTCAATTGCAACAGATTCTGATGCAATCATATACTCTGTGAAACCCTGAGTTGTTTTTCGCTGGCCATAACAAATTGGACGGATACCATAGGGATCGCGGAAAGCAAAAATACCTCGACCCGCGATTAAACCAATCACCGCATAGGCACCTTGCGCGCGTCGGTGCACATTGGCAATCGCTGTGAATACATCTTCTACTTTAGGCTCTTCGCCCGCGATGGATGATAATTCATGCGCAAATACATTTAATAAAACCTCAGAATCTGAGTTGGTATTAATATGTCGATGATCCAATTGCTGCACAGAGGCGCGCAACTCATCCACATTCGTTAAATTTCCGTTGTGACCCAAAGCTATGCCAAAAGGCGCATTAACATAAAATGGTTGCGCTTCTGCAGATGAATCGCAGCCTGCCGTGGGATAACGAACATGGCCAATCCCCATATTTCCTAACAATTGGCGCATATGCCGCGTATGAAATACATCTTTAACCAATCCATTTTCTTTACGCAGAAATAATCTATTATTTTCGCAGGTTAAAATACCCGCAGCGTCTTGCCCACGATGTTGCAACAAGGTTAAACCATCAAATAACATTTGATTAACTGGGGTATTAGCCACAATTCCGATAATGCCACACATGATAAATAACCCCGATGAATTAAATTACTAAAAGGAAAATTTCTAATAGATACGCTAGGCGTGAAAATATTTGGCGATATCGGCAGGAAGCATGGCTTTTATCCAATCAGATACCGTTTGAAACTGTGGTAATAAAACCGATGATTGCCACCAACTTTCTTTTGGCATTGCTGTTAGCTGGGCTAATAAAATCAAAATTGCAATAATAAATACACCACGCGCCAAACCAAACACCATGCCAACTGATCGATCTGTTCCGCTCAAGCCTGTTTTATTAACCAAGGTTGAAATTATCCAATTGATAATTCCCCCAACAATAAGAACCAGAACAAATAAACTTAAAAAAGCCAATGCAACCCGCGCGGAAGGAATATCAACAGCTTTAGGGATAAAAACAGCAGCTTGCTGCGAAAAACCCAATGCAACGACAAAGGCCGCGATCCATGTTAACAAAGAAAGTACTTCTTTAATAAAGCCGCGCACAAGTGAGATTAGGGTTGAAACCAATACGACTACAATAATGACATAATCAACCACGCTCATAATGACGGTTACTCAAATTTTAATTTATTGAACATAGATTATTTGGGCATGACCAAACCATCCCGCCCCAAGCGTTCGCGCAGTTGGGTGGTGGTTTTAACCGCTTGCTCTCGTGTGCTGTAGGGGCCGACGCGCACTCGCCACACGGTTCCTTTCTTGGCGAACAGGGGCGAAACTTCGACCTTAAAACCTGAATCGGATAAAGATTTTGCAAGGCCGCGAGCATTTAATTCATCTGAAAAACTACCCAGCTGAACCACCCACTCACCTTCATTATTACTGGCAGGCAGAGCCGCTTGAGTCGCAACGGATTTTTCAATAGGTGCGGTTTGACTCGATTCTTTAGGCGTTTGCTTTTTGGATTCTGCGGATATCTGCACCGATTGCGTGGGTGTGGCCATTGGGACGGTTGGCGCAGTGTCGGTCGGTTTATTTTGAGGCTTGGCTTCCGCAGGCTTAAGGTCTACAGGCTTAATCGTTTGTGTTTTGGGTTCAGGTGTTTTGGGTTCAGCCGCTTTGTACACTGGGGGGGCTTGCGTATTTGCATTGGCTTTGGGTGGTGTATCGGGCTGGCTTGCCGCTGTTTTTGGCTCTTGAATCGCTAAAGCCTGTGCCGGAGGATTTTGCAGTACGTTAAGCTGTGCCGCCGAGGGGGCGGGTATAGTGATATCTGTTGGTTGCGCAATATTGGGCGTTGCGGGGATGGGCTGCACTTCGGGGGTTTTAAGCCCGCCGCCATCCAGCCATAAGGGAAGGAGTAAAACGGCCAATGCCACCACGACCAAAGCCCCTACCAGCCGTTGACGCAGTTTGCCTCGTGGCGCCGTTTGTGGTTCGACTTCAGACAAGATGTACACCTACTTGTTTCAAATGATGGCGAATAGCGCTCACCGTGAAAAACGATCCGAAAACCACAATTTGATCCCCCGCCTTGCTGTGAGCAAGCGCCTGATTATACGCACTAACGATGTTTGTTTCATACCGGGAACCCAAGCAGTCTTGTTCGGGCAAATGCGCCAAAATAGCAGCGACACTGGCTGAGCGTTCGCTGGATAGGTAGCCCACAAACCAGCCGTTAAACGCGGGTTTCGCCGCTTCCAACATGCGGCTGATGGGCTTGTCATTCAGCGCGCCGAAGACGGCAAACCTCTGGGATTCTTGATTTAACCCATTGTTTAATTGCATATTTTCAAGCAAAGCTTCAACTGATTCTAGGTTGTGCGCTACATCTAAAATAATCAGGCGCCCTTGGTGGGTTACGCACTCATATCGTCCGATTACTTGGGCGGATTTGAGCCCCTGCTCAATCGCTTGACGTGAGACGGGACGGGGATTTTTAGGGTGCTGTAGCAAAGCAACAACACCCGCTGCATTACCGATTTGCATTAATCCTTTCAAATTGGGATAGGGCCAGCAGGTTTGGCTTGATGCAAAATTCATACACCAATTTGGCGACTGTTGCGTTAAATAAAAATTTTTGTCCCGAATCCAGAGCGGACAATTAAGCGCACGTGCCATGGTCCAAACGGCGGGCTCAGGGTTGGGATCGGCATAAACTGCAGCTTGGTTTGCACGCAAGATGCCGGCCTTTTCGCGCGCGATGGCAGCGCGATCAGCCCCAAGAATCGCTTGATGATCCAAACCTATATTGGTGATTAAGGCTAAATCAGCATCCAGAATATTAACCGCATCGAGCCGTCCACCGAGCCCGACTTCCAAAACCCACACATCAAGTTTGGCGAGGGCGAAAACAATAAACGCGCACAATGTCGCCCATTCAAAATAAGTGAGCTCATGCGCGCCAAGTTCTGCATCTAGCAGAATCATGGCGTTCACGAGTGGCTCATCTTCAATATCCATACCTTGAATGCGAATTCTTTCGTTGAAGCGCTCAAGATGTGGCGAGGTATAGGCACCCACCCGGTAGCCTTCGGCCATTAAGATGGCCTCTAGCATGGCGACTGATGAGCCTTTGCCGTTCGTGCCGGCTACGGTCACAATGGTCGGCAACACAAAGCCATGGCTTTGCCGTACGGCCTGCCACACGCGTCTGACCCTATCTAAACCAAGTTCAATGTGATTGGGGTTGAGGTGTTCCAACCAAGCCAGCCATTCGGCTAAAGTTTGCCTTGGGATAGGCTCAGCCTGCGTTTGGACGGGCATAAGTTGGTTGTTTTCCACAAAATAGGGCGTTTTTAATCAATTAAGACGGCAGGCGCATCACGATGTTGCATGATGGCGATCAACTCAGAAATTTTGCAGCGCAGCTCGTGGCGGGGCACGATGAGATCAATAGCGCCGTGCGCTAGTAAAAACTCGCTGCGCTGAAAACCTTCTGGCAGCGTTTCTCGCACCGTTTGCTCAATTACTCTGGGACCTGCAAAGCCAATTAACGCATTGGGTTCGGCTATTTGCACATCGCCCAGCATCGCCAAGGATGCGGATACCCCACCCATGGTGGGATCGGTGAGCACCACGATAAACGGCACTTGAGCTTTACTCAAACGAGTCAGCGCGGCTGAGGTTTTGGCCATTTGCATAAGAGAGAACAAAGCTTCTTGCATGCGCGCCCCGCCCGATGCGGTAAAACAAATGAGCGCAGATTTGTGTTCAATGGCGGCATGTACTGCACGCACAAATTTCTCGCCGACCACCGAACCCATAGACCCGCCCATAAATGCAAAGTTAAAGCCCGCTACAATCACAGGTAACGCATTGAGACGCCCCCGCATAACCACAAGGGCATCGGTTTCACCGCTTGATTTTTGGCTAGCGGTAATGCGGTCGCGGTATTTTTTTTGATCCCGAAATTTCAGCATATCCACAGGGGCGATATCCGTAAACAGCTCCTCACGCCCGGCTTTGTCAAGAAAATGATCTAACCGATCCCGCAGCGGGATGCGCATGTGGTGTCCACATTTTGGGCAAACTTGCAGGTTACGCTTGAGTTCATCCCGGTATAAAACCGAATCACAACCATCACATTTGACCCATAACCCTTCGGGCACGCCACGCTTTTCGGCGCTTTGAATGCGGATCCGTGAGGGCAGTAACTTTTCTAACCAACTCATAAAATAAGCCTTAAATTCAATTGCTTAATGCAAATAAGGGTGCAAACCCAAGCGAATAGTCACTGAGAAAACCGTTATTGGGCATCGAGGGCGCTGCGAATATCAGCCATAAAGGCTTGAACTTGTCGTTGCAGCATAGCTGCATCACCCGAGCCTAACTCAGCAATAATTTGCACCAAGGCACTACCAATAATGACGGCATCAGCCACTTGCCCCACGGCTTTAGCAGTGACGGCATCCCGAATACCAAACCCCACCCCCACCGGCAAGGCGCATTCATGCCGAATCTCGTGCAATCTGGCTGCCAACGCATCGGTTTGCAGGTTTTGTGCCCCCGTAACCCCTTTGAGAGACACATAATAAACAAAGCCTGAGGCTAATTCGGCAATAATTTTGATTCGACTGACCGGCGTTGTCGGGGCAATTAGAAAAATCGGATCAATGTGCGCCTCAGCGTAAATCTTTGCGGTAACGTGCGCCTCTTCCGGGGGTAAATCAACGGTTAGAACCCCATCGACACCCGCCGCTTGGGCGCGCAGCGCAAATTCGCCCACACCCATCGCTTCAATTGGGTTTTGATAACCCATTAAAATCACGGGGGTTTTTTGATCAGTTTGCCGAAAATTTCGCACCATATCGAGAACATGCCGCAAACCCACCTGATGGCGCAATGCCCGTTCATGCGCGCACGCAATCACAGGGCCATCGGCCATGGGGTCTGAGAATGGCACGCCGAGCTCAATGGCATCGGCACCCCCGGCAACCAGTGCGTGCATCAAGCCAACAGTCGCCTCGGGCATTGGATCACCGGCGGTCAGGTAGGGAATTAATGCGGTACGATTTTGCGCGCGCAATTGCTCAAACATTGGGCTGATACGGCTCATAAACTAATTCCTTCCAATTTGGCGACGGTGTTGATGTCTTTATCTCCTCGGCCGGACATATTCACCAGTATTATTTTGTTTTTACCATATAAGGGCGCGAGTTTTTTGGCATAGGCCACCGCGTGTGCCGATTCAAGCGCGGGGATAATACCCTCAAATCGCATCACATCGTGAAACGCGCTCATGGCATCGGCATCGGTGATGCCGGTGTAATTCACGCGGCCTAAGTCTTTAAGCCAGCTGTGCTCGGGGCCAACGCCTGGGTAATCAAGCCCAGCCGATACCGAATGAGTGCCAATAATTTGGCCATCATTATCTTCCATTAAATAGGTACGCATACCATGGAGCACGCCCGGCCGACCCGCAGATAATGGGGCGGCATGCCGGCCGGTTTCAACGCCATCGCCGCCGGCTTCGGCGCCATAAAGCGTGACGTTTTCATCATTCAAAAAAGCATGAAAAATGCCTATGGCGTTAGAGCCGCCGCCCACACAAGCCACCACCGCATCCGGCAGGCGCCCGGTTTTTTCAAGCAATTGCGCGCGGGCTTCTGTGCCAATCACCGATTGGAAATCGCGCACCATTTGTGGATACGGATGAGGGCCTGCCACAGTGCCGATAATGTAGAAGGTGTTATCGACATTGGTAACCCAATCCCGCATGGCCTCATTTAAGGCATCTTTTAGGGTGCGTGTGCCCGATTCAACCGGCACAACGGTGGCACCCAATAATTTCATCCGAAACACGTTAGGCTGTTGGCGTTCAATGTCTTCAGCGCCCATGTAAATAACACACTCTAGCCCCAAGCGAGCCGCTACGGTGGCTGTGGCCACGCCATGCTGCCCTGCACCGGTTTCGGCGATGATGCGGGTTTTTCCTAAGCGTTTGGCAAGCAAGGCTTGCCCAATGGCATTGTTGATTTTATGCGCACCGGTATGATTTAAATCTTCTCGCTTAAACCAGATTTGCGCGCCATAGGCCTCACTCATGCGCGCGGCAAAATACATGGCCGATGGCCTGCCCACAAAATCACGCAGATCAGTTTCAAATTCACGCACAAAATCGGGGTCTGCCCGAAACTGCGCATAAGCCGCTTGTAATTCCGCGATCGGCTCCATTAGGGTTTCAGCGACATACTTACCGCCAAATTCACCGAACCTTCCGTGTTCATCGGGAAATTGCGCAAAATCAAACGTACGGGCATCGCGCATTGATACGCTATTGAGGTCTGAATTATTCAATTGTGGTTCACCTGAGTCATAAATTCGAAAATTTTGCGGGCGGATTTAATGCCGGGTGCGTCTTCAACGCCACTCGATACATCCAGTGCATAAGGATGCAAAGTTGAGATGGCTTGCTGTGCATTATCGGCATTTAAGCCACCCGCGAGTATGAAATTGTTCAGATGGGATTGGCCTTTCGGCCAATGCGACCAATCAAACGTATCGCCTGTGCCGCCTAATGCGCCTGAAGCATGACTATCGAGTAAAAAACCGCGCGCGGTGGGGTGATCGGCAAGCACCGTGTTCAGCGTGCTTATCCCCAAGCCCGTAAATAAATCAACCCCTAAGGCTTTAATATAGGGGCGGGAAAATTGTCGGCAAAAGTGCCCCGATTCTCGACCATGAAATTGCAATAAATCGGGCGAAAGGCGATCAATAACCGCCTCAACCTCGCTGGGGGCGGGGTCTAAAAACAGAGCGACTGTTTGCACAAACGGGGGCACCGCTGCAAATAACTCCGCCGCTTGCGCCAGCGATAAATGACGTGGGCTTGCTGGCACAAACACAAAACCCAAAGCATCGACACCATTCATCGCTGCCACGGATACATCTTGCAACCGAGTTAAACCACAAATTTTAACGCGCGTGCGCTGATGTCGCAGCAACAGAGGCGTTATCGGGTTTAAATCAGGCGAAGGCGACATGGCCATGGTACAAACTCAGGGAGAATTAAATTTAAGGGGCAGATTCTAGCAGCAAGCCAGCAAAATTTCGCCTAAAGCCCCGCGCGAGCCCTTAAAACACGCCCAATTCGATAATTTAAGCAAATCATTTAAGCCGGCATGAACGGCGCATAAAAACCCGGAATGGCCACCGGCTCAGGAATAGAAAAATGCTCGGGGTACACCACATTAACTAAATACAAACCCGCCGCCGGTGCCGTAATACCGGCCAATGCACGCTGCTTTGACTGCAAGAGTGCAGCCATAAATTCCACCGATTGCACCCCCGCGCCAATGGGTAACAACGTGCCCACAATATTGCGAACCATATGATGCAAAAACGCATTTGCCGTGATATCGATCGTTATAAAATCGCCCGCGCGTTGCACAGAAAAAGATTCCACCGTGCGAATCGGGCTTTGCGCTTGGCATCCTTTCGCGCGAAAACTGCTGAAATCATGCTCGCCTAACAAAAATTGCCCCGCTTCGTGCATTAATTCGGCATTAAGCCGTTCTCGCCACCAAGTCACATGGCCGTGATGAACCGCCGAACGGGTTTGGCGATTTAAAATGATATAGCGATAACTGCGGGCGAGCGCACTAAAACGCGCGTGAAAATCGGGTTCCACTCGGCGCGCCCAAATAATACTGATATCTGCGGGCAAGGCATGCGTGCCGCCAAAAACCCACGCCTGATCGGGGCGCTGTGTTGGGGTATCAAAATGCACAATTTGATTGGTGGCATGAACCCCCGCATCGGTTCGTCCCGCACACACCACCTCAACAGGCGCATCAGCCACCTGAGAGAGCGCTGCCTCTAATCGCGCCTGAACTGAATCGACCACTTGCTGGCGCTGCCATCCGTGATACCGTGAACCATCATATTCAACCGCGAGCGCGATGCGTGTCATAAGAAGCGAAAACCTAGGGTAAGTGCGTTAAATAAAGCTTTTTGTCTAAATTTTACCCGATAACAGTTTTGAACGGATTTTTTCACGCCAAGTAACCCCTAATATTAGCCCTATCTAATAAACTTCTTGTATGCAAACCAAAAATATTTACAATCTCCCGCTGCACAGTGAAAATCACACGGAAATGTGGGTTAAATCACATCATTCCTATCGAATAATTCAGGTGAGATAGACATGCTAAGCTTTGAATTTACATCAAATATGCCACTTGAATCGAAAACCATCTCACGCACCGCACGCGCATCAATTGCAACCTTATTACTAATCATTGGCAGTGGTTTGCCAACCGCAGAGGCTAGTACCCTGCCCCCATTGGCCGCCAATGAACCCAGCGCCCCGGCGGTAATAAATCTAGGCATTCAGCAAGCCATTGAGCAGGCACTCACCCAAAACCCTGTGCTGCAACAATCGCAAGCCTCGATAGACCAAGCCCGAGGCGCCATTAAAGAGGCTAACGGTAATCGCCTACCTCAGCTCGATTTATCGTTCGGCGCCATGGCCTCAAATAATGCCCTAAATGTTTTTGGCATGAAGCTGAACCAAGGCGTGGCCAATTTTAATGATTTTGGTGTGCAGCAATTTTTCACTCAAGCCGGCACCCCAACCTCTCCTTTTGGCAATCTCGCCGGCGCCAGTAGCGTGCCGCCCGACGCGCTTAATCACCCAGGCTGGGATCATAATTTTCAAACCTCATTAAAGTTGTCGATCCCCATTTATAATGGCGGCAAAATTCGCGGCCTGCGTGATCAAGCAGAAGCCTTACTCAGGGCGGCTCAATCGGGAGATACCGCTGCCAAGCAGCAACTCATGCAACAGGTGATTTCTGCTTATGCCGCCATTAATGCTGCGAAGGCTTTTGTGGGTGTGACTCACCAAGCGCTGGATGCAGCAAATTCATATGTCAACCTAAGTGACAAGTTGTACAAACAAGGCGTTGTTTCAAAAAGCGATTCGCTCAAAGCTGATGTTAATGCAGGCGATGTCGAGCTGCGCCATCAGGAAGCGATTAATCAGTTATCTAATGCCAAAGATGGGTTGCGTATCCTTATCGGCATGCCGAACAATCAACCTTTTAATATCAATGAATTAATTAACATAGCTCAACCCAAAGGTACGTTAGAAGACGCGCGAACTTATGCGATGCAAAATAACCCTCAAATCGTCGCGCTCACCCAGCAAATTGATGCGGCAAGATCAGGTTTATCCTCCGCACGTTCTGTTTATAAGCCGCAATTCAATTTAATGGCGCAGCAAGATTGGAACAGCCGCACATTGGGCTTGAAAAACGATTCCTACACCGTGGGCGGTGTGTTTAGTTGGAAAATATTGGATTTTGGCGCGCGATCAGGCCAAGTGGAACGAGCCGTCGCGGATTTAAGTGGCGCTCAATCACGCCAACTGATGGCCATTAATATGCTGCTGGCTCAGGTTGGCACGTCTTGGCGTGCCGCCGAGTTGGCTGATCATCGGTTACAGGTCAAAAAACTCGCCATTACCCAAAGCGAAGAAGCTGCGCGGCTCGAAAAATTGCGCTATGAGCAAGGTCTTTCCACCCTAACCAACTTACTCCAAACCCAAGCCGAATTAGATAAATCACGCGCCGAGTTCGTCCAAGCGCAATATGAATTAATCAATCAACGCGCGGGCTTATTGCTTGCCTTGGGCATGCTCGAGCCGTCCGCGATTCAAGCTCAACCCCTTATGAGCCAAAAATGATTCAAACTCAATTTACTGCACCCAAGGGTCCCCCATTATGCGCATTTCTAAATTCAAATCGTTTCAAACAACTGGGCTTTTGTCGCTTATTAGCCTATCGCTTATGCTTGCCGGTTGCGGTGGCGGTGATCAATCCCCGCCGGCAAGTTTTGCACCGGCGGTTGAAATCAATGCTCAAGCCAAGCTATTTACGGTGGAAAATCAATCATTACCAGTTTATGCCAAGTTTCCAGGCTCGGTGATTACCTCCGATCAAGTGTCGGTTACCTCGCGGGTGATGGGCTATGTGCGCAGCGTTGATGTACACGAAGGCCAAACGGTGAAAGCAGGGCAAACCTTGCTGACGATTGATGCCACCGATGTCACCGGCGCGATTAATCAAGCCCGCGCTGAAGTCAACAAAGCCCTAGCCGGATTAGCCGATGCCAAGGGTAACTACGAACGTTATCAAACGTTATACCAACAAAATGCCGTACCAAAACAAATGTTTGAGCAAATGCAAACGGCCTACAAAGTGGCACAAAGTAATTACGCGGCCGCCGATGCAGCCTTAAAGCAGGCTCAGGCGCAGTTAACTTATGTAAAAATTACCGCCCCTTTTAGCGGCACAATTACCAGCCGAATGGTCGACCCGGGTCAAATTGCCAATCCCGGCTCGCCGCTTTTAACCCTGCAAGGCAGTGGCCAAAAGCAAGTTGAAGTGCAAATTAATAGCCAAGCATTTGCCACCCTAAAATTAGGCGAACCACTTACGGTTAATTACACTGATTTCACCGGAGAACAGCACCAATTTGAAGGAAACGTGGAACGCATGGTCGATGCAACCGACCCTGTAACCCACACCCACACCGTAAAAATTGGCGTGCCAGACGCAATCGATGTGCGAAGCGGCAACTATGTGGTCGTAGCCGTGGCTGTGGCGCATGAAACGGGCATCATAATTCCCAAAGCGGCCATCCATGACCGGGGGGGGGTACGCGGGGTTTTTGTGGTGGATGCGCAAAATATTGCCTGGTTCAGAATGGTGCGTTTAGGCGCGCGGATTGATGATCAGGAAGTGGTTTTGGCGGGGTTGGTTGCAGGCGATCGGCTTATCGTCGAAGCCAATCATCGTCTACAAAATGGCATCCACATCACCCCAACTGCCTCATCGGCAACAGAAAGCCCCGCATCATGAACGAACATCGTCCCAATAATCAAAGCACGCCCGAACCCGTTTTAAATCTTGCGGGCAAATTAGCCGCAAGTTTTATGCACTCGAAGATTACCGCGCTCATTATGATCGCCTTAACCCTCTTCGGCTTAATGGCATTTTTTATTACACCCCGCTTATATAACCCGGAAATTGTGGTGCCTGGAGCGCAAATTTTAGTGCAGCGGGTAGGTAATAGTGCGCAGCAAATTCAAGAGCAAGTCGTTAAGCCCTTAGAAGCCATTATGGCTAGCATTAAAGGGGTCGATCACACCTATGGCTATGCCGTCAATGACATGGGCATTGTCACCGTCTCATTTAAAGTCGGCAGCGATGAAGAGCGCAGCTTGCTGTTGCTTTACAACCAGCTCAGCCGGAACATGGATAAATTACCGCAAGGCACAAGCCAGCCGATTGTAAAAAGCATCGGCATTACCGATGTGCCTGTCATGACCATCACCTTAAGCTCCGCACAGATGGATGGCGTGGCTTTGCGCGAGCTCGGCGCACGGGTTTTAGATCAACTCCAAAGCGTGCCCGATGTCGGCAACAGCAGTGTAATTGGCGGCCATCGTGAAATTTTGAGTGTTGATATTAATCCCCAAAAACTAAGCAGCACCGGCATTGCGCTTGATACGGTGATTAATTTGCTCAAGGCCTCGAATGTGGTGTTACCGGGGGGCGCTTTAATTGATAATAACGAGCTGACCGCGCTGCGCGTTGATGCCGCTTTCTCAAACGTGCGTGATTTAGGCGAGATTATTATTGGCGCGCACAACCAGCGGCCGGTATTTTTGCGTGATGTCGCCACCATAAAAATTGCCCCCGAGCAGAACGAGCAGTTTTCAGCTTTTGGTTATGGCCAAGGCAATGAGGGAAATAAGCCGGTAGGTGAATCCAGCCCGGCTGTCACATTAGCGATTGGCAAACGGGCAGGCGCCAATGCCGTCACCGTTACCCAACGGGTACTCGATAAATTGGCCGTTGTCGAGCGCCAAATGGTGCCACATGATGTGGATGTCACCATTACTCGCGATTACGGCAAGCGCGCCGATGACGCCGTGAATTTACTCATGGAACACTTAGCCATTGCTGTGCTGGTGGTGTTAATTATTCTATTTTTCTTTTTAGGCTGGCGCGAAGCGTTAATTGTCACCTTAACCGTGCCCTTAACTTTGTTTGTGGTTTTAGGCGTGGGCTTTGTGATTGGCCAAACCATCAACCGCATCTCTTTGTTCGCGCTCATTTTATCTTTGGGCTTGCTGGTTGATGCCGCCATTGTGGTGATTGAAAATATCCATCGGCATATTCATGAAGGTACCGAGAAAACATTCGGTGATTTGCTCACCCGCGCAACCAACGAAATCGGCAATCCCACCAACATCGCCACCATTGCCGTTATTTTTGCTTTTGTGCCTATGGCGTTTGTATCCGGCATGATGGGACCCTTTATGCTGCCCATCCCCATCAACGTGCCTATTGCCATGGTCGCCTCATTATTATTGGCTTACATCGTGGTGCCTTGGGCGGCTTATCGCTGGTTGGGCGGCAAAGCGAATAAGCAAATGGCAGAGCGGGAAGTGCAAGGCCACCAACCGCACAAACCAGATATTTTGCAGCGGGGATACACGGCCGTCATCAAGCCCTTGCTCGGTAGTCGGGCGACTTCCTTGATTTTCTTAATCCTTGTTTTGTTGCTCATGCTCGCATCCCTGGTGATGCCCGCCTGGCAATTTATTCGACCAACCGGAATGAACGGTCCTTTAAGTGCCGGTGGGGTGAGCCTTAAAATGCTGCCGGAAGGTAATGTCAGCACATTTGTTATGGAGGTAGATACCCCGGCAGGCACGGCTCTGGATGATACCGCCCGCGTTGTTGATAGCGTGGTGCATGTACTGGCGGCAAGCCCTTATGTGACTAACTACCAAACCTTCCTTGGGCGCACGGCTCCCCTCACGTTCGCTGGCATGGTACGCGGCGATATGATGCGCGAAGGGAGCAATATTGCCCAAATCCGCGTCAATATCATCTCAGAACACCACAGACCCGATACTGAGATTGTCGCGGCAAAAATATGGCACGAGCTTAAGTCAGTGCGTGAGGCCGCCCAGCCCGCCTTAATCAACCTCTATCTCACCCCGCCCGGCCCACCGGTGCGAGCGCAAATTCTGGCGCGCATCCATGGCCCCAATTACTCGGAGCTGCGTGCCATTGCTAATGAGGTAAAAGCCAAGTTCAATGACGTATACGGCATGATTAACGTCGATGACAGCATCACCACTACCGCGCCGGAATATCTAATTTCAGTCGACCGCCAAAAAGCTATGCAGTCCGGGGTTGCGCCGGCACAAATAGCTCAGCTGATTAACACCTTTGTGCAGGGCGCCACAGTGGGTTCTCTGCACGAAGCGCATTCGGCAGAGCCCATTAATATTGTGGTGCGCCTACCGCAAAGTGATCGCGCCAGCATTCAACAGGTGCGCGATCTTACGATCACCGGTGCTAATGGCAAACAAATCCCCATCGGCAGCTTGGTGAACATTGTTAAATCTAGTGTTGCCAAACCGATTTTGGATCAAGATCAGCATGAAGTGGTTTATGTCCAAGGTGATTTGCTTGGCAGCTCGCCGGTATACGCCACCTTAACCCTCAATAAATGGCTCAATGACATGCAGTTAGCCAACAATGTCACCCTCACCACCGGCAACTTGGGCTTTGTTGATGAACAACCGCAAGATATTGATCGCTACCAGCTACTCTGGGGCGGCGATATGCGCCTCACGCTGGATGTATTCCGGGATCTCGGCGCGGCATTCATCGTCGCCTTAATCTTCATTTACCTCTTGCTTGTAGGGTACTACCAATCCTTCATGCTGCCCGTCATTGTTATGGGTGCCATTCCGCTCACCTTGGTTGGGATTTTCCCCGGCCACTGGTTATTTAACATGCCGTTTAACGCCACCTCAATGATCGGGTTTATTGCGCTGGCTGGGGTTGTTGTTCGCAACTCCTTGCTTTTGATTGATTTTATTTTAGATTACCGCAAGCAAGGGTTTGATCTCAAAGAATCCGTCATCACAGCAGGCGCGGTGCGATTCCGCCCTATCTTACTAACCGCCTTGGCCATTATCTTTGGATCCGCCGTGATGGTGACCGATCCCGTCTTTGGTGGCCTAGCTGTTTCATTGATTTTCGGTACTCTCGCCTCAACCTTATTAACCTTGGTTGTTATTCCCATTTTGTATTATTTCTGGCAGCTAGATATTCAAATACGCCAAAAAAAACAAAAGGATGCAAGTGAACCGGCGGTATTATAAAAATCAGGCTTTAATATCCTTATCGCTGTGAAAAAATAAAACTGATGACATCATTTAATGGCAGGGGCTTACTCTGCCATTTTTGATTATGCGCACCGAACAAGCGCAAAGCTCAGCGAACCGCTACACTAACAGGATGCTGAAAAACCCATCCATGGGATTTTTCAGCAGCGCCCAGCCCGGTACATGCCCGGACTGGGCTACGACAAATCAAATACTTGTGTTTTTGATTTGCGTGCGGGACATCCATGTCTCGCCTTTAGCAGGCTGCTGAAATAAGTATTTCAGCAGCCTGCTAAAGGCAATTTTAAAATGCTGATACCTAAATCACCCGCCCCTAAATTTGCATTGAGACCTTATCCGACATGCGTGCGTTATTGAGTTTCCCCCCCCTGCTTTTGGCAATTTCACTGGCATTACCCGGATGCAGCACCGTGCCGGCAAGCGCACCCCTTGCGACGCAGCCAGTAACGCCACCCGAAGCTGAGCAGGCGCAAATTCTCGCCCAAACACCCGAGCAGCTTGCCCAAACGCGGGCGCAGATCGAAAAAGACCCAATTTATCTAATTATGGCGGGCGAGCTTGAAGGGCAGGCCGATAACTTAACGCAATCGGCCGATTTTTATTATGCGGCGGCACAAAACTCCGATGAGGTGGCGATTTTAGCGCGCGCAGCGCAAATCACGCTGATCGCCAAGCGGTACGATTTAGCGTTTAAAACAGCGCAGCGCTGGGTGCAGCGGGCGCCTACTTCAGATAAAGCCGCAGCGACGCTCACAGTAAGCGCGCTTCAGTTGGATAACTTCTCCGCCGCAGACCAAGCCTTAACCCAATGGCTACAACGCGCCGGCACCAACGATACGGCCGTGTTTAATGAGCTGGGTGCTTATTTAGATAAAAACGTCCCGCAAGCGCTCGCCATTCGCTACACCGATCATCTCGCCCAGCAATTTCCCAACGTGGTGGCCGCACAGTTAATTGTAGCCAAGCTCGATCTTAAATTTGGCCGAATGCAAACAGCCATCAACGCCACGCGTCAAGTTATTGTGTTAGATCCCCACAATGAAACCGCCTACGACATATTAATTGTGGCCATGAGCCAAGCCAACGATCCATCTGGCTTAATTGATGCGCTGAAATTAGCCCACCGGCAATTTCCCAACACCGATCGCTTCAGCTCAGGTTTAATTGAGGCTTACGTGCGCTCAGGCGATTCGCATCAAGCAGGCAAACTCATTGAAGCGGTTTTACGCAAACCGATACAAGACCCGGCACAACTGCGTAATCTCGCCTTATTTTCCTTGCAAATTGAGCGCCCATCCCTCGCGCAAAAGGCTCTGCTGAAATTAGAAAAAATTCCTGGCCAGCGTGATCTCGCCGAGCTTTTACTCGGCCGTTTAGCGGCTCAAGCCAATGAGCTAAATGTTGCAATCAAGCACTTTAATCGCATTCCATTCAGCAGCCAGCAGTACACCGAGGCACGAATTTTAATGGCCGCGGCTTATGCGCAATCCGATGATATGACAGGCGCCATGCAAAGCTTGGATATTGCGCTGACCGCCCCGATTGATATTGCCGATAAGCAACGACTAACCCTCGCCAAGGCCGGCCTGCTCCAATCACAAGGGCTCGATCAAGAATCCCTCACCCTGCTCACTGAAGCGGCAGCCCGCTGGCCCGGCACCGCAGATATTCAACTGCAACGCGCCATGCTGTTACTCAAACTCAATCGCGGCATCGAGGCGCGTGACGCATTAAGACAAGTCATCAACGATGACCCCAGCAACGCCGCCGCCCTGAACGCATTAGGCTTCACCTTGGCCGATGAAAATACAAATCTTGATGAAGCCGAGCAATTAATTCAAAAAGCACTCAAACTTGATCCCGACAATGCAGCCTATTTGGATAGCATGGGCTGGGTTTATTATCGCCAAGGCAAGCTCAATGAAGCGGCAGAAACGCTCCAAAAGGCATTTAAAATCACACCCGATCCTGAAGTGGGCGCGCATTGGGGCATCGTGCTGTGGCACCAAAACAAACACGATGAGGCCAAATCGATTTGGCAGCGTGCATTGGGCCTGAATCCCAACCTGCCGGTATTACGGGCGGCGGTGAAAAAATATGCCCCTGAACTTTTGCTTAATTTGCTCGAAACTGATCAATGAGTCCATTTAAGATAAGGCTTGCGCTTTGCGGTGGGTTTTTAATTGGCGCAATTGCCGGTTGCGCGCAAATCCCCACTCAACCTGAATTATCCGCAGCCCAGCAACAAAACCTAATGCCCACCTGGCAGCGTCACGCGCAGGCCATTAAAAGCCAGCGCGATTGGCAGTGCATTGGGCGCATTGCGATTCGCACAGAAACTCAAGGCGGCACAGTTAACCTTGATTGGAAGCAAACTGGCGATTTTTCGCGGGTAACACTCAGCGCCCCGCTCAATCAAGGGATCGTGGAACTCAAAGGGCAACCCGATTTAATGATGATTACCGATTCTTCGGGCAATCAGGAAATAACCCGCGACCCTCAGGCCACCATTGCCAAGCTGACCGGCTGGCAGATACCCATCGCAGCCCTGCCGGACTGGATCCGTGGCATTCCCCATCAAACCAATGCCAGCTTTACCCTCAACGCGCAAGGGCTGCTGCAAACTCTGCACGATTCGGGTTGGAGCATAGAATATGAGCAATATACGCCTGCCGCAACCGCAACCGCCACCCTGCCCCGGCCCCAAAAAATCAACGTCAGCAAGGATAACGTGATCCTCAAATTAATTGTGGATTCATGGTCTTCGCCCCAAAGTACCGCCGAGCCACAGCCGTGACGGGCATCCCAGCACCATCCTACCGGGGGCTTGCCCCGGCCAAACTCAACCTCTTTTTGCACATCAATGGGCGCATAGCTGAAGGCAAGCACCAAGGCTATCACGAGCTGCAAACCTACTTTCAGCTCATCCATTACGGTGATTGGCTGCACATTGAGACAACCCAAACGCCGCAAATTACCGTGCAGTGGCAAGCGGGCGATGAGTCTATTTTGCACCAACCAAGCAATGCGCAGGATGACCTCATCTATCGCGCTGCAACCGCCTTACAACAAATCGCTATTGAGCAAGGTAAATTGCCGCTCGGCGCGCACATTCTGCTACAAAAAAACACCCCTGTTGGCGGCGGGATGGGCGGCGGGTCTTCTGCTGCCGCCACAACATTACTTGCCTTAAACCGCCTCTGGTCACTCAATTTATCGCGCTCTGAGCTCCAAGATATAGCGGTACTATTAGGTGCCGATGTTCCAGTCTTTATCATGCAGACCAGCGCATGGGCTGAGGGCATCGGTGAGCGCACAATGCCTATGCCAAGCCCACAAAATGCGCCCTATTTTGTTATTGTTGTGCCGCAATCAACCCAATTCACACACCAACTGTTTGCCCATCCGCAACTGTGCCGCGACACCCCAAAACAAGAAGCCCAAGACACTTTGTCCCACTGGAAAACACAGGCCGGCAACGCGTTTGAGCCGATTGCGCTCAAAGAATCAGCCGCTATTAGCGACTGCTTTTATGCCTTGCGTGCACAAGCCGGTTTTGCCCGCTTAACCGGCAGTGGCGCATGCGTGTTCGCACCGGTTGCAAGCGAAGCGATTGGACAGCGTATTGCCGCCCATATTCTCAATGAAATCAAGGCGGCTCGGCGGGTTATTGTCGCAAAAGCCTTTGTGCCAGCAGAGCGGGCCACAAATTAAAAATAAAAATATTCAAAAAACTGCGCAAAGTACTTGGCAAAGCCACAACGCTTCGTTAAGATGCGCTCCTCTTTCGTTTGGGCCGTCGCCAAGTTGGTTAAGGCACTGGGTTTTGATCCCAGCATACCTAGGTTCGAATCCTAGCGGCCCAGCCAAATTCCCGGAAGAATGATGACAATCCAAAGAACACTGATGGTATTTTCTGGCAACGCAAACCGAGCCTTGGCTGAGCGTGTTGTCGAAAGCCTTGATATACAACTTGGTCAAGCCACAGTTTCCCGATTTAGCGATGGCGAAAGCTTCGTTGAAATTTTGGAAAATGTTCGCGGACGCGATGTTTTCATCATTCAACCAACCTGTGACCCCACCAATGACAACATCATGGAACTCATGGTTATGGTGGATGCGTTACGCCGAGCATCGGCTTATCGCATTACAGCGGTCATCCCCTATTATGGTTACTCACGTCAAGATCGTCGCGTTCGCTCCGCTCGGGTGCCCATCAGCGCGAAAGTTGTTGCCAACATGCTCCAAAGTGTCGGCGTCGATCGTATTCTCACCGTTGATTTACACGCCGATCAAATCCAGGGGTTTTTCGATATTCCCGTGGATAATGTCTACGCCTCGCCTATTTTACTCGGGGATATTTGGCGCCAAAAATACAACGATCTCATCGTCGTATCGCCTGATGTAGGGGGCGTGGTTCGGGCACGTGCGGTAGCTAAACGCCTGGATGATTCCGATCTTGCCATCATCGACAAACGCCGCCCGCGCCCGAATGTCTCTCAAGTAATGCACATCATAGGCGAGGTGCGCGATAAAACCTGCATCATTGTTGATGATATGGTCGATACCGCTGGCACGTTGTGCAAGGCGGCAGGCGCACTCAAAAAACATGGCGCCAAAAAAGTGGTGGCTTACGCCACGCATGCCATTTTGTCTGGCGACGCCATCCATAACATCAACACCTCTGATTTAGATGAGTTAGTTATAACCGACTCCATTCCACTCAAGCCTTGCGCGCAGCAATGTCAAAAAATCCGGGTACTTTCGGTGGCTGGCATGCTGGCTGAAACCATTCGCCGAATCCATACCGATGAATCGGTGAGCTCCCTCTACAACGACTAAACCCAATCATCCGGGTAAACCCGCTGATTTTCTAGCTATTCTCGGGCTATTCCTTTATAATTTCGCGCCTTATCAAGTATGGCTATTTGGATCAAGCTTGATAAGGCGCTGGGGCTGTTTGGTCGCGAACATCCCCCATCACACTGGCCTTAGCGCGATTTACCGCGCGCTATAAGGCCAGATGTTTTTAAAATTTGGAGTTTATTTTATGTCTAAAGAAACGTTTGTACTTAATGCCAAGCGTCGGGATGATCAGGGGAAAGGTGCGAGCCGCCGCCTGCGTCACGAAGGCCGCATTCCGGCGATTGTTTATGGCGGGGGCGTAGCGCCCCAAGCGATTACCATTGAGCACAATGAAATCATCAAGCACTTAGAGCACGAAGCGTTTTATTCGCATGTGCTTGAATTAAATCTTGATGGCGCCACCACCCAAGTTATTTTGCGTGATTTGCACCGCCACCCATTCAAACCGTCGGTCATGCATGCCGATTTTCAGCGCGTTTCGGCCAACGAAACTTTGCGTGTTACAGTGCCTTTGCATTTCTTGAACAAAGATACCTGCGTCGGCGCGAAAGCCGGTGGTTTGGTACATATCGGCCTAACTGAAATTGACATTGACTGCCTGACAAGTGCTTTACCTGAATTTATTACGGTTGATCTTAAAAACCTTGATATTCATCAATCTTTGCATTTAAGCCAAATTACCTTGCCCGCCGGCGTTAAAATCCCGGCATTAGCGCAAGGAGCTGAGCATGACGCTGCGGTGGTTACCATTCACGCATCAAAGTTGGATAAAACCATCGAACCCGAAGTCTAATTTTTGATGACCCGATGACATCGGGGATTTCAATGCTGCTAAAACCCGTTGTGTTTGCCTTCCAGCTTGGAAAGTGCCAAACCAGCGGGTTTTTAGTTCTAACCCCTATTGGAGGCAAACCATCATGGCAATTCAATTAATTGCGGGGCTTGGAAATCCCGGGCAAAAATATGAGGGCAACCGCCACAATGCAGGGTTTTGGTTTTGCGATAACCTTGCTCGTAAACTTAAGGGTACTTTTGCCTCAGAACCTAAATTTCATGGTGATGTGCTGCGCGTTTCTCTGGCGCAGTTAGATCGCCGGATTGTTAAACCCCAAACATTTATGAATTTATCGGGCAAATCCGTCGCCGCCGTGGCGAATTTTTATAAAATTGCACCGCAGGATATTCTCATCGTGCACGATGAGCTTGATTTATTACCCGGTAAAATGAAAATCAAACAAGGCGGGGGGCATGGTGGGCATAATGGTCTTAAAGATATTCAATCTCAGTTGGGTAGCGCAGAATTTTGGCGTTTAAGATTGGGCATTGGCCATCCGGGTGATCGTGCTCAGGTGGTGGGATTCGTCTTAACCAATCCCCCCGTTTCTGAGCGCAAGCTAATCGATGGCTGTATAAACCACGCAATAGATCATATTGATCAGTTGCTTATTGCGGATTTAGCACAAATGATCCCGCTGATTAATGGTTTTACCGCAGCCTAATTCATTTGCAGGCTTCCCCACAGCGTCGGTTATTTGGCGTACCATAGTCGCCATTTTTAATTATTTTCTACCAAACGCGGAGATATTCCATGGGTTTTAATTGCGGCATCGTTGGTTTGCCAAATGTGGGGAAATCTACCCTTTTTAATGCCTTAACCAAGGCCAATATTCAGGCAGAAAACTACCCGTTTTGCACCATTGAACCCAATGTAGGGATCGTGGCTATGCCCGATCAACGTCTCGATCAATTAGCGGCCATCGTAAAACCCGAACGGGTTGTGCCCACAACCATGGAATTTGTTGATATTGCGGGCTTAGTCAAAGGAGCCTCTAAAGGGGAAGGTTTAGGTAATCAGTTTTTAACCAATATTCGTGAAACAGACGCCATCGCCCAAGTGGTTCGCTGTTTTGATAATGACGATATCATCCATGTCGCGGGTAAAGTTAATCCATTAGATGATATTGAAATTATTAACACGGAATTGATATTAGCCGATTTAGACGTAGTGATTCGCAATCTAGATCGCGCTGTAAAAGCGAGCAAATCGGGTGTTAATAAAGAAGCGATAGCGCGCAAGGAAGTTCTTGAAAAAGTTTTTGCGGGATTAAATGCCGTGCAACCCGTGCGCGCCTTGGGATTAAACAAAGAAGAATTGGCGGTCATTCGTGATCTGCAACTCATGACAGCGAAACCCATTATGTATATTGCTAACGTCAGCGAAGATGGCTTTGTGAATAATCCTTACCTTGATGCCGTTATGGCGCACGCATCGGCTGAAGGGGCGCCGGTTGTTGCGGTGTGCGCCACCATTGAGTCCGAGCTGATGCAGCTCGATGATAGCGAACGCGATGAGTTTTTAACCGCATTAGGTTTAGAAGAGCCTGGGTTAAATCGCCTCATTCGTGCAGGGTACAGGCTTTTGGGCTTGCAAACCTACTTTACGGCTGGTGTTAAAGAAGTGCGTGCCTGGACAATTCATGAAGGTAACACAGCGCCCCAGGCGGCGGGGGTTATTCACACCGATTTTGAACGCGGATTTATTCGCGCCCAAACCATCGCTTTTGATGATTTTATTCAGTACAAAGGCGAGGCGGGCGCTAAAGAGGCAGGCAAAATGCGCGCCGAAGGTAAAGATTACATCGTTAAAGATGGCGACGTTCTAAACTTTTTATTTAATGTTTAGTCTATTTTAAACTGAATTTACAACCGGGCGAGCCAAGCCATGTTCGGGGACTCGCTCACAAAAAAGCAAGGTTCAAATCCCCATGAGGAACCCTAACGCATGATTAACCGCCCCTACCCTGCCCACCGCCCCCGCCGAATGCGGCGTGATGCCTTTAGTCGCCGCTTGATGCAAGAAAATACGCTATCGGCCAATGATCTTATCCTGCCCGTTTTTGTACTGGAAGGTCAGAATAAGCGAGAAGAAATAGCCTCAATGCCCGGCGTGTTCCGCCAAAGTATCGATTTACTGCTCGAAACAGCCGATCGGGCGCAGCGGTTAGGCATACCCGCCATCGCCTTATTTCCGGTCACACCCGCGAGCGCAAAATCGGCTCATGCAGAAGCCGCATATGATCCCGAAGGCTTGGTTCAGCGCAGTGTGCGCGCTCTGAAAAGCGCTTTTCCCGATTTGGGCATTATGACCGATGTGGCACTCGACCCGTACACCACGCATGGCCAAGATGGCTTAACTGACGCCCAAGGCTATGTTCTTAACGATGAAACGGTGGAAGTATTAGTTCGCCAAGCGTTATCTCATGCCCAAGCAGGCGCCGACATTGTGGCTCCTTCTGACATGATGGATGGCCGAATTGGCACTATTCGCCATGCGTTAGAATCCAACCTGTTCATCCACACCCGTATCATGGCGTATAGCGCGAAATATGCCTCCAGTTTTTATGGACCCTTTAGGGACGCGGTCGGCTCAAAGGGAAATCTCGGGAAAGCCGATAAAACCACCTATCAAATGGATCCGGCTAATTCCGACGAAGCGCTCCATGAGGTCGCGATGGATTTAAACGAAGGTGCCGACATGGTGATGGTTAAGCCCGGTATGCCGTATCTTGATATTATTCATCGTATTAAAACTGAGCTTAAAGCCCCCACTTTTGCCTACCATGTATCGGGTGAATACGCCATGTTGCGTGCGGCGGCCGATAACGGCTGGCTCGATTGGCGCAAGTGCTTGCTTGAAACGATGATGGGTTTTCGCCGCGCCGGTGCCGATGGCGTTTTAACTTATGCCGCGCTGGATGTGGCCGAATTTTTAGCCACCGGTGACTAATTCAATAAGGGTTTTTACACCCTAACCTTTATCTCAAAAGGTACCCGCCATAAAAAAAGCCAAGTTGATCTTGGCTTTTTTCATCAATACAACCCAAGCTTAGTGGGTGCTGATACCCAATGTTAAAGCCAAGGTTGTAAAAACAATGGCTTGAACAGCGAGTAAACCGCCGATAGCCCAATGCACAATTTTCCATGGCGTGTGTTTATTCAACGCGTCTTTCATCGACATAACTGATACCTCATAAAATTTAATTCAAAAAGATTCTATCAGGTATTTGCCAATTAAAAAATTAATTAATGATGACAACGAGAATTTTATGATGCACAAACCCACCGCCTAGCCGTTTTATCCGCCCGACTTGGGTTGATTGATCCGCAACAACAGCTGAGCCTCGCTTTCTGATAAGCCAAAATCGTTGATTAACTCCTGCAGCGATACGCGGCCTTGGGTGCTTAAGCGAACTGCATGGGAAAATCCTCGCTCGGTATCATCGGCATTGGTTGCACTCGCCACGCGGGTTTCAATGTGCTCTATGCGTTGCGTTTGTTGTTTGATTTTTTGATCGAAGCCATCCATGTGCCGGCCTAAACCCGCTAACGCGGATTCGATAGAACCTTGCTCGTTTTCAATGCGCTCGAGTTGAGCTTGTAACCAACGCGCGTTGCTGCTGTGGGTTTTAACCATCGCGGCCAGCCGGGTCACAGCGATCATAGAAATCAGGGCAAATAGCACCGCCCCCCCCGTCATGCCGATCAACAAATATTGACTCATTTTTCTCCGAGTTCCGATAGCCCTTTAAGATCGACAAGAATAATCAATCTATCGTTGCCTTTCTCAGTTTGCGGCACCACACCTAAAATATGAGCGGAACCTTCATCACCGCCGCTGCGTTTTGCCGCATTGACCACCGCCTCATCCAGCACAATCACCTCGGCGACACTATCGACCACGATGCCGGCAATCTCTCCCGAGCGAAGTTCGGCCACCATTATGCGGCTATCGTCATCAAAGGGCTTTTCGGGTAGCGCAAAAAATACGCGCGCATCTAAAATGGTCACCACATTGCCGCGCAAATTAATAATGCCGCGCACGGCGGGATGGGCACCGGGTATTGGGGTGATATCTGCCGCTCGCAAAACCTCCTGCACATCTAATACATTCACGGCGTAGGTTTCATTGGCCACGGTAAAGGTAACCCAGCGCGAAATGACGACCGGCCCTTGCTCTAAACCCATGTCATCGAGTGAATCTTGGTTATTGATGAGGTAGGTGCTCATGCTCATAGGCTTTATCCTGATTAATTCACAAATTGGGTTAAAAATACGCTTTTGATCAGCAAGCTGTGCCGGTTGGGTTTAATTCGTCAAATCAAAAAGTGCGCGTAATTCATTCGGATCAAGAAAAACCAGCCCCGCCGCTTGATTAAAACCCATAAATCCCGGGCGCGCCGGATTACGCGTGCCGGCTTCTCGCCAGCTGGTTTGCGTATCATCCCAAACAAAATCCAACAGCTCCTGCCCCACATTCAGCCCCCATAATCCTTGCGCGCCAAAGGTTAGGGTTGTATCGGTTAATTTTTGTGCCCCCAACCATGCGGGCAGCGATAACACCATGCGGATACGCCCTTCATGTTCGAGTGCGCCTGCAACACTTTGGGGCGCACCCGCAATCGGCGTGAGAGCGGTGGGTGATAGAACGTGTTTGATTGCCGTGCGAGCAATCGCAATTTTAATAGCGCCCGCTGAAAAAATACGCCACGGGCACACCGAGGGGCTGGGCAGCGCATCCTCAAGCGGGCGGTGTGGTGCTTGAGCAACCTGTGGGTGCACTAAGGATTCAGAAAAATCCGCCGGATTATTCGCCGCCGCTGTTTGAGGTTGATCCGGCTCAGTTTGGGGCAATAAGATATGGGTGCCGTCTGCTTTGCTCGTATTTGGCTTATCTGCAATGGTTTCACCTTGTTGGGGTATCGTTAAGGTTAAATCGTTGGCAGGCGCAGACGTGCAAAGCTCAGACGGTGCCATATCCTCGGTGACAGTATTGGGTATTTGAGGCTTAACTGATTGATATTCTGTACGGATAGTGGGCTGCGGCTGGGTAGCCACGATGGCCAATTTGACCGGCAGGTGCGAGGGCTCAGGGGCTGAATCGTCTTTAAGTAACCCCTCTAAATAATCGGCTAAGGCGTTATCCTGCGGCACTAATCCGCTGGGTTTATCGGCTGATAAATGCGCGACGCTCATGGCAATACCTCTTGGGATATTGCGGGTATCGTACTCGGGGAGGGCGGTTGAGCCACACCCAATGGTGCATGTGCTAATAAGACAGCGTAGGCTTGGCTGCCGCGGCTCTGAGGCTGGAGAAACGGTAAAGGCTGCCCCAAGCGGCTGGCTTCACGAAACAGGGTATCAACCGGAATAAATTCGGCCCAAAGTGCCGATGAATAACGATCACGCAGGGTTTGCAGCGTATCGCGCGAGGCGCGGGTGCGCATATCTACCATCGTGGGCACAATGAGGTAATCCAACCGTTGTTTGCGTGAACGCTGCACCATGGCCAGCGTGTTGAGCATGCGCTCTAGCCCTTTAAGCGCCAAAAACTCGGTTTGCACGGGGATAAATAAAAACTGCGCTACGGCCAGTGCATTCACCATCGTCACCCCCAAAATGGGCGGGCAATCGATCAGAACCACATCAAATTGATCGTGCAGCAAAGCTAATGCGCGTTTGAGTACTAACCCCATGCCATCTTGTTTGCCGAGTTGACGATCTAAAGTCGCTAAGGCCGTTGCGGCTGGCATTAGGCTGATTTGCTCAAAAGCGGTGGGGTGAATGACCCGCAGGGGATTTAATACAGCCCCTTCTGCGGCGGTTTTAAAAAGCGAGTAGACACTTGCGCCGGGCGCATCGGGTTCCATGCCAAAGTAAGAGGTCATGGAGCCGTGCGGATCAATATCAATCAGCAATACCCGCAAGCCCTGCTGGGCTAAATGCCCCGCTAAGCTAATGGTGGTGGTGGTTTTACCAACGCCGCCTTTTTGGTTTGCAATGGCCCAGATTTTCATCGCACGCACCTCGATAGTGCAAGACCCATATCGTTTAAAGCTAACACCGCTTCCACTAAACCGGCTTTAGCCACCGCTGCGGGCATCCCGTAAATTACGCAGCTGGCCTGATCTTGCGCCCAGATATGCCCGCCGCTTGCGCGCACCGCGCGGGCGCCTTCCGTGCCATCATCACCCATGCCGGTTAAAATTACGCCCAGCACATCAGCGCCCCCTGCTTTAGCCGCCGATTGGAATAAAACATTCACACTGGGGCGAAAGTGCTCATCAATTAACGGGGTGCGCGAGATAAACACCCAACCACCTGCCTGCAACTTGACTTCACCGTGCATACCTCCAGGGATAAGGTAGGCAGTTCCGGGCGTGAGCGAGGCGCCATCAGCCACTTCCACTACGTTCAAGGGCAGGCTATCGTTTAATCGGCTCGCAAAGGGGCCGGTGAACGCGGCGGGCATGTGCTGGGCTATTACAATCGGTACGGGGAAATCGGCGGGGATTTCCTGTAATACGCGCTGCAATGCCGCAGGCCCACCGGTTGATGAGCCAATAACGACAATGCCCCGCCGAGCAATCACGCCGCGTTCAGCCGTGCTTGTTGTGAGGGGGCGTTGCGCCGAATTGCCCGTGCTGCGCGGGGGCGCATCAAAATTCAAAACTTGTCGTTGTTTACGCAAGGCCAGTAGGCGCAAACGCGTTGTTAACATTTTGCCGCTTTGATTGAGGGCTTGCGCTGGGTCATCCGAGTTTTTGGTATAAAAATCTACGGCGCCCGCATCTAGCGCATCAAAGGTTGCCACCGCGCCCGCCCGTGTTAATGAGGACAGCATCATGATGGGCACAGGGCAGCGGCTCATAATTTCTCGCACCGCGGCAATGCCATCGAGAATCGGCATTTCCACATCCATCGTGACGACATCGGGTTTGAGCTGGCAGGCCTTGAGAATGGCTTCCCGCCCATTAGCCGCCTCACCTACGATGGTTAAGCGATCGTCGCTGGAAATAAGCATCCTAAGCGCCCGACGGAAGAAAACCGAGTCATCGACGATTAAAACGCCTACGGCCATAATCAAGCCACAACCTTGAGTTTGGCTTTGAAGCGGGGTTGGATGTTGCGTCGCATTAGGCCGGGCAAATCTAGAATTAAGGCGATATGGCCGTCACCGGTAATGGTGGCGCCCGCAAAGCCGCCCACATTGTGCAACAGCTCACCTAAGGGCTTGATGACCACCTCCTCTTGGCCGATCACTGAATCAACTACCAAGGCAATCAACTGCGCCCCCACTTGCACCATAACGACTAAATCACTGGCGCCGCGCCCGGTCATAGGTTCACCCGGTAGCGCTAGCCAATGGTTTAAGCGGTATAACGGCAGCGCCCGATCACGCACGGTAATGGTGGCTTGGCCATCGACAATATTAATTTCTTTATCCGCCATTTCAAAAATTTCACTCACGATACCGAGCGCAATGGCGTATTTGCGCTCGCTGACCACCACCATCAAGGTGGGTAAAATCGCCAGTGTTAACGGCACTTTAATGTTGATTGTGGTGCCTACACCGGGCGATGAATCAATACTGATTAAACCTGAGAGCCGTGTAATGGCGGTTTTAACCACATCCATACCTACACCCCGACCTGAAATATCCGAGATTTCATCCTTGGTTGAAAAACCGGGCAGTAAAATCAGCTCAAAGCACTCTTGCTCGGTGAGCCGCGCGGCAGCTTCTTCGGTTAAGAGCCCTTTTTCAACGGATTTTCGGCGCAGCAATTCGGCATTCATGCCCGCGCCATCATCACTAATCGATAAGCGAATGTGATCACCCTCTTGCGCGGCGGATAAGGTCACTGTGCCTTGGGCGGGCTTGCCTTGAGCTAAACGCACAGCCGGCAACTCAATGCCGTGATCCACAGAGTTGCGCACTAAATGCACCAAAGGATCGGCCAAGGCCTCGACCAGATTTTTATCGAGATCAGTTTCCTCGCCCACCAGTACAAGCTCTACCTCTTTGCCTAACAGGCGGGCGGTATCTCGAACCACGCGCGGAAAGCGACCAAACACTTTTTTCACCGGCTGCATACGGGTTTTCATGACCGCGCCTTGCAAATCGGAGGTTACCCGATCTAAGGTGGCAATCACCTGTGTGACTTCTTCGTTGTTAAAGCTGAGTTTTAGGGTATTCATACGGTTGCGAACCAACACCAATTCGCCCACAAGATTCATAATAAAATCCAAGCGTTCGGTATCCACACGCACCGTGGTTTCAACTTTTGCAGCCTCAGGAGCGGGGGTAGGCACAACCGGTTTGCTCGATATGGGCGCAACGGCGTTGGGCACAGTCGCAATTTTTTCGGCCGGTGCCGCAGGCTTTATGGCCGACGTGGGGCCTTGGCCTTTACCGTATAATGAATCCAGCACGCGCTCAAACTCATCATCGGTTATTAAATCGTGCCCTGCCTCTGCCGATTCATCGCGGGCGGGCGGAGGCTCCCCGTGCGTCGTGATTGGCGCGGCATCGGATGAATGAGCGAGTGCGCCCCGCCCCGCCCCCTGAAACTGGCCCTTGCCGTGCAACCGATCCAACAAGGCTTCAAACTCCTCATCGGTAATTAAGTCGCTTGACGTTGAAGGCTTAGGCGCGGGCGCCGACTGCGCTTCTTCTGCCGCCTCGAGGGCCTGCAACAGGGCATCGAACTGCGCATCAATTGATGCGGGTTTCATCACCGGCATCTCTGAGGGCACAGTTGCGGATGGGGTGGTTTCAGCTAGGGGAGCAGCCCCCATAGCGACTTGGGGCAACGGTGCCCCCGGCGTGGGCTGTTCTGCTAAATTAGTTTTTTTCGGCGCTTGTGCGGTTTTATGGGCATGAGCTAACACTTCAATTTCATGCAAAAAAGGCGCCCCCACCGAAGGCGGCAATACCCCTTGGCGCAAGCTGGCAAACATGCTGTTTAAGGCATCGAGCACGCGCAGCATCACATCCATAATGGCAGGTGTTACGGTTAATTCGCCGGTGCGGAGCAAATTAAAAATATCTTCCGCCCGATGGCACACTTCAACCAGTGGTGTCACCTCAAGAAAGCCGGCACCGCCTTTGATGGTATGAAATGCACGAAAAATCGCATTCAGTAAGTCTTTATCGTTCGGTGCCTGTTCAAGCCCGACCAATTGCGAATCGAGGGCATCAATGAGCTCGCCGGCTTCGATCAAAAAGTCTTGGAGTAATTCATTGGTCGGTTCAAATGCCATGGCCTAACCCTCGTTGCGCTTCTAGTGGGAATGAATTTCTTGCAAAAGGCAAATTTTAAAAACCTAAATTGGCCAGTAAATCATCAACATCATCTTGGTTTTTGATTGGTTCAGCCGCGCTCGAATGATTTTTAGCGCCGGGCACACCGGGCCCTAAGCCTTGGCTAAGGGCCGCTTGGGTTAGCGCCACCGGTTTTTCACTGGCAACGGGGTGCGTTTTTTGCAACAAACCCAGCATTTTGCCTTCCAGCGTTTCAAGCAGGGCAATCACACGCAACAGCAATTGGCCGGATAAATCCTGAAATTCTTGCGCCATCATAATGTCTGTCAGCCGTGTTTTTAATGCACCGCCATCTTGCTGCACCGAATCGAGATACTCCGCAAGCTCGGTAATTACACCGACCAGCGCGACGTTATCCACTTGGCTTTGCCGGATTTGCCCGAGCGCCTGCTGCAGGCGCTCGGCGCGATCCATGAGCCGATCTGCGACGGGAAGCGCCTCTTCAACCAGCGTCAAAGTTCGATTGGCCGCTTGCTCGGTGAGGGTGATGACATAGCGCAAGCGATCACGCGCATCGGGCATTTCATCTTCAGCCAAAAGATTTAAGCGGTCATCGGTGGCAAATGCCATCAGTGCCTCGTGGACTTCTCGCGTCATGCGCCCCACCGCCTCAAACATCGGCTGGGTTTGGCTGGCGGCTAGCGCATTTAAACTTGCCAAATACCCAGCCTCATCATGCGCTTCCAACGCGGCCACCAGCGCGCGCGCTTGGATCAGTCGGCTCAATTTTTCTGATTCTTCCATTGCGATGGTTCCTGTTTCGACAAAATGAGCGCAGCGTATTTAGCCTTGAACGCGCTCGAAAATTTTGTCGATTTTTTCTTTTAAGGTCGGGCCGTTAAAGGGTTTAACGACGTACCCATTGACACCCGCTTGCGCCGCCATAATGATTTGTTCGCGCTTGGCTTCGGCTGTCACCATGAGCACCGGCAAATGCGCCAAAGCCGGATCAGCGCGCACGGCTTTTAGAAGATCAATCCCCGTCATGCCGGGCATGTTCCAATCAGTCACCAGAAAATCAAAATGGCCTTGTTTGAGCATTGGCAGCGCAGTTGCCCCGTCATCGGCTTCTTCAATATTGGTAAAACCCAGCTCTTTGAGCAGATTTTTGATAATTCGGCGCATGGTAGAAAAATCATCTACCACGAGAATTTTCATATTTCGATCCATTATTTTAAGCCTCTATTTAATTTGGATAGAATCAATTATCCAAGGTATCGGCAGGATTGGCCGATTGTTTAATTTTATCAGCGCATCAATGCAGCAAGGGCTTAACGCCAATCCTGCAAGGCGGATTTAAGCCGCAAAATGGCTTTGCTCTGAATTTGGCACACTCTCGATTCAGACACGCCGAGCACGGCGCCAATTTCTTTTTGATTTAATTCATCCACGTAATACAACGACATAACCAACCGCTCACGCTCGGGCAAGGCCGCTATGTGCTTGGCTAAATCAGCTGAAAACCGCTCTTGGCTTAGGTGTTGATCGGGTTGGTAGCTATGATCGGCAATATCCTGCGTCTCATCATGATCTTCCCCCCCATGATCAAGCGGCGTTAAGCGAACTTGGGCAAAATCATTGATGGCATCGAAGTATTCATCCAAGCTCATGCCGAGCTTCGCGCACACGTCGCTGTCTTTGGCCTCTGCGCCGGTTTGGGCTTCAATCTCGCGTACCGCTTGGGCAATTTCTCGGTGCCGCCTATGCACTGAACGCGGGGTCCAATCACTGCGGCGCAGTTCATCGAGCATGGCGCCGCGAATTCTTATACCTGCATAAGTTTCAAATGAGGCGCCCTGGCTTGCATCAAAAAGCCTGATCGCATCTAGCAGCCCGATCATGCCGGATTGAATGAGATCATCAACTTGCACGTGATCGGGCAATCGATTCATTAAGTGAAACGCAATCCTTTTAACCAAATTGGCATGTTCGGCCACCACGGCCTCATTGCCCCCACTTTGCACATGACGATACATGGCACGCACATTCATTAGATTACTTCCAATCCCAGATCAGATTTAACGAGCCGCTCGGCAAAAAATTGTAAATGACCCTGCATGCCGCGCGGCAACGGCCAGCGGCCAATTTGGGATGCCATGTCAATAAATGCCCGCGATGAGCGGGCGCTACCAAATGCTTGCAAAACAGGCTGTTGGCGCTGAATTGCCCGACGAAGATAATCATCAAACGGCACGGAACCTAAATGGATGAGGGTAACATCTAAAAATCGGGTCGCCGCAGAATTAAGTTTTTCAAACAATCGCCGCCCCTCGCTTGCATCCCGCACCATATTGGCAACCACCTGAAAACGCTGCACGCCGTGATCGCGCGACAGCACTTTAATCATGGCGTAGGCATCGGTAATGGATGCGGGCTCATCGCACACCACGACCAATACATCGTTCGCGGCCTGCGCGAAACGCACCACAGAATCAGCAATACCCGCCGCGGTGTCAACCATCATCACATCCACAGGGTAAGTTAAGGTGCTAAACGCGTGGATTAAACCAGTATTTTCTGTGGGTGATAATTCGGCCATGTGCTTGATGCCGCTTGAGGCAGGCAAAATGCCCACGCCCTCGGGCCCTGCCAGTAAAATTTCGTCTAAGGTGGCGATGCCGGCGAGCACGTGGCTTAAATTTTTAAGCGATTTAAGCCCCAGCAACACATCGACGTTGCCCAAGCCTAAATCGGCATCCATCAATACAACACGCTTACCCTGACGCGCTAGGGCTACGGATAAATTGACGGACACATTGGTTTTGCCGACCCCACCTTTGCCACTGGTTACGGCAATCACTCGAACGGGTTGGTTTTGCATACGGTTTCGCCTAAAAATTAACACACCCACCAGGGGCGATTCGATAACACATGAACAAGCATCTTAAGGCGCATTATGCCGGTGTTTTTTGGCGTCCAAACACGGGAGACAAGGGACTCTCCTCCCTACGCGCCCATTCGCCCTGCCCTAACTCTAGGGTTTGTTTCATTAAATCGGCACTGCTGGGATACCACAAATCTTCCGGCACCCGCTGACCCACGCCGCTACACACTAAGGGCAGCCCACTGTGAATCAAGGCAGCTAAGGCGTTACCCAAGAGCAAGGTTTCATCTAATTTAGTTAACACCATACCCGCCAGCGGTAAGGTGCTAAATCGATTAATGGCATCAACCATCGCACTATATTGGGCTTGGGCAGAGAGCACGAGCAACAAATTAACCCGCCGATCAATCTTGGGCATTTTATGCAATAAATTCATCATTTGCGTATCACGCGGCGACATGCCCGCCGTATCGATGAGCACTAAGCGACGATCCGACACGGCGGGCAAGAGTTCACTTAAATGCTGCTCATCGCGAGCCACATGCAAGGGAATATTGAGAATGCGGGCGTAATTACGCAATTGCTCTTGCGCGCCAATCCGAAATCGATCGGTGGTAATTAATGCAATAGAATCTCGCCCATGCGTTAACACGGCTTGCGCGGCAATTTTAGCGAGGGTCGTTGTTTTACCCACGCCCGTGGGGCCAATAAAGGCAAAAATACCCCCTTGATTAAATTGCGCTTGCCCGGCAATTTTTATTTGCTGCCCGAGCAGCCTTAACGCGGCTGAAAACGCGCGCGTGGGTTCTTGCTGGGCTGCTGCTTGCGCGAGGGATTTGGCCAAGCCTAAGGGTAAGCCTAAATTTTGCAGCCGCTCGCGGGTTTCAAGCTCGATTGGATGGGCAGTATTGTATTTATGCCATTCCAACACAGAAAGCTGCCGCTCGAATAATTCGCGCAGCTGACTCACGTCACGCTGGAGTTCTGATAGTGGTTCATCCGCACTTGGGTGCGGCTGGGCGTGGCTGGGCGCCCAATCACCATCCCAAGGCGCACGGGGTGTCTCAAGCTGGGTTTTGTTCAACGCGGGCGCGGGTTGATCGGCCACGGCGGCATGAAACTCAGCCCAACCCTCGCAATGCGCGCCTTGCGCGGGTTCTGCGTGGCCAGCAAAAGGAAATGGCGGCATTTGCCGTTCAGATTTAAGCTTTGCGCGCTGCGCCAGTAATTCGGCCGTGGTCAGCTCATCGGATGAGGCGACGGCGGGCGCGGCATCCGGCATTTGATTAGATGGGCCAAAACGATCCTGCGGCGATGTACCCGCCACACGGTAGGGTGCTTGGCGCGCCGCCGACAATTGAATGGCTTGCTCATCAAAATCAATGGCGGCAACTAACTCGACCCCTTCGGGACACGCGCGATTCGATAAGATAAGGGCTTCATCGCCAAATAATTGACGAACCTGCCGCATGGCTTCGCGCATATCGTTTGCAATAATTCGTTTAATCTTCATCTCAAATGCCTCTTACGATCGGGCGGATTTAAGCGACTGCTCGCTGATTTCCCACACTGGCAACGACTTTAATTTCTTTGTTATCCGGCACTTCGTTATAACTCAACACATGGAGCTGGCGGATGGAATAACGCACCATGCGCGCGAGCCAAACACGGATTTGCGGCGCCACCAATAAAATGGCGGGTTGGCCGGCCTGCTCTTGTTTTTCTGCCGCATCCCGCAGCGACTGATGCAACCGTTCAGCCAGCCCAGGTTCTATGCCCGGTGTGCCTGCGGGGTTATCGCCATTGCGCTGAGTTGAGTTAAGCAAGAGTTGTTCCAATTGAGGGTCTAAGGTAATCACCGGCAGGTTGGGGGTCAGCCCGTTGATGTGCTGAACAATCATTCGGCCCAAAGCGATTCGTACCGTTTCGGTGAGCTGTTGCACGTTTTGGGTGTGCTGCCCTTGGCGCGCCAAGGTTTCGGCAATGGTGCGGATATCTCGAATCGGAATGCGCTCCTCTAATAAATTGCGCAATACCTGCACGATGATGGTCATGGCTAAGGTTTTGGGCACTAAATCTTCAACCAGCTTGGGCGCGCCTTGTTTTAAGGTATCAATTAACTGTTGTGCTTCTTCATAGCCAAAAAGATCGGCCGCATTTTCATTCAAAATTTGCGATAAATGGGTGGCCACCACGGTCGCCGGATCCACCACGGTGTAGCCCATGGCTTGGGCGTGCTCTTTGGTGTTGCGCTCAATCCAATAGGCCTCAAGCCCAAACGCCGGATCCGTGGTCTTAATGCCGGTTAAAGGACCTGAAACTTGCCCCGGATTAATCGCCATATCCCGGTCGGCATAAATTTCTGCCAAGCCCATGGGTACGCCGTTTAAGCTGATTCGATATTCACCGGGTTTTAAATCGAGGTTGTCGCGAATATGCACCGCCGACACAAGAAAACCTAAATCTTGGGAGATTTTTTTACGCACGCCTTTAATACGTGGCATAAGTTGCCCGCCTTGATTGCGATCCACCAGCGGGATAAGCCCATAACCCACCTCAAGGCCAATCACATCAACGGGCGGGACATCATCCCAGCTTAATTCTTTAAGTTCGGGTTTTTTATCTTGGGGCAATTGGGCAGATACTTCGGCCGCGTGGATGGTTTCGCGCTTTTTACGCGCGATAAGATACGCGCCGCCACCGGCTATGGCTGCCAGCGTCAAAAAAGCGACATTGGGCATGCCGGGAATCATGCCGAGCGCCCCCATGAGCCCCGCCGCTACCCCCAATACGCGCGGATCCGATAGCATTTGGGTTTGCACTTGTTTGCCCATATCTTGAGCGGTAGCAACCCGAGTCACAATGATGGCGGTGGCAGTAGAAATCAGCAGGGAGGGAATGGTGGCAACCAAACCATCCCCAATGGTCAGCAAAACATAGGTTTGAGCCGCCACGCCAAAGGGCATGCCATGTTGCAGCACGCCAATCATTAAGCCGCCAAATACGTTAATCAGCACGATTAAAATACCGGCCACCGCATCGCCGCGCACAAATTTGCTGGCGCCATCCATTGAGCCATAAAAGTCGGCCTCGGCTGCCACCTCTTCTCGGCGCAACTTGGCTTGATCGTGATTAATAATGCCGGCGTTTAAATCGGCATCAATGGCCATTTGTTTGCCGGGTAAGGAGTCTAAGGTGAATCGCGCCGTGACCTCAGCCACTCGCCCCGCCCCCTTGGTAACCACAACAAAGTTAATGAGCATCAGGATGATAAACACCACAATGCCGACGGCGTAATTGCCGCCAATCACGAACTCACCAAATGAGCTAATCACATGGCCGGCCGCCTCGGTACCATTTTGACCGTGCAGCAATACGACCCGGGTTGAGGCCACATTCAGCGCTAACCGCAACAAAGTCGCCATTAAAATGACGGTGGGAAATACGGCAAAATCCAGCGGGCGCATTACATAAATTGTCACCATGACAATCATGATCGACAGGGTGATATTGAAGGTAAAAAGCACATCCAATGCCAGAGGCGGCAAAGGCACAATCACCATGGCCAACAACATCACGATGATGATCGGCGGGCCAATGCCTTGGCCACGGTAGCGGGCAATGCCACGCCCCGCTGCACGCCAATCAAAAGCCGCCATCAATGTTTTCATCTTCAAAATCCTTTAATTAAGGCCGAATGCCTCAATGCAGATTTAGCGTTGAGGACGACCATCACGATTAGCAGCAAACTCATCTGGCACAACGGGCTCTGGCCGATCGGGGGATGCCGCGCCCCCCGTTTGCGTGCGTAACTGGAAGATATACGCCAGCACTTGCGCCACGGCGGTATACAAACCGGCGGGGATCGGTTGATCCACTTCCACATAAGCAAACAAGGATCGTGCCAACTGGGGCGATTCAAACAAAGGTACCCGATGCGCTTGGCCAATTTTGCGGATATTCAGCGCCATTTCATCCGCGCCTTTGGCCACGACAATGGGCGCCTCATTGCGGTTGGGTTGGTATTTGAGCGCCACTGCAAAGTGGGTAGGGTTGGTGATAATCACATCGGCTTGCGGCACCGCTTCCATCATGCGGCGCTGAGCCATTTGCCGCTGAAGCTG
>ERZ1669249.146-NODE-146-length-40757-cov-43.207729_pt1 | contig 40757 bp, 41 predicted proteins | sample MGYA00579293_ERZ1669249 | MGnify/ENA primary metagenome ERZ1669249 (study PRJEB41166, sample SAMN08046057) | hot springs metagenome | biome: hot spring; feature: neutral hot spring; material: thermophilic sediment; isolation source: thermophilic sediment from... | reverse complement strand
AAAAGACGTTAAAACTGCTGAGTAAAAAAGACGCTTTTTCATTTTACCCTCCTAAGATAAGAAATTATTTTTTAGTTAAAAACATTATAACATAAAAGGGACGTTTTGTACGCCCCCTTTTTTAATAATTAATATTTTCTTTCTTGAGGTTGGTATTTTGTAATCCTTACTTCACAGTAGTCTACTTTTGGACCGTCTGGTGTGTAGTAAGCAAGGCTGTGTTTTAAAAAGTTTTCGTCATCTCTGTTTGGATAGTCTCTTCTTGCATGGGCTCCTCTACTTTCTTTTCTCAGGACTGCTGTTGTAGCTATAACTTCTGCAAGGTCAAGTAAGAAACCAAGCTCGATGTAGTTTATCAGTGCTGTGTTAAATATTTTTCCACTGTCTCCCGGTGCAAGTTTTTTGTATCTTTCTTTTAGTTCTTTTATTTTTTCTATAGCTTCAAGCATCGGTTTTTCTTCTCTGAATATTCCTACTTTGTCCCACATTGTTTGGGCCATTTCCATTCTTATGCTGTTTATGTTTTCTTTGTTTTCTTTTCTTAAAAGCTCTTCTATTTCTCTTCTTGCTCTTTCTTCTTCGGCTTTTAGATTAAAGTTGTCGTCTGGTTTGTTTCTTGCATACTCTACTGCAGCCGCTCCAGCTGGTTTACCAAAGACTACAAGGTCAAGTAGAGAGTTTCCACCAAGTCTGTTTGCACCGTGAACAGATACGCAAGCACACTCTCCTACTGCAAACACTCCGTTAACTCCGGTCATACTTGTTTTGTAATCTCTTACGTCTATTCCACCCATAGAGTAGTGAGCTGTTGGTCTAACTGGTATAGGCTCTTCTATTGGGTCTACTCCTTCAAAATCTATACAAAGCTGTCTTATCTGAGGAAGTCTTGATTTTATCTTTTCTGCTCCAAGGTGTCTAAGGTCAAGGTGAACATAAGCCATCATACCTTCTCCCCATCCTCTTCCTTCCAGTATCTCAGTTTCTATAGACCTTGCAACCAAATCCCTTGGAGCTAACTCCATCTTTTGTGGAGCATATCTTGCCATGAATCTTTCACCTTTGTTGTTTATAAGGTAACCACCTTCTCCTCTTGCACCTTCAGTTACAAGTATTCCAGTAGACCTTAATCCTGTAGGGTGAAACTGAACAAACTCCATATCTTTAAGTGGTATTCCTGCTCTATAACAGATAGCCATTCCATCACCTGTAGAACCAATAGCGTTTGTGTTTCTTACCCAGTAAACTCTTGCATATCCACCTGTGGCAAATATTATAGCTTTAGCTTTTATAGCGTGAACTTCTCCACTTCTTATATCTATAGCTATGACACCTTTAGCTTCGTTGTTATCTATGATTAACTCTTTTACAAACCACTCGTTTAAAAATTCAACGTCGTTCTTTAAACACTGTTCGTAGAGTGTGTGAAGTATTACGTGTCCAGTTTTGTCTGCTGCGTAACATGTTCTTGGAAATCCAGCTCCACCAAAAGGTCTTTGAGCTATTCTTCCATCTGGCAGCCTTGAGAATGGTACTCCAAGATGCTCCAGCTCGTATATTCTCTTAGGTGCCTCTGTACACATAAACTCTATAGCATCTTGGTCTCCTAAGTAATCACTACCTTTGACTGTATCGAAGGTATGAACTTCTGGGCTGTCAGATGGGTCAACGTTTGCAAGCGCTGCGTTTATTCCACCTTGTGCAGCTCCAGTGTGAGACCTTGTTGGATAAACTTTAGATATAACAGCTACTCGTAAATCTTTTGCTTTGCTTGCTTCAAGAGCTGCCATTAATCCAGCACCACCTGCTCCTACAATTAAAACATCGTAACTTAACATCTTTACGTCCTCCTATTCTTTAAAATAAAACGATGTTTTATTATAGCATTAGTATAAAAATAAATTCCATATTTTTTATTGCATTTTATCTTACAAAATGCACTTCTTAAAAGATTTATGTTATAATATTTTTTTCAAATTTAATTTTGAGAACGGAGGATAAAGATATGCACCATTTAATAAGAGAAATTGAACAAAAGTATCTTCCTCAAGATATTCCAGAGTTTAGAGTTGGTGATACGGTTAGAGTTCATCTTAAAGTTAAAGAAGGTGAGAAGGAAAGAACTCAGATTTTCGAAGGTTTAGTTATAAGAATAAGAGGAAGTGGTTTAGGAAAAACTTTTACCGTTAGAAAAGTATCTTACGGTGTTGGAATGGAGAGAATATTCCCTATAGCTTGTCCTTCTATTCAGAAGATAGAAGTTGTTAAGAGAGGTATCGTTAGAAGGGCTAAGCTTTACTATGTTAGAAATCTCAAAGGTAAAGCCGCTAAAATTAGAGAACTTAAAGAGTGGGAAATCAAGAAAAGAGCTCAAGAGTCTGAAGCTGCTAAAGAAAGTAATGGACAGTCTTGAAAAACAACTTTTTAATTACGGATACAGATACGTTGCAGGTATAGATGAGGCAGGTAGGGGACCTATAGCAGGTCCTCTTGTTGTAGCTGCCGTAGTTTTTAAAACCAATCAAAAACCCTTTGTTTACAACGACTCAAAAAAGTTATCAGAAAAAGAAAGATTTAATCTCTACCAAGAAATAGTAGAGAATGCCTTAAGTTATTCTATTGCTGTTATAGATAACGAAAAAATAGATACCGTTGGAATATCTGAAGCTTTAAAGGAAGGTGTTTACGAAGTTATCAGAAATTTACAATTAGAACCAGATTTTTTTATACTGGACCATATAAACGTCGATTTAAAATCTGAAAGTATATCCATCTCAAAAGCTGATGAGGTTTCCCATACAGTAGCAGCAGCCAGTATTCTTGCAAAGGTAACCAGAGACCAAATTATGTTAAAGTTTTCTAATGAGTATCCAAACTTCTCTTTCGATAAACATAAAGGTTATGGAACAAAACAACACTACGAAGAAATAAAAAAGTATGGAATAACACCTATTCACAGAAAATCTTACAGGTTGTTTTAAAAATGATAAAAGAACTGATAAAAAAAATAACAGAAAAACAAAATTTGACTCAAGAAGAGATAACCTTTCTTTTTGAAGAGATAATGGAAGGGAAGCTTACTGATGCTCAGCTTGGAGCTGTTTTAATAGCTCTAAAAATGAAAGGTGAAACTGTAGACGAAATTTCTGCAGCTGCCAAAGTTATGAAAAATAAATCTGTTAAAGTTAACGTAAAAGATAAATCAAGACTTGTAGATACTTGCGGCACAGGTGGAGATAACGTTGGAACGTTTAACGTTTCTACAGTATCTGCTTTTGTTGTTGCTGCAAGCGGAGCAAAAGTAGCGAAACATGGAAACAGGTCGGTATCATCAAAATGCGGTAGTGCTGACCTTATGGAAAGCTTAGGAGTTAAAATAGATATGACTCCAAGTCAGGTAGAAAGATGTATAGAAGAGATTGGTCTTGGGTTTTTGTTTGCTCCTATTTTTCATCCTGCTATGAAAAACGTTATTAGACAAAGAAGAGAGATAGGTGTAAGGACTATATTCAACATTTTAGGTCCTTTGTCTAATCCTGCCGATGCTCCTTACCAACTTATGGGTGTCTACGATAAAAACTTAGTAGAGCCACTTGCAAAAGTCCTGTCTCATCTTGGTTTAAAAAAGGCTTTTGTAGTTCATGGTTTGGAAGGTTTAGATGAGGTATCCCTTGCAGGAGAGACGCTTGTTGCTGAATTAAACGATGGAGAGGTTATAACTTACACTGTTAAGCCAGAGGATTTTGGTCTAAAAAGGGCTTCTTTGGAAGATTTGAAAGGTGGAAATATATCCGAAAACACAGAGATAGCTTTAAAAATACTAAAAGGTGAAGATTTTGGTCCTAAAACGGATTTTGTTGCCTTAAACAGTGCTTTTGCCTTAAAGGTAGCAGGAGTTGTAGATAGTGTAAAAGAAGGTGTAGAACTTGCAAAAGAGACCATATACTCTAAAAAACCTTACGAAATCTTAGAAAAACTTAGAAATTTTTCATAAAGGAGGCTTTAAATGGTTTTAGAGGGGAAGTTGGCTTTTATTACAGGTGCAAGTAGAGGTATCGGGAGGGCTATAGCTCTAAAGCTTGCTTCTATGGGGTGTGATGTTATAGTTAACTACTACAAAAGTAAAGATAAAGCTGAAGAAGTTGTAAAAGAGATAGAGTCTATGGGTAGAAAAGGTTATGCAATTCAAGGTGATTTTGGTTTAAAAGAAGACATAGACAGAGTTTTTGATGAAATAACTGAGAAGTTTGGTTACTTAGATATATTCGTTAGTAATGCTGTTGCATCTGGAAGAGAGGTTGTTGGTGGTTTTGCTCCATTCTTAAGACTTAAAGAAAAGGGAACTTTAAGGATATACAACATAACAACTTTTGGTTTTATATGGTCTGCTCAAAGGGCTGTTAAACTGATGGAAGGAAGAGAAGGTAAGATAATAGCAATATCTTCAACAGGAACAAGAGACTACATGCCTAACTACGCTATTCACGGTTCTGCAAAAGCTGCTTTAGAAACACTTGTTAGATACTTAGCCGTTGAAGTTGGACCTATGGGGATAAACGTAAACTGTGTTTCAGGGGGTCCTATAGATACGGAAGCTATCCAACTTTTCCCTAACTACGAACAAGTTAAGGAAGGAACGATAAGATTAACTCCTCTTGGAAGAATGGGTCAACCTGAAGATATAGCTGGAGTTGTAGGATTTTTATGTACTCCAGACGCAAGATGGATTCAAGGTCAGACGATAGTTGTAGATGGAGGATTGTCTCTCGTAAGAGGAGGTCGTTAACTGTACTGGCCTCCCTTTTGGGAGATACTTGAAAGGTATCCAAAAAACATAGAAGCCTTCTTTAAATCCTGTGTAATATCAGTCGAAAACCACTTTAAAGATTTTATATCATCAGACAGGTTTTCGATGTTTATCATACTTTGGGCTAAAAAGTCTATTATATCAATATCTTTTATCTTAAAGTTTTCTGGGAAAAGAGGTGTGTGAATCTCTAAGGAAGGTAAAGTGAAGATAATCCATCCTATCGTGTGGAGAGAAAGCTCGCATATATCTCTTATAGTAGAGTGATTTTCTATCTCGTTAACTCTGGAGAAAAGTTCCGAAAGTTTAAACAGACTTTCAGAAAAGTTTTTGAATATAAAAACAGACTCACTTGTCGATATAATGTCCCTTTCTTTTATGATTTTGTCTATCTTTTTTTGCTGAAAGTATACAAACGTTTCAGTATCGTAAATCAAAATCTCTAACTGCTCTTTTCTCATTCAAAACTACTCTAAATACTTTAAAATTAGGTTCTTTAATTTTAACATAATTTTTGTGTGAAGTTGAGAAACTCTTGATTCAGTTATGCCCATTATTTCTGCAATCTCTTTCATGTTTAACTCTTCATAGTAGTATAGGCTGATAAGTAGTCTTTCTCTTTCATCAAGGTGTTTTGATATTATTTCTGAAAGAATTTCTTTTAGTTGTTTTTCTTCTACTATTTTATCTGGTGTGTCGTCGTTTGATGATATTATTTCCCAAAGATGTAGGCTTTCATCATCTTCTTTGCTTATATCGGCATCAAGGGATACAAAAACTTTGTTTGACGCTGCTTCTGCATACTTCATATACTCTTCTAAATCCATTCCTAAATACTCTGCTATTTCTTCCGTTTTTGCTTGTCTACCAAGTTTTGTTTCTAACTCTGTAATTTTGTTTTCTAAATTTTTTACCTTTGACCTTACAGACCTTGGAACAAAATCAAGCTGTCTTAGGTGGTCTATTATATAGCCTCTTATTCTTATCTCTGCGTATGTTGATAGTTTTATTCCCTTTGATGGGTCGTACTTTTCCAAAGCATCGTACAATCCTAAAACTCCTACCTGCACTAAGTCTTCCTCTTCAACTATAGCTGGTAGATTTTCATGTTTTAAAGATTTTACTATATATCTGATTTTAGGGAGAAACTCTTTTATTATTTCGTTTTTGTTGTTTGTGTTTATGTCCATTTTACTACCTCCATGTTTTTTTAAAAATGTAATAGCAAAATTCATGCCAATTGCTTACACAAGATTTACCGACTGTTAAACTTTTTATATGCAGTTGAAACTATGCAGTGTTAATGATTACTACTGCGACGGAATAGTTTTTTTCGTGGGAGATGGATAATGATAATGAAAAGGTTTTTGCAGGATTAGCATTATTGTGCAGTAAAATTTCTGCAGGCTCTCCGTTTTTTCCTAAGATTTCCACGTTTTTATAATTGATTTTTTCTTGGAATGCTTGGTAGTATGCTTTTATAGTTGCTTCTTTTGCTGCAAACCTTGCCGCTAAACAAGGTATAAAATCTTTCTTTTTCATACAGTAATCTATCTCTCTTTCTGTAAAAATTCTGTTTAAAAATTTTTTTCCAAATTTATCGTAAGATTGCTGTATTCTTTGATTTTCTACTATATCTATACCTGTGAATATTTTCATCTTATTTAATCTTTGTTAATATCTCTTCTACTATCTGAACAGGAGTCTTTTTTTCTACGTTTACTCTGTAAGGTGCAAGTCCGTAAACTTTTTTTCTTTCTTCGAAAAGCTGTTTTATTTTTTCTATAGGTTGGTTTAATAGTGGTCTTTCTTCGTCATTTTTACATCTTTCTAAAACTGTATTTAAAGTTATGTCTAACCAGATTACTATTCCGTTTTCTTTCATTTTTTTCATATTTTCTGGATTTGCTCCAAGCCCTCCGCCAGTTGAGATTACGTAACCTTTTGTGTTAAGGATATCTTCAAGATACTTTTTTTCAAGTTGTCTAAAGTAGTTTTCTCCTTCTTTCTCAAAAATTTCTTTTATTTTTCTACCTTCTTTCTCTTCTATAAGTCTGTCTATGTCTATAAAATTTCTCCCTGTTTTTTCTGCAAGTATCTTACCTACTGTAGATTTTCCACTTCCCATAAAACCTACTAAGTATATGTTTTTCATCTTTTTGTTCCGGTTTTTGTATGGTAAAATAATTCTATCATAAATTTTGCTTTATTCTGCTGAGGTAAATTTTCTCTGTATGAAAAGTAAAGACGAGAATCTTAAAATATATCTGTTTACCTTTCTTACTGTCTTTGTGTTTCTCTGGAACTTTTGGTTTAACGCTATCTGGATTCCTAACGAAAGCTTTTATGCTGAAGCCGTTAGGGAGATGTTTGAAAGTGGTAATTTTTTAGATATTTATTACAATTACGAACCAAGGTTTGAAAAGCCTCCTTTAACTTACTGGATTATAGCTCTTTCATCTCTTATTTTTGGAATAAACGAGTTTGCTATCAGGCTTCCAATAGTGTTGATGGCTTTAGGTTCTATTTATCTAACCTACAGGATAGGTTCTCTGTTGTATGGTAAAACTGTTGGTATTTACGCTTTTTTTGTTATGGCTTTTAGTTTTAATTTTGTTATAAACTCCCGTTATGCCTCACCGGAAACGCCACTTCTTTTCTTTTTTACATTGACATTGTATCTGTTTTTGAAAGGATACAAAGAAAACAGGTTTGTTTATATACTTTTTTCTTACGTATCCCTTGGACTAACTATACTTACAAAAGGTTATCCTTACTTTTTTGTTATAGGTGGCATCGTTGGATTTTACCTTCTGATAGAAAGTCAGTTTAATTTCAAAGAGTTTTTTAAAAAGCTTTTGTATTTAAGGGTTTATCTGGGTGTTCCGGTTGCTCTTGCTATTGGTCTTAGCTGGATTGTTTATATGCATTTAAAGTTTGGGGACGCTTTTTGGAATGTTTACAACGAAGAGACTATAAAAAGGGCTTTTAAGGAAGAATCTAAACTGTCAGACTTGTTTTTTTATCCGATAGTGATTCTTTGGGGTTTTTTACCTTACTCTTTAACTTTTTACTACTCTCTTTTTACAAGTTTTAAGAGAATCCTAAAAGATTTTTCTTTTTTGTTTAGCTGGATTTTTGTGATGTTGGTCGTATTTACTATAGCAAAAGGTAAAATACCTACCTACTTTATTCAAGCTCATCCTGCTCTTTCTGTGTTTGTTGCTTACCATCTTGTTAACTACAATCCAGAAGGAGTAAAAAGGTATCTATGGCTTGCATCTTTTATTATTCCAGCTTTATTAATTTTAGGATTAAACGCATTCATAGTTTACACTTTTAACCTTGATTACTTTTATTACTTTATAATCCTCTTTCCACTGCTTTACCTGTTAAGGTATAAAGATTACAAACTTGTACCGTTTTTATCAATGATGATTACTTTCATGATTTTAGTCGTTTCTTTACTTGTAAAGGTTGAAAATTATAGACCATACAAAGAGATAGGAAAAATTGTAAACCAAAACGTTCCAGATAGGTCTATACCGTTGATTATTCAAAACAGGTTTTTCCATAACATGCCCTTTTACACTAAAAGGAAAGTCCTCAGAGATTACAACGAAAATCAGATATTGGAGTATTACAAAAACCATAAGTATACGTTGGCACTTGTAGAAGAAAGTAGCTTGTCAAAGATAGATGGTAAAGTTTTATGGAGTGGGTATCTCTATCCAAACAGTGAGTCAAGGTTTGCAGTCTTTCTAAGAAACGTTGCTAAAGCTCAGAAAGGTGATTACTCAGGTTTTGTAAAAATGTACCTTGTTTATGCAACTCGATAGTAAAAAAGGTTGTTTGATTGTATCAAACCTTTAAGCTCTAACGTAAACAACACATTTTCTATATCTGGATATTTATCGTAAAACTGGCTTACTATCTCGTCGTAATGTCTTTTGGTGTTTAAAAATACAAGTATCTCTTTTTCTATAGGTTCTAAATCAGATAAGCTATTTGTTGAAACACTACTTTTTAAAAATGGAATATATTCTTGTAAATCTTCAAAAGTTGTTATAGCTATAGCTCCGTCTTTTATTAAGGCGTTGTTTCCTTGAGCAGAATGCATGTTTATGTTGGCTGGCACTGTAAAAACTAATCTTCCGTAGTCGTTTGCTATGTTTGCTGTTATTAGGCTACCCGATTTTTTTGGAGCTTCAACCACAAAAACGCCGTAAGACAAACCTGCTATCACTCTGTTTCTCTGGGGAAACGTGTAAGCCGATGGTTTTGTTCCAAAAGGAAATTCTGATATAACGCAACCACTTTCAACTATTTTTTCAAAAAGTTTTTTGTTTTCTGATGGATAGATTATATCTATTCCGTTTCCTAAAACTGCAGTTGTAAAGCTACCTTCCTCAAGGGCAACCTTATGGGCTAACGTATCTATTCCAAGAGCCATTCCTGATACAATATTTACCTTACTTTTTGCAGCTTCTCTTACCAGTGTATTTACTACGTAACTTCCATAACTTGAATGTTTTCTACTACCAACAACTGCTAAGGTGTTTTCTGGAATAGGAAATATGCCTTTAACATACAAAACAGGTGGAGGGTCTGGAATACTTTTTAGTAAAAAAGGATAATCCTGAGAAGATAGCGGCACTAACTTTACATCAAACTTATCGGCTTTTTCTAACTCCTTTTCTGCAAGGATTCTGCAGCTTGCTTCTCTTTGTGTAACTATTTTTGCTATACTTTCTCCAAAATCATTTTTTAGTGTATCATAATCTGTCTCTAATACTGCTTTTGATGAAGAGTACTTTTCTATAAGCTTTTTGATGGTTGCAGGACCTAAACCTTTGGTAAAGTAAAGCTCCAAGGTTGCTATTAACTCTTCCATGTCAAAACCTTTGTTTTTTGGTAAAATACTATTATAACAAAACGGGGGAACTATATTGGAAGGAAATATTCTAAAATTTATGGAAGAAATTTTTAAAAACAAAAGAGGGGAATTCTATATATTTTACGAAGAGGTTCCAGTTAAAGTTTTACTCAACATTCTCAATATAGATTTTCTTAGAGAACAAATAGAGTTTGAAATAAATCCAAAAATAGAGGCAATGATTTCACAGGAAAAACAGATATACGCAAAGTATAAAGATGAAGTTTTTGTTTTAAGGGCTATTATATGGAACAGGGAAAACTTGGTTACCTCTTTCCCAAGATTTGCTGTAGAGCCAAAGGTAAATAGAGAATACGTTAGAGTTAAATGCTCTAACAAGAAGCCAGTTTCATTAGAAATAGAAAATATTAAACTATGTGTAACTTTGAGGGATATATCCGAAAGAGGCTTTAGTTTTAAACTTCCTAAAGAAATACACATCGAGGTGGGAGAAGATTATTCTGGCAAAATAACTATAAATGACAAAAATTTTCCTTTAAAATTTAAAGTCCTATACAAAACAGAAAGACCAGATAACACTTACAGATACGGGGCAAAATTTGTTGAAATAAAACCTATTGTAGAAAATGAGATTGCTAAATACATAACTGAGAGACAAAGAGAGATAGCTAAAATATTAAACACTTTTGCTGATTAAGGTAGAGCCAAAACTTTATGACACTGAGGTATTATTCTACTTTCTATTCCAAGTTTTAAAAGTTCATCTTGTATTTTTAAGGCTTTTTCTACCATTTCTGGTTTGTTGCTTTCTGGTTGAAGAACTATTATATCGTTTTTTAAAATCTCGGTGAATTCAGGTTTTATTATATGATTTACAGAAAGATTTTCGTCTACAACAAATTTAAGTTCGCTTATGTAAGGTAGAATGTTTTTGTTTACAAAGTAGAAAGGTGGTTTTGGAGAACATGTTATGTAAAGGTTATCTTTCTTTATTTCTCTAAACTTTTCGTTCCACATGGTCCCGTTGGTTTCTATGAAAACGAAAAATCCTTCATCTAAAAGTACTTTTACTAAAACATCTAAGTTTTCTGTCATAAAAGGCTCGCCACCTGTGATACAGACCCTTTTTAGATTATACTGCTTTACTTGGCTGAGTATATCGTAAAGGTTTTTTACTGTGTAGCTTTTTCCATCGTAAGAGTAAGTTGTATCACACCATGAACATCTTAGATTGCATCCTTCCAGTCTTATAAAAACGACAGGAAGACCTACCCATCTACCTTCACCTTCTACCGTTCTGAATATCTCAACAACTTTAAACTCTTCTTTAAGTAGGTCTTTCTTCAACGACTTCATAGGCTTCTATTATGTCTCCAACTTTTATATCGTTAAAGTTTTTCAAAGTAAGACCACACTCAAAACCTTTTTGCACTTCTTTAACATCATCTTTAAATCTTTTTAAAGATGCTATCTCTCCATCGTATATAACAACACCGTCTCTTACAAGTCTTGCTTTTGCAGTTCTCTTTATTACTCCGTCAGTTACATAACATCCTGCTATGGTTCCTATGGCTTTTGCTTTGAAGGTTGCTCTTACTTCTGCTGTACCAAGTAAGACTTCTCTTAGTGTTGGTTTTAGCATTCCTTTCATAGCTTTTTCAAGGTCTTCTATAGCTTGGTAGATTATGTTGTAAATTCTTATATCTACGTTTTCTTGTTCTGCGGCTTTTCTTGCTCCTGCATCTGGTCTGACGTTAAAACCTATTATTATTGCGTTTGATGCTGCTGCAAGCATTACGTCACTTTCCGTTATTCCACCAACGGCTGCGTGGATTATATTTATGCTTACTTCATTGAACTTTTCTGATAAATCTTCTATTGATTTTTTCAAAGCTTCTAAGGAACCTTGAACGTCTGCCTTTAGTATTATGTTAATCTCTTTTGCATTACTTAGATTTTCAAGGTTTATTCTTGTCTTTTTAGCAAGTAGTTCTTCTTCTCTTCTTTGTTTTCTTATTTCTGCAAGTTGTTTTGCTTCTCTTTCCGTTGCTTTTGCTATAAACTTATCTCCTGCTTGAGGTACTTCATCAAAGCCTAAAACTTCTACTGGTGTTCCGGGTTTTGCTTCTTTCAGTCTCTCTCCTCTTTCGTTAAACATAGCTTTTACTTTACCCCATGTGTAACCTGCTACAAAGTAGTCTCCTACATGTAGTGTTCCATTTTCTATAAGTACTGTAGCAACTGGACCTTTTTTAGGGTCTAACTTTGACTCTATAACGGTTCCTACGGCTAATTTGTTTGGGTTTGCTTTTAATTCTAACATTTCTGCAACAAGAAGTATCATTTCAAGAAGCTCTTCTACGTTTTTTCCTGTTTTGGCTGATATGTCAACGAAAATCGTATCACCGCCCCACTCTTCCGGAATAAGTCCATACTGGGTTAGTTCCTGTCTTACTCTCATAGGGTCTGCGCCCGGTTTATCTATCTTGTTTACGGCAACTATGATAGGTAATTTTGCGTTTTTTGCGTGGTTTATAGCTTCTACCGTCTGAGGTTTTACTCCATCATCGGCTGCAACTACCAACACGGCTATATCTGCAACTTTTGAACCTCTTGCTCTTAATGTAGTAAAAGCTTCGTGTCCTGGTGTATCAAGGAACGTTATCTCTTTACCGTTAGGAAGTTTTATTTTGTATGCACCTATATGCTGTGTTATACCACCGTGTTCTCTGGCTGCTACGTCCGTCTTTCTTATAGTATCAAGTAGAGTTGTTTTTCCATGGTCTACGTGACCCATAACCGTTACGACTGGTGGTCTTTCTTCTAATTCTCCCGCTTCTTCTGATACATTATCTACTTCTTCTTTTACCTCTTCTTGAGATTCTTCACCTTCAACTTTTATCTCCGCTAAAAATCCGTGTTTCTCTGCTATCTCTAATGCAATCTTAGGGTCTATCGTTTGGTTAACAGTTGCAAGTATTTTTTTCTGTAATAAGTCCATAAGTATCTGGTTAACCGGAATTTCTAATAAATCTGCAAGCTCTCTTACGGTTATAACTTCTGGAATTTGAACAATTTTAATTTCTTCTTCCTTTTGTTCTTCTGTTTCTTTTTTCTTTTCCTCTTTTTTAGGTTTTTTCTTTTTAGGATGACCCTCCATAAGTTTTCTGAGGGCTTCCATTTCTTCTTTTTCTTCTTTCGCTAACCTTTCGAGTTTTTCTTCTTTTGTTTCTTTTTTCTCTGACTTTTTATCCTCTTTTATAGATTGTGGTGTAAAGGATAGATTTGGTCTTTCTTCAGGTCTTTTTAATCTTCTATCTTCTCTGACTTCTTCTTTTTTTCTAAACTCTTCTTTTTCTGAAAGTTCTCTTTTTTCTACTCTCTCTCTTTTTTCAAAAGGCTTTCTTTCTTCTCTTTTTTCGAAAGGTTTTTTCTCTTCCCTTTTTTCTGGTCTCCCTTTCTTTTCAAAAGGTCTTTTTTCAAACCTTTCTTTTCTTTCTCTTTCTGGATACCTTTTTTCTTCTCTTCTGAAAGTTTTTCTTCTTTCTTCTTCCGATACAACACCTTCTATAACTTCAGGCAGTTTTTCTTCAGTTTTAATCTCTTGAGTTTTTACATCTTCTTTTTTTACTTCTTCTTCCTGTTTTTTATCTTCTTCTTTTATCACTTCCTCTTTAACTGGTTCTACTTTTTCTGTTTTTTCTTCTTCTTTCTTTCTTTCTTCTTCAAGCTTCTTTAGTTCTTCTTCTCTTCTTTTTTTCTCTTCTTCTATCTCTTTTTCTAATTTTTCTACAAATTCTAAAGGTATGATGGAAAGGTTTGATACTTCTTTACTGTATCCAAGATTTTTCAACTTTTGATTAAGTTCTTCAAGAGTTATACCGAGTTTATGGTAAAGGTCAAAGGCTTTAATACCTTTTACTTCTTCTTGGACAGTTTCTTCTTTTTTTGTTTCTTCTTTTTCTTTAAACCTTTCTCTTATTATCTCTGCTACATCGTCTTCTATCTTTGTTGTAATACTTTTTACGGATAAGCCAAACTCATCACTAAGTATCTTCTTTAACTCTTTTGGGTCTATATTTAATTCTGTGGCTAAATCTTTTACTGTAACTTTCAATTAAAAAACCTCCTACTGGTTCTTAAAGTAATCTTTTATCTGTAAATTTAGTTTATCTTTTAATAAAATTATTACGCCTATTTCTTTTTTACCAAACAGGGCTCCTAAACTGTGTTTGGTTTTGTAAACAAAAATTTCACCTTTAAATCTTTTCAATATATGCCTTTTTGTGTTTTCTGAAAGGTCTGAGGCGATTATAAGAAAATCTATGTTCTTTAATCTATCTATATTTTCGTATCCAAACGTTAATTTTCTTGCTTTATAACTTAGTTGAAGCAAACTGTCTATTTTCCTCTCATCCATTACTTTGTAGGCAGTTTCTGTATCTTCTCAAAATCCTCTTCGCTTAGTATATCTATATGCCATCCAGTTAGTTTATGGGCTAACTTTGCATTTATACCGTTTTTACCTATAGCCAAAGAAAGCTCATCTTTTGGAACTGCTATCTCTATCCTTTTTTCCTTTGGTAAAAGTCTGTACTTTGTAGGTCTTGCAGGTGATAAGGCTCTTATTATAAACTTAGCCGGGTCTTCGGACCATTCTATAACGTCTATTTTTTCTCCTGATAACTCGTTGGAAACGTTCTGTATCCTACTACCTTTTAGTCCCACTACTACTCCTACAGGGTCTATGTTCTTATCTTTTGTGTAAACTGCCACTTTGGCTCTCTCTCCCGGCTCTCTTGCTACTGCTTTTACTTCTATTTCTCCTTCTTGAATTTCTGGCACTTCTACCCATAACAGTTTTTTTAGAAAGTTTGGATGGGTTCTGGATAATATTACCAACGGTCCTTCGTAAGTTTTTATAACTCTTTTTACTTTGCCTTTTTCTAAAACAGGATACTTGTTTTCTTTCGTTACTTTTAAAACTAAAGCTCTTACTCTATCTCCTATTTTGTAGGTTTCTTTTGGAATCTGTTCTTCTTTTGGTAGAATAGCCTCTAACCTACCTAAATCAACTATTATATCTCCATCTTCAAATCTACGAACCGTTCCGGTAAGAATTTTACCTTCATACTCTTTAAACTCTTTGTATAAAATGTCTCTTTCAACTCTTGAAACTTTTTCTGCTATAACATCTTTCGCAACGGCTAAGGCTATTCTTCCTATATCTTCTAAATCCAAAGGCATCCAGACAAACTTTCCATAATCTGCATTTGGGTTGTGCTGTTTTGCTTCTTCTAAGGTAACTTCCTTCCTTTCATCTTCTATGAATGGTGTAACCTTTTTCTTTACAAAAACCTTTAACTCGTCTTTTTCTTTGTCGTAAATTACTCTAATCTGGTCGTTTTTTAACTTATACTCTTTTTTTACTGCGGCAAATATGCCATCTTTTAATGCTTTTTCTATAACTTCTTCTGGGACGTTTTTCTCTTTAGCAACAGTTTCTATTACTTTTCTTAATTTTATAGGCATCGTTTCTCCTAAAAGTCTAATTTTGTTTGTGATATTTTTTCTAATGGTATCTCTATTACTGTACTGTTTTGTTTTAGTTTTACTATATTATCTTCCATTCCTTCCAAGGTTCCTTTAAATACTTTTTTGTCGTCTATCGGCTCTTTAGTTTTTATTATTACTTCCTTTCCTTTGAATATGTTATACTCTTCAGGGTTTTTAAACTTTCTATCTAAACCGGGAGAAGAAACTTCTAAGGTGTAAGATGTTTTTATAAGGTCTTCTACATCTAAAAGGGAACCGATCCTTTTGCTTACGTATTCACAGTCGTCTATAGATGTTCCTTCAGGGTTGTATATGTATATTCTTAAAGTGGGTCTTTTCGTTGCAATATACTCAATATCAACAAGTTTAAAGCCTTTTTCTTCCAAAATAGGAAGAAGAAGTTCTTTAACTCTATCTTCTACCTTCATCGTTTCCTCGAAAAAATTTTTCAGAGTATTAATTTTATCATAAATTTAAAAGATTTTTGAAATGAGAAGGAGAGAGAAACCTCTCCTGATTGTTTTATATTGATAGTATCTCTTTTTCTTTTGCTTCTGTAAGCTGGTTTATCTCGTCGATGTATTTATCTGTAATTTTTTGGAGTTTGTCTAATGCTTTTTTGACGTCGTCTTCTGAGAAACCTTCTTTTTTAAGTTTTTCTATGTTTTCTTTTTCATCTCTTCTAATGTTTCTTACGGCTACTCTTGCTTCTTCTGCAAATTTGTGAACTAACTTGACTACTTCTTTTCTTCTTTCTTCTGTCATCGGTGGAAGGTTAAGTCTTATGATGTTGCCTTCGGTTTGTGGGTTTGCTCCAAGGTTTGCTTCTATAAGGGCTTTTTCTATTGATTTTACTGCTCCTTTATCCCATGTTTGTATGAGTATCTGTGAAGGCTCTGGGGTGGAGATGGTTGCAATCTGTTTTAAAGGTATTTCAGAACCGTAGTATTCTACTTTTATATTTTCTACCAATCCAGTTGAGGCTCTTCCAGTTCTTATACCTGATAGCTCCTCTTTAAACTTTGAAACGGCTCCTTTCATTCTCTTTTCGGCTTCTTTTAGATACTCTTCTATCATCTTCCACCTCCTTACCTTACTATTGAGCCTACATCTTCTCCAAACACGATTTTTCTTAAATTACCTTTTTTCTTTATATTGAAAACTGCTATTGGAAGTTTGTTTTCCATACACAGGGTAAGTGCCGTATGGTCCATTATTTTAAGGTTTTTGTTTATAGCATCTAAGTAGGAAATTTCTTTTAAAAGGACTGCATCTGGATATTTCATAGGGTCTTTATCGTAAATGCCGTCTACTTTAGTTGCTTTTAAGAGTAAATCTGCTTTTATTTCGGCTGCTCTTAACGCTCCGGTTGTGTCGGTTGTGAAGAATGGACTTCCCGTTCCAGCTGCAAATATGACTATTCTGCCTTTTTCTAAATGTCTTATAGCTCTTCTTCTTATGTAAGGTTCGGCAATCTGCCTCATCTCTATGGCAGACATAACTCTTGTTGGCACATCTTTTTTTTCCAATGCATCTTGTAAAGCTAAAGCGTTCATAACGGTTGCAAGCATTCCCATATAGTCGGCAGTAGCTCTGTCAAGTCCCATCTCCGTGCCTTTTATTCCACGGAAGATGTTTCCACCGCCTATAACTATGGCTATCTGAACACCTATATCGTATACGTCCTTTATCTCATCGCAAAGCTCATTAACAAACTGGGGGTCGATACCGTATTCTTGTTCCCCCATTAAAGCTTCACCAGAGAGCTTAAGAAGTATCCTTTTGTATACCAGTGGCAACTTTACTCTCCCAGCTCGTATCTACAGAATCTTCTTACTTGTATGTTTTCTCCTATTTTTGCTATGTACTCTTTTATTAACTCTTCTACTGTTTTTTTATCGTCTTTAATGTAAGGTTGTTCATAAAGGCAAACTTCTTTGTAAAACTTTTCCAGTTTTCCTTCTGCTATTTTTTCGGCTATATGTAAAGGTTTTCCTTCTGCTAATGCTGCTTCTCTTGCTATTTCTCCTTCTTTCTCTACAACTTCTCTTGGCACATCTTCCCTTCTTACATATTGAGGCTTCATCGCAGCAATCTGAAGTGCTATCTCGTTTGCAAGCTCTTTAAATAAATCGTTTCTTGCTACAAAGTCTGTTTCACAGTTTAACTCTAATAAAACACCTATTCTACCGCCTGCGTGTATGTAAGAGTGTATCAATCCTTCTTTTGTCTCTCTACCTGCTTTTTTTGCAGCTTTTGCTATACCTTTTTTTCTGAGTATCTCAACGGCAAGTTCTAAGTCCCCTTTAGCTTCTTCTAACGCAGCTTTACATTCAAGCATTCCTGCACCGGTCATTTCTCTTAACGTTTTTACTAATTTCGCATCTACCGCCATATTAAAACTCCTCCTTTGCTTCTTCTATAGCTTCTTTTGCTTCTTTTTCAACGATTTCCGCTAATCTTTCTTCTTTTGAGTAATTTTTAGCTCCCATATAACCAGATTCCATTATTTCAGCTTCCTTAGCCAAGAGCTCTTCTTCTATTGTTTTTGTTTCTACGGCTGTTCCTACACTTTCTCTGAGTTTTTTACCTTCGATTACTGCGTCTGCTATTTTAGATGTTATAAGGTTTATAGCTTTTATAGCGTCGTCGTTTCCGGGTATAGGGTAGTCTATTTTGTCTGGGTCACAGTTTGTGTCTGCTATAGCTACAACTGTAACTCCAAGTTTGTTAGCTTCTGTAACGGCTAAATCTTCTCTGACGGTATCTACAACAAAGATTATATCTGGAACTCTATTCATATTAACGATACCTTTTAGGTATTTCTCTAACTTCTCTTTTTGTTTTTTTAGTTTCATAACTTCTTTCTTTGGAAGAATCTCAAAAGCACCTTCCGCTTCCATTTTTTGGAGTTTTCTTAATTTGGCTATACTCTTTTTAACTGTTTCAAAGTTTGTAAACATTCCACCGAGCCATCTGTAGTTAACGTAGTATGCACCACATCTTTGAGCTTGTTCTTCAATGATAGCTTGAGCCTGCTTTTTTGTTCCTAAAAACAGAATTTCTGCACCGTTTGCCACTTCGTTGATTATAAAATCGATGGCTTGCTTGAACAATGGAACCGTTTTAGAAAGGTCGATGATGTGAATACCGTTTCTCTTTGTGTAGATGTAAGGCTTCATCTTTGGGTTCCATCTTCTTACCTGATGGCCAAAGTGAACTCCAGCTTCCAAAAGTTCTCTCATACTAATTTCTACTGACATAAAAATACCTCCTTTAAGGGTTTTTTCTTCCGCTTTCTCTAAGCAAGACCCGTAAGGGCAACCCTCAGAGAGAAAGCGTGCTTAATTAAGTAAATTATTATACCATATTTTCCAAAATATAGTATATCAAAGGCACGGTTAAAAAGCTTAAAACTATTCCTAAAGCTACTGAAGATACTGCTATATCCTTATCTAAATTTGCCTCTATAACAAAGATAGATGCTAAAACCATAGGTGGCATCGCAAGTTCTAAAACTGCTACCTTCCACGGTAAAGTTAAAGATACACCAAAAATTAAAATTACGGACAAAAAAGATAAAGGAAGTATCAGATGTTTTATAAACAAAACTACAAAGACTGGTTTTAAATTTTTCCCAACGGCAGAAAAGCTAAGGTTCATTCCAACGGAGAAAAGTATTAAAGGAATTACCGTAGAGCCTAAGATATCGAGTATTTTAAGGACTAAATTGGGTAGTGGAAAGGGTTTTAAAGCTAAAGCAATCAGAAGTGATAGAAAAGGTGGAAAAAGAAAGAGTTTTTTTAAATCTATTTTGAACAGTTTTTCTTCTTTTTTGGCAAAAGATATTAAAATGGGAGCTATTAGGAATATAGGTAAAAACATTGCAACATTATCAAAAATTACAGCATATCTTAACCCTTCTGGTCCATATAAAGACAGAATGTAAGGATAACCTAAGAAGCCAGTGTTTGCAAAGGTTGCAACCATAACAAAAGATATAGCAGACTCTCTATTTAGTTTAAGAAGTTTTGCAACTTGATAAGAGAAAAATATATTCACAATTATAGCTATCCATCCACCTAATAAAATCAGATAAACGTCGGAAGTAAATTTTAAGTGGTAGATGTTGTTTATAACTAAAGCAGGAAAGCCTACGTACATTATAAAGTCTATGTAGGATTTTGAGTATTCCTGCGGAAAGATTTTCAGTTTTTTGTAAATGTATCCAAGGGAAAAGAAGAAGAAGATAGTAAGTAGGTTTTGCAGCATAATTTAGATTTTAACTTTTCTTCCTTCTTTCCATTCTGTTTTTATACTTTATTACTTTCTTTTTCTTATCTTCTTCTTTATTTGTTTCTGACCTTCTTAAAACTTTTTCTGCCTCTTTTTCTTTCTTTTCTTTTTCTTCCTCTAAAACTTCTTCAGATTGAACTTGAAGTTTGTAAAGGTATTCGAGGGTGTTGTACTTTAGCTTAAACATCATATCTTCGAAAAGTTCAAAGGACTCTTTTTTGTATTCTACCAATGGGTCTCTTTGAGCGTAACCTCTCAGGTATACACTTTCTCTTAATCTGTCAAGGTTGTGGAGGTGGTCTTTCCATAAACTATCTAAAACTTGGAGAGTCATATACCTTTCAAACTCTCTCATTAAAGAGCTTCCAAGTTGCTGTTCTTTCTGGTTATAGTAATCTTCAAGCTGTTTTATGATGTGTTCTTCAAGTTCTTTTCTGTCCCATTCTCTATCAGAAGGAATATCTACTTCTACGCCGAGCCATTCTTTAAAGCTTTTTCTTAGTTCTTCTAAGTCCCACTTTTCTTGATACTCTTCAGCAGGAGCATACCTGTCTAAAAAGTATAGGACTATATCCGTTAGCCAAAGTTTTATCTCTTCTTTTAAATCTGTTCCTTCGAGTATATCTTTTCTTAGGGAGTAGACTACCTGCCTTTGTTTGTTCATTACGTCGTCAAACTCAAGCAGTCTTTTTCTGATTTGGAAGTTTTGACCTTCTACTCTTTTTTGAGCGTTTTCTATGGCTTTGGATACCATCGTGCTTTCTATAGGTTCGTTTTCTGGTATCTTTAGTCTATCCATAAGAGCTTTTAATCTATCACCACCAAACAACCTTAGTAGGTCATCTTCAAGTGATAGGTAAAACCTTGAGCTTCCGGGGTCTCCCTGTCTTCCTGCTCTACCTCTAAGCTGGTTGTCTATCCTTCTGCTTTCGTGTCTTTCTGTTCCTATAACGGCAAGTCCACCAAGTTCGATAACTTTCTGTTTTTCTTCTTGGGTTATCTTTTGGGCTTCTTTAAGAGCTTGAGAGTATTCTTCTTCTGTTGCTGTTTCTGGTGTTAGACCTTTTTTCTTTAGAATTTCCTTTGCTAAAAATTCTGGGTTTCCTCCAAGAAGTATGTCTGTTCCTCTTCCTGCCATGTTTGTTGATATCGTAACGGCACCTATCCTACCTGCTTGGGCTATTATTTCCGCTTCCCTTTCGTGGTTCTTTGCGTTTAGGACGTTATGAGGTATTCCTCTCTTTTTAAGTAATCCAGAAAGATACTCTGATGTTTCTACTGAGACAGTTCCTACTAAAACAGGTCTTCCTTGTTTGTGTAACCTTTCTATCTCTTCTACAACTTGGTTAAACTTTTCTTTTTTTGTTTTGTAAACTAAATCAGGGTAATCTATCCTTTTAACTGGTTTGTTTGTAGGTATTACAAGAACGTCAAGGTTGTAAATTTCTTTAAACTCTAAAGCTTCCGTTTCTGCGGTTCCTGTCATACCTGCAAGTTTTTTATACATTCTAAAGTAGTTTTGGAACGTTATAGATGCAAGTGTTTGGTTTTCTGCCTGTATCTTAACTCCTTCTTTTGCTTCTATTGCTTGGTGTAAACCATCTGACCATCTTCTTCCCGGCATAAGTCTACCGGTAAACTCATCTACAATTATAACTTCTCCATCTTTAACTACATAGTCAACATCTCTGTGATAAAGAGTGTTTGCTCTCAGTGATTGGTTTATGGCATGAAGTAGGTCTACGTTTCTTGGGTCGTATAGGTTTTCTACGTTAAAGTATTTTTCTGCCTTTTCTACGCCTTTTTCCGTTAGAACTGCAGTTTTGTTTTTCTCGTCTACAATGTAATCTTCGTCTTTAGTTAATGTTTTTACAAAAGCGTCTGTCATATAGTATATGGATACGTCTTCTCCAGAAGGTCCAGAGATGATTAAAGGTGTTCTTGCTTCATCTATAAGTATGGAGTCTACTTCGTCTATGATTGCGTAGTGGTGGCCTTTTACTTGCACTATCTGATCTTTTGAAAATACCATATTGTCTCTAAGGTAATCAAAACCAAACTCGTTGTTGGTTCCATACGTTATATCGGCTTCGTAAGCCGACCTTCTATCACTCTCTACGGCAACTGTAAAAAAGTCTTTTTTAGCTTCTATATCGTATTTTTCTGGTGGAAGAAGTTCTCCAAAGTAGCCTTTTTCCCATACTCTTTTATCCAGTTCTAAGGCTCTGTTAAACTTCTCCTCATCGGCCCACTCTACTACGTAGGACACATGGTTTGTATTTATAACGCCTACAGAGAGGCCTAAGAATTTGTATATGCTTCCCATCGTGACTGCGTCCCTTTTTGCAAGGTAGTCGTTTACAGTTACAAGGTGGACTCCCTTTCCAGTTAAAGCGTTAAGGTATATGGCTATAGCAGCCACAAGGGTCTTACCTTCTCCTGTTTTCATCTCCGCAATCATACCTTTGTGAAGAGCCAAAGCACCTATAAGTTGAACATCAAAAGGTCTAAGTCCAAGGGTTCTTTTTGCTGCTTCCTTAGCTAAAGCAAAAGCCAAGGGTAGTTCTTCTACTATCTCTCCTTCAGTTATGGCTGTTGATATATGTTCGTTGCTTCTGACTTTTTCTATAAGTTTTAGGCTTTCCTGTCTGATTTCTTTGTTGGAAAGTTGGTCCAGTTCGGGTTCAAGTTTGTTTATTTTATTAACTATTTCCCTTAACTTTTTTATCTCTCTTTCGTTTTTAGTTCCAAAGACTTTTTTGATTAGATAGCCTAACAAGTAATCCTCCTAAGACAACTTACTTTGATTTTTTATTATACTCCTTTTTTTGTAGTAAAGCTCATAAAATATAAACAAAGCTATCCCTACACTTATAGATGCATCTGCTACGTTAAAAGCCGGCCAGTGATGGTCTTTTATATAAAAATCTAAAAAATCTCTAACTTGACCTAAAAACAATCTATCGTAAAGGTTTCCAACGGCTCCACCACCTATAAGGGCAAGAGACAGAGTTTCAAAGTTTGAAAGTTTATCCTTTGATTTTAAAAAGTAAACAATCACAACTACTGCAGCTATCAAAGAAGAACCTATAAGAAAAAGTTTTCTTACGTATTCTGGAGATTCTGCCAGTATGCCAAAGGCAGCTCCTTTGTTCCAAACAAGTGTTAAGTTAAAAAAATTTGGTATTACTTCTATAGTTTTATCTTTTAAATAACTCTCTGCTAAATTTTTCGTAAGTAAATCTATTAAGATTATTGCAACGAAAATACTCCAGAATGTAAAACCCTTTTTTTCCATTACTCAGCCTGAGGGTTCTTTGACTCTTCTTCCTCTCCGATTGTAGGAGGTATGATGTTGTATATCATCTCCTCTTCGTTTTTCTGTTGGAAAAGTCTTACTATCTCTTCGTTTTGACTACAGTCTATACATAGTCTTACCCAAGGAATAGCTTCAAGTCTTTTCTCTCCGATTATTGCTCCACATTCCTCACATATACCGTAAGTTCCATTGTCTATTTTTCTTAAGGCTAAATCTATTAGGTAAAGTGTTTCTTTATCTGCCTGTGTTAATCTATAGTATGTCTCTCTACTTATCTCATCTGTAACTGTATCTGCATCGTCTCCAACACCAGATTTTTCATTTATATCAGTTTTTGCTGATTCTTCCAAGGACTTTAAAATCTGCTCTCTCTTTTCTAAAAGTTTTTGTCTGTACTTTTCTAAGTCCATTCTTAAAAACCTCCGAAAAAATTAAGGTCTTATGATATACGAAAAAAATTTTTTGTCAAGACTGTTTTTTATACATATCCATAAGTCTTTTCTGCTCTTTTCTCACAAACTCAAAAATATGTTTCTGTTGGGATTCTTTAATTTCTGTAAATTTTAAGCCGTAGCAAATGGATTTTTGTTTTTCTGTAATGTTCATAACCTCAGCTTCCTCTTGTATATCCCTTCCAAGTAGTGTAAATGTTACTATAACTTTATCACCTACTTTTATATTTAATCTTTCTTTATCTTCTATTTTTATACAAACTCTTGCACCTGAAGGACTTATATCTACCATTTTAGCTTCATTCCAGATTAGTACTTCTTGATTTTCTTGTTTGATAACTTTTCCTAATAAAATATCAAAGTCAACGTCTACCCTCGGATACTCTCTTCTTTGGACCCTTAGAAGTTCAAAGGTATGAGGGATTTTTATAATTATTTTTCCGTTTTCGTTAATAACCTCTTCAACCTTAGATTCGATGGTATAAGCAGCGTCAGACCTTCTAACGAAGGATATTTTTATATTATCTCCAGGACTTAAACGTGGTATATTTTTATCGGTTATCACCCAGTACATATAAAGTTCATCTTTATCGTACAAACTTACACTGTAATTTCTACCATCTTCAGTTTTTAAAGTTCCTCCTTGAAATAGGTCTATGTCTTTAGTAGATGTAAGAGGAACAAAGTAAGGAATGTAATCAAAACCAAGTTTTTCTCTCATATCTTTTATAAGTTCTTCATCGAAATCAGGATTTTCTTTAATGTAATAATCTATCACCTTTTCAAAGGGGGATTTAAACTCTAAAGCCAAGAAAGGGTCCCTTCCCATCTTTTGAGAGTAGTTCCAGAGAATACTTATCTGTTTATCGCTTAAACCTTTCTCCTTTGCGTACTTTATAAAATCTTCGTAGTGTTTTTTTGCTTTTAATTTTTTACTTAAATTTCCTAAACCTATAGAAATGAGGACTATGATTATTAAGAAAAGTAGTAAAAATATTATAGCGTTAATATCTATACTACTTAACTTCTCTACTGCTTTTTTGTATCCTTCTACAGCTGTGTTTTTATCGTCCATTTCAATTTCCGTTTTTTCTAATTATGATATCATAATTTAAACCACAAAATAAAGGAAAAATAGAGGTTGGAATACGTAAGAAGTTTAGCCTATGTAAATGTAAGTAATTTACTGAATAATGTGAGAAATATATACAACTACGTTAACAAAAAAATCTTTGCAGTCGTAAAAGCTGATGCTTACGGTCATGATGCTGAGATAGTTTCAAAAGTTTTGGAACCTTTGGATTACGTGGAAATATTTTGTGTTGCAACGGCTTATGAGGGATATCTTCTTAGAAAATCGGGGATAAAAAAGCCAATACTGGTTTTAGGTGGTGTTTTAAAGGAAGAGGTAGATATTTTTAACGATTTTAATCTTACTCCAGTTGTTTCAGATTTTTACCATCTGGAAGTTGTTAAAAAGTTAAAGAAAAATACGGTTCATATTAAATTTGATACTGGTATGAGAAGGCTCGGATTTTATCTATCAGAAGTAGATAAGTTAAAGAACCATTTAAACGATTTAACAGTTGAAGGTGTTTTATCTCACTTCCCCTCTGCTGACAGTGATAGGGACTACACTTTAAACCAGATTTTAGAGTTTAAAAAAGTTTTGTATACTCTAAACATTAAGCCAAAGTATATACATATACAAAACTCGGCTGGAATTGTGTATGAATGTCCTTTTTGTAATGCTGTCAGGGTTGGTCTTGCGATTTATGGAGAAAAACCAACAGTAGATTACCCAGTAGAACTAAAACCGGTTATGAGTATCGTTTCAAAGGTTGTTTCTCTAAAAAAAGTTAAAAAAGGGGATAAAATATCCTACAACGGAACGTTTAAAGCGGAAAAAGATATGAAAGTGGCAGTTGTTGCTTTTGGATACGCCGATGGACTTCCAAGAGCTTTATCAAACAAAGGTTACGTAATCATAAACGAGCAAAAATGTAGAATACTTGGCAATGTAACGATGGATATGGTTGTAGTCGATGTGTCTCATTTGAATGAAGTTAACGTAGGAGACAGTGTTATTATCGTTGGTAAAAGTGGTAATCAAGAAATAACTTTCTCAGATATTGCTAATATTTCAGGAACTATACCTTACGAAATTATGTGTGGTATATCTAAAAGAGTTTTAAGAAAAGAGGTAAGATGATGTTAAACATTCTTGTTGTAGATGATGAGAAAAACATACAAGATTTAATGAGGGATATACTTACAGATGAAGGTTTTAATGTAGAAACGGTCGGTAGTATAACTTCTGCAAAAGACATAATAAGAAAAAATTCATACGATTTAATCTTTTTAGATGTTTGGTTAAGTGACGGAGAAGGTTTAGACCTTATACCTTTTATAAAAGAAAACTCAAATAACTCTTTCATAGTTATGATTTCTGGTCATGCCAACATTCCCATTGCAGTTAGAGCTATAAAAGAAGGTGCTTTTGATTTTTTAGAAAAACCTTTATCAACGGAAACGATTTTAGCTGTTATAGAAAAGGTAGAAAGAGAGATAAAAATAAAACAAAATTTAGAATACTTTAAAGAAAAAGAAGAAAGTAACGTAGAAATAATAGGAAACAGTCCAAAAATAGTTGAGTTGAAAAAACAGATTGAAAAGATAGCTAAAACTAACGCTTGGGTTATGATTCTTGGAGAAAATGGAACAGGTAAAGAACTTGTAGCAAAGTCAATTCACTACCAATCCAATAGGAAAGATTTTCCTTTCGTAGATATAAACTGTGCCGCTATACCTGATGAGCTTTTTGAAGCTGAGTTTTTTGGTTACGAAAAGGGAGCTTTTACTAACGCTTTTACCCGTAGAATAGGTAAGTTGGAGCTTGCAGACAAAGGAACGTTGTTTTTAGATGAAGTTGCAGACATGAGTCTATCATCTCAGGCAAAACTGTTAAGAGTTTTAGAAGAAAAAGAGTTTTCAAGGCTTGGAAGCAACCTAAAAATAAAAGTAGACTTAAGAGTAATATCTGCAACTAACAAAGACATTCAAAAAGAAGTTGAAAAGGGAACCTTTAGACAGGACTTAGCTTTTAGGCTTTCCGTAATACCTATTTACGTGCCACCTTTGAGAGAAAGAGGAGAAGATATCTTACTACTTGCCGATTACTTTTTGAAAAAGTTTGCTTTGGAAAATAAAGTAGAACCACCAATCCTATCAGAGGAAGTGAAGAACACGTTTTTAAACTATAACTGGCCGGGAAACGTAAGGGAGCTTAAAAACCTTATGGAAAGGTTAGTGATACTAAACAATGAGTCTATAATTTATAACAAAGATTTACCACCTTACATGTTTGGAAATATAAAAGTAGAACAGGAAGAGTATATTCCAATAACCATAAGACCCTTAAAAGATGCGAAGGAAGAGTTAGAAAAACAGATTATAAAAAAAGCCTTGAAAGTATACAACAACAATCTAAAAGAAGTTGCGAAAGCATTGGATATAGACTTATCCTCACTTTATAGAAAGATAAAGCAATATAACTTAGAAGAATAAAACTATAGACGTAACTTTTTGCAAACCTTAAAAATTGTGCTATAATATTACTTTAACGGCCGGGTAGCCAAGTGGTAAGGCAGGGGACTGCAAATCCCTTATGCGTGGGTTCGATTCCCACCCCGGCCTTTTTTTCTTTATAAGCGATTTTCTAATATAAGGAGGATACAATGAAAGATTTAATAAGAGAAAAAGCTCCTTATATACTAACTGCTCTTATGGGAAACGGTGGAGAGTTTGGAGAGATATTTTTTGAAGATTTAAAAAGTCTTACACTTAATCTAGAAGACAACAAAATAGAAAGAGTAAACAAAGGTAGAGATACAGGTGTTGGATTAAGACTTATAAAAAACTTTAAAACAAACTATGGATACACGAGTGATTTAACCTTTGAAAACCTTTTAAATTTAGCTAAAACCCTTGCAAAATACGAAGGAGAAGGAAAGATAGCCGTTGGAAAAAGCTATTTAAAAGGTAGAACTAACGTCTTAATAGACCCAGACGATTTTGATATAAAGAGAAAAAAGGACATTCTCGAAAGAGCTAACGAGATAGCAAGAGCTTACGACGAAAGAATAAAACAAGTATCAGTAACCCTTCGAGACGTAAAGAGAGATATTCTTATAATAAACTCTCTGGGTGAGATAGTAGAAGACCAGCAAGTTAGAGTTGTATTTTTTGTTGAAGCAGTAGCCAGTGATGGAACAAACCTTTACAGAGGCTATGAAGCAACAGGTGGAAGTGTAGGTTATGAACTCTTTAACGAAGATTTTGTCGATATAGTAGATTACGTTGCAACAAAAGCGGCCGAAAGAGCTATCTTAGGTCTTAAAGCCAAACCAGCTCCAGCAGGTAGCTTTACGGTTGTAATGTCTTCACATGCAGGCGGAACGATGATACACGAAGCCGTAGGTCATGGTTTAGAAGCAGACCTTGTAAACCAAGGACTTTCAGTTTACAAAGGTAAAATTGGAGAAAAAGTAGCTTCTGAACTTGTTACTGTAATAGACGATGGAACAATACCAGGTAAGAACGGTAGCTTTACGTTTGACGATGAAGGGGTCCCTGCCCAAAGAAAAGTCCTCATAGAAAAAGGTATACTAAAAGGATATATGTATGATAGACTTACTGCAATGAAAGAAGGAAAAGAGTCTACAGGAAACGGTAGGAGAGACGGCTACAAAAACATTCCTATCGTAAGAATGACAAACACTTACATAGATGCAGGAAAAGACAATCCATCAGATATTATAAAAGATACAAAAGATGGTATTTTTGTAGTCAAAATGGGAGGCGGACAAGTAAATACAGTAAACGGAGATTTTGTTTTTGAGATAATGGAAGGTTACAGAATAGAAAACGGAGAAATCACTTACCCAATAAAAGGAGCAACGTTAATAGGAAACGGTCCTCAAGCTTTAATGGATATAGATGCGGTAGGATACGACCTTGGATGGGCTATAGGAACCTGTGGAAAAGATGGACAGAGAGCTCCAGTAAGCGATGCACAACCAACCGTAAGGATAAGAAAATTAACCCTTGGTGGTGTTCTTTAAAACTTTAAGATTTTTGTAAAGTGGAGCTGAGGGGACTTGAACCCCCGACCTCTTGCATGCCATGCAAGCGCTCTCCCAACTGAGCTACAGCCCCAAAAAGAGTAAAATATAAAATATCACTGTGAAAAAAATTCGTCAAGGTTTTAAAATATTAATAATAACGAAACCAGAAGGTAGTACTGATGAAAATACTTATAGTGGAAGACAATTTAGCTCTTAACAACTCATTAAAAGAAATCCTTGAATTAAACGGTTATATAGTAGATGCAGCTTTTGATGCAGATGAGGCTATAAACTTCTTAGAAAACTCTTTTTACGATATCATCATTATGGACATTATGCTACCGGATATAGATGGTTTTGCCCTTACAAAGTTTATAAGGGAAAAAGGAATAAAGACACCCATAATAATGCTTACAGCAAAAGACCAACTTAAAGACAAGATTAAAGGTTTAGAGATAGGAGCTGACGACTACGTAACAAAACCTTTTGAAGTTGAAGAGCTTTTAGCAAGAATAAAAGCTATAGGAAGAAGAATATCTGTTGAAAAAGAAGATATAGTAAAGTTAGAAAATTTAGAAATAAATCTATCATCAAGAACAGTAAAAAAAGACGGTAAACTTGTAGAAATACCACCAAAACTCTTCTGTATATTAGAACAACTTCTCAGAAACAGAGGAAAAGTCGTTACTTATGAAATGTTAGCGGGAAAATGCTGGGAAATTACCGAAGTTCCATCAAACGAAACAATAAGAGCAAATATGAAACTTCTAAGAAAGTTGATAGACCCTGAGAAGAAAATCATAAAAACTCTATCTGGTGTAGGATATAGAATTGATTGATTTTATAAAAAATTTAGACGAAATAGAAAAAGTAAGGATAAAAATAACTTTTCTTCTTATTTTAGTATCTGGAATTATAGTTTTTATATTGTCTTCGTCTATATACTTTTTATACGAAAATCAAAAATACGTTGAGATAGAAGATAAATTAAAAACAACTCTTTTTGAAATATTACCGAAGCTAAACGAAGATATCAGCAAAATTATTTCAATTAATATCGAAAAAAACATGTTTTTGTGTGTTTATGATATGAGTAGTCAAGAAAAATTATGTATAAACAACTTTAACGAAAAAAAATATTTTTTTTCAAAGTTTAACAAAGAAAATTTAAAAGTGAGCAACGGAACATCTGTAAACCAAAACTTGTATATTTTAACCTATTACTACAAAAGTGTAAAAGATTTTTACATAGTAATGGGTCAAGATATAACAAAAGTAAATGAAGACCTTAGAAAGTTAAAGAAATCTATCTTTTTATCTTCTATCACTGTAATATTTTTGTCTGGATTTCTGGCATTCTCTGTTTCTGGAAGATTACTTAGACCTTTAAAACAGCAGAAAGAAAACTTAGAACACACGCTAAACATTGTAGCCCACGATTTAAAAACTCCGTTATCGGTAATAAATACAAACCTTTACTTGATGAAAGTTAAAAATTTTCAAAACGTTGAAAATCATATGTATCAGATAGAGAAAAATTTAGAGTATATAAAAAGTATAATATCAAATATTGATGCTTTGAAGTCTATTTCAAAAGAAGATTTAGAAGATATTAAAGTATCAGAAATTTTAGAAAACATTTTAAATAAATTTCAAACATCAATAAAAGAGAAGAATATAAAAGTTGAATTTAATAAAAATGAAGATGCCTTATTAAAAGCTAATAAAACAGATATAGAAGTTTGTTTTACAAACTTGATAGACAACGCCGTAAAGTATAACATTAAAGATGGTGTTATTAAGATAGATATCTCAAAGGATAGCATAGTAATAGCAAATACTGGAAAGGAGATAAAAAATCTAAAAAAGATATTCGAAAAATTCTATAGAGAAGACAAAGCAGGCACTACTAAAGGTCTTGGGTTGGGACTGTCTATTGTAAAAAAGATATGTCAAAAGTATAGTTTTAAGATAAAAGCAGAAAGAAAAGATGATATGAATATTTTTACAATTTACTTTCGTTAAAAAGGAACCCCCCTTTATCTTTTTTAAGTGTTTTTCTTATCATCTGTTATAAATTTGATTTATCCATCTTTACATGCGTATTTTTCGCCACTGATTTTTTCCACAATATTTATATATATTTATACACTAATAAGTGTTAAAACATCTATCCCCGGCATCACCTATACCGGGAACGATATATCCTTTATCGTTTAAATCTTCGCCTGCACTTCCAACATAGAACTTAACATTTTTAAATTTAGATAACTTTTCTGTGCCAACCTTTGATACAACAATATTAAGAGATATTATTTTCTTAGGATTATGAGATTCTATTATTCCAATTGCTTTTGTAATCGAGCCGGCTGTTGCTACCATAGGGTCTAAAATAATAACGGTTTTTTCTTCAAGATGTGGCAATCTTTCGTAGTAAACTTTACTTTCTAAAGTAGTTTCATCTCTTTTTATAGCAAGAAAGCCTACTTTAGCGTCTTCCAAAATTTCGAGGCAACCTTCCATCATAGGAAGACCTGCTCTTAGGATTGGAACTAAAACATACTCATTTTCGTTTAGAGATGGAAAATCACTTTCAACAAAAGGAGTTTGTATTCTTCTCATCTCTGTTTCTTCATTTTTCAAAGCTTCAAAAAGTAATATTTTTGCTATGTTAGAAACTTCTTTTCTGAATTGAGAAGATTTAAGATTTTTGTCTCTCAGTTTTGTTAGAGAGTTTAACAGTATGGAGTTGTTTACAACAATAATGTTATCCATCGTTATTTTTCAAAGAAAAAAGAGCAAAGAGAGAACTCTTTACTCGTATAAAAATTTATTTTTTGCTTCTACGTTTTCTGGAACATCTTTCAATGAAACTCTAACTCTTCCTAGGTCATCTATTTCTATAGCTTTTACTTTAACAATATCACCAACTTTTATAACATCTTTAGCCGACCTTAACCTTTCATCTGATATCTGGGAAACATGCAGTAAAGATAATCTTCCCGGGAATAGTTCAACAAAAGCTCCGTAATCTTCTACTCTTGTTACTTTACCCATGTATACTTCACCAACTTCTACATCCATTATAAGTTCATTTATCATCTTAACGGCAGCTTCTGCAGACTCTTTGGACGGAGCGTATACTCTTACTAATCCTTCTGGGTCTATATCTATTTTTACTTTGGTTTCTTCTATGATTTTCTTTATGTTCTTACCTGATGGACCAATTATTATGCTTATTTTCTCAGGAAGTACTCTTAACGTTGTTACAGTCGGAGCGTAAGGTGATATCTCTTTACGTGGTTCAGGTATAGCTTGATACATAAGGTCAAGTATGTATTTTCTTCCTTCTCTTGCTTGCTTTAACGCTTTTTCAAGAATTTCTCTTGTTAAACCTTTTACTTTTATGTCCATCTGTATTGATGTTACACCATTTCTGGTTCCTGCAACTTTAAAGTCCATATCACCAAGATGGTCTTCATCTCCGAGAATATCCGATAGAATAACGAATTTGTCCTCAGATTTTATTAGTCCCATGGCTATACCGGCTACGTGCTTTTTCACAGGAACACCTGCATCAAACAAGGCTAAAGAACCGCCGCAAACGGTAGCCATAGATGTTGAACCGTTAGATTCTAATATATCTGAAACAACCCTTATAACGTAAGGAAACTCTTCTTCTGAAGGAATAAGTGGTTCTAAAGCTCTCTCGGCAAGGTTACCATGTCCTATTTCTCTTCTTGAAGTAGCTCTTGGTGGTTTGGCTTCACCTGTAGAGAATGGTGGGAAGTTGTAGTGGAGCATAAATCTTTTCATAACTTCGCCAGATTCTAAACTTTCTTCTATTTGACCTTCAGAAAGGGAACCTAACGTTACAGTTACAAATGCCTGTGTTTGACCTCTTGTAAAGATAGCAGAGCCGTGGTTCCTTGGAAATATTCCTACTTTCATCCATATAGGTCTGATTTCTTCTGGCTTTCTTCCGTCTATTCTTATACCTTCGTTAAGGATTCTATCTCTCATTACGTTGCTTACTATCTCTTTGTATAAAAACGAAGCTTTTTTAACTTTTTCTTCCGGTATTTCAAGGGCTGTTACGGCTTCTTCAAATATAGCATTTATAGCTTTATTTCTCTGCTTTTTATCTGAAATGTTAAAAGCTTCTTTTATTTTTGAGTAGGAAAACTCTTTTAATTTTTCTTTTAAGATGTTTTCTTCTTCATCTTGAGGAATTACTACTTTCTCTTTTCCATACTTTAGTCTTAACTCTTCTTGAAGTTCGATTAACTTTTTTATCTCTTGGTGACCAAACATCATTGCTTCGAGGATATCTTCTTCTGGAACTTCTTTTGCTCCACCTTCTACCATAACGATTGCATCTTTAGAACCAGCAACGACTATCTCTAAGTCTGACTGAGCTTTCTCTTGGTATGTTGGGTTTACTATAAACTTACCGTTAACTCTACAAACTCTTACGCCTGCAATGGGTCCTTCAAAAGGAATATCTGAAATGTGTAAAGCAGCCGAAGCTCCAACTATTCCTAAAACATCAGGGTCGTATTTATCATCTGCAGAAAGTGTATAAGCTGTTATGATTACGTCGTTGTAAAAGCCTTTTGGAAATAACGGTCTTATAGGTCTGTCTATGTTTCTTGCAACGAGTATTTCTCTATCGGTAGGTTTACCTTCTCTTTTTATAAAACCACCGGGTATTTTTCCAGAAGCGTAGTACTTCTCTTTATATTCAACTGTTAAAGGAAGGAAGTCTACGTCAGCTTGAGGTTCTTCAGCCATTACGGCAGCCACAAAAACTGCTGTATCTCCTTGCCTTACGATAACAGCACCGTTTGCCTGTTTTGCAAAGTATCCTGTTTCTATAGTAAAAGGAGCACCGTTTACTTCTGTCTGGACCTTAATTTCCTCTATCTCCATACCGGCTCCTTTTAAACTATTGGTTTGGTTCTGCGGATTCTCTTATTCCAAGTTCTTTCACTATTTTTTTATACCTTTCTTCGTCTGTTCTTTTGAGGTAGTTTAACAATTTTCTTCTTTTGTTAACCATACCTATGAGACCTCTTCTTGAGTGAAGGTCCTTTTTGTTTGCTTTTATGTGTTCGGTTAGGTTCTTTATTCTCTCAGTTAGAATAGCTATCTGAACTTCCGGTGAACCTGTATCGTTTTCATGAAGAGCAAACTTTTTAATCAACTCTTTTTTCTTTTCAGCTGTTATTGACATACAAACCTCCTGATAACTTAAAAATTTTTCAAATAAATATTATAACACACTACTGAGTGAAAACGTATTCTCCCTTATACCATCCCCAGACAGTTGGAAAAACGTTCTTAAGTTTATTTTTAACGGCTACCATCTCTTCTGGAGCTGCTATGAATATCATAGGTTGTTTTTCTCCGATTATCTTGAAAGCTTCTTTATAAAGGTTGTCTCTCTTTACTGGGTCCAGTTCTACGGCTGCTTTGTTGAAAAGCTCATCTACTTTTGCTTCCCAATCTGTAGCTGGTTTTTTCTGTTTAGGATACCACATATGCATATGGCCCGAAGATAGCCATACGTTCTGACCAAAGTAAGGGTCCATACTACCTGTAAGACCTATTATAACTGCTTCAAAATCATATGTTGACATAAGCTTAGAAACAAGGTTATTAAAGTCTAATCCTTGAAAGTTTACTTCTATCCCTATTTTTTTTAAATCTTCTTTTATGATGTTTCCTATAGCTTCCCTCTCTTTGTTGCCTGCGTTGGTTATTAACGTAAAACTAAGCTTATGTCCTTGGCTGTCGTATAAAAATCCATCTTTACCTTCTTTAAAGCCTATCGATAGTAGGATATCTTTTGCTTTTTTTAAGTCGTAAGGATACTTTGGATAGTAGTTTTCATCAAAAAGTCTTCTTTCTGCCGGTGTAACTGCTGTGTATATAGGATACGCTAAGCCGTTGTAGACCATGTTTATTATACCAACTCTGTCTACTGCGTAGGATATTGCTTGGCGAAACTTTTCGTTTTGAAACCATTGAAGTTTATACTTTGGTATCGGTGAGTTTGGATTTTGATTAAAGACTATAAAAGTTGTGGAAGGTGTAGCTCCAAGGTTGTATACTGTAAAATCTCCTCTTTTACTGTTTTCGGCTAACTTTGGAAGGTCAGAAGGTCTTACACTGTATACATCACTTTCTCCGGCTAAGAATTTAACCAAAGAAACGTCTGGGTCTTTTATTATTTGAGATTGAATTTTTAGTATGTATGGAAGTTGCTGACCTTTTTGGTCTTTTTCCCAGTAGTATGGGTTTCTCTCGTATAAAACAAACTGACCTTGTTGATACTTAACCAACCTGTAAGGACCTGTTCCTACTATTTCTTTTGGGTCAGTATCAACAGTCCAAGTAGAAGTAAATTTTCCTTCTTTTACTGCCTTTTCAAGGATATGTTTAGGTAGTATAGGCTGACCTACTGCATTTAGAAATACGGCAAAAGGTTTTGGTAATACAAACTCTACAGTTTTATCGTCAATCTTTCTAACTTTGAAAGGTTTACCTTCTACCGTTAATACATCTCTTGAGGAAGAAGGTATAGAATCGTTGTAGTAAATCTGGTTGTAAGTAAATACAACATCGTCTGCCGTTACAGGCTTTCCATCAAACCATTTTGCATCTCTAAGGTAAAACTTCCAAACTGTGCCAGTTTTATCTACTTCCCACCTTTCTGCTAAATCCGGTTCTGGCAAAAGTGTCTTTTCGTTAATTTTTGTAAGTCCGTTAAACAATGGACCTATAACTGCCGTAGAGCTTGTTTCTTGAGCCATCACAGGGTTTAACGTTTTTGGGTCTCCTGAAAGGGTTCTCTTCAGAGTGCCACCTTCTTTACCTATAACCGGCTCTAAATTGGTTATATCAAGCTTTACTAAATGAAACTTTGTGTTTGATTTTTCTGAAGAAGTTAGGTAAAAAGGTAAAAAACCTATAAGTATTATAAAAAATGCTATAAAGATGTATTTAATCTCTTTTAACATTTTCTTCTTTTACAGCCTCTTCCGGAAGTAGTATAGGAATCTCTTCCTTTACAGGGTAGTATAGTTTGCAGGTTTGACATTTAAGATAATCATTATCGTTTATTTTTGTATACTCTAAATCCCCTTTACAAACTGGACAAGCAAGGATACTTAGTAAATCTTGGTTTATCATCTTCTTTCTCCAAAGAGGGCAGTTCCTATTCTTACTATTGTAGCACCTTCCTCTATAGCAACTTCAAAATCGTGGGACATTCCCATCGAAAGGTGCGGAAGTTTAACGTTAAAGCTTTTCTCTAAATCTTCTTTTAGTAATCTTAACTTTCTAAAGAAAGGTCTTACGTCTTCTGGGTTTTCAAAGTAAGGTGGTATAGCCATCAGTCCAACTATCTTTAGATGTTTTTTTGTTAAAGTATACTCAAACAAAGTTTTTAAGTTTTCTTCTCTAACACCAAACTTAGATTCTTCTCCAAAGTTTACTTCTATAAGACCTTCTTGGACTTTTCCGAGCTTTGAGGCTCTTTTTTCCAGTTCATCTACAAGCTCTTGTCTGTCTACTGAATGTATCATTTCAAAGTATTTAACTGCATACTTTGCTTTGTTGGTCTGTAGACCACCTATAAGATGCCAGTGTATATCCTTGTAATCTTTTAACATATCTATCTTTTCCATACCTTCTTGAACTCTGTTTTCTCCAAAGTATCTAATCCCACACTCGTATGCTTCCAGTATTTTTTCTACAGGTTGAGTTTTAGAAGCTGCAAGTAGTATAACTTCTTCTCTTTTTCTACCACTTCTTATACATGCTTTCTGTATTCTCTCTTCTATCTCTAGGTAACGTTCTTTTAAACTCATTTTAAAAGTTTAACACAATGGATTTTTCTCCTGCATTTACAAAGCTTAGGAAAGTTGCAGCTCCGGCTGGTTTTTCTACACCATCTATAAGGTCTTCCACAGTATAACCAAAGAGTGTCATAGCAGTTTGGCAAGGGTAAAGTTTTATCTCTAAATCCTTTGCCTGCTGTATTAGTTGCTCTAAAGATGGTACTTTATGTTGTTCCATCATTGATTTCATCATCGATGTTGCAAAGTCCATCATACCGGGCATAATTGTAAGAATCTGTGGGACAGGAGCTGGCATAGGCATAGCTGGATTACCTATCGGTGAAACTTTTAAATTTTTATGTTTTTCTTTATGTATAGCGTTTAGTCCGTAAAAACTGAAAAACATACCAACCTCCATACCCATAGCTGCGGCTGTTGTTCCTATGATGAAAGCTGGTAAAACCTTATCAAGGTTACCACTTAAAACTATAATTCCTACCCTTGTTGCCATAACTTCTCCTTATATAAAAACATATTTAATATATTTATTGTATAACTCTTAATATGTCGTTGAAAATGACGTATATCATCAGAGTTCCAAGAAGGGCAAACCCAAAGTAAGCTAAGTATTCTTTTGCTTTTTCTGGAAGAGGTCTTCTTATGATGGTCTCAATTAAAAGTATCAGTATTAAGCCTCCGTCCAACACAGGTATAGGAAGTAAGTTTAGATATCCAAGCTGAAGAGAGATAAATGCCATGGCAAACAGGAAGGTTGTTATTCCAGTTTCTAATGCTTCACCAGAAAACTTAGCGATAGATATTGGTCCTCCAAGTGTTTTAAAGGAGACTTCACCAGTTATTAAACCTACCACAACGTTGTATATAGCCACTGTGAGTTCTTTTGTTTTGTCTATGGCTTTTCCAACGGCTTCCGTTAGAGGGTATTTTATCGTCTTTGTTTCAAACTTTGGAGAGATACCTATTGTGTATTTTTTCAACTCTTCACTATACTGAGGTTCTAACGTTATACTAAAAACTTTGTTATCTCTTTTTATGAGAAGGTTTATAGGTTGTTTTTCTTTTAAAGAAGCCATAAAGTCTACAAACTCAAACCAACTGTTTATAGGTTTACCGTTAACTCCTATAATCAAATCTCCTTCTTTTATTCCTGCTTTTGCTGCTGGTGTGTTTTCTAAAACTTTACCAACTTTTGCAGGAAAAACTGGCGATATACCAAAAGATGTTTTTGTCATGTCATCAGGTAAGTTAACGGAAACTTTTTGAATAACACCATTTCTAAGTAGTTCAATCTCTACAGTTTTTCCAGATTTCATTCCAAGTTCTACTGTAAACTCTTTCCAATTTTTTACTTCTTTACCGTTTACTTTAACTATCTTATCGAAAGGTTGAATACCTACTTTTTCTGCTACTGAGCCTTTTTCTACGTAACCTACTACAACAGGTTCAGATAAGTATGCAGGTTCTTTTGTTCCTACAGTGTAAACCACTACGAATAAAACTATAGCTAAAACTATGTTAAACAAAGGTCCAGCAAAGGCTATAAGCATCTTCTGCCAGTTTGGTTTAGAATGGAAAGACCTTGGGTCTTGGTAGGCAGATTTATCTACCTCACCTTGTAAAGGTTCAGTCATAGAGTCTTCTCCATACATTTTTACGTATCCACCAAGAGGTATCAGAGCTATCTGGTATTCGGTCTCTTTTCCTTTCCATTTGAATATAGGCGGTCCAAAACCTATTGAAAAAGACTCAACCTTCACACCAAACATTCTTGCAAACAAAAAGTGTCCAAGCTCATGAATAGTTATTAAAACTCCAAGCATGATTAAAAAAGCTAAAGCCGTCAATCTAAAAACCTCCTAAATTTTACATTTTAAATTATAACTAACTTATCTTTCAGCCAGTGTGGAACAAATCTTTTCTTGTAGCTTATTTGCAACTTCTGTAGACTTTAAATCGTTTGTCAGTATGGAAAACACATAAACTTCTCCACTTTTTGATAATACATAGCCGGATAGATTCTTAACACCTTTTATATAACCTGTTTTAGCGTAAACCTTTCCTTTGATTTCATAAAACCTGTGTTTTAAAGTTCCATCTACACCGGAAATTGCTAAAGAATGGTAAAAATCAAAAAAGTAAGGTGTGTTGTATATGTAAGACAGTATTTTTACCAAACTTTCTGCAGTAATTAAATTGTATCTTGATAGTCCGCTTCCGTCGTAAATACGTATGTTATTTATATTAACACCTATCTCTCTTAAAGTATTCAAAACTACTCTTGCAGATGTTTCAGAGTCTCCTTTTCCGAAAATTTCTCTTCCTAATGTCCTAAATATCTGTTCTGCGTAAAAGTTATCGCTGTCTTTGTTAGTCTTTTTTATTATATCCTTTAAAGGTATAGAGTAGTGTGTAACCAACGTTTTAAGGTTAGAAGGAGTATTTTCTATAAAATAACTTCCTTTTACCTGTATACCAGAATTTTTTAGTATGGTATAAAATGCTGATGTTGTAAAAATTGCTGGATTTTTTACAGGAATAGATATCTCAAACTGAGTTCCGGCTTTTACACTTCCAGATATGTATATTTTGTTTCCTTCAACCTTTACAGAGTAACCTGTATGATGTTTTGATGCTTTAAGTGTATTTACAACTTGGTAGTAACTGTTTTCTGGGTAAAATTCTACGGAAACCTTTTTACTACCAACAAACACTTTTACAGTTAGACAATTTTCGTTTAATGAAAGTCCGCTGAAAGGAGCAGTAAAGCAGTAATCAAAATCCTTTTCTGGCCATCCATAGCCTCTTCCCTCTTCAGAAAAAAATGAACCATCTCCTACAACGTTACCATCTATCTTTTTTATGCCTATCTCTTTTAATTGTTTTACGATACTCTTAAGGTCTTCTTCAGTTAAAGAAGGGTCTCCACCACCTTTTAAATAAAGGTTACCAAACAGCACGCCGTCCTTTATATAACCATCTGTCAAAACCAGAGTTTTAAACCTATAATCAGGAGTAAGTTTTAAAAGAGCCGTTGAAGTGGTTAGTATTTTCTGGTTTGAAGCCGGAATCAAAGGCATCTGATGGTTTAAAAGAAATTTAAAATTGTCTTTCGTTAAAGACTCTACATAAATACCAACCTTTACATCATGGTTTTTTAAAACATCGTTAACTATACTTTGGATATCATCTTTTACAGTGTTAGCCAAAACAGAGTAAAAAATTAAAAGTAAAGAAAAGATAAAGGCCTTTAACTTCATCTTAAAGCCTCTGGGTCTATGGCTTCAACTTTTATAATACCATGTAAAGAGTTAGACAGAAAGACAAGGTTTGCATCTTTTAAATCTTTAAGGTTAAAACTTCCCTCTACAACTACAAATCCTTGATTTTTAGCTTCCTCTATTATTTTTTTCCTTGAGATACCTTCCAAAATTCCACACTCAACTGCAGGTGTGTAAAGATATCTACCTTTTATCCAAAAGATGTTTGCAGAGGACGTTTCTGTGATACTATCATCTTCGTTTAAAATTATAGCGTCAAAGTAACCTTTTTCTTGAGCGTACCTTTTAACTAAAATGTTTCTTAGGTAGTTTGTGGATTTTATCTTTAAAAGTGGGTCTTTACTATGAACTCTGTAAGGGCTAACTGTAAGTTTTACAGGACCGCTTATAGGAGTGTAAGGCCTTACAACCACCATCAAATGGCTTTTGTAAGGTAAAAGGGAATAGAAAGAGTTTCCTTCAGATAACAAAATAGTCTTTACGTATAAGTCTTTATCTTCAAAGGATTTAACCGCTTCTTCAACGTAGTAAATGTAGTCTTCTTTAGTAATTGCTGGAATACCTAAAAATTTAGCACCTTTTATTAACCTTTCGTAATGGGCATCTATATGTTTTGGCAGCTTTTGAGCGTATCTAAACGTTTCAAAAACACCTTCACCGTACATAATAGGTCTTAAAAGGTTCGTATCTTTAAACTCTTTTCCATTTAAAAAAACTTTTTCCATTTTACAACCTCTCCATAAAATTAACTTTTATTTTACAAGAAAAATCTTCCAAAATACAATTTTTTTTAAAAAATCCGATAATATAAATATGAGAGTTTTAATGGTAGAAGATGACTTAATACTTGGGGAGAGTTTAAAAGACTATCTTGAAAGTAACGGTGTAGAGATAAACTGGTTAAAAGATGACAGAAAGTTAGATGAAGCTATCCTTATGTCTGAATACGACGTTATAGTTTTAGACCTGATGTTAAAGTATAACAAAGGAGAAGATATACTTAAACAACTTAGAGACAAAGGAATAAAAACTCCTATCTTGATAATGACTGCTAAAAACAGGATAGAAGATAAAGAAGTATGTTTTGAACTGGGAGCCGATGATTATCTATCGAAACCTTTTAACCCAAAAGAGTTGCTTTTACGTATAAAAGCCCTAAGT
>ERZ1669249.145-NODE-145-length-40778-cov-6.121356_pt1 | contig 40778 bp, 38 predicted proteins | sample MGYA00579293_ERZ1669249 | MGnify/ENA primary metagenome ERZ1669249 (study PRJEB41166, sample SAMN08046057) | hot springs metagenome | biome: hot spring; feature: neutral hot spring; material: thermophilic sediment; isolation source: thermophilic sediment from... | reverse complement strand
CAGCGTCAGATGTGTATAAGAGACAGATGGTATATAGGTATACCCATTCTAAAGGTGTCATCAAGGGCTTTTAAGTCTTTTTCCAAATTTGTTTTTGACAAGCTATCAAAGGTTAGTACATGTAAAATAAAAATTGTAGCCTGCCTTTTAGGGGGTTGAGTTTTTGTGGGAGTTTGAGTTTGGGCAAAGACTAAGGTCAGCAAGAAGCATAGCAATAATAGCATTACAAGAATGTTATTCTTTTTCATTTTATCCTCCTCTGTAAATTAATTTCAGCTTAAACTATTATATAATAGTTTATCATGAATAACCAATTTGATGGTGAAAAGAAAATATTCATAATACCCTCAAAGAAGAAAAAAGAATTTCTTGAGAGAGTTGAAAGGGATCTTAATGAGGAACAAAGAAAGATAGTCTTAGAATCAGATGGCCCCTCTTTAGTTATTGCTGGGCCAGGATCTGGAAAAACAAGAACTATTGTCTATAGGGTAGGGTATCTTGTAGCCTTGGGTTATTCTCCTCAAAATATAATGCTTTTGACCTTTACTAACCAAGCTGCAAGACACATGATTAATAGAACCCAAGCACTTATAAGAGAGGACATTGAAGAAATTTGGGGTGGAACGTTTCATCATGTGGGAAATAGAATATTGAGAATTTATGGGAAAAGAATAGGTATTGGTGGGCAATATAACATTCTCGATAGGGAAGATTCTTTGGATCTTATTGATGAGTGTCTTGAAGAATTATTTCCTAAGGAAGATGTTGGTAAGGGAATATTAGGTGAAATTTTTAGTTATAAGGTAAACACAGGAAAAGATTGGGAAGAGGTTTTAAAGATAAAAGCACCTCAAATAATAGATAAGATTGAGATTATTCAAAAATTATTTGAGAGGTATAAAGAAAGAAAAAGAGAGCTTAATGTCCTTGATTATGATGACTTACTTTTCTTTTGGTACAGACTTCTTTTAGAGGATGAGAAGACAAGAAAAGTTTTGAACGATAGATTTTTATACATCCTTGTGGATGAATATCAAGATACAAATTGGCTTCAAGGAGAAATTATAAAACTTATGAGGGAAGAAAATAAAAACATATTGGTAGTCGGCGATGATGCTCAAAGTATATATTCTTTTAGAGGAGCAACTATTGAGAACATTTTGTCTTTTCCAGAAGTTTTTTCTGGAACAAGAATTTTTTATTTGGTATTTAATTATAGAAGTACTCCTGAGATAATAAATCTTGCCAATGAGATAATAAAGAGAAATACAAGGCAATATTTTAAAGAAATAAAACCTGTCCTAAAAAGTGGAAGCAAACCAAAACTTGTATGGGTAAGGGATGAGGAGGAAGAAGCTCAATTTGTAGTTGAAGTTATAAAAGAATTGCATCGAGAAGGTATTAAATACAAAGATATAGGGGTGCTCTTTAGATCTAATTATCATTCTATGGCTGTCCAGATGGAACTCACCATTCAGGGTATACCATACGAGGTTAGAGGTGGATTAAGATTTTTTGAGCAAGCTCATATAAAAGATATGCTTTCTCTTTTAAAAATTATTTTTAATCCTCAGGATGAAATCTCTGCTCAAAGGTTTTTTAAGTTATTTCCTGGTATTGGTAGATCTTATGCCAAAAAACTATCCCAAGTTTTGAAAGAATCTAATGATTTTGAAAGAATTTTCCAATTGCCATTCAGTGGTAGGACTCTTGAAGGTATAAGGATATTGAAAGTTCTTTGGGATAAGATTAAACCTATTCCAATTCAAAGGTTTTCAGAGATTTTAAGAATTTTTTTCCATGAGTATTATAAAGATTATTTAGAAAGAACTTATCCTGACTTCAAAGATAGAGAAAAAGACGTTGATCAGCTTATTCTCTTTTCAGAAAGATATGATGATCTTGAGAAGTTTTTGAGTGAACTTACCCTTTATACCTATGCAGGAGAGAAACTCATAGAAGAGGGGGAAGAAAAGGATTTTGTAGTTTTGTCCACAGTCCATCAGGCTAAAGGGCTTGAGTGGCATGCTGTATTTATTTTAAGGCTTGTTCAGGGAGAATTTCCTTCTTACAAAAGTATGGAAAATATAGAAGAGGAAAGAAGGCTTTTTTATGTGGCAGTTACAAGAGCAAAAAAGGAACTATATGTGATTACGCATCTTACAAAAAGAGTAAAAGATATGAATATTTTTAGTAAACCGTCTATTTTTATTGAAGAGCTCCCTGTAAGGGAGCTCTTTGAGGAATGGATAGTTCAAAGAGAAATTTAGTCTATTGATTTTTTAATAATTCATTAGCTTGTTCTGCAAATATGAAATCTACTACTTCTATATCCACATTCTTTACTCCCTCTATTTCTTTAACTGCCTTTTTGATGGAAAGAGCAAGTTGTATTCCTAAGGGACAGAAAGGAGTTGTCGGTCTGAACACTATTTTTACATTTCCATCATTATCTACTTCTAACTTGTCTATGGTATTTAGAGTAACTAAGTCAAGTCCAACCTCTGGGTCTATTATCTCTTTGAGCTTGTTTTCTATAGCTTCCTTTAAATTCATACCATTCACCTCGTAATTTTTTTGTTAGTATAATATAATAAAATATCCTAAGATAAAATTAAAGAAATGTTAAATTTGATTTGGGAGGTAAGTAATGAAGAAAATATTAATTGTAGAAGATGAAGAAAATGTAAGGGGACTCATTAAAGAGACCTTAGGGTTTTTGAATAAGTATGAAATTCATGAGGCTGGTACGGGTAGAGAGGCACTAGAAAAAATAAAGGAATTAAATCCAGATTTAGTGATTTTAGACATAATGCTTCCTGATATTGATGGATATACCATATGTGAGCAGATTAAAGAGGACCCTTCTTTAAATTCTCTTGTCCTAATATTGACCGCAAGATCCAGCAATCTTGACAAGAAGGTAGGTTTTAGTATGGGGGCTGACGATTACATGACTAAACCTTTTGGACTTGCTGATTTGATTACAAGGGTAGAAAATCTTTTAGGAGAGTAGAGAGATTAAGAAATAATTTTTAATATCTTATGAAAACTTATTATAACGAGAAGAAAGAAAAATTTCTATCTTTATTTAGAGGGTTACTTCTTTTTACAGCCTTACTTCTTGTAAAATTTGACATAATTCCTCCAATAAGCCAAAGCATTTTTAACATATTCCTTATAATCTCCTCTGTTTATATATTGATTACAACGGTTTTTCCTATTTATAAATATTCTCTTTTTTATAAATACGAGATTTTTTCTGCAATAGATGTGATTATTGTAGCCATACTTGTGTATCTCACGGGAGGCATTTCCAGTGATTTGTATTTGTTCCTTATTTTTCCCATAGTCTCATCGGCTTTTAGGTATGATTTTAGATCTGCCATACTTTCTGCAATATTAGTTACTCTTATTTTTACTCTCTTTGGTATTGTTCAAGGAATCAATATAATTTTAAGTTCTACCTATATTAGGGTTATTGAACTTGGTATTATAGCTATAATTCTTGCTTTGTTCTTAAACTATATAGGCAGAGAAAGCTTAAGGCTTGAGCAGAAAATTAATGAGATGAAGATTTTTTCGGAGATAATAAAGACTGTCAATTCCTCTTTAGAGACTAAGGAGGTATTATCTTTAATCTTAGAATCTGCAGTAAAGCTCTTAGGAGCCGATGGTGGGACGATCTTTTTAAAAGATAAGGAGACAGGAGATTTAATATTTGAAAAAGCTATAGGGGAAAAAGGGGAATTATTGGAAGGAAAAAAACTATCTAAGGGAGAAGGGGTAGTAGGTTGGGTTGTAGAGAATGGATCTCCTGTAATTATCAATAATCCTCAAAAAGACCCACGTTTTTCAAGTTATTATGATAAACTTTCTGGATTTAAAACAGGATCCATAATTTGTGTACCATTAAAGGTGGAAGATGAGGTTCTTGGAGCTATAGAGATTATTAACAGTAATAGAAACAGAAAATTTACAGATTATGACCTGGACATGCTTATGAACTTGGCATATGAGACTTCTATAGCCTTGAATAAAGCATTACTTTATAGCCAGGTTAATTTAGAAAGGGAAAAGATGAAAAAGATTCTTGAAAATGTAGGGGATGGGCTTGTCATTTTAGATGGGAGAAAAAGACTATCCATGTTCAACAATGTGGCAAGTGAGATTTTTCAGCTTTCATTTGGGCAAGCAGGCAAGAGATGTACAGAAGTTTTAAAATGTAGGAATTTATCGGGAGAAATAATGTGTTCTGAGTGTCCGTTGGACAAAATGGTTTTTCAAGGACTTTCTTTGATGCAGTATGAGATGAAGGTTTGGAATGGGGAGAAAGAAATTATCTTAGGATGTAATCTTTCGGGCACTTGGGAAGGAAGAAAAGTTACCAATTTTATCCTTGCTCTTAGAGATATAAGCTTGGCAAAAGAACTTGATAGAATGAAATCAGAATTTGTTGCCAATGTATCCCACGAATTGAAGACACCATTAACAGCTATAAAGGGTTATAGTGAACTTTTAATGAAGATGAATCTTCCTCCAGAAAGGGTGAGAAACTACTATCAAATAATTTATAAAGAATCGGAAAGACTAACTCAGCTTGTAAATGATTTGCTTGAGGTATCAAGGATAGAATCAGGTAGAATTGAGTTAAAAAAAGACATGGTAGAAATAAGAAAGATAATAAAAGAGAGAGCTACTTTCTTTCAGACTCGGACCTCAAAACATACTATAGTTTTACAATTTCCTGAATATCCTACCTTTGTTCTTGGTGACTCTGCAAGGCTTACTCAAGTTTTTCATAATCTTTTAGATAATGCTATTAAGTATTCACCTAACGGAGGGAATGTATGGGTTAGGGTTGCTGATAAGATGGAGGATATATTAATAGAAGTACAAGATCAGGGAGTGGGAATTCCGCCAGAGCATCTTCCCCACATTTTTGATAGATTTTACAGGGTAGATAGTTCTTTGAGAAAGTCTACAAGTGGGACAGGTCTTGGTCTTTCTATAGTAAAGAGTATTGTTGAGGCACATGGTGGAAAGATTTCAGCGACAAGTAAGGTGGGAGAAGGTACCACATTTACCATAAGGCTTCCAAGAAGATTTTCTCTTGTAGATCCCCTTACAGGGACCCTTTCACTGCCATACTTTTTTCCCATATTATGGAGGGAGATGTATAAGACTCAAGGTCCTTTTGCGTTTGGTAAGATCTCTTATGAGTTTGAGGGGCTTATTTCAGATAATGTGAGAAAGAATACTGTTTATAACCTTGCAAACAGGTTAAAAGAGAGATTGAAGCCTAATGATTTAATTGGGCATGGTTTTGACAGATTTTACCTTTTTACAAGGACTGTTATGGATATAGAGGAAAAAATCTCCCATATCCCTTTAGGAGATATGGGAGCTCTAAAGGTACATTTTAAGTTTTTATCTTCTGTTAACAGTAGTATAGAAGAAGTAGTTAAGGTTATAAACGAAGATTTTCAATGATTTTCCCATGTGGAAATACTATAATTAGGCGCCTCCCTTGTGATTATTATGTCGTGAGGATGGCTTTCCCTTAATCCTGCATTGGTAATCTTTATGAATTTTGTCTTAGTTCTTAGTTCTTCAAGATTTTTAACTCCACAGTACCCCATCCCAGATTTTAATCCACCAACGAGTTGAAATAGTACTTCCGATACAGGTCCTCTATAGGGTACTCTTCCCTCAATACCTTCGGGTACTAATTTTTCTGAATTTTCTTGGAAATATCTGTCTTTGCTTCCTTCTTTCATGGCTGATAAAGATCCCATTCCTCTATATACCTTAAAACTTCTTCCTTGATATATCTCTATTTCACCAGGGCTTTCCTCGGTTCCTGCAAGTAGACTTCCTAACATTACTGCATGAGCACCTGCTGCTATAGCTTTGGTAATGTCTCCAGAAAATTTTATGCCTCCATCGGCAATAATAGGTACATTATGTTTTTGGGCCTCCTTAGCACATTCCCATATGGCAGAAAATTGTGGTACTCCTATTCCTGCTACTACCCTTGTGGTACATATAGATCCTGGCCCAATTCCTACTTTGACCACATCTGCACCTGCATCAATTAAAGCTTTCGTACCTTCTGCCGTAGCCACATTTCCAGCAACAATGACAACCTCTTTTGAGAATAATTTCTTAAGTTCCTTTACCGTTTCTAACACCTTCTTATGGTGACCATGAGCAGTATCAATTACGATTACATCTACTTCTGCCTCTACAAGGGCTTTTGCTCTTCTTATAGCCTCATCTCCAACACCTATAGCTGCACCTGCAAGAAGCCTACCTTTTTTATCCTTTGCAGCATTAGGATATTGTCTCATTTTTTGTATGTCTTTGATGGTTATAAGTCCCTTTAATTTGAAGTCTTTATCTACAATGGGAAGTTTCTCAATTTTATATCTTTGAAGTATCTCTTGGGCGTCTTTTATGGTTATTCCTACCTGAGCTACTATAAGGTTGTCTTTAGTCATGATCTCAGATACTTTTTTGTTCATGTCTGATTCAAACCTCAAATCTCTGTTTGTCACAATACCTACTAATTTCCCGTCTCTTTCTACCACAGGAAGGCCCGAAATGTGATATTTTGCCATTATACTTAAAGCTTCACCTACTGTTTGATCAGGGTATAAGAAAATAGGATCTGTGATCATACCATGTTCAGATCTTTTTACCTTATCTACTTCTTCCGCTTGTCTCTCAATACTCATATTTCTATGGATTATACCAAGACCACCCTCTCTTGCTATAGCTATTGCCATTCTTGCTTCTGTTACGGTATCCATAGCAGCACTTAATATGGGTATATTTAAATGAATTCTATCAGTAAGATAAGTATCTACGCTTACTTCTCTAGGAGTCACTTCACTATATGCTGGTACTAATAATATATCGTCGAAAGTTAAAGCCTCTCCTAAAAACCTTTCATCGAAGTTCATAGCAAAATTCCTCCTTTTGGTTTGTGAAAATTTTCAATTATTTTATTTAAGGGAACCTTAAAAGTCAAATTTATTTTTTGTAAAATTATTAATCATGAAATACAAGATAGTATTTTACGATGTTAAAGAGAATAAATATAGTATAAATGCTCTGCTTGGAGCTTTAGAAAAAGACTTTAAAAATTTTGAGATAGGTTTTGTAGAAAAAAGCCAAGTTGATTTTTGGTTAGAAAATATAGAAAAGGATGTATTTTATATTTTTTGTGTATCCTGCTTTACTACTCAGTTTTTTGAAACAGAGGCTCTTTTAAAAAGGATAAAAGAAAAAATAGAAAATGTAAAAATTATTGCGGGAGGACCTCATGCCTCAGGCGATCCTTATAGTACACTTAAAATTGGAGCAGACATTGTAGTAGTGGGAGAAGGAGAGAAGATTTTCCCCGAGATTATTAAAAGAATTATTTCTGGGGAAGATGTTAAAGGAATTTTTAAAGGAGAATCTTTTGTCAAGCTTGATGATTATTTTCCTTTCTCTCTAAGATTTAAAAGGTTTGGCCCTATTGAAATAAGCAGAGGATGTCCTTATGGATGTTATTTTTGTCAAACTCCAAGAATTTTTGGGGGAGTTATGAGGCATAGGAGTACGGAAAAAATTTTAGATATCGTTAAAATAATGAATAAGCTTAATTTGAAAGACATAAGATTTATAACCCCTAATGCTTTTGCTTACGGTTCTCTTACAGGAAAAGATGTTAATTTAAGAAGGCTTGAAGAGTTACTTTATGGAATAAGAAATATAATTGGAGATAAGGGAAGAATATTTTTTGGATCTTTTCCTTCGGAGGTAAGGCCCGAACATGTTAGAGAAGAAATTTTGGAGCTTCTTAAAACCTATGCTGATAATGATAATTTAGTAATAGGAGCCCAATCTGGAAGTCAGAGGATTCTTGATTTAGCTCACAGAGGACATACTGTTGAGGATGTTTATAGAGCTGTTAGTTTAACTTTAAGATATGGTTTAAAAGCTAATGTGGATTTTATTTTTGGGCTTCCTTATGAAGAAGAAAGAGATATTGAAGAAACTTTAAAATTTATAGAAGAATTAGTAAAAATGGGAGCAAGAGTGCATGCTCATACCTTTATGCCTCTACCAGGAACTCCTTTTGCTAAATTTCCTCCAGGTAAGCTTGAAGGAATGTATAAAAAAATTATAAACAGGCTACTTCCTAAGGGAGTTATCTTTGGTAATTTTAGAGAACAAGAAAAAGTAGCTTGGGAAATTTACAATTATTTTTCTTTAAGGGAAGAGTAAATGATTCCAATAATAATAAGAAGCATTCCTAAGGTTTGGAGGAGGGTTATTTTTTCTTTAAGAAAGACTAAAGCAAGGAGTGTAGCTATAACTGTTTCACCTATTAATATGATGGAAGTTGCATTAGGAGAAAGAATTCTTATAGCATAGTTTGCTGATGTATGTCCTATAAGTTGAGGAATTAGTGCAAGTAGAAAAACATTGAAGTATATTTTGAGAGGGTACACTATAAGAGGTGTTTTTGTTAGAATTGCAAATACTAAAAGGATTATCCCTCCTGTGAAATAGACTAATGTGATATATGAAGACACACTTAAATTGGGAGATAAATACCTTCCCGTATAAAGATAGATGGCAAAAGTAATAGCTCCTAATATAGCAAGTAGTTCTCCCTTTCCAAATTTTAAAGAGATTTTGTTATTAGTTATTAAAACTATACCCAGAAGTATAAAAAATAAAGAAAGAAAAAAACTTCTTGTAGGTTTTTTCTTCTCAAATATATAAGAAAGAAGAGAGATAAAAATGGGACTTGTATTTACAAGGACTACTGCATTAGCAACAGTGGTCAAGAAAAGGGAAGAAATCCATGAGTAGAAATGCATACCTAAGGAAAGTCCTGCAATAAGTAATATAGGGAGATTTTTAGGCAATTTTAAGGTTTTTCTGTTTAATAAAAGTAGAATTAAAGATGCAATAAGTAACCTATAGGAGGCTATGATTATAGGTGGAGCAGAGGTGAGTCTTATTATTAAAGAAGCTGAAGCCATAGCTGTTATGCCAATTATAAGAAATATATAGGCTTTTTCTTTTTCTGTCTTGTTTTTCAGCATTTAGAGTAGTTCTAAGCTTAAGTCTAAACTTTTGTAAGAGTGGGTAAGTTTTCCTATTGATATAAAGTTTACACCTAATCTGGCAATCTTTTCCAAATCCTCTAAGGAGATATTTCCAGAAACCTCAATCATTACTTTTCCCTTTGCTATACTTACTGCCTCTTTAAGAGTATCATAGTCCATATTATCTAAAAGCACAATATCAGCTTTACTTTCAAGAGCCTCCTTTAGTTCTTCTAAGTTAGTCACTTCTACTTCTATTTTGTAAACATGAGATACTCTTTCTCTTACTCTTTCTATCGCCTCTTTTATGCCTCCAACAGCTCTTATATGATTATCCTTTATTAGGACCATGTCATAAAGTCCAAATCGGTGATTTTCGCCACCACCTATTTTTACTGCATATTTTTCAAAAATACGCAAAGTTGGAGTAGTTTTTCTTGTATCTAAAATCTTGACCCCATAAGGCTTTACAACATCCACACATTTCTTTGTATAGGTTGCTATACCTGAAAGCCTTTGAAGAAAATTTAGAGCAGTTCTTTCTCCCATCAGAATTGTTTTTGTTTTTCCTTTTATCTCTAAAATTACATCTCCCTTTTTGATTTCATCTCCATCCTTTTTAAATTCTTTAAATTCTATTTTACTATCAAGGAGTTTAAAAACCTCTTCTGCTACGGGTAAACCTGCAAGTATTCCTTCCTCCTTTGCTATAATTACTGCTCTTGAAATCATATCTTCAGGGATAGTGCTTTCTGTAGTAATATCTCCAAAGCCTATATCTTCTTTTAATGCTTCTTCAACAATTTTTCTTAAATGAAGGTAAGGAATTAACCTCACAAAATATCACCTCTTTTTCTCTTTCCCAGATTATATGTTTTTTCCATTCTTCCTTAGATTTTGGATAATCTATTCTAAAATGTGCTCCACGACTTTCCTTTCTTATTAAAGCAGAATTTATCATAAATTTGGATATTAAAAGCATATTTTTAAGTTCCACAAAGGATCTATCTAGAATAAAGGAATTATGCAGTTTTTCAATTAAGTTATCAATAATATTTTCTGCATCTTTTAATTCTGTTTCATTCCTTATAATTCCTACTTTATCCCAAAGGATTTTTTTAAGAATTTTTATTCCTTGATTTACCTCGTTAAGAGAAATATTCAGGAGGTTATTTTGATGTTTTGGAATAGAGTGATTCTTAGCTGGATCTTCATTCAATATGGCATCAATACATCTTTTACCAAAGACAAGTCCCTCTAAGAGGGAATTACTTGCTAATCTATTAGCACCATGCAGTCCTGTACATGCAGTCTCTCCACATGCATAGAGATTTTTTAAATTTGTCCTTCCATATTCGTCGGTTTCAATTCCTCCCATAAAATAATGAGCAGCAGGGGAAACTGGTACTAATTCCTTAGTAATATCTATGCCGTGTTCCATACATTTTTTGTAAATATTGGGAAATCTTTCTTTTATCTTTTTCTCCCCAATGGGTCTAAGATCCAAATATATTCTATCTTGAGTTTCTAACATTTCGAAAAATATTGCTCTTGTCACTACATCTCTTGGGGCAAGTTCCGCGAGGGGGTGATAGTTTAACATAAATCTTTCTCCAAAGGCATTTAAAAGATAGGCTCCTTCACCTCTTACTGCTTCAGAGATGAGAAATCTTTGTGGAGAAGCCACATCAAGAGAGGTGGGATGAAATTGAAAGAATTCAAGATCCATTATTCTTGCACCAGCCCTAAACGCGATTGCAATGCCATCCCCTGTTGCAGTGAGAGGATTTGTAGTATGTAGATATAGTTGACCTGCACCACCTGTGGCTAATATAATGTATTTTGAAGTAAATATTCTAATTTTCCTTTCTTTTGTGTCGAAAAAAACGCCCCCATATACCTCATCTTCATAGGTTAATAGATCTATCAACACGTAGTGCTCGTAGATATTCGTATTCTTTCTGTCTTTTACAATGTTTATAAGGGTTCTTGCTACTTCATATCCTGTGGCATCTCCTTGGGCATGAATTATTCTTCTCTTGCTATGGGCAGCTTCTTTTGTAAAGGCGAGACCATCAATTTTATCAAAATTTACCCCTAATTTAATAAGGTCTTTTACTCTCTCTATGCCTTCTTGTACTACTATTTTTACAATTTTTTCTTCGTTAAAGTCTGCTCCTGCACTTAAAGTATCCTTATAGTGGAGTTCTGGAGAGTCTTCAGGATTTAGAGCTACAGCAATTCCACCTTGAGCATAGTACGTATTACTTTCTTCTAATCTATCTTTAGAAAATAGGGCTATTTTGAAATTTTCAGGAGCATAATATGCTGATATAAGTCCTGCTATACCGCTACCTACTATTATTAAATCGTATTCTTTTTCAAAATCTTTCTCAGAAAAAGGCAATATAAACCTTTCTATCATAAACTAAGCATTCTTTCTATGGGTTTTATAGCTTTCTCTCGGGTAGACTCTTCTACTTTAACCTCTGGCTCTAAATTCTCAAGACTCGTTAATATTTTATCAAGAGTGATTTTTTTCATATTGGGACATATTGCAAGGGGGGATGCAAGGTAAAATTCCTTTTCAGGGTTTTCTTTTCTTAAGCGGTGTAAAAGTCCAACTTCTGTTCCTATAATATAGCGTTTTCCGTTATCTTCTTTTACAAATTTAATTATCCCACTGGTACTTGCAATTTTGTCTGCGAGATCTAAGACTTCTTTTCTACACTCTGGATGAACTACTACTTTAGCGTCTTTATATTTTTCTTTAAGGGCAATAATGTCTTGAGGAAGTATTCTTTGATGGGTTGGGCAAAAGCCATTCCATATGATTATCTCCTTTTTAGTATGTTTGCTAACATAATATCCTAAATTTCTGTCAGGTATAAAAATAACTTTTTCTTCTGGAATTTTCTCTACTATGAAGGTGGCATTAGCAGAGGTGCAAATGTAATCACTTTCTGCTTTTACTTCTGCTGATGTATTTACATATGCTACTACTGCATAATTAGGGTACTTTTCTTTTAGTTCCTTGACTTCTCTCGGAGTAATAGTATTGGCAAGGGGACAACCCGCAAAAAGATCGGGAAGTATAACTTTTTTGTCTGGAGCAAGGATAGAGGCTGTTTCAGCCATAAAATGCACGCCACAAAATATGATGACTTCTTCCTTTACTTGGGCGGAAATTCTTGCAAGCTCTAAGGAGTCTCCTACAAAGTCTGCTATATCTTGAACTTCTGGAAGCTGATAATTATGAGCTAAAATTATAGCATTCTTTTCCTTTTTTAGTTTTTGTATCTTCTCTTGTATAGTCATTTTAAAATCTCACCTCTAAAAGAAGAGTCATATAGAATTATAAGTTAATGAAATATTAAGCTCTTGTCAAATGTTATTTATTTCTCACTACTCTGCTCAGGTATATTCTCCTTATTGATACTTTTTTCTAACTCTTTTATTTTTTTGTTTAACTTTGCTATAGTTCTTTTATCTTTGATGATAGTTGGCAGTACGCTTATAAAAGCAAGAATTACACCAGAAGCAAAGGTTAAAAATAAAACAGTAAATATTTTTTCTTGAAAGGACCAATTTAGAAAATAAATGGTTATTAGAGCTTGATTTTGAAAGGAAAGTAAAAGAGCAATAATTACTCCTATAAGGAGTACTATTATTATAGTACTCATTACTCTTACCTCCTAAAAAAAGAGGGAGAATCAAGTCTCCCTCTTTGAGATTTTGGCTTAATTTTTTAAATTTATACTTTTAAGTTATTTGTGGTATTTTGACTGGTTCAAAAATTACTATTGCCTTATCACCTGTCTTCACCATTGCCGCATTTGCTTCGTCGGTATCAATATGGAATTCCCAAGCAAATTTATTGCTTATCCTTATTAAGACATTTTCAAAAGTAATCGCTCTTACTCCTTCTACTTTAACTTTTACTAATTGTTTGTCTACAAGCCCTAATTCTTGTGCTATATTTTCTGGCGTATGAATATGTCTCCAAGCAATAATAACTCCCTGAGGTATTTCAATCTCTCCTAAGGGTCCTCTCATTTTTATTCCTGGAGTCCCCTCAATATCTCCGGAGTCTCTTACTGGAGGGATTGTGGGAAGCCCAAGATAAATTACATCAGTTAATGCTAATTCTACTTGGGTATTTTTTCTTACTGGGCCAAGAATTCTTACTTTGAGAGATCTCTTAGGTCCAATTAGTTCTACCTCTTCTTCTGCTGCAAATTGACCTGGCTGAGACAATGGCTTCAAGGGGTGTAGTTCATAATTCTTTCCAAATAACCTCTCCAGATCATCCTGAGAGAGGTGGACATGGCGTGCAGACACACCTATTGGTACTTTTACCTCCTTCATTTTATATTCCTCCTCGAATATAATCGTTTTAATTTTTTCTTTCAATTTATGTTATACCACTTTCGATATATTTTTTAAAGTAAAAAAAATTTAAAATCTCTTTTATCTTCGAGGAGGAATAAGTTTTATATAGTCTTCTAAAGTACCGTCCGCAAGACAACACTCTATAATTCTTTTGCCTAAGGGATCAAGATCTAAAGAGAGGAATTTTTGTAATTCTTTTTTGAAGAATGCTTTGAGCATTTCTGCCCCTTTGTCATAAGCTTCAGGTCCTACTTCAGGTTGCTGATCTACTTGTAGAAGAGCCTTAGGTATATAATGTCCTTCCACTTTTAGGGTTTCAAGGGCAAATCCTAAAAGTGAACATCTTGCAGGCTTCAGATTATCAGGTTTAATCCTTGCACTGCCTCTTTTAGCTAAATACTCTCTTACTATCCATTCAGGCATAAATCCTACTCTATATGCTCCGATATATTGATTGGGTATAAGTATATACTGAGTACGAGGATAATCTAAAATTTGTTGCAATAAAAGATTGGCTTGTTTTACCATTTTTCCTGTAGCAAAGGGCCAATATGATCCAACTCCTTCACTGCTCATGAGATCTCCATCAGTTATGCTTGGGTTATCATATCCTCTTGGACTTACTAATCTCCATAGCCAGGCTAATGCAGGTGGAAGTACATGGAATAACCCTACTATTCCGTAGGTAGGTTTTTCCTTTGTGCAAGGAGGGGTTCTAAATCCAAAGCTTCTTACATCTACCTCAACAGGTTCATTTATGATGTTAGGTACAAATCTTCTTGGCAATATTACCCTTGGATTAGGACAGGGCTTTCCTGGTTCGTCCATAGTGTGTTCCCATATTAAGGCTGTAGCTCCAGGATGCCCCTCAATATTTAGGAATATAAGAGGCTCTGGGGGATGGATAGTAATTCCTTCAAGTTGCGGATCAGTCCCATATCTTTTTATTTGGTCTACCCTTACAAACCATCCTTGTTCTGCATCTTTTATAACCATTTTGCCACTTCCATTTTGAAGTCTTGGATGACATAAAGCCATGTCGTCAGTTATAGGAAATATTTCACATGATTCCTTTATCTCAATGTAATATCTTTCTCCTGTAATTATATTTTCTCCTACCAGGATTCTGTTATCTTTTTCTCTATGCATTTGCTGGATCATTTCACTCTTTCCACCACCACTTGCTCCTTCGTGCATAATTACTAATTCATTATCATAAGGAGTAACTATCTTTACTGTAGAAGCATGAGCAGTAACCCATCCTTCCATTTCACCTATATTTATAAGCACCCCATAGATACCCTTTTTAGCACTTGGCCCAGGATATAAATTATAGGAAAATACCTCGTGTCTTCCGTTGGACCTATAGTGTACCACTATCTGTTTGCCTGAAAAATGCGTATGCCTAAAGGGAGGTGCTACATAAACGATGGCCATAGGTTCAAATTTTTCTCTTAACTGATTTCTTGGTATGAAACCTTGAATATCTGCAAGAGCCCATGCAAAAAATCCTGCATTAGAAGGAGCAATTAAAAGAGACGGATATCCCAATTCATGCCCTCCAGACATAAAGGGCATGACAATTAATTCCTGTCCTTTAAGCCAATTAAAGGTTTTTTCTCTTAAAGAGTCAAAATCCTCTCCAAATCTTTCTTTAAATGTAGGTTTGTCAGTATCTCCCTCGTCCCCTACAACCAAGCTATCTGGGTCTCTTCTTCTCATGTAGACATCTGGATAATTTACTACGATACCATTTTTAGCTCTTGTGATTACTGCTTCTACCACTTCTCCCTTTCCAGATACTTCGTATTTTACTTCAAACTCCATATTGTCCTTCCCGCCCATAGCAAGTTCTAAGAAATGTTCTCTACTTTCAGGAATTATAATTCCTTTACAGGAGATAAGAATATCCTCTACTTCTTTTGGGATGACTAAGTAAGAAACCTCTTCCCTTATCATATATAGACAACTCCTTTCTAAAACAATTATAATAAAAAGAAATTATGTTAAATTCTTCATTGGAAACTTTGGTCACCGTTGATCCAGATTTTACGGAAATAAATTTAACACAAAAAGATGTTAAAATCAATAAAAATTGTGTTAATAAAACTGGGAGGGATAAAAAAGTGTCATACTTTGAGAGATTAAATTACCTTAATAGCTTTATTAATTATGAGAAACGTCTTGACAACATAACCTATGAAGAAAAAAAATTTTATCTCGAACGAATGAGATACTTATTGAAATTAATGGGGAATCCTCAAGATAATCTCCAGGCTTTTCATGTGGCTGGCACAAAAGGCAAGGGATCTACCTCAGCTATGATTTTTTCAATCTTGAAGGAGGCAGGTTATAAGGTAGGTCTTTACACTTCTCCTCATCTTCAATCCATAAGGGAAAGAATATCTACCCATAAGGGTTTCATCTCTCAAGAAGAATTTATTGATCTCATTGATTACGCAAAGCCCTATATAGAAGAGGCTAAGAAACATCCTATTTTTGGCCCTCCAACCTTTTTTGAAGTTTTAACTGCTCTTGCTTTTTTATATTTTTACATAAAAAAACTTGATTATGTGGTTATAGAAGTGGGACTTGGGGGGAGATTAGATGCAACAAATGTTATTAATCCTCTTGTCTCGATCATAACTCCCATAGGTTTTGACCATATGCATATATTAGGTAATACAATCGAGAAAATTGCCTTTGAGAAGGCTGGAATAATTAAGGAAGGAAAAATTGTCATATCTTCTATTCAAAAAGAGGAAGCAGAGAAAGTTATCGCAAAAGTTGCAAAGGAGAGAAATGCTATTTATTATAAAATAGATAATCTTTTTAAATGGGAAAGAAAAGATTTTAGTCTTAACGGACAGAGGTTTTTATTGAGTGGAAAAGATATAAATGAAGAGTTTTTTATTCCCCTTCTTGGAGAACATCAAATTGTTAATGCTATTACTGCCTTTGGAGCCATATATTTACTAAGGGATAAATTAAGTATAGATTATGAAACTGTGAGAGAAGGATTTAAAAAAGTACAATGGAGGGGGAGATTTCAAATTGTTAGTAAAAGTCCTTTGACAATCATAGATGGAGCCCATAATGTGGAATCTGCTATAGCTTTAAGAGATACTTTAAAAAATTATGTAAACTTTAATAGGTTATTCTTAATATGCGGGCTTATGAAAGATAAGGATGCTGAAGGTTTTCTTAAAATCTTGAATCCTTTGGTTCATAGCTACAATTTTGTTCCCTTATCTTCTCATAGAACTAGAAGTCCAGAGGAGCTTGGTAATATAGTTAAATCTTTTAATGCCGATGCTAATATAAATCTACATACTAACTTTTATGAGGCAATAAATTTTGTCAAAAAAGAAGCCTCACCTGAAGATTTAATACTTATCACAGGGTCTCTATATCTTGCAGGTGAGGCTTTAAATTATTTTTATGGAAACTTAGACTAAGCTTTTAAAGCAGACTTGAAATATTCGAGAAAGACATTTTCTGGTACAGCTCCCTCGATTTCTACCTTTTCATTTATTATGGTCTTGGGAACACCAGTCACATCGTATTTCTCAGCAAGATGTGGAAATTCAATGGCCTCAATCATATCTGCAGTAATTAGTGGATTTTCCATGGCAAATTGGTGGGCAAGTCTTACTGCTCTTGGACAATAGGGACATGTAGGGGTGACAAATACCTGAATATGTACTGGTTTATCAACAGTGGCAAGAAAGGCTTTTGTATTTGGTGAAAGTTGAGTTTCACCACGAGATATATCAATAATATCCTCAATTAGACTTGAGAATTCATAACCTGATGGAATACCAAAATATCTTACTCCCAGTACATTATTATTCTTTTCGAAAAGAATTGCAGGAATTTTGTCCAAATTGTATTTTTTAGCAAGTATTTCGTCGGTTAAGAAGTCATGAATTTCGAGTTCTAATTTGTCTGAGAGAGACACAAGCTCTTCTAAAATTTCTCTTGTTTGTTGACAATAAGGGCATTCAACTCTTCCTGGAACAACTAATTTACTTCCTGCAGCTTTATCGCTGAAAAGTATAATTTTTAACTTGTCCTTGAGATTTTCTCTAAATAGATTTTCCAAATATTGACGGTCCTCTTCTTTTAATAGAGCCATTTGTTAAACCTCCTTGTAATTTAATTCTTCTAAAAATTTGCTTGCTTCCATACCAGCTATTGCTCCATCAGCGACCGCAGTTACTATTTGTCTTAAAATCTTACCTCTTACATCTCCTGCTGCATATATTCCAGGCATAGAAGTATGCATTTTCTCATCTGTTATTATAAAACCATTTGGATCTAAATTCAAAATACCTTTAAAAAGCTCTGTATTAGGAATTAAACCTACGTAGATGAATACACCATCTACAGGAAAAATTTTGGTTTCTCCTGTTTTAAGATCTTCTAATACTAATCTTTCAACTTTTTTCTCTCCTTCTATGGCTTTTACTACATGGCTCCATAGAAATTTAATTTTAGGATTAGAGAAAGCTCTTTGCTGAGTTATCTTTTCGGCTCTTAGAGTATCTCTTCGATGAATAATTGTTACTTCTTCGGCAAATTTTGTTAGGTAAATTGCCTCCTCAACAGCAGAATCTCCTCCTCCAATAACTGCTACTTTTTTCCCAATAAAAAAGGCGCCATCACATACTGCACAATAGGAAACACCTTTCCCTATAAAGTCTTCTTCTCCAGGGACCTCTAATTTTCTTGGTCTTGTTCCAGTTGCGATAATAAGAGTAGGAGCTCTGAAAGTTCCCTGTGATGTTTCAACTATTTTCCAGTTTCCGTCTATTTTTAAGGATAATACATCAGATTCTAATATTTTGGAACCAAATTTTTTAGCTTGAGTTTCCATTCTTTTTACTAACTCTTCACCCGTTATTCCTTCTGGAAAACCAGGATAATTGTCTATTTTTTCTGTAAGAGCTGCATTGCCTCCTAATATACCCTTTTCAATAATTAGGGTTCGCCATAGATTTCTTCCAGTATATATTCCTGCTGTAAGCCCTGCTGGTCCTCCTCCTAAGATAATTACATCTTGTACTTCTTCAATCTTTTCTATAGGTTTTGTTATGGATATAAACTCCATTTTTTCACCTCCCTTTTAATATACCATATGGAGTATATCAAAAATTGATAACATTTCAATAGATTTTATGTTAAGAAACTTTAAAGATTGGTTCTAAGTCTTGAGCTTTTTGTTTAAGAATATTTAACTCCTCATCAGTTAGTGGTTTAAAGTTTTCTCCAACTTCTACTGCCCATTTGAAGAATTTATATTCCCCAGGGGGTATAGCTGCTGTTATGGGTTGAGATAAGGTAAATCTTAATGCCAGTTGGGCAAGTTCTTTGTCATCTATAGGGTCATACCAACATTTGGGATATCTTCTTTCTTGTCCTTCTGGAATTATAGTCTTTGCCATCGCTTTTAAGGCAAGTATGGTTACGTTTTTTTCTTGCGCTTTTTTTACTACCTGAGGACCAAAATTTCCGTTAAAGAAATTTACCCAATTTATAGGGAAAAGAATAGAATCAAAATCAAAGATTTCAAGAAGTTTTAAGGCGACTTCAACAGAATGAGCTGAAAATCCTATATATCTTATTATTCCATCTTTTTTAGCTTTTATAAAAGCTTCTAAAGCCCCATTAGGACCTGTAACTAATTGGAAATCTTCTTCTGTAGTCATGGCATGTAACTGATATAGATCAAAATGGTCTGTTTCAAGTTTTTTTAGAGACCTTTGAAGTTCTTCCCAAGCTTTGTCCTTGATTCTTTCCATGGTTTTACAAGCGAGAAAAATATCTTTTCTTTTTCCACGAAGGGCTGGTCCAAGTTTATCTTCAGCATCTCCATAGGATGGTGCCACATCAAAGTAGTTAATTCCAAGATCTATAGCTTCAGCAACTCTCCTGTTGGCTTCCTTTTGTTCTTCGTTCATTACTAATATTCCACCAAATCCAATAATAGAGAGGAGTTCTCTATTTTTGCCATAGGGTCTTTTTTGGATCATAAAAGACACCTCCTAAATTTTTATACTTTTATTTTAGCTTATCTTTTCATTGCAAAAAAGTATGCTTTCGAATATAATATATTCACACACCCCCCTCCTTACGAGAGGCTGGAGAAATAACCATGAAACTCCAGCCTCTCTTTTTTAATGGGGTTATATAGTTGGAGGAAAAGCAAAGATGCTTGAAGATGAACGGGGTAAAATAGGTAAAAGAGTTCTTGCTCTTGCTATACCCGTTTTGTTAGAAAACCTATTTCAGCTTGTCTTTAGTTTTGTGGATATGATTTTTGTAGGGTTTTTAGGAGCGGTTGCTCTTGCCGCGGTGGGATTAGGGATGCAAGTTATTAACGTAATTCTTGCTATTATTGCGTCTCTTACTGTGGGTACTATGGTTACAGTGGCTTATAGTGTAGGTGCTAAAAAGCATAATGATGCTGCAAGGTATTTGGAGAACTCATTAGTTTTAGGCTTTTATCTCTCAATTTTGATTCTTCTATTTGGTTTATTTGGAACCGATAAACTTTTACAGATTTTAGGTGCAAAAGGAGATCTTCTTTATAATTCTTCTCTTTATTTAAAATACATTCTTATTCCTAGCTTTTTAATTGTGTATATGTCTATAATCTCTTCTGCTTTGAGGGGGTCAGGTGATACAAAAACCCCCTTATATGTAAGTATAGTTTCAAATGCTTTAAATATTTTCTTGGATTATGTGTTTGTTTTTGGCAAATTTGGATTTCCTAAGATGGGGGTTGCAGGTGCAGCTTTGGCAACAACTTTGTCTCGCTTGTTAGGTATGGTTATTCTTTTTTATATTATTTATAAGAGAAATGATTTTTTAAGCTGTAAGTTTTCCTGCAAGATTGTTCCTGAGAAAGATGTCAGTACCCAAATACTAAAGATAGGTATTCCTACATCTCTTGAGCAACTCCTCTTTAACATGGGAGCTCTTCTTTATGCTACTATTGTATTAAGCTTGGGTACTAAGGTTTATGCAGCTCATAGAATAGCATTAAATGTAGAATCTCTTTCTTTTCAGCCTGGTTTTGCTTTTGGGGTTGCAGCAACAACTCTTGTGGGGCAGTATAAGGGGGCAAGGGAAGATGATTTGGCAAGATTAGCCTCTATTGAATCATGGAGGAAAGCTGTTATCTTCATGGGAAGTGTTGGCGTCCTTCTTTTTTTCTTTCCGGAGTATCTGGTTCAAATATTTACAAGAGATATGGAAGTAATTAAATGTGCTTCATCAGTATTAAAAATTATTGCCGTGATTCAACCACTTCTTGCAACTGCAAATGTTATGTCTGGATCCTTAAGAGGAGCTGGTTTTTCTAAGATTCCTATGGTAATAAGTGGCGTAGGTATGTGGTCTATTAGGATACCTCTCGCTTATGTGTTAGCTTTGAAGATGGGTTTAGGACTTACTGGAGCATGGATTGCTATGGCCACAGACATATCTTTAAAAGCAGTTGCTAATTATTACATGTTTATAATCAAAAAGTATTATAAAAAGGAAAGTTTTAAACTAAGGTATGAAGAAGCTATTAGTAATTGATTTTAAAGAGAAAATAAAATATGAAGACGCATGGAATTTTCAGAGAAAACTTCATGATTTGAGGGTAAATAATATTATTTACGATACCTTGATACTTTTAGAACACTTTCCAGTAATAACCTTGGGAAAGTTCGGAAATGAGAGTAATTTACTTAAGAGGAAGGAAGAGCTTGAAGATATAGGGATAGACTTTTTAAGGGTTGATAGGGGAGGAGATATTACTTATCATGGTCCCTTACAACTTGTAGGTTATCTTATTTTCAGGGTTGAAGGGGTAAAAAATTTTGTTTTAAAAATTGAGAGATCTATCATAAACGTCCTTAATGAGTATGGTATAGAGGCAAAAGAGAATCTAAAATATCCAGGAGTTTGGGTAGGTGATAGGAAAATAGCTGCTATAGGTATTGCTATAAAGAAAAAAGTCTCTTATCATGGATTTGCGTTAAATGTAAGTAACGATTTAACACCTTTTTCTTATATAATTCCTTGTGGTTTAAAGGATAAAAAAGTTACCTCAATACTAAAAGAGGCAGACTTTTCTCCTTCCATGGAGGATGTTAAGAAAAAAGTCTGCCTCTCAGTAGTTAGAGAATTTGGCTTTGACTCGTTTAAGGTTTTTAATTTTTCTTCCTATAAGGAACTGTCCAATTTTGATATGCTTTTGGAGGACCAATAATTTCTATAAGTGCTATAATCTCTGGTAAATTATTTTTTAGGCTTTTTTCAATATATGTTTCTTCAATCTTTTTTTCCTTTTTAACTTTTTCTTCTATTTTTTCCTTTTTTTCAACTGTTTTCTTAGGGAGTAAAATCTCTTTTGGAACTTCTTTTTTAATCTCTTCTTCTTTAGGTATCTCAGCTTTTTTTATGATAATTTCTCTTTTATTCTTTACTTCTTTTGCAGTGTTTAATATGGCAGAAACAATAACAAAGAGTATATATAAAATTATCAGCCATTCAAACATTTAGTCTTTCCTTCCCTCTTCTTCTTTTTGTCCTAATTTAGAGATGGCTTCTCTCATTGCAGTATCTGCTATTATATTCTTTAGGGTATAGTAATCTAAGACTCCAATTTTTCCGCTTCTTAATGCTTCTGCTATAGCAAGGGGTACTTCTTTTTCGGCTTCTATTAATCTTGCTCTCATCTCTTGAGTAAGGGCTTTCATTTCCTGTTCTCTTGCAATGGCAAGGGCCCTTCTACTTTCAGCTTGAGCTTGTGCGATTCTCATATCAGCTTCTGCTTGATCCATTTTTAACCTTGCTCCCACATTATTTCCTACATCTACATCAGCTATATCAATAGATACTATCTCAAAGGCAGTTCCCGCATCGAGTCCTTTTGCAAGTACTGTTTTTGAAATGCTATCTGGATTTTCTAAAACTTCTTTATAACTTTCTGCAGAACCAATAGTGGTTACTATTCCTTCTCCAACTCTTGCTATAATTGTAGCTTCTCCTGCTCCTCCTACTAATCTTTCAATATTTGCTCTTACTGTTACTCTTGCTTTGGCTTTTAATTCAATACCGTCTTTCGCTACAGCAGCTACCACAGGAGTTTCAATAACTTTTGGATTAACACTCATTTGTACTGCTTCTAATACATCCCTTCCTGCAAGGTCTATAGCTGCTGCTTTTTCAAAGGTCAAGGGAATACCTGCTCTCTGGGCAGCAATTAAAGCATTTACTACTTTATCTACATTTCCACCAGCTAAGTAATGAGCTTCTAATTTATCAAGAGTCACCTCTGAAAGTCCAGCTTTATGAGCTTTGATTAAGGAGTTTATTATTACTCCAGGTGGAACCCTTCTAAGCCTCATTCCAATTAGATCGGTAATTCTTATGGAAACTCCTGCAGCAAGAGCAGAGATCCATAAACCTAAAGGTACGAAGCTAAAAAATACTCCAAGAAATATCAATACTAAAATTAAAATTAAAAAACCCCACATCAAATTCATTTCTCACTCCTCCTTACAAAGATTTTATTCCCCTCAACCTTAAAGACTAAAACTTCTTCACCGGGCTCAATAAATTCTGATTCTGAATAGGCCTCAAATCTTTCCCCGTCAATCTCTATAATTCCTGTGGGACGTAACATGGTAATAGTTTTTCCCTTTTTTCCAATCAAATCTTTTCTCTCTTGAACTGCAGTATAACCTAACTCTTTCTTTTGACTTCCAGAAAGGCCAAACTTTTTCCAAACACGGCTTCTTGGTAGATAAATTGCTAAAAATATTATGAGAGAAAGCACTACAAAGATTCCTGTAAGTAGGGCTTGAAAGGTACCTCCTTTTTGAACTATAGTCCAGTATATACTAAGGAACACTGAAATACTGCCTGCTATTCCTGGAATTCCGAATCCTGGCGTATGCATTTCTATAAATATGAGTATAAGCCCAAGGATAAATAGGATTAAGGGTTCTAATCCTGCAAGACCAGCAAGATAATGTCCTCCAAAAAAGAGTCCCAGACATATCAAAGCTAAGAGCTCAGGTAATCCAAGACCAGGGGTAAAAATGGCCACATATAAGGATAGCATTCCAATGGTCAAGATAATACTTGATACAGTAGGATCAGTGATAAATCTTACAAAATTTTCAGCCCAATTGGGGTGTAAGTTTGTTACTTTAGCTTTCTCCAAGCGAAAATACTTTAATACAGAGTCTAAGTCTTCTAATATTTCATCAGCAATTTTCCACTTTTTGGCCTCTTCAGCATAGAGAGTTAATATCTTTCCTTTCTGTTTTAATCCTGGAATTACTTCATCAGCATCTACCATTGCAGCAGCAATTTTAGGGTTTCTTTGTCTTTTTTTAGCTGTACTTTCAAATTCGGCTTTAAGGGCTGAAATGGTTTTCTCTTCTGCTGGACGCGGCTCTGCAGCTCCAATACTGCCTGAGGGAGAGATAATAATTTTTTCGCAGGATAATGCTATTAAGGCTCCAGCTGACCAGGCTCTATCTTTTATAAAGGCGATAGTTAAATTAGGTGTAGATAATATAGCATCTCTTATACGGATAGCTGCATCTACTCTGCCCCCAAAGGTGTCTATTTCAAAGATGAATGCTTTAGCGTTAGGATTTTCTTTTAAACTTCTTTCTACGAACGAGGCAAGACCAAGTTCAATAGTTCCTTTTATAGGTATAACATAGACATTTTGGGGTTGAGCGTTTAGAAAAGATAACAATAAAAACGAAAAGAGAATGGTGTAAAGAATCTTTTTCAAATTAAGATCCCTCCATTTCTTTTAAATAAGAGGAAGAAAGATAGGGGAGAAGAAAAGAGATGGGAATAAGGGAAGTGGTTATTTTTAAGGGTAAACTCTCTTTTAATATAAAGGATAAAATTATAACCCCTAAGTTTCCTAGGAAGCTTATCATGTAGGCATTTTTAATTCTTCTGTAGAGAATTTCTTTTATTGTGGGAAGATAAATAAGAAATAAAAACTTTACTGCTATAGCATCTATTAAGAAAAGATAAAGTAGGATGACAAAAAGATCTATAAGAGATAGTACAAAACTCTCTTTTACCTTTTCCCTTGCTGAAAAATAGTACATGACTGAGCTATAAAGTATTGCAAAGATCATTAAGATTAATATTCTAAAATCATCAAAAAAAGCATTTGTTAGGAGATATATAGTCATGAACAAGAAGGTTAAAATTCTCAATCTACTTATTACTAAACTTTGCAAGATCTTATTCCTCCCTTTTATTTTTAAATTATAACATTATTCTTCCTCTTTTTGAACATTTACTAAGAGCTCAGAGGTTTCAGGTAAATATAGTTCATCTCTGTCATCGTCATATTCAAAGAGCTCTGCATATCTTCCCCAATCTATAAGTATATCTAGTTCTCTTTCTGCTTCCTGGGGTGAAAGGTGCTGTTTTAATAAATCTAAGAAGAAGGAACGTGGTACTTTATGATTTGATTTTGATTGTAAAACCTTTACAATTTGCTTTAGAAATGGTACTTTTTCTATAGCGAATTCTTTGAAAATCTCTTTTCTTTCTAAAACATCTGCTTCTGAAAATTTTTTACCTGCTTCTGTAAGGATTAAATCTCCTTCTTTGACTTCAGCAAAGCCTAATATCTCGCAAGCTTCAATGATAGGTAAGAGGTCTTCTACGTCCATAAGAAGTTCTTCTCCTAATTTATATATGTCAGCTTTTCCATCAAGGTCATTTACTAATTCTACAAGTCCGGTTATGGATCCAACACTTGCTTGAGGTATATGAAGAGGTCTCTTTTCTCTTGCTATAATTCTTTCTACAGGTTTTCCAGTTAATACTCCATATATTTCGTCTACGATATCCAAAAACTCCTGAGATTTTTTATCTCTCCAATGAGGTAGATCGATTCTAACTTCTTTTATTATCCTTCCTGGATCTTTGCTAAGAAGTATTATTCTGTCTGCCATATATACTGCCTCTTCAATGCTGTGAGTTACAAGAATTATAGCCTTTGTAGGAATTCTTTTTTCTATCCAGAGTTCTATTAAGTCATTTCTTAAGTTCTCAGCGGTTAAAACATCAAGAGCAGAAAAGGGCTCATCCAGTAGTAATATATCAGGCTCCATAACCAAGGCTCTTGCAAAACCAACCCTTTGTTTCATTCCTCCAGAAAGTTCTTTAGGATAGGCATTCTCAAAACCATCAAGACCAATAAGATCTATGGCTTTAATTGCTTTTTCTTTTCTTTCCTCTGGTGGTACTCCTTTTGCTTTAAGACCAAGTTCTACGTTCTCAAGTACTGTAAGCCATGGAAATAATGCAAAATTTTGAAAAACCATGGCAACTCCAGGATTTACCCCTTTTATCTCTTCACCCTTGTAATATACTTTCCCCTTGTTTGGTTTTAAAAGCCCAGCAATTACTCTTAAGATGGTAGATTTTCCAGAACCTGATGGTCCAAGTAGAGCGATAAAATCTCCTTCGTTTACTGTAAAGTTTATATCATCGAGTACTGTTATTTCTCCTTCAGGGAATGTAAAGCTAACAGTTATATGTTCAAGCCTTAAAAGCTCCATTATTATCCCTCCTTAAACTTTAAGATAATAACTCTTCGGATTTTTTAAATAGTCTTTTCCAGAATAATCTATTTATAGTGACCACCATAATAGCCATAACCAGGGTACTTGCTGCAAGAAGTGCGTTATCACCTTTGCTTGACGCTTCGGTAATAAGAGCTCCAAGCCCTTTTATTTTGTATATTTGATTTTGAAACTCTATATATTCGGAGACTATACTTGCATTAAAAGCTCCTCCCATAGCAGTGATACCGCCGGTCACAACAAAAGGCAAAATGGATGGAAGGATAAGTATTCTCCATCTATCTATTTTACTTAATTTTAATAATGCACTTATTTCTATGAGGTCATTGGGGATGGACATACCTCCTGCAATAGTATTAAAAAGTAAATACCATTGGGTACCCAAAAGCATTAATATAATGCTTGCTATATTTAACCCTCCTGGGAGATTTATAAGGTACATGACTATTACCGGGAAAATTGCTGTTGCTGGGACAGAGGCTACTATTTGAACTACAGGTTGGATTAATCTTGATAACTTTGGATTCATACCAATCCTTACCCCTAAGGGAAGAGTCCAGGAGAGGGCAATTAATACTGCAGTAGTAACTCTTAAAAGAGTGAGAAGGGCTGAATAAATTATGTTTTTCCACATAGGTAAGGGTAAGGTTATAATCAACCTTAAAAGTCCAATAAAGCCTCTTAATACTAAAGCGATCGTAATAAGAGAGATAAGGGTGATAAATAATTTCGAAACTATACTTGCTTTTCCTTCTTGAGTTCCTCTTTTGTTATAGTAAAGCACAAAAAAGTTTTCTAATTTTTCTCTTAACGGGAAAATAACCTTTTTATATAAAAAATCAAAAATGCGTGATCTTCTATACCATAAAAGTACTCTTGAAGAATAATATCCTTCTGCCTGAACATATTCTACTTTAAATTTTTGACTCCAGGCAAGAAGGGGTCTCCAAACTAATTGATCTAAGAGTACTATAACAGTAATTAAAGCAAATAGCCCATAAAATATCTTTAAAAGATCCCCTTTTAAAGCTGCGAAGGATAAATAGGATCCAAGTCCTGGCAGAACAAAGTTTTGATTAGTTAGAGTAAACATTTCGCATGCCATTAAAAAGAACCAGCCTCCAGCCCAAGACATCATACTATTCCAAATTAATCCGATAGCAGCATAAGGAAGCTCTAAATACCAAAATCTTTGCCAAGGATTTAGCTTAAGTAACGAGGCTGCTTCTCTTAGATCTTTTGGAATAGAAATTAGGGATTGATAAAAACTGAAGACCATGTTCCATACTTGTCCTGTAAAGATAAGAATTATAGAAGTAATTTCAAGTCCTAATTTTGAACCTGGAAACATAGCAATGACCGCCATAAATACTGGAGGAAGAAAAGAAAGTACTGGAATAGATTGTAATATATCAAGAAGGGGTATAAGAATTTTCTCAAGACTCTTTTTGTAAGCAGCAGTGTAAGCATAAACAATGGTAAAGACTAATGAAATAAAGTATGCAAAAATCATTCTTAATAAAGAGAAAAGAGAATAAAGGGGAAGTTTTTGAGGAGATAAATCTAAACTAATTATTTCTGTAGGCTTTGAATATATGGTATTGAGGGAGGATATAGCATAGATAATACTCCCTATGAAGAGGAGTATTATTATATCTCCAAAGGAAAACCTCCTGTACTTTACTGGAGACCAGATTACCCTGGACATTTTCTCTGGCCTCCTTTAAATAAGGGAGAGAGCTTTCTTCTTTCCATGTTATTTTTTCTCCTTTCTTTTTATTCTTATAAACGAACAAGAAGTATCTCGGGATAGTGTCCTCACTGCTACTCATATATCTTTCTCTCTCCCCCCTTCCTTTTAATGTTTTTTTTGTTATAGCACTATAGACTTTTAGCGTCAATTAGAATTGAAAAAAATTAAATTAAAATGATATGATATTTAACAAAATTAACACCTTTTAGTAGGAGGCAAGACAAAAATGAGCAAATTATATGTCAGTTTTATATGGCATATGCATCAACCTTATTACAAAGATAATTCTGAGAATTTATCCATGTTTCCCTGGGTTAGACTTCATGGCATAAAGAATTATTACAATATGGTATCCATACTAAAGGAATTTCCCAAGATAAGACAGACTTTTAATTTGGTTCCAGGTTTGCTTTTACAAATAAAGGAATATTTAGAAGGAAAAACCACCGATTTGTGGTTGGAGAAAACCCTTAAAAGGGTTTCTGAATTAGATGACAAAGATAAGAAGTTTATTTTAGATAATTTTTTTCTCCTTAATAAGGAAAAAATGGGATTTATATTTCCACGCTTTAAAGAGCTTTATCATAAAAAAATAAACCGAGAAGAATATACCCCTCAAGATTTTTTAGATTTGCAAGTATTGTATAATCTTGCATGGTTTGATCCTGACTTAAGAAAAAGGGATTCTTTTTTAAATCATTTAGTAGGAAAGGGTAGAAATTTTACCGAGGAGGAAAAAAGAAAACTTATAGATAAGCAATTTGAGATATTAGGGAAGCTCTTTTCTCTTTATAAAACCTTACAGGAATCTGGACAAATTGAGATAATTTTTTCTCCCTTTTTTCATCCCATTATGCCTCTTTTAATAGATATTAATAGTGCTAAAGTGTCTACTCCAGAACTTCCTCTTCCCTTTGATTATTTTTCTTTTATAGAGGATGCTGAAAAGCAGCTTCTTCTTGGAAAGGATTATTACAAGGAGATATTTAATAGAGAATCTTTGGGGATATGGCCCTCAGAACAGGCGATAAGCCCTGAATTTATAAAGCTTATCTCAAAATTTGGTATTAAGTGGTTTGTGTCTGATGAAAAGGTTCTGTTTAAAAGTTTAGGGGAAAAAATAATAAGAGACAGAGAAGGATTTATAAGTGAACCAGAAGTTCTTTATAAGCCTTACAAGATAAATTTAGGAGGTAAAGAGGTATTTGGAGTTTTTAGAGATCAGTTTTTGTCAGATAGAATTGGCTTTGTATATATGAATTATTCTCCTGAAGATGGAGCTAAGGATTTATATTCTCGACTTTTAAAAATAAAAAAGAGTCTACCTCAAAATTTAGAATTTCTTGTAACCATTGCTTTGGATGGTGAAAATTGCTGGGAATACTATGATAATGATGGAAGAGAATTTTTAAGAAACCTTTATAGTTTGCTTTCTGATTCTGAAGAGATTGAAACCACAACGGTAAAAGACTTTATTGAAAAAACTCAAAACTTTGGAGAGCTTAATAATGTCTTTACTGGTTCTTGGATAAATGCGGATCTTACTACTTGGATTGGAGAGATCGAGGAAAATGTAGCATGGGAATATTTAACTATTACGAGAAAGCTTGTGGAGAAAAGGGAAGACCAAGTAGACTGGATAAGCCTTATGGCTGCAGAGGGTAGTGATTGGTTTTGGTGGTACGGGGATGATCAGGAATCAGGATATGACGAAATTTTTGATGATATCTTTAGAGCTCATTTGAAGAACGTATATAGATCTATTGGTAAAGATTATCCTTCATTTCTTGATTTTCCTATTGTTTTTAGAAATCCATTATGGAGGAATAGAAAATCCTTGATTTTTACCCCTCATATTGATGGAATTATAACTTCCGAAGATGAGTGGGCTCTTTCTTCTTTAAATCTATTGAGAAATAATAAGGGCAAATTGGTAACGGGATTGTATTTTGGATATGATTTTAAAAATCTTTATTTTCGGCTTGATTTAAAAGATAAAGCAATAAATTATCTTAGTGAGGATTATCGAATTTTTATCAATTTTTATTCAAAAGATAAAACTGATTATACTTTGAGTCTAAAATTAGAGAAAAACCCCACTGATAATGTTCTAATAGGGGTAAAAGATATAATTGAAATTGGTATTCCTTGGGAAAAATTTTCTGGATTTGATAGAAGGTCAAAGATTTATTTTGAAATTGAGTTATATAAAAATACTGAAAGAGTAGAAAAGCTTGAAGATGAAGAAAAATTCTTTTTTAGAATTCCTAATTTAATGGATGAAATTATCACAAAGCTATTCCTTTCAAAAAATCCTTCCCAAAAAGTTGAAATTTCAACTATACTTATCAGTAGAAAAAATTTATATAATCTTTACTCCAAGATAAATGTCACTCAGGATATTCTTCAAAGGGATTTTACGGAGGTAGAAAATAGGGATAAAATTTTAAAAGTCACAAAACATATATCTCTGAGGGAGCTTTTATTCCTGATTCAATCCATTAATGATCTTAGAGCTTTTGGTTTTTTAAATGGATATGTTCTTTATCCTATAGGAAAGGTTAGTAAAATAGATGGTATATATGTATTAGAACCTAAAAATATTTTGGTTAAATTTTTAGAAAAGTATGTGGAAAAAGAAAAATTAGTTATTCCTGTTGAGAAGAACAAATTTGGGAGAATAGAAATATATGGATTGGGGACGGGAATTTTTTAAGTGGAGAGGATACGAAGAGACAGTAAAGCTTCAAGAAGAGCTGAGTAAAAAGATAATTTTAGAAGATAAGTTTAAGGAGTTAAGATATATTGGAGGAGTAGATACTTCTTCCTTAGGGGAGAAGATAGTAGGGATAATCACTATACTGGTTTTTAAAACTTTGGAGCTTGTAGAAATTTCGGTAGCTCTTTCTGAGGTTAATTTTCCATATATTCCAGGTTTTTTGAGCTTTAGAGAAGGTCCGGTAATCTTAAGGGCTTGGGAAAAATTGAAGATTAAACCTGATCTTCTCATTTTTGATGGACAAGGTATAGCCCATCCTCGAAGATTAGGAATAGCATCTCACATAGGTTATGTTCTTGATGTTCCTTCTATTGGTTGTGCTAAGAATATACTTGTAGGGTTTTATAAAGAGCCAGATAAGAGAAAAGGCTCTTTTGAGTACATTTATCATAAGGGTGAAATTGTTGGGGCTGCTGTAAGAACCAAAGATAATGTAAAACCCGTATTTGTATCCTTAGGACATAAGATTTCTTTAAATACCTCTATCGATATTATTCTAAAAACCTCTACAAAGTATAGAATACCAGAGCCTGTTAGGTTAGCCCATCTTTATAGTAAAAGAATGTTAAATTCGGAAATAGAAGGAGAGCCTTTTTAGCGTTTCAAGTTCTTCTCTTCTTCCTAATTTTGCATTTTTAATTGCTCTTTCTAATATCTCAATGGTTTTGTCGTAATTTTTTTTATCTACTGGGTATGGGTGTCCATCTTTTCCACCATGAGCAAAAGAGAATCTTGCGGGGTCTTTAATACTTGCTGGAGTATCATAAACTAATTCACTTATCAGGGTTAAAGCTCTCAGAGTTTTTGCTCCTACTCCTTCTTTAAGAAGAACTTCCTGAAAATCCTTTGGTGGAGCCTCGTAGGTTTTTAACAAAATTTTTTTTAGGTTTTCAGATTTTATTTCTTTAGGGGTTATGGGATGATAAGAAGGAAGTTTCAGAGAAACTTTATTCCATAGGCTTATTACTTTATTGGGGTCTTCTTTCATAAGAGTTGTAATAATTTCTTGAGTTTGTTTACTTTCTTTTGCTACTAAGTTTACAACATAGTCCTCAAATTTCTGAGTAATTATTCCTTTGTGAGGCTCTTCTGTAAAGCTTTTTAGCTCCTCCCCAAGCCAATGATACCTTCTTGCAAAGTTATTTTTATTATTCATGCCTTGTTGTATGACACACCAAGTTCCTTTCTTTGTGAAAATTAAAAGATGGTGATATAACTGGTATCCATCTTGAATAGCGTTATTATCCACCCTTGCTACAATTCTACTTATAAAAATCCACTTTTGAGGATCAAAACCCTCCTTTTCCGCTAATTTTGTTATCTCTTCAGGGGTATTAAGAGCAGTTTTACCTTTTCCTCCTACAATATAAAGTCCTATTTCATGGGACAGCTCTCCTAACCCCTCTTTAAGGGCGGCACCAGTAGTGGTAGTAAGACCACTTGAGTGCCAGTCAAAACCGAGAATACACCCTAAGGCCTGAAACCAAAAAGGATCTGATAATTTTCTTAAGAATTCATCTGTTCTGTTTTCTATGGCAAAAATAAGAATGATCTCTCTTGCAAGCTTTTTCATTCTCTGAAAAAGCCAGGCAGGAGCTTTTCCTGAATGAAGAGGCAATTCTGCAATTTCTCTTTTGAACATAATCAATTATAATTATAGCTGAAATATTTAGTAAAAAGAAGAAGGGAGAAAATTATATGAAAAAAAGAACAGTTCTTTTCTTTATTGTTTTTACAGTTTTATTAGTTATAACCATGTTTTCTCTCTTTTCCTTCGGGAAAGGAAATTTAAGTAAGTTTCCTCGTGGAAAACTTTTAATAACTCAAGAAGGAAGATCTCTACAAATACCTATTGAAATAGCAGATAAGGAGGAATTGTGGACATTGGGGCTTATGTATAGAAAAAGTATTCCGTGGGAATATGGAATGCTTTTTGTATTTCCTTATGATACAAATGCTGGATTTTGGATGAAAAATACCTATGTACCCTTAGATATAGCCTTTATATCAGCAGACGGAATTATTTTTAATATACAAAGAATGGAGCCGTGTAAAGATCAGGAGAATTGTCCTGTTTATTACAGCCCTAAACCTTATAGATATGCTTTAGAGGTAAAGGCTGGATTTTTTGAAAAGTATGGTTTTTCTTTGGGAGCAAAAATCAAGTATTGGAAAGATGGTAATTGACTTTTAAATTAAAATTTTCTATGCTTTAAGAGATATTTTTGAGATTTTTAGAAGGGAGGTTTAGAAATGAGTGCACCAAAAGTAGACAGAGATCTTTGTATTGGATGTGGAGTTTGTGCTTCCTTATGTCCTGATGTATTTGAAATTGATGAGGAAGGAAAAGCAATAGTAAGAGAGGGAGCAGACTGTGAATCTGCAGGATGCTGTCAAGACGCTGCAGATTCTTGTCCAGTAGGAGCTATAACTCTCTGAAATTTAAACTTGAAATTAATTTAAAGGAGGGAGGGAAATTTTTCCTCCCTCCTATTTGATTTTGGGGGTAATAAAAGGTGATATCTAAAAGTGCGTTGGAAGAAATTCTTGACATTTCTTTAAGCAAAGGTGGGGATTTTTCAGAACTATTTTTTGAGGTAAATAATTCTCTTTATTTCTATTTTGATGATAATAGATTGGAAGAAGCAGTAGTAGGAGAAGATATAGGCGTAGGACTTAGAGTTATTTTGGGGGATAGAACTTTTTATGGTTATACTACTGACGTATCTTTATTGGGATTAAGAAAACTAGCTCAAAATTTGGCTGAAGCTGTATTCTTAAGAGATCAGAATATAAAAGTTGTTTTATCGGATAAAAAGGAGTATGGAATAAGACCCTTGAAGGATAAGGGAAGTTTTGAGATAAAAGAAGTATATGATATTTTGAGAATGATGAATGAAAAGGCAAGGAGTTATGATTCAAGAATAGTACAATTTACCTCGGTGATAAGGACTGTGGATCAGAAGGTTCTTATTGCAAATACAGATGGGGATTGGGTTGAGGATAGGAGAGTAAGAACTGTGGTATATGGACTTTCTGTCGGATCTTATAATGGGGTTATTCAAACAGGCTATGAATCCATAGCAGGAATGGTAGGTTGGGAGTTATTTACCGAAGAGGTTATTAACAAAATTCCTTATGAGGCCTCAAGAAGAGCTATTTTGCTTCTTGAAGCAAAAGAAGCTCCAGCAGGTGTCATGCCTGTAGTTATATCTTCTAAGGCTGGTGGTGTTTTAATACACGAAGCGGTAGGACATGGTCTTGAAGCAGATTTGGTAGATAAAGAAGTTTCGGTTTATAAGGACAAAATTGGAGAAAAGGTGGCTTCAGAGCTTGTTACTATGGTAGATGCGGGAGTACTTGAGGGAATGTATGGATCTTCAGGTGTAGATGATGAGGGAGTTAAGACTAATTATAATGTTTTAATCGATAGGGGTGTTTTAAAAGGGTATATGCATTCAAGGATTACTGCGAAAAAATTTAATGTGCCTCCTTCTGGTAATGGAAGAAGACAAAATTTTCGTTATCCTCCTATTCCTCGAATGACTAATACTTTTATTTTGCCTGGAGAAAGTAAATTGGAGGACATGTTACAGAGATTAGAAAAAGGGATATATGTAGTAAAAATGGGAGGGGGTCAAGTAGATACGACTTCTGGAGACTTTGTTTTTGCGATAGAAGAAGGGTATTTTGTTCTCAATGGGGAGATTAAATATCCTATAAGGGGAGCCACATTAATAGGAAATGGACCTAAGGTTCTTGAAAAGATTGAAATGGTAGGGAATGATATTGGTTTTGCACCTGGGACTTGTGGCAAGGATGGGCAAGGAGTGCCTGTAACTGATGGTATGCCTACCATACTCATATCAGAGATTACTATTGGTGGCACTGAGAAGGGAGAGTAATCTTTATGAATGTGGGTTATTTGTTTGGGTTTATTGAGAGTTTAAAAAAACAGAAGATAGACTGTGAGGTATTTTTTCAGGAAAAAGAGAAAAGCACTTTGATAATTTCAAGACAGGAAGTAGAAAATTATCAAACTTCCAAGGAATACGGGATTGGTGTGAGGGTTATAAAAGAGGGAAAACATGGTTTTGCTTATACTACGAATTTGGAGGAATTAAATGAGATAATACAAAAAGCGATAGAGGTTTCTCAAATAATGGAGGAGGATAGAAATTGGCAATTCTCTAAGGAGTTGATTTTGAAAGATACCAAATGTTACCCTGAAGAACCCTCTCTTCAAGAAAAAATAAGTAGGTTATTGGAATTAGAAAGAGAAATTTATTCAAAAGACAAAAGGATTAAAACTGTAAGGAATGTGGTTTGGGAAAAAACTCATGAGAACAATAAAATATTGAGTACTACAGGTTTATTCTTAGAGTATAATCAGCAATATCAGTATGTTTATACGGAAGTTGGGGCTTCTGATGGGATAAATGAGAGAAGTGGTTTTGATTTTGATGTGGCAAGAAGTTGGCAAGAGCTTGAATTGGATAAATTAGTGGATAAGGTAGTATGGCAAGCTACAAGTTTGTTAGGAGCCTCACCTAAGAGAACTCAGAGTGTAGATATAATTCTTCCTATGGAGCGGGCTGGAGAGTTCCTTGAACTTATATCAGAATTATTTTCTGCTGATAATGTACAAAAGGGAAAATCCATATTAAAGGGGTTTTTGGGAGAGAGAGTAGCTTCTTCGGTTTTGAATATTATAGAAGATCCCTTTTGTGGAGAAGCTTTAGTTCCAAGGGCTTTTGATGATGAGGGAATGAAAACCTGTCGTAAATACTTTGTGAGAAATGGTATCTTAGAAAATTATGCTTATAACATTTATACCGCAAATAAAGAGGGTAAAATTTCTACAGGAAATGGAGTTAGGGGATCATTTAAAGCTTTGCCTCAGGTAGGATATTTCAATTTGTATATTGAGCCTGGGGAAAAGAGTGAGAGGGAACTTATAGAATCAGTAAGAAACGGTGTTTATGTGATCTCTTTAATGGGACTTCATCTTGCTGATACTATTTCTGGGGATTTTTCTTTGGGGATTGAGGGTTTGTGGATAAGGAATGGAGAATTTTTAGACCCTGTAGCAGAAATGACCATTTCAGGCAATTTAAAAGATTTTCTAAAAAATATTTCTGGAATTGGGAATAAATTAAATTTTAAGGGGAATATAAATTCTCCTATGTTAAAGCTTGAAGATATTATCTTAGCAGGAAAATAGTTTAAAGGGAGGAATTGTTTATGTTAAGGATGTTTTCTTCTCAAGATTTACTTGAAATGGCAATGCATATTGAAGAGGAGGGAGAGAGATTTTATAAACTAATGGAATCAAAAGTAGAGGATGAAAACTTGAAAAGACTATTTAATTATCTTGCTGTGGAAGAACAGAGGCATGCTTTAACCTTTAAAGAGATTTACTCCCAAATAGAAAAAGAAGGTTTTATCTCTGCTTATCCCGACGAAGAAGCTAACAAATATCTACACGCTTTTGTGGATTCTCAGGTCTTTATTGACTGGGATAAACTTTCATCAAGGACTGTGTGGAATTTGATGGAAGTTTTAGACCTTGCTATAGGTTTAGAGAAGGATTCTATTCTCTTTTATTATGAGATGGAAAAATATATTCCTGAGAAGGATAAGGTAGTCCTTCATGAGATTATTAAACAGGAAAAAGCACACCTTTCTCAACTTACTGAATTTAAAAAAGGAATAAAGAGTTAAGTTTTTAACTTAAAAAGAAATTCTTGAGAAAGTTCTCCTTTAAATACTTCTTCTGCAGGTCCAACAAGGTTTACGGACCAATCAGGATTAATTTTTACATGTAATACCCCACCTGGCATTATTACCTCAACTTGATTATTTACTAATCCTTTCTTATATGACGCTGAGGCGGCTGCGCAGGAACTACTTCCTGAAGCAAGGGTATATCCTGCTCCTCTTTCCCATATTCTTATTTCTATTTTATCTGGACTTAAGACTTTTACCATTTGTACATTTATTCTGTTGGGAAACATTGGATGATTTTCTATTTTGGGACCTAAGGATTTAATTTTTTCTTCATTAATTTCATCCACAAAGAATACACAATGAGGATTTCCAATAGAAAGACAGGTAACTTTTATTGTCTCATCATTAATTTTTAATTCTTCATCTATTATCTCTCTTTCTGAGCCTAAAACAGGAATTTCGGAGCTTTTAAAAGTTATTTTTCCCATTTCAACCTCAATACTTTTTGCTCTTCCTTTTTGTTCTTCTACTATAGAGACTTTGACCTTTCCTCCAAGGGTATATATATAGAATTCTTTTTCTGTAGTATATCTGTAATCGTATATATACTTTGCCAGTATCCTTATGCCGTTTCCACTTTTTTCAGCCTCACTCCCATCTGGATTAAATATTCTTACTTTAAATTCCTGATTGTTTATTTTTTCAAGGATAAGTATTCCATCAGAACCAATTCCATAATTTCTATCGCATATAAGACGTACATTTTTCTCAGTTAAGGGAAAGTTTATTTTTTCTTTATCAAATACAATATAATCATTTCCAAGACCATGGCTTTTTATAAACTCCATAACTTACCTCCTATTTGTAGTTTTTTAAACTTAAAATACAACTTTATTTTTACCAGATTCTTTTGCTTTGTAAAGATTTTTGTCTGCTCTTTGAATTAAAGAATCAATACTTTCATTGTTTTCTATATTTGCAACTCCAACACTAACAGTTATTTTCTCGTCTATTCCAAAGTTTGCTTCTTCAATTTTCCTGCGAAAAGCTTCTGCAACAAGGGTTGCATTTTGGAGATTGGTTTCTGGAAGGAGAATTAGAAATTCTTCTCCTCCCCATCGGGAAGCAATATCGGATTTTCTCATATTCTCTCTTATAATTTTCGAAATTTTTTCAAGAACCATGTCTCCTGTTAAATGTCCAATAGGTGTCGTTTATTTTCTTAAAATCATCAATATCTATTATGATTATAGAGAAAGGACGATTATATCTTTCCCAAATATAAAGGCATTTTTCTAATTCTTGATCCATTTTACGTCTGTTGTAAAGACCAGTTAAATCATCTTTTATTGACAATTCCTCAAGTTTTTTGTTAAGGTTTGACAACTCTAAATTCTTTTTATACATTTCCTTTTCAGTTATCCCTTCTATCTCTTTTGCTATACTTCTAATTTCATTATCAGGATACTTATAAACATCCTTTTCATAAGTTTGATTCAAAATATTTTCTATTCTTTGTTTTAAGTGCTCTACAGGTTCTATGACTTTGTTTATAGTAATTCTATTTACAATAACTCCTAAGATAATCGAAAGCAATAGAGCAAAAAATAAAGGAGGAATTATTCTTCTTAAAACATTATCCATGACTTCTGATTTATTAACAACTGTGATAATAGTCCAATTGAGATCGTTAAGCTTTGTGTAATAGGCTAATTTTTGTATGTTATCAAAGGTATATTCAAATTCTCCTTTAGTTTCATTTAAGTTTGGAATAGGAGTAATTAGATCTTTTAATTTTTTGAAAAGGAAATTTGTGTTAGGATGGAAAATTATCTCTTCATAGTTATTTACAATATAACTATATAAGGAGTTATATTGGCTTTTTTGAGTATTTAATAATTGGTTTATCTTATCAATATGAGTATCCACAGCAATGACTCCTACTATTTTATTATCATCATATAGAGCTTCACTCAAGGAGATAAGCCATTCTCCTGTTTTTGCTTCAGTGTACGTTAGACCCTTTGATATATCAGGAGCGCTTTCAACTGCTGCTAAATACCAAGGTCTTATCATAGCTACATATCCTGGAGGAGGAGTATAGTTATATATAATCAAAGTGTTAGTAAAATAACCGGAGTATAGGTAGTTTATATCCGGATCGTGCCTTTCGAAAAGGTGATAGAGCCTTGCTAATTCTTCTCTCTCTACTACTGAGCTTATATCCTTTTCTAACTTTTTCAAGCTCACTTAAAAAATCAATCACTATTTGGAATTTTTTAAAATACCCATTTATGGAATTTGCTATCGCTTCATTTTCAAGTCTTAATATCGTTTTTACATTGTTCGTTTCATTTTGATACAAAAGGTAACCTAAAGAAATTCCCAAGAGAATCGTTATAAAAAGATTTACTAAAATAATATTAATATTAAATTCTCTTTTGAGGCTTTTCTTCATAATTAACATTTAATTATAACTTTAAATTATACGAACGTCAAACGTTTTCAAATTGTGGTAAAATTATGAAAGGGATAAACTTTTGCCAGAAAGGAGAAAATAATATGCTTTTTGGAGAACTTGCTCAATATTTTGAAAAAATAGAGAAAACTACTAAAAGAAATGAGATGATGGAGATTCTTGCTGATCTTTTTAAGAGAGTTGATAAAGAGGAAATTGAAAAGATCATTTATTTGTTAAATGGTAGAGTTGCACCTGATTATGAAAAGATTGAGTTTGGAATGTCTGAGAAGTTAGTTTTAAGAGCCATGGCTTTAGCTTTAAAAGTTCCTATATTTGACCTTGAGAAAGTGTATAAAGAAGTGGGGGATTTAGGGGAATTAATAATCAAGTATTCCCAAAATGAGGGAAAGGACTTAACAGTGGTTGAGACCTTTAACACTCTGTTTGAAATTGCAAATTTGTCTGGAGAGGGAAGTGTGGATGCTAAAGTAAACAGACTTGCTTTTTTGATAAACTCTTTGACTCCTCAAGGTGGGAAGTATTTGGTGAGAATTGTTTTAGGAAAATTAAGGCTTGGTGTTGGAGAGCCAACGGTTATGGATGCTCTATCTTTTGCAAAGGTGAAAGATAAGAGTTTAAGACCTTTCATTGAAAGAGCTTTTAATATTACTTCTGATTTGGGATATGTGGCAAAGGTTTTTTGGGAAGGGGGAATCGAAGCTTTAAAGAAGATTAAAGTAGAAGTAGGAAAACCTATAAGAATGGCTTTAGCAGAGAGGGTTTCAAAGGTAGAGGAAATTGTAAAGAGGTTAGGAAAATGTGCTATAGAGCCAAAATTTGACGGTTTTAGATGTCAGATTCATAAAAAAGAAAATAATGTGAGAATTTTTTCAAGAAACTTAGAGGACAACACCCACATGTTTCCTGATCTTGTGGAGGCTGTATTAAAGCAGTTTTCTGATAAAAATGTTATTATAGAAGGAGAGGCTATTTCGTATAATCCTGAAACAGGGGAGTTTTATCCTTTTCAGGTCACAGTGCAAAGAAAGAGAAAATACAATATCTCTGAAATGGTAGAACTTTATCCTTTACAGCTTTTTGCCTTTGATATTTTGTATCTGAATGGCGAAGACATTACTTCACTTCCTTATATAAGAAGAAGGCAAAAATTAGAAGAGGCTATCTCAGAAGGAGAAAAGATATTTGTTACAAAAAACATCATTACTAATGATCCTAAGGAAATTCAAGCCTTTTTTGAGGAATGTATTACCGAAGGATTAGAAGGCATAGTCGCAAAAAGATTAGATGCTCCTTATCAAGCAGGGATTAGAAATTTTAATTGGATTAAATTGAAGAGATCCTATCAAGGACATTTAGCGGATACTGTAGATTGTGTGATTTTGGGATATTTTAAAGGAAGGGGACATAGGGCTAAATTTGGTATAGGTGCTCTTCTTGTAGGAGTTTATGATGATGAAAGGGATCTCTTTAAAACCGTAGCCAAGATAGGTACAGGACCAACCGAGGAAGAGTGGGTAAGATTTAGAGAAGTACTTGATGAAATAAAACTGGAGAGTAAGCCTAACAATGTAGAATCATTAATTGAACCTGATGTTTGGGTAGAACCAAAGTATGTAGTGGTTATTCAAGCAGATGAGATAACCAGAAGTCCTGTACATACTTGTGGTAGAGAATTAGATGGGTTAGGCTATGCTTTAAGATTTCCCAGGGTAATTGGTTTTGTAAGGGAAGATAAAGGTCCTTATGATGCTACTACCGTAAAAGAGATATTGGAAATGTTTAGGGGTCAGAAGAAAGAGAAGGTTGAGGAAGATTCTGATAATTTGTAGATCTAAATATTTATATTAAAAAAAGATCCCAATACCCTCTTGCAAAGTTAGAGGGGGATGTG
>ERZ1669249.143-NODE-143-length-41098-cov-59.746851_pt1 | contig 41098 bp, 47 predicted proteins | sample MGYA00579293_ERZ1669249 | MGnify/ENA primary metagenome ERZ1669249 (study PRJEB41166, sample SAMN08046057) | hot springs metagenome | biome: hot spring; feature: neutral hot spring; material: thermophilic sediment; isolation source: thermophilic sediment from... | reverse complement strand
GAATATGGTGTGATGGAAAGGCCCCCCACAACTACTCACAGAGTTCGTTGTGGGGGTGCCTATGAGGTTTCTGACTTGCTTGAGGGAGGCAGGCTCCTGAAGAGTGGGTTAGTAAGCCGGATAGGGGGTGATGAAGCGAGCAGTAACACCAACTAACACAAACCACTATGAATCCAGAATCCCTAAAGCAATAACCCGCAACAAAAATCGTTAATAACCTCTCCTTATCGGTGGAGACCGCAAAACAGTTAAGTTAACTAATCTTCTTCGAGATCCACGATAAGTAAGTGAAGTAACGGATTTCATGCAGCAACACATTAGCATGCAGGTCTCCTAAACTAGGACAGCAAGTACCTAGAAAGCGTGAGGTTATGGATACAGACCTAAGAAATGTGAGAACTAGTGAACTCCCTGAAGAGAACTCCTCCTTAGAATAGTAGGGGAGTCAGTTAATGAGTGGGTTCCTAATCTTGAGAGTGTTGAGGACCCTTGCTGTGAGTAGGGGTAAGTAAACCACGGATATTCCCACAACTAGATACTTAATAACTACAGTAACTTCGTTGATTGAGGAGATGAGAATAGTTATCGTAGTACTCGCAGTTAAGCTAACAAGAACGCAGGCAGCTCCGACTAGAGGTCTTGAAGTGTTAAGGTTCTTTGCTTGACTCGCGATAAGTTTATAGGGAGTTATTGAGAGCATTAAGCCAAGTATTTTCCACATTATTGAGTCGTAATATAGCGTGCCAACAATAATTGATGTAAGGATTCCTAAGATCAATGTAGCGTAGTACGTGAGTGCTTGCCGGCGTTCTTGAAGCACGCTATACGTTATTCCGAGCCCAACACCTAGCGCGATCCCCCCACACACGTCTGCGAGCACGTGGACGCCTAAGGCAATTCTTGAGTGAGCGACCGCAACTACTATTAAGGTGCTAAGCAATACTAGAAAAATACTCCTATACTTACTCACGATGTAGCCCCAGAAAGCAGATGAAGTTGATGCGTGCCTGCTTGGGAAAGAGTATCCTTCTTCAACTACTCTCCCACCCGATGGTCTAGGAACTTTGAAGAAGCCTTTAAAGAACCCATTAACAGATATTGAGGCAAGCGTTATCAGAAGCGCGTTAACAGCTAAGTCGGCGTCGACGAAGACGTAGAGTATTAGAAAGAGAATAACGTACGCGTACTCCCCACCTATCTCCGTGATAAGGATCCACGCGTTAGTTGAGTCACTCACTATAGCATATACATAGAAGCAAAAGATTAAGAATAAAGCTGCGGTAAGTAGTGAGTTACTCAACCTCATATCACGTCACACAAAGAAATAAGAGAACCAAACATTAATTAGTTTTCTCTTATCTTTAATTCTCAACTCTCACGTAAGACCTGCCTGACTTCTTGTTTGGTTTTTCTCACTGGGAGAAGATCTGTGTTTTTAAGTTTTGGCTGTAATTATAATATGAGGCTTGATCTTTGGCTGGTGGTGTGTATGTTTAGTATCAGATATTCAGAGGGTCTTCTCTTCAGGAAGTACGTGTTAAGCTCTACTAAGCCTCTTAGTGACGTGCCTCTCAGAGTTTCTGAGGATAGTTTCTTAATAAGAGGCTTAAGTCCTGACAAGAGTATTTTGATTGAAGTAAGTATCCCTAGTGCTTCTTTCACTGAATATAGCGTGAGCGGTGTTAATAATTTAACTCTTGAGAGAGACGAGCTTAGTAAGATTCTTAAGAGGTTAGGCAGGAATGACATTATACAGCTTAGTTATGAGGAAGGAAGCGGGGTTGTTAAGGCTAAGTTAGTGAATAGTAAGTCAGGTGTTGAGAGGAGTTATGACGTGAGGATTTCCGGGTTAGAAGGTCCTGTAGACCCAATACAGGTAGAGTTGCCAGTAACTATCAAAGTAGAGACGTCAATACTCCAGCAAATAATAAAGGAAGCTAAGTTAGTTGGTGAAGAACTAACCATAAAGTACTCTAAAGACTCAGTAGAGTTTTCTTCCTTGACTGAAGGGAGAGAATATAGGGTAACTCTTGAGAGAGGCAGACACCTCCTAGAACTAACCTCTAGTTCTTCAGGAGTTGCGGCAAGCACGTACGACATAGACTTACTCAAGACAATCGTGCCAGTACTTTCAGTCTTTGACGTAGCGACGCTAGAGTTCGGACCATCACTACCACTAAAAATAAGTCTCTTAAGCGAGGAGGGAGTAAGCATAACTTCCTGGGTAGCCCCAAGATAAGACTGTTGTCTTAGTTAAAAGTTTACAAGCTTTTTAGTCAATATAGATACTTATGTAGGAGATCCCGCCACAATGACGGCGTGGTAGCCATCAGAGGCGGGGGACCCTATCTAGTCAACCGCGAGGCGGGCCAAGTGGTGCCCGTCTATGAAGCCTCCGATGAACCCGTGAAAAGTGAGTGGGTGTTGAGGGGGAAGCCCGTGCTCATAATACTCAAGATAGCCAAAATAATAAAAGTAACCTAGCTAATGGGCACGGGCAACCACTACTCTTCTTTCTTAAGAGAAACAAGCCCTAACTTAAGAGCTAGCTCGGCAGCCTTCTTAACAGCTTCTTCAGGACTACTCGCCGATATATTGAACGTGATGTTAGTATTAACTAGCCTTATTCTATACCTCTTACCACCTTCAACCAAAATCTCCTCAACAACTTCCAGCGCGGGCTCACTCATATAGAGCACCAAATCACTTACTCTCATAGCGTATTTAAGTTGATTAAGAAGGAAGAAATTTGTTGTTAAAGAGAAAAAGAGCTGAATCTCGGGGAAAGCTATAAATATCCTCCTTTAAAGCTTCAAGTTTCGCATCAAACGTGAAGTACTCGGTCCATGCTATGAATGAGACCCATAATGGGAGGTTGTAGCCGCCTAGCAAAATACCAAAATGTAATGAGAGAGCAACTCCTATAGCTACAGCTATAGGAAATAGAATTATGTACTACGGGCATTTCTTATATTCACCTAACCACCTTCTACTATTGGAACTAACACTATTTCATCTTGATCGCTTATATACTCATTATCGCTTAATATCCTGCCGTTCTTCACTACAGCATATTGTCCTTGGAGTCTCAGAGATGCTTTAAGTACTTCTAGGACTTCCTTAACCAGCATAGTATTGACTTCCGTAACTATGATATTCTTAAGGTCTGGGTAAATCTTCACCTTAATTATCGCCAAGCACATACCTCAGTCAAGTTCTATGTCTAGTCCTAGCTTACTTATTTTTTCTTTACTTGGGTGACCGGTTCGCGGGTCTAAGTCTCTGTAGTGATAGAAGAGCTCTAGTAGCTGGTTTATTGGGCAAGTAACTCCCTTGATAGGTCCTTCATCAAGAGGTTCTTCTATAAATCTCTTGGGCAGCACGTCTTCCTCAACTCTAAGACCTAACTTCAGGTTAAAGAGTCTCTCAAGATACCATATCCTCTCGCCAGCCTCTAGGATGTCTTCTTTAGTTGTTTTGAAGCCTGTTATTGCTGTGTATTCTTCTGCTATCTTGTTAAAGTCTATGATACCGAAAACACCGAATTTGCAGAGGCCTGCTGAGTCTAAGAAAGCACACAAGTTTTGATGGATTATCGTGACTTTAACTTTAGACTCTATGTCTTTAGGTATTTCAGAAATCCCGTACTCAGGCAGTAATATGCCTCTCTCAACTAACATAGTCATTCCTTGAAGATGGCTTGCACCAATATTTGACGTAGCGTACGCTAGCCCTATAGAGTGGTAGCGTCTGGGGTGATGAGCTGGTAACTCGAGACCCTTGACATGCATAGCGAACTTCTCAGTTTCTGGGTTGATCTTCTTTGAAGCTCTCTTAACACCCTCAGCTAACACATCTCCTAAGCCTCTCCTATACGCAATCATCTCTATTAGCTTGAGGACGGCTTCTCCGTCACCCCACTTAAGCTCGAAGCCTAAGTCCTCAGTCTTGATAAAGCCTTTCTCGTAGGCCTCCATAGCCCAAGCTATGGTACCCCCAGTAGATATCGTGTCTAGCCCTAACCTATCACAAAGCCTGTTTATTGCTATGAGAGCTCTACCATCACCTATCATTAAGTTAGTCCCCATGAGAGCTAGAGTCTCAAACTCAGGACACTTCTCCCACTCATCCCAGCCAGCCTCGCTAACCTGGAGCTCTTTATGGCACTGAATAGAGCAGACTACCTCGGTACCGCAAGCAACACCCCTAGATTTATAGACTTTCTGTAGTGTCTGCCCGGTTATGTTGTCTACCTTATCAAAAACTCCCTTAGTCCAGTTCTTTATAGGGACGTTGCCGTCTAACGCGTAACCGATCAGCCCTCCTGAAGTCCCGTAAGATCTTAGACCAACACCTCTAGGCGACTTTAGAGGCGCTCCTAGGTGTTCTCTCATTAAGTGAATCAGCTTCTCCCTATCATAAACTCGGACTTTCTTACTACCATAAGCAACTATCGCTTTTAATTTCTTTGAACCCATAACTGCTCCTACGCCAGTTCTTCCAGCAGCTCTCCTCTCGTCAGTTATTACCGCGGCTATCCTAACCAAGTTTTCTCCAGCAGGACCTATCGCGGCTACCTTGACTTTCTGATTACTTAGTTCATCTTTAATAGTCCTAGACGTCTCTAAAACATCCTTACCCCACAGATGTGTAGCGTCTCTGATCTCAATTTGACCGTCGACGATGGCTAGGTATACAGGTTTTTCCGAGGCACCCCTCAAGATAATCCCGTCAAAACCCGCTCTCTTAAGCATAGCACCGAATGAACCACCAACTATAGACTTACCTAAGTACCCGGTAAGAGGAGATTTAGTGACGAAGGCTGTCTTAGGACTTACGGGGAACGTGTCAACGAAGGGTCCGGTCATTACTACGAGCACATTATCTGGTGATAGAGGCTCAGTCTCCCTACTTACTAGGTCGTAGAGGAGTCTGGTAGCGTACCCCGAACCCCCCACATAAAGTCTACACCAGTCTTCTTTTAACTCAGTAACTCTTATCTCTTCTTTAGTCAAGTCTACGTATACCAACCTCCCGTTAAACCCGAAAACCACGTAATACACCTCACTCAACTCTCTTGAGTCCAAAAAGTCTTAACCAGTCTTCATGAGCCACATACCATACGTTATGATAAGATGCTGGGTGCTTATCAACATATTCGTGAACGTTCTCGTCTAAGACCTTCTTCAAAGCTATGTTAAGTAACTCCACGTAATACTTGAAATGCGGTAAGTACTGCGAGAGATCATTCAGTAACTTCTCTGCTTTAGCGTGTGTACGACGTAACTTCTTGATTACTCTCTCATCATAAGCTAGGTCTTGATGATCATTAATTACTGTAACACCACCAATCTTCTTAATCTGCCACTGAGTTATCACGTCTTTAACCTCATTATTAACTTCCTCAAGCTTCTTAATTATGTTCATAACTACCTCAATATTACCTTCAAGTTTTCTAACCATGTTTTTACGGAGCTCCTCCACAATCTTCTTAGCATCATCACTTATTACTATGAAATTGTCTGACACCACTACATAGCCTTTATCCTTAAATCTCTTAATTATTTCGCGAGCTCTTGCCTCATCCTCTTTCATAAAGTGCGTTAATAGTTCGGGGGTAGTGCACTCAACTAAGTACATGTAATTAAGTACTAGAAATTCTTCTTCAGTTAACGACGTGAAAACCAAGGTATCTAACCTCACAAATAATTCTGTGAAGAACCGTTTAAAGCTTTCTTACCCTGGCTCTAAGCTTACTCTATTTTGTTAATACTTTGTTTAAATATTGGTTCAATAAAGAAGCTAACCTTCAGCTCCTTGAAGCTCTTTTAGAGTATCTAGATTTATCAAAATCTAGCACAGACTTGATAGTAGTGAATCATAACATTAACGAGCCTGAAGTAGCTATCAGCTCAGAAATTCTTCATAACATGATTAAGGGTCTCTGGAGAAAATGCTGGATTCCTGAAATACCGAATCTTAAGATAGTCGAGGATGTCGGCTGTCCTTAGTTCCTAATATAGAATACTAGCATGCTTGGTTTTATCTGCTGTCTCGAGCTCTTATTATACTTAGAAGTCTTGTGAAGACTTCTATGAGTATTTTGGCTGCTAGGAATGAGGTGATGTCTCCTGAGTCTACAAGGGGGTTTACCTCAACTAGGTCGAGACCTGAAGTCTTCTCATCTATTATGTTTGTTAGTAAGTCTATTACTAGTGTTGGCTGAAGACCTTCTGGTTCAGGGGTAGAGACGCCCGGTGCGTAGGCTGGGTCTATCACGTCCATATCTAGAGATACGTACGTGTAGTCACAAGTACTCAAGAATTCTCTTACCTTGCTAACCACCTCTCTCAGAGTCATCTTATGAAGCTCGTATGAGTTAACGATGTTTAGTCCTGCTTCTCTAGCCTCTTTCAATTCCCTAGCGTCAACAGCTCTGAAGCCTAAAACCATGATATTCTTTGTTCCCACAACCTCACTAACTCTCCTAGTTGTGCAAGCATGGCTATACTTGAAGCCTAGATAGTCTGGTCTGAAGTCTAGGTGAGCGTCAAAAACTAGAACGCAGGGGGATTTCCTTAATGCGTTGAAGAGTCCCTCAACAATACCGTAAGTAATTATGTGGTCTCCTCCAACAAAAACAGCTTTCCTGGTGTTGAATAACTCTTCAGCAACAACTGATATGTTCTTTAGTGTTGCTTCGGCGCTGCCGTGAACTACTGCTACGTCGCCCTCGTCTACTGGGGGGTTTTCTTCTAATGCAAGCCCATTCCTAAATGAGTAGGTTTCTAGGGAGTGAGAAGCTAGCCGTATACGTATTGGCGCGAATCTCGAGCCACTCCTAAAACTATTAGTTGAGTCGAAAGGGACCCCTACGAAGCTTAAGGGATTCCTCTCTCGTTTCCCGTTGACGCCTAAGAACACGTAAGGACTACTAATTAAGTAGAGTTCCAACATATTTACTCACTCGTTAATGTATGGTGATAAGATTTTATAAAACTAGATCTCTTTTATTTTCGTAGGTGTCGCGTGAGCATGAGTGGTAGCGATAAGTATGAGAAGATAGTTGATTTAGCAGCGCGTAGGGGTTTTTTCTGGCCGTCTTACGAGATTTACGGCGGCTTAGCAGGATTCTATGACTTAGGTCCTTTAGGAACTCTCTTAAAAGAGAATATAAAGAAGCTCTGGCTAGACTACTTCGTCTTCACGCATCAAGATATGGTTGTTCTTATAGAGACACCTGTAATAGCTCCAGAGATAGTTTTCAGGGCGTCAGGACATTTAGAGAGTTTTACGGACCCTATAGTTACTTGTAGTGTGTGCGGCAAGATTTACAGAGCTGACCACCTCTTAGAGGATATCCTCAAGATTAAGGTTGAGGGTTTACGTCCTGAAGAGCTAACCTCAATAATCAGGAATAAAGGGATTAAGTGTCCTTCGTGCGGCGGCGAGTTAGAGGATGTGAGGGCTTTCAATCTATTGTTCCGGACTAACGTGGGTCCCTACAAGCACGACGTAGCATACTTAAGGCCTGAAGCAGCTCAAGGAATGTTCACGTCTTTTAAGAGGGTCTTCACCGCTATGAGGTACTCGCTCCCGCTAGGCATAGCGCAGGTCGGCAGGGTAGCGAGAAACGAGATATCGCCTAGGCAGGGAATGATTAGGTTAAGAGAATTCACTATAATGGAGGTTGAGTTCTTTTTTGATCCTGAAGATCCTGGAGAGCCAGACTTCAGCAGGTTCCCTGGGAAGCTAAGAATACTAACAGCTGATGCTAGGAGTAGAGGCTCAGACGAAATAGTCGTTGTGAAGCCTGAGGAAGCTGTTACTGAGGGCATAGTACTGAATAAGTGGCTTGCTTACTGGATGTCTGTGGCTCAGGCCTTCGCTAAGGAGCTCGGGTTAAGTGATGACGAAATTTTATTTGAGGAAAAATTACCTGAGGAGAGAGCTCACTACTCTAAGCAAACCTTTGACCAGCTTGTCTCTATATCTAGGTGGGGTTGGGTAGAGATATCAGGGCATGCTTACAGGACAGACTACGACTTATCCAGGCATATGAAGTTTTCAGGCGAGGACCTAACCGCTTATAAGGAGCTCAAGAAACCTGAGGAAATGGTCGTGAAGAGGGTAGTTATTAATCAAGATCTACTAAGAGAGTATTTCGGTGCAGAAACACCTAAAGTACTGCAGGCGCTGAAGAATCTAAGCGTAGATGATGTCGAGGAAATCCTTAAGAAAGAGGAGGTCATTATCGGGGAGTTCAAAGTGCCTTCTAGAGCTCTGCGTGTTGAGGAAGTTAAGGAAGTTGTTAAGGGTCGCAGATTCGTGCCTCACGTAGTCGAGCCCTCATTTGGTGCGGAGAGACTATTATTAGTCGTTCTAGATAGAGCGTATACTGAGGAAGGGGGTAGGGTAGTCCTCAAACTACCGCCGAAGCTCGCCCCCTATAAACTCGCTGTCTTTCCTTTAGTATCTAAAGAAGAATCATTAAAATCTCTCGCCAAGAAAATTTATAGTGATGCTGTCAAAGCAGGTCTCACAGTAATCTATGATGAAGATGGGAGTATAGGAAGAAGATATGCTAGGGTAGATGAGATCGGAGTCCCTTATGCTGTTACAGTAGATTATCAGTCACTAGAAGACGATACTGTCACCGTAAGATTTAGAGACACGAGAGAACAAATAAGGATTAAATCAGACGAGGTCGTAAGGTGGGTCTTAAATAGCTTGTCTAGCTAATTTCCTTCAAGTGCTTATCCCATCCTCCGAGCTCTATGTTTCTTGCTAGCAGAGTCTGTGAGTAGTTCTGAGTTCCTTCCCGCAAGAACTCTAGAACTTCAGGGCGAGGAAGAGGTCAGCTATGTCTATGAAGGACTTGGAGCTATAGATATAATCATGATCAATGATAGTAGTCTCGGAAGCGTTGATATGTGCTCTAACATACTCACTGAGTACGGCTTAAGGCAGTTCTTGAGACTCACTAACACGAAGACTCATTAACAAAACAGAGAACAAGCTTATGAATCCTCGTTCCCGCCCAAAAGAAGCGGGGCTTTCAGTTGTAAAAATGATTTCATAGTTGTGATTGAGTGTTGATAGGTTCAGTATTTATTTATTGTGTTAATCGTTAATTCTTGTGGTGGTGTGTACTGAGTAGTGAGGGTAGCGGCCCCCAACAGCCCCAGAAGAGAGATATTAAGCAGTTAGTGGCTGTAATACCTCCAGCTAGTGAAGTACTTGGTAAGGGAGTAAAGAGAGTTCCTGAGAAGAGAGTAAGAGTTAGGTTAAAAGACAGCGTTTCTGAGGGCGTGATTTATGTTTCCAGTAAACTAGCTAGTGAGTTAGGTGTTAAGGAGGTGATCCAATTATCTGTTTCGGGTAAGAGATTTACACTAAGAGTTTCTGTTTCTGATAGCGTTCCTGAGAATGAGGTCTGGGCTAACGAGGAGTTCATGCGGAGGAACGGCGTCTCCGATAACTCTATGGCTACCGTGAGGTCTGCTTGATGGAGGACTCACTCATATTTAGGAAGCTGGAAGACTACACGTTAAAGAGGAATAAAGAGTTAGCTAAATTAAGAGAGTTAGCTGAGGATTTCCTTAACGGCAGAGCTTCATACGATATAGTGAAGAGTTATATTATTAAAGTTAGTAGAACTAGGAATAACTTAAAGAAAAGTATTGAGTTATGCGGATCTTCCGACATACGTAGAGAGTTCCTAGACCATATGAAGACCTTGATCATGTTCGTTATAATGGTTTCAGTAAACGACGAAGAAGACATACTAATGAATCTTAAAACACACCTACTCAGTAGAGACGTACAGGATGAAGTAGATTTCATAGATAAAGAGTTATCTAAAATCAAAGAATTAAGTGACGTGGCATCAAGAATCTTAAAGACTATGACATGAAAACCTCCCTCATACTTGACGAGATAGACTTATAGCTTAATATCATAGCGTTTAGTTCTTCTTTAGTTGCTAGAAGCTTCTTTACGTTGAGGTCCTCGTTTTTAAGGCAGCGATGATTACTTATTGAGTTCTGTCATTATACAAGATAATGACACCTAACAACACTCAAAAACTAGCAGAAACTCTGAAAGACTCATCATCAACTATGAAGGACCCCTAACTCCGAAATGTTGCAAATCCTCAGCGAGGGGGTGTAGTTCCTGGAGCTCCTCGCAAGGGCTCTTGCTCTTTAGATTAGGGGGGTCAGCGATAATGGCTAGCTTCTGGGGGTCAGCGGGTGAATGGCGGGTAGAGAGTATTTATTCTGGTTCTACAAATTATTAAGTAGTGATTTAACTGGTGGGGGGATTGACTGAAGAGAGTATAAGGCTTGATGAAATACGTGAGCGTGGGGAGAGGGAAAGTATTGCTGAGTCTACTATCTCGGAGCTGTTGATAGCTTTAGTAAGAAAGTCTATAGATCTCTTCAAGGAGGTTCAGACTCTCCTTAAAGAATTAGATGACTCAAACAAGACGAGTGTCGAGAAGATATATGGTAGGATACGCTTAATAAAAGACGAGGTTGAGGAGGGAGCTACTAATCTGTTCGAGTATGTTGTTAGAGTTTCGCCCGCGCTACCTATGGAGAACTTATACGTTAGCGTCATAGAGGACATCGTTAGAGTAGCTGAGCACGGGGAAGCCGCCGCTAACAGAGCTCTTCTCTTAGTAACTAAGAGATTTGAGAAGATGCCTGATAACATGTACATATACTTAGACTCTATGACTAGGAGAATCACAGAAATGATGAGTATAGTTATAGACATGTTAAACAAGCTAAGTAATTCTAAGGCCGTTAAAGAACTCTACCAGAAGGAAACATCTCTAGAAAATAACGTAGACGAAATTTACAGAGAGTTAGGCTTGGAGATAATAAAAGCTTATTCTAGTGATGTCGGGGCACTACTCTTACTTAAAGAGTTAACAGACAAGCTTGAAGACACTGCTGACGCACTTAAGAAGGTGGGGTCTAATCTCAGGCTCATCTCGCTCCATAGATGAGAAGCTTAAGAGTTGCGGTAGTGGGGAAGCCTACCTAATAGGGTCTAAGGTAATAGTGTTTAATGTAGAACTAGCTAGGTGTATTTTCGACTCTAGCTTTATTGGTAAGCCTGTGGGCGTGAAGAAGCCTAAAGGAACAGAGGAGGTTAATAGACCTCTGGAGTTGTCGCTCATAGAAGCATACTACCTTGCAGAGAAAGGAGTGCTTAAGGTACTTAAGGAAAACAAAGAGCTGGTGCTTGAGGAGCTTAAGGCTATATGTAGTAATCACTTACCTGAGTTTGAGGATTTATACAGAAACTATAAGGAGTTTAAAGATTTCGGCTTCATTATTAGGTCGGCGCTCAAATACGGTACTGACTTCGCCTTATATAAGAGAAGACCTGGACTAGAACACGCACCCTACTTAGTGAAGGTGCTTAAGTACGGTCAAGTCATAGAGCCTGGAGACCTAATTAGTTGGGGTAGACTCTCACATAGCGTTAGAAAAGACTTAATACTAGCTATAACTCACCAATCAGGACTCATTACCTACGTAGCTTTAAAATGGTTTAAACCCTAGATTATATAGGGGTTAGTAAGAGTAGCGGTGAGTCTATTGAGTTACCCAGATAAGCATCGAGTACCTCACGATGAGAAATACTGGGCCAGAAAACCAGAGAGATTCGAAAAAACTTACGGCGGTGAGGATCGGAAGTTAACGAAGGAGGAGTTGAAGCCCTTACCTCTAGGAGGTAAGTGCAATACTTTATGTCCTTTCTTCAGGTGCTCTAAGAACGTGCTAGTAATAGTAAATAAAGTTGTTAAAGGTCATGTACAGAAAGCGTCTATGTGTAGGTGGATAGGTGATGCGTGCTTAGGGTATAGGTGTCAATTCGCATACTGTGAGAGGAAAGCGTTATTACCTGATGGTAAGTGTGCATTCGCGATCAAGTTTAGGGAAGATGAGAAAGAATTCATTAAAGAGCTTAACGAGGCAAAAATAGATGATAAACTTAAGAACTTGCTAGCTCGTAGAAGTGGTCGCAAAGACTTGTTCCTTGAGTAGACTTAGGTCCCTCCCACCTCCTATAGAGGTTATTTTCTAAACCTAGTATGTCAAGAACCTTACCGACTATGAAGTCTACTATGTCTTGAATAGACCGTGGTTTTCCGTAAAAAGCTGGTGAGGCAGGCATCACTACGCCACCACTCAGGGATATTTTGAGCATGTTAATGATGTCTAGAGTTGATAACGGGGTCTCACGCACCACGACTATTAGCGGGCGTCTTAGCCTGAGTGAGTTAAGAGCTGCTCTACTGATTAGTGTTGACTGTATTGAATTAGCTATTTCGCCAAGAGTCTTAAGGGTGCAGGGGATTACTACAGTCCCGTCAACTAAGTAAGATGATGAAGCTATGGGCGCGGTGAAATCGTGCTCACCGTAAACACGTGATGTCATTTTCTTCAATAAACTTACTAGCTTATCTTCGCTAAGGCATTCGTCAGCAGATACTAGCTTAGCTTCCTCACTCAAGACTACGTGAATCTCATGACCAGAAAAACTTAGAACTTCTACAAGTCTTAAACCATAAATAATCCCGCTACTCCCTGTAATACCTATAACGAACCTACCCAAGATTAGCTTCCTCAAGACTTAAGGATTCCAGCTTTTAAATATCTGGTAAAGCAAAGCTTAAACGTATTTCTCAGCTACGTAGTCGCGTTGTATGACACACTCAACTTAAACTACAAAATAAATTATTAGCTTACTTAATATACTAATTCATAGAAAGTAAAGCAGTTAAGGATGATGAAGCTCGAAAGGCATGAAAGGTGATTTGCCCGCGCAGGACTGAAGATTTTTCACTAAGTTGTAATTCTTTAACTTGATTACGCGTGGGTGAAGGAGCAGCAAGCACTTAGAACCAGTATGGTGTCTGAAGGCCTAAAGTCTTAGGCACTAGAGATGCTTGCCTTCTAGAACGGGGTGACTCACTCATAGCCTAGCATGGAGTATATTCTATGTAAGTATCCGAGAACGATAGCGTCCCTGACTCCAGGAGGAGGTTCTAGAAATAAATACATCTTTTCTTCTCCTTTAATCTCTTTTAAAATTCTCTCAGTTATTAAGCCTACTGGATCCGGTATCTTGACTCTTGCTTGGAGATCGCGGAAAGACTCAAACGGCTTCTTTCTTTCCTCAAGGATTGTCCACATAGTTTTTTTGCCGATGCCAGGTATCAGCTCTAGTGAGTGCAGTTTTATGGTTACTGGTGCGGCGATATTAAAGAAGGTTACGAACACTTTTTCTAAATCTAGTACTATTATTCTTATTGCTTCGGGGAGGTAAGACTTAGCCACTGCTGTTAAGTCATCGTATCGTATTGATTCACCCCACACATACCCGACTTTATCTCTTAACTCGCGAAATCTAAAGCTAACGCATACTTTCTCACCTTGAGTGACGTGTACTCCTGGCTTAGGATGAAATTCTAGTAGTGTAAAGTAGGTGGTTCCTAGTGCTTGAGCAAGTGGTTTATTTCTGTGTGATGGGTGATGCTGATCTAGTGGGTTGCCGCTCGGCATAAAATCAAGAACTACAGCGAAATCCTCACGAGAAACCCTCTTATCCCCGCTGGCTGACCCTCTAGATCCCATTAATAGTACCTCCGCAATAAATTCTCACTCGCTACAGTACGCACTAACAGTCTTAACTATTTCGTTAAGAGATTCTTCTTCAAAACTTTTGTTTTCAAAATTTAGAAGAATCTTGAGAGCTTCTGTGTCTTTCGGAACTATGTTTGCTATCATTACCGCTGTTATCTCGTTGAGGCCTTGCTTCTCAAGCTCTTTAACTAACTCATCAGCTTTTCTACACTTGTTGAATCTGCGAAGATAGTCTAGAACTCGAAGTTCTATGCTTCTGAGTTCTACTCCTCTCCCGGCTAAGTCCTCAAGTATTTTCTGTGTCTCGGCGTACGTAATGTTCCGGGAAGATATTATCTTCATTTTCATCACTCACTAGCTGGTCTCAGATGCTCAGGATACGTAATTATTGTCTTCTTCTTATCACCTATAAAGACCTCAACTACGTAGGCTCTCCCCCTCCTACCTACCACAGCACCAACTTTCCCTACATATCTTCTGTGTGGCAGAGCATCTTGTATAGCAGGGTTAGGCACAATACACACTTTATCTCCTTCCTTATACTCTCTCATAACAGTACCTAGAGGAGGCACAGAACCCCGCTCCCTAACGTTCTTCTTCAGCAGTTTCCTCGTTCTGTGTCTGTACCCGTGTGATGTTTTAACCATTCAATCACACCTAGTTTTTATTGTTAGGTCTATCCTTAAAAAGCTAATATGTTTTAATCACATAAGATTTTCAGGAGTCTTCTACCTCGCCATAGTATATCTTAAGGTCTTCTAAAGTTAGTTTCTTAGTTTCTCTCATTTTCTTCTCTACTTCTTTTTTCTTTCTGCTTAAAACTTCTTTCTCCTTACTTTTCGCTAGGCTAGCCTTGAGATTCTTCAATTCTTCTTGGAGAGCTCGCAATTCCTCAATCTTAGAGTTAACATGCGTGCTTAATTGATCTATTCGTGACCTCATATCCGTTAGTTCTTTCGATAGCTCCTCAAGTTTCTTCCTTAGTGAATCTCGTTCTCCCTTAAGTTTGTGTTCTTTATCTCCTAAAGCCTTCATCTTCTCCGTAATCTCGTTTATTCTTCTATTTAGTTCTTCTAGTACTATTCTTAAGCTCTGGTGCTCTGCTCTTACTTCCTTATATTCCTCCATTAATTTCTTTCCTTCCACAGCCTTCTCAAGTTCTTCTTCTAACCTAGCTATCTCTCTAACAATTTTACTTTCTACTTCTATAGGTAGTGATTCAGTTATTATTCTCCACTCAAGCCTCTCTATTTCTTGCTTGATTCTAGTTATTGAGCGTGGTGTTCCGTTCCTAAAGCTATTCACGTTCTCTCTGAGAGTAACTAGCTTGCTTCTAATATCTCTTAACTTACTCAGAACTTCTCTTCTCTGAGATATTAGCTTATTTCTTTCTTCTCTTAGATTATTTTTTACTCCCCAAACATTCTCTAGCTTATTCTTGATACTAATTAGTTCTTCTCTAAGCTTCTTTTTCTCCTCGCTTACCTCTCTAAACCTATTTATTAATTCAAGTCTCTGAGTCTTGAGTATCTTTATCTCTTCTCTTAAATCATCTATTTTCTTAATTAAGGATTCTTCAGTGCTCAACCAAGACTACCTTACTAGTATTCTAACGTCAGCTACCTTAGCTCCCTTACCTACCTCGAAAACCATTACTGGGTTGAGGTCCACATCCGTGACTGACTCGTGTTCTTCCATGAACTTAGCTAGCTTCATTATTATATCTATTATAGCTTCCTTATCTCTTGGCGGCGTCCCTCTATAGCCGTCTAGAATCTTAGCAGCTTTAATCTCTGTAAGCATGGTCTCAGCATCATACCTGGTTAGGGGAGTTATCCTGAAACTCACGTCTTTCAAAACCTCCACGAATATGCCGCCAAGACCGAACAAGATTACCGGGCCGAAGGTAGGGTCTCTAGTAGCCCCTACTATGACTTCAAGACTTTGAGGAATCATTTCTTGAACTAGGACACCGGCTATCTTAGCTTCAGGAGCTTTATTTTTCACGTTACGTAATATCTCGTCGAAGCTCTTGCGAACCTCCTCGCTCGTGCCTAGATTAAGCTTAACACCACCTACGTCTGATTTATGCACTATGTCAGGGCTGACGATCTTTAACACTACTGGATATCCTATCTCATCAGACAACCTAACTGCTTCTTCAGCGGATGTAGCTAACCCAAACTTAGGTGTGGGGATGCCGTACCTTATTAAAACGTCGTAAGCTTCGTGCTCTAGTAGTTTAGTCCTGCCTTCATTCCTGGCCTTACTAATCACCTCCTCTACGTACTCTCTCACACTACTCATCGGATTAACCCCAGATATTAGTCTACAACTCAGATTTAAAAGCTGTAGTAGTGTTGAGGAGCTAGTTCACTAAAGCAGACTTAGTAACTAGCTTAGTTAGTCTTTGTGTGAGGGTCCCTCACTATACTCCTCAGTCACGAAATCCTCGCCACCAATTAAGATTCTCTGGATTGATGCGTAAGCCTCTTCAACACCCCACATTTCCTTAGAAGACACTAGTATCACTTCCTTAAAGACTTCTTTGAATATGCTGCAGAGGGCTTCGCCGATGTCAAGGCTTATGAAGAACGCGTCATTGCTTGCAGAAACACAGCTGTAGTCCTCGCTCAGTAAGCGTAGGATATAGAGCCTAGTACTCAAGTTATCTAGGTCTCTAAGCTTTTGCAAGCTAGTTACTAAGTCTGCTTTATTTAAGACCAAGACTAGAGGTAGTCTTAGCCTATACATAGTTGAGAGAGCTAGTAAGAGAGCTGAGTAACTTGAGTGCGGGTTAGAAGCCATGTGTGAGTCTAGCATGAAGGCTGTAACAGACCTATCATTCTTGACTAACTCTCTCAGAACTATAGGTCCTAACCTCCTGAAAGCAACTATCTCTAGCTGTCCTGGAAGATCGATAATCACGTAATTACCGCTCAACTCATCTATCTCTCTCCTTAAGTCATTAACGTAATTAATTAAGTAGTCAACACTCAGTACTAACGCGCCGTTAGGTCCTAAACCATACTTAGTCATGAAGTCTCGCGTCGTGACATAATTCCTTACATCCACGTCAGGAACGTAAGGGAGGACTTCGGAGGCCGGGTCTAAATTAACTTTAACAACATTTAAGCCGTTGAGTTCCATCCACTGAGACAACGCTGAAACAAACGTAGACTTACCTGAGCCTGCAGGTCCAGCAACTATCACGAAGTACATGAATACATCCCTCACTCAAGACTCACTACATAAATAATCTTCTGCGTCCCTAAAACCACTGAATACTCCTACGCCTCATAGCGCCGACTACATTTACTGAGTAACCGCATTTAGGGCACTTGTTAGAGTTGGTTAACCTCCACTCAGCTATGTAGAAGCCGTACCTACGTATCAGGAGTTCCCCACAGTTAGGACAGTAAGTGTTTTCTAGTGGGTGTCCAGGAACATTACCTATATACACGTATTTCAAACCCTCACTCTTTGCTACCTCAGCAAGCTTTTCAAGAGTCTTGACAGGTGTCTCAGGCAAGTAGCTCATCTTGTAGTGTGGGTAGAATCTGAGTAGGTGGAAGGGGACCTCATCCCCGACAGTCTCAATAAGTCTTTTAACTAGTTTCTTAAGATCCTCGACACTATCACCATACTTAGGTATTATGAGATTAGTTACCTCAATGAAGACCCCCTTCTTCCTCATGTAGTTGATACTCTCGTAAATTGGCTCAGGGTCTGGAACCCCCATAAATTTCCTGTAGAATTCCTTGTTTGCACTAGCTTTAAAATCTACTGTAGCGGCGTCAAGAAACCTCGTAAGTTCTTCTAGTGCTTCAGTAGTTATGTACCCGTTAGTTACCATCGTGTTAAAGAGTTTTTCTTTCTTGGCTAGTGAGGCGACATCGACCATGAACTCGTAGAAAATTGTTGGTTCGTTGTACGTGTAGCTGATTCCATCAGCTCCTTCTCTGATAGCCTCTCTAACTACTTCCTCAGGCGTCATGAAGTCCCCGAAAACACCGTTTCTTCTAGATTGACTTAAAGTCCAGTTTTGGCAAAACATACACATGAAGTTGCAGCCAGCAGTAGATATCGAGAAAACTAGAGATCCGGGGTGAAAGTGAGTTAATGGTTTCTTTTCTATTGGGTCTAGATTAGCTGCTGTTAAGAGACCGTAAACCAGGGTGTAGAGGGTTCCGCCAGAGTTGTACCTGACTCCGCAAGCCCCGTAACCCCCGTCGCTTATAGGGCACCTTTTATAACACAGATTACAAACTACTTTATTGTTGTCTAGTTTTCTCCAGTACTTAGCTGTCCTGACCCAAGGCTTACTCAGATCAGGCTTTCTAGACACGAAATCACCTACCACCCTTATACGCGTTTTCACATCTAATAAGGACTTGAAGAAACCTTGTGAGTGACTCGCGCTGACCTGAAGATGCCTCTAGTTATTAAAGGTTAAAGGATTGAGTAAAATTTAGAAGCTTATTCCGATATGTATGTTGGGTGAGAGTTGAGTGCTAGTAGCTTCGTTACCTTCAGACCCGGGTTTGGGACGTGGGTTAGCTCGTTCTCTCCAGGCTAGACACTCCGACGTTACTTATAAGGTCTTCCCTGACGGCGAGTCTTACCTAAGATTCCCAGAAATTATTGATGATGAAGTAATGCTTGTGCTTACTTCATATCCCGACCAGAATCGTTCTCTATTAGAACTATTCTTTTCTGTAGAGTTATTATCTTCTAAAGGTATTGAGAGAGTATACGCGGTAGCACCGTACCTAGCTTACAGTAGGCAAGACAAGGAATTTCTAAGCTGGGAGATAGTCAGTGGTAGGGCGATTCTTAAGATAGTGAGGAGTGCAGGGCTTAAGAAGCTCTTTGTCGTGGATTTCCATAGTGAGAAACTCTTAGAAGAATTTAGTGATTTACTGATTAATATATTACCTGTTAAGACTTTCGGGCGGTACTTGAGGGAGAACGTGGAAGAACCCTACATACTAGTAGCTCCAGATATAGGTGCTTCAAAGAGAGTTAAGTTATTAGCTGAGTTCCTCAACAAAGATTACGTAGTAATCAGAAAAATTAGAGATAGAGTGACCGGGGAAGTCGCTCATGAACTACCTGAAGACCTGAATGTTAGAGGATTTAACGTAGTCATAATAGATGACATAATAAGCACTGGTGGCACGATAGCAAGTATAGCTAGGTACCTAGTAAGTAAGGGTGTTCACAAGATCTACGTTTTGGTGTCTCACGGGCTTTTCGTAGGTGACTCACTAGACAAGCTTAGAGCCTCGGGAGTTAGTAAGACTGTAGTGTTGAACACTGTTAAACATCGCTTAACGAGTAACTTAGTAGAGTATCTTGACGTGACTGATGAAGTAGCAGAAAACATTAGAAAGACTTTAATCAAGTAAATTAATAAACTTTGTCACTAATGAAATCTAGAGGTAGAGATGCTTTACTACGTTTATCTTTCTGGTGAGCATAGGGAGTTACCACTCCTTGAATTAAAAGCCGTGATGGACGCTGAGAAAGTAGAGTATAGGCTCGTAGCACAACTAGATCAAGTTGTTATAGTTGATAGTGCTGAGTCTTTAGATACCTTACTAGGCAGGACTGTCTTAAGCAAGTATGCAGGTATTTTGTTAGGTGTTTCTGAAGTTGCTGAGGGCGTGCAAGGTATTAAGAGAGTTCTGAGAGACTCTAATGTGTGCGTGTACGGCGGCTACGACCACGTGAATTTCAGGAGAGTAAAACAGTACGGTACCCAAATAAGTTACGAGGAAGTCTTAAGTGCGGTTAACGAGTTCTCAGGGAGTTTATGTAGGGGAGGGAGTAAGAGGCTAGACATCATAATTTCAGAAGGATGTGTTGTGATTGGTCTTAGGACGTACGAGAGAGACTTAACGCCTTATAAGATGCGTGAGCCCGCAGAAAGACCTTTTTACGCGCCCGGCACTATGACTCCCTACATAGCTAGAGTTTTCGTAAACTTAAGTAGAGCTAGTGTGAGAGAGAAACACGTAGTCTTAGACTCTTTTTGCGGTGCTGGGAGTTTCCTTCTAGAGGCATGCTGCATGGGGTTAAGGTACGTCGGTGTGGAGATAGACCCTAGACTAGCTGAAGGCGCTGCCAAAAACCTAGCTCATTATGGGTGCATCCCTGAAGTAGTGAGTGGGGATTCTTGTTATATCCCGCTAGATAGAGTTGACGCTATAGCTACGGACCCCCCGTACGGGCGCATGAGCAAGCCTGTCGGAACGGAATTAACTAACTTAATGAAGTGTTTCTTGAGTGAGAGTTATAGGGTGTTAAGGAAAGGCGGGTACCTAGTTTTTGCTCAGAGAATAGACATGCCTCTTGAAGAAATTATTGCTGATGCAGGATTTACTGTTATTGAGAGAGTCCCTAACTGGGTTCATGGGTCTTTAACTAGAGACATATTTGTGGTGAGAAAATAATGAACCCAGTCATAGTCACGTTCTTAGGTTCTAGAGGTCCTTACCCAGGTAGTGATGACATGCCGTCTGTCTTAATTAGTTATGGTAGTAAGAACTTACTACTAGATGTTAGTGAGGGGTCTCAACATAGGCTTCTAGAAGTCGGTAAAAGTATTGCCTCCATAAACTCAGTCTTAATAACACACATGCATGGTGATCACGTCTTAGGATTAATACCTCTACTCCAGTCGAGGTCTCTAGCAGGCATTACTACGCCTCTCTTGATTGTCGGGCCCGCAGGACTTGGGACTTACCTAACTAGATCGTTTGAGCATCTCTATTTCTACCCGGAATATCTATTAGTAGTTAACGAGATTAGTGAAGGCGGGATATGCGAGGAACGTGAAGGTTTTATAGAGCCCCTCAAAGAATCAAGGTGTGAGCCAAAAAATACTGTATGTGTTGTGAGGAGTGATCCTTGTAAGGCTATTATTGAGGGACCTTTTAAGATCAGGACTTTCTGGGTTAAGCATTCGATACCTACTCTAGCTTACCGGGTAGATGTTTCTGAAGCTGTTAGTATCTGTTATGTATCAGATACCACGTTTTCAGAAGACGTTGTCAGGGAATGCAGTAATGTTAAGGTCTTAATACATGATTCTACTTTTAGTAGTGACATGAGCGAGAAAGCTCGTGAGTACATGCACTCAACAGCTATCCAAGCGTCAGAGACAGCCTTAAAGTGTGGTGCTGAGATACTCGTGCTTTACCATATCTCACCTAGGTACAGAAACACAGGGGTGCTGTTAAACGAGGCTAGGAAAATATTCAGAAACACTTACGTAGCAGAGAAATACATGAAGCTCTACTTAGTTCCTAGAAAGTGAGCTACGAGACTATCATGCCTCAAAACTCTTCAGGATCAAATCTCACGTAAGATCTTGTCTAAGTAGACACTTATGTTAGGGTACTTTAAAGTAATACTTTTTTAATCCTTCTCTAACATTCTTTGTTAAGTATTATTAAGGTTTTACTTTAAAGCAAGTAATACTTAGCCGTATTTAGTGTGTGCGTTATTATTTGCCTAGATGATATAGTGTCTAATAGGGGCTCTTATGCCAATTACGTATAAGTGCAGTTCGTGTGGCAAGATTCTCTTCATATTTAGGTCTGTCGGGCAAGACAGTTTTGGAATACCAACGCCGGAAGAACTCTTCAGTAAGATAGGTAACAGGTGCCCTAGATGCGGTAAGATACTCTCAAAACCTAAACTGGATAAGATAAAAGTAACGAGTAAGACGTGAAATTAGTCTAAGGTATTAATAATAAGGCTCGGTGATTTTAGGGTGTCTCAAGACTCATCAAGCTATTTTCTTAGCAGTTCTTTCAGCTCTTTCTTTAAGTATCTTAGAGTATTCTTCAGCTACTTTATCAGCTACCCGCTCTAACTCAGAAATTTCGAGACTTTCTAGAACTTTCTTAACGAATTTTAAAGCACAGCTCTTACTATGAAAGTTGTAAGTGTTTTTCCCGAAACTTAAGAGAATTCCCTGCCCAACACTAAACTTCCTTCCACACACCACACATGTGAGTTTTTCACCCAAAGCAAGACACCTAAGACAGTTACGAATCTTCGTTAAATAACTTAATGTTTAAATTAACTAGCGGCTTCGTGCAACCCATAACCCTCCATAAATAGGGCTACGACGGATTTAGTGATTATTGAGGGTTGTTTTTGTTTCGTGGCTTTATGCCTAAATTGATTGAGTTACTTGTAAGGCTTGTTCACTCATGAATCTGTTGATGACTGCTGGTTTCTAAGACCTGCTCCGGCAGGGCGTAGCGTGTTTGCTAGTGACGCATACCAACTTTCCTCTATTTCTATTAGGGTTTATTTCATAGTATTTTAGGTAACTCTAGAGGTATTCGGCTTAGTATTAGGTTCATTCAAGAGAAAGTTAAGACCTATAAGAGCTCTAATGAAGTGGCTACTAACTTAGTTTTCTAATTCTAAATCCTAGCAGGAGAGACGTCATTAAGCATGACTCAGCGTATAGTAGGATTAAATGAAAGGTCTTTAATAAGAGAAAGGTCTAATAGGTTTCTCACAGTGCTGCGATATAGTTTAGTTTCTAGTGAGTCAACCTAAAGTTTTAGGAGTATGTTCAAGGAGTGCTTAGATTCTTGTCATGGCTAGGAAAAAATACTTAGATGGTTATCTTTACTTCCTTAATATTTCTTTAGCGATTTCATAAGCTTTTACACTGTAAGCTAGTGCTGGCCCGCCACCCATACATACCGCTACCTTGATAGTATCAAGTATTTCATCCATTGTGGCACCCGCGTTTACTGCTTCAACACAATGCCACAGTATGCATGGCTCACACCTAATAACTATTCCTATAGCTAGAGACATAAGCTCCTTAGTCTTTTTATCTAGTTTTTTGGTAGCTTCTGCTTTCTCTATGTACTCGACGAACGTAGCTAACTCCGGAGTCTTGTTAACTAATTCAGTTAATTCTTTCCTTAATTCCTCTAGTCTGGACAATGACATAGAGTGAACCACCCAGATTTAAGACTTAGATCTTATTATAAGGATTACTGCATTTTTAATGTTTATGTTTTTAATACTACGCTCATGAGTATAACGTGGTAGGGGAAATCGCTGAATGGAAGGAGAAGAGGGTTCAGGGGTTCTGAACTCATGGCGGCTCATGTTAGCTGGTATTACTGCTTGCTTCATTACTCCCTATCTGGCTTGCTGACCCGCTCTCCAGGTAGCCTGCCTCCTCAAGCAAGTCAGCAGCTTCACCGACCCCCAATTACTCACAGAGTTCGTAGTGGGGGCCTCAACTAAATTGATAGTCAAATATAAAAGTGAAGCAGTTTCGCCGAGGCTACTAGTGGAAGCCTTGCTAGACTTAAGATTCAAATAGTCTTAAATCACGAGATTATGTGTGAGTAAAGGAGACTTAGTAGGTTGGGTAGCGAGCAAGATCTCTTGAGGGAGACTATGAAGGTCTTAATTACTGGTGGGGCAGGTTTTATTGGTCATAACCTGGCGCTCCACTTGGTTAAGAAAGGATACGATGTTGTAGTTGTTGATTCTATGGAGAGATCTAGCGACTATGCTTCGAGAAGACTTGAAGAGTTTAGAGTGCCTGTTATTAGAGCTGATGTGAAAGAGTTCAGTGGTTACGAGAACTTCGACGTAGTAGTTCATGCTGCTGCTTACGTAAGTGTTGAAGAGTCTGTTAAAGAACCTATCAAGTACATAGAAAATAACGTCTTAGGGACTGCTAGAGTTGGTTATGAGTGTGTTAAGAGAGGCTCTAAACTAGTTTACTTGAGTTCTGCGGCGGTCTACGGGGAGCCTTTAAAGCTACCTATAAGTGAGGACCACCCTACGAGACCTCAATCACCTTACGGACTAAGCAAGCTTCATGGGGAAGAAGTGTTAAGGAACTTTACCTTAGTGTATGGTTTAAAGCACGTGACTCTGAGACTATTTAATGTCTACGGTCCTGGGCAGAACCCCTCATACGCTGGAGTCATAGCAAGCTTCCTTAGCAGGGCTTTAAGGGATGAGCCACTAATTATCTACGGTGACGGAGAACAGACAAGGGACTTCGTATACGTTGGTGACGTAGCTGAAGTAATCGAGTTCTTTATTAAGGAGAACATATTCGATAACGAGACTTACAACGTTGGTTCTGGAAAGCCGGTAACTATAAGAGAGCTTGCTAATACTGTCATGAAGATAGTTGGTAAGGAGTTGCCAGTAATACATGAACCCCCGAGACCCGGAGACATAAGGCACAGTGTGGCCGACGTAAGCAAGATAACGAGACTTACCAAAATCAAGCTAACACCTATTGAGGAAGGACTCAGTAAGACCTTAAGAGAGTTAGGTCTAGCAACATTTACGTGAATTTTAAGCTAGGTAATCAATATAATTAGGTGGTATGTTGAGAGTTTTCAAGGATAGAACCACCGCACTACTTCAGATCTCGCAAGAGTCTTGCTTACAAGATCTGAAGAGGTGATGAGTGTTTAAGTACGTTGGGTTCGCGGCGCATTCAGGGAGTGTTAGTGAAGAATTGGTTTTAAAGACTTCAAAAATTGTTAGGGGTTTACGTGACTGCTACGGCGCTGATGACTTAATCTTAGTTGTTGGTGGTTATTGGGGTCTCATGAAAGAAGTTGTTGACTTAGCTCTTGAACTCAGTTTCAAGGTCCTAATAATGCCTCCACTAGAGCAAGAAGATGTCTCGTTTCCTGAGAAAGCAATAGTAGTTAAGACAGGGACTTCCTATAGGGTCAGGTCAGTATTCTTAGTCAGAACTTCAGATATTCTAGTGGTTTTAGGTGGTGGTGCAGGATGTATTCAAGAACTAGTTACTGCTTACACGGAAGGTAAGCCGTCTTACGTCTTAGTAGATACAGGGATGCCTACAGACATAATTAAGAACATACCTGAATACCTAGACTACAGAGAATTAGCGCCAATAATGAAGTATCATGATGAAGACACGCTACTCAGGGACTTATGCAATTATCTGAGGACGAGTAAGACAGAAAGCACTAAGTGGGTAACGCGTGTAGGGTAAGATACTTATGTAGAGTTTCCGGTGGTAAGTCACGCCTTTCACACCTCTACACCTAGGTCCGGCGCTAGTTTTAGGTTATTTTCTTAGGTCTCGTATTCACTGGCCTACGTTAATAATTGCTTCAGTTGTAGTTGATTTAGAGCCTTTAACCGTATTTTTGCTTAGTTTGAGAGGTTATCCTCTTCACGGATACCTACACACGCTTGTCTCAGCAATTCCTTTAGGATCTTTAGTTGGTGTTGTTATGTGGTTGCTTAGAAACTACCTCAGCAACTTATTCAAGGCGCTCGCGCTCACTACGAAAACAAGCTATTCGCTCGGTAGCTACGTAGTAGCCGGGTTTAGTGGCTGGACTCTACACGTACTACTTGATTCGCCACTATATTCAGACATAAGACCGCTGTACCCGCTAAATATGAATCCCCTCTACTACCCGAGCTTAAGCGAAACTGTAGTTAGCTTATGTTTTTACTTAACTTTCGCTGGCGTCATTATTTACTTGGTACATCTATGCAAGACTCGATCAAGGTTATGAATGAATTAATAAAATTTTCTGATGCCTTGTGAGAGTACTGGGTCTGTTATCTTGTACTCTCCTCCTTCTTTCTCTATGAATCCTGAATCTGTGAGGTTCTTGATTATCGTTGCTAATGTGTTGTTAGGTATTTTTCCTAGTCTTGCTTCCACACCTCTTTTTATTTCTGACCACCTAGCCTTACCTAACGTTGCAATTATTTTTAGTACTTCCTTATATCTTTTCTGTCCGACTCCGTAGATTCTCAGCGCGTGCTCTAACTCGCTTAAAGCAAGCTTAGAAGCTTTCTCGTGAATAGTGTTTATGTTTTCCTTACTAGTAGTTACGGCGAAACCGAAGTATGTTAACCAGCCTATCACGCCGTCAAATCTCTTAATAGCTTCCTCAATTACCTCATCACTAACTCTAATCCCCTCCTGCTCAAAACCTCTAATCAGGAATTCCCTTGATTCTTTCTCACTTAGCTTTCTTAACCTAACTTCAGTGAATGCCCTGCCATATAGTGGGGCTTCAGGGTCGTCAACCCTTAAGAACCTGTAGAGGAGCCCAACCATAGAACCCGATAAGACTATTTTTAAGTTTAGATGGTCGTAAGCGTAAGCGATTAATGAGTCAAACCTGTACCCAGACCTCCTAAGTTCTTGAGCCTCATCAAGAACTAAGACCTTACCCTCTAGAGCACTAAGAACACTCAGTAAAGACCTCTCACTCCTTACCCTGAACCTGACCCCAAGGCTACCAACACTAACTTCCTCAACACTACTCAGAGCTTTCTTAACCCACCCTAACTTACTCAATTCTTCCTCAAGTAGGGTTAAGAAAGAATTTAATGATATTACGCCTGAAGGAAGAAGCCTACAATCTAAATAAATGTAGTCAAGTCTTGATTCGTTGAGGTATGTCAGTATGAGTGAGGTCTTCCCATATCTCCTAAGACCAGAGACGATAACAAGCTTACCACGCCTTAAACCATTATTTAGGGCGAGCAACTCATCCTCCATATCAAATAAGTCTTCTCTCTTCTTCTTAGGCTCAGGATTAAAGTAGCCCAAAGTCACCCCCCTAACTAAATCACCCCCCTAACTTAAAAACTAAACAACAAGAAAGCTTCTCTTGCGAGCTATAGCTTTGAGCTAACTAACGCATTTTATTTGTAGTTCTAGGCTATACCCAAGATCCCATGCCCCGCATGTCACAGCAGTCGTAGCTCTAATATAAGCATTAAGGATTGCTTACAACTGAAAGCCTCGCCCTAAAAGGGCGGGATGAAGATTTATAAGTGTGTGCTCATCGTTTTTCCCGGTGATGAGGATAGTGTTCTTGAGTTTCGTGGGCTACTCTCAGACAACACGTAGTGAGCTCTCAAGACTAAGTACTCAGCCCCCGAAGGCAATGATAATCGAGCACCATATCCCCGAGTCCCTAATAGATAGGGTAATTGGCCGGTCCCCCGGCTAGGGACTAAACCCCCGATGGAGAGGGTATGTAGTCCCAAACTAATGAACCACCCTAAGGGAACCCTCACCTATTTAGGGCGGGAAGGAGGTCAGAAATAGTATGGTGGGTGTGTGTTGAGTTTAAGTGAGCATGCTGTCATTGTAGAGGGTCTTGTTAAGATATACGGGAAGGATTCTGTAGGCATCAATAACGTGTCTTTTACTGTTAGTGATAGGGAGATATATGCGTTGGTAGGTCCTAACGGGAGTGGTAAGACTACTACTTTGAGGATCATATCTACTCTGATTAAGCCTACTAGCGGGCATGTCTATGTATATGGCGTGGATGTTGTGAGAGACCCTCTGCGTGTTAGGTCTATGATTAATTATCTGCCTGAAGAAGCTGGTGCTTACCGTGACTTGACGGGTCTTGATTTCATGAGGTTTATGCTCTCGCTTAGGTTTAGTAGTAGGGAGTTGGGGGAGGCGATAGAGGAGGCTGTCAGGATAGCTGATTTAGGTAATTACTTAAGGAAGCCTGTGAGGACTTATAGTAAGGGTATGAAGCGAATACTCGCTGTCAGCACTATCTTGGCCTCGAAGCCCAAACTACTCATACTTGATGAGCCTACGACAGGTCTTGACGTCGAGAGGAGTCTTTACGTGAGAGACGTGATTAGGAAGTATAATGAGCGGTACGGAGTCACGGTACTCTTAAGTAGTCATAATATGTTGGAGGTAGAGTATCTGAGTCACAGGATAGGAGTACTTTACAAGGGGAGACTAATCGCTGAGGGAACTCCGGAACAACTAAAGAAATCTCTCAACGCTCTTAATTTAGAGGAAGTATTCATAAAGCTTAAGAGTGAAAGAGGTGTTGTTGAGTGACACTAACGCAACTACTCAAGAGAGAAGTCAAGGCTTTTCTCAAGAATCCAGGCTTCATAATAGGGATAATACTGATGATAGGTTTCTACAGCATCTTAGGTAACGTGGCTGGCAGAGCTGTAGAGTCAGCTATTAAGGAAGTCTCGGAGTCGAACATCGGGTTAGTTCTAGAAGAGGACACAAAGCTCGTTAGGGAACTAGTTAAGTTGCTGAACACTACTACAGGGGGCAAGATCCACGTTTACGATTCGCTGAAGGAGGCCGTCTCAGAAGCAGGTGTCGGCATAGTAATACCTACAGGCTTTACAGAAAACGCTACATCACTTGATAAGCCAGTTGTTTTGAGAGGAGGTGTTAGAGTAGCTACTTTCTCACTAACGGGTGCTCAAGCTAGGGTAGGCATACTGACCACGGTCTCAAGCACTATAGAGAGGTTACTACCCCTAGCTGTGAGCGCTACTTACAACGTGAGTCTGCAACCTGGAAAACCTGTCCTTTTGAACGGGAATATATCCCTCTATAATAGGGAGATGAGACAGGAAGAATTCCTCTCAATCACTACGTTTATTTCGCTCACCCCACTAATCATCAGCTTGATTCTAGGCATGAATACTACGTACGCTTCACAGCTAGTAGCTATAGAGAAGGTAGAGAAGGCTTTCGAGATGTTACTAGCTCAACCTATCCGTAGGAGAGACATAGTATTAGCTAAGATATTAGGTGCTTCAATAGCCTCAATACTTTTCGGTGCAGTATACTTGATCGGCATGCTCACAATGTTTGCTAGCGGAGCTTCTAGCACTACGATTCCTACGGATACCAGGCAGGTTTCTGTGATCGCCATGATAACGGGCACTCTAGGCTCAGAGATTCTGGGCGTGATAGGGCTCTCCTTAGTTCTCGGCTTAATATTCTCCGGAGCTGTTGGCGTAGTTGTAGGGTCATTAGTTAGTGACGAGAGAGTTGCCGGCGCGCTGGCAGCTCCAGTAATGTTTGTCTTCATAGGTATAGGATTCCTAACAATGTTTATGGGTTTCCAGCCGAGTCCTGCGTCAGCAATTGTTGCAGGCATAACTATAGCTTCACTACCGTACATGTACGCGGTTTCGCTACTCTCAGGAGAAGCAATCCTGGCAGTATATTCTATAATTGCAGCGGTATGTATGTGTTCGCTCCTAATATACGTGGCATCAACAATATTCAACAGAGACATAGTTGTGCTAGGGTTAAGAATCTCTTGGAAAAGAAGAGCTGGAGAAAGAGTCTGACTTCCTCCCTCCTCTAAGGAGCGAGACTTTCAGTCATAACACGTTTGTGTCATATTAAGGAGAGAGATTATTTATGTCTTAGTCCTTATCTTAAGTAAGGAGAACCCTGAAATGACGTCTAGAGTTAGAGTCTCGGTTATTGTTCCTACGTACAACGAGAGAGAAAATATTGATGAGTTGTTGAGCAGAATTGACGCGTCATTAAAGGGCGTAGACTATGAGGTGATTGTAGTTGATGATAGCTCTCCCGACGGGACCGCAGAGCACGTCATTGAACTTTCTAGCAAGTATCCGGTTAGACTAGTTAAGAGAGCAGGTAAGTTAGGGCTGTCTTCAGCTATTCTTGATGGTGTTAAGGTATGTGAGGGTGAATACGTGGTAGTTATGGACGCTGATCTCCAGCACCCCCCTGAAGTAATTAGAGATCTTCTGCAACGTGTTAGGGAGTGCGACGTGGTCATTGCTTCTAGGTATGTAAGAGGAGGCGGCACTGCTGGATTCCCGCTAGTCAGGCGCATTATTTCTTTAGGAGCTACATTTATGGCTAGGATACTAATTCCTCAAGCAAGAAGAGTTAAAGACCCTCTCTCAGGCTTCTTCCTAGTTAAGAAAGCCGTCATAGAGAAAACCAAGCTTGCTGTACCAAGCGGCTACAAAGTACTAATTGAGGTCTTATCACAACATGACAACTTAAAGATATGTGAGGTACCTTACATCTTCCGAGCAAGAGTTAGGGGCAAATCTAAATTGAGTGAGAAGGAGATACTTAACTTTGTAAAACAGTTACTGATAATCATGCCTGACTACTATAAGTTCGCTGTTGTAGGGGCTTCCGGAGTTCTCGTGAATCTAGGTGTTGTGTACCTCCTGAGCTATGCGTTCTTAATACCGCATTATATAGCTTCAGTAATAGGTATTGAGACCTCACTAATCAATAATTTTATCTGGAATGACTTGTGGACCTTCGAGAAAAGGAGGTTTGGGAAGTGCTGGTGGAGATTCCTCAAATACCACGTCTCAACAGCTGTGGGCATTCTAGCGCAGTACGCTGCCTCACAAATTACTTACTACACTCTACTGAGAGAGTCACTGACTTCTCAGACACTAGGCGTTTTAGCAGGATTCATAGCTAACTACTTAATCAGTAAGAAATACGTGTGGTCGCGATCTAAAGAGAAAGTAGCTACGTAGAACTAGACCCTTGCTTTTCACTTCTAATCTTAGCTAATATCTTGTCATATAGCATACTAAGTATTCTCCTCCTGTCTTCCATCAATACTACATCGCTGTAACCCTGAACGATCAAGTTATGACTAAACGGGCACGGCACCTCAGAGGAAATGAATTCTATCGTTATATCTCCTAACTCAATCTTCTTAAGGACTTCTTCAGCGTGCTGTATGTCCATAGAATCTTCTAAGACTTCCCTATACGCCTCAACTAGCAGTGGATAGCCGGGAATCTTTTCAGAGACCCTTAGTAAAGTCTCGGAATTTATTTCTCTCCTGTTAACACTTGTTTCAATACCTCTATACACTTTAAGGAGCGCTAAGGATCTCTCAGCAACATGCCTAAACTTCCTCTTAAGGATCTCACTTCTTCTAAGAGCTCCAATAAGAGTTTCTCTAAGTTTGTTACTTCTCAACATACTCACTAACTCCTTAATTATTGAGGTATCTGTGATGGTGTATGCAGGGAGGGTTAGCATAAAGCCGTTATCTGACACAGTAATTCTCACAGGAACTCCTAACTCGTTACTAAAGACGTGCGCGTAGGCTCTCGACAAGACTTGATTTACTCTTCTGCCGAACAAAAAGTGGAAGATCAGGTTCTGTGAGGTGTCCTTACTCCAAAGCTCTACTAAGAGTTTCTTGTTAGTCGGAACGATCCCGCAGACTCTAATTTGTTCCCATACATACTGAGTTATGTATTTCGCTTCTTCCTCTCCTAGCTGGTACATCGTCGCTACGAGTTTGGTAGCTCTCCTCACACCGTACCTAGAAATCAGTTCACTCACTAAGTCTCTGAAAGCACCAACTTCTAACGCTGAGTCGTAAGTTAATGGCAGCACCTCAGAAAACCATGAAGGCACTGTAGGTCTTTGCTTCTCAGCGTCCCTAACTATAACTTTAAGACCCTCAGTCCTCACGAACATGTAGGTTCTGCCGCCCAAAACAAAAACGTCGCCGGGCTCGAGGAGACTAACGAACTCCTCTTCTAAGTCACCTATGTATTTGCGCCCCTCAAGAAAAACCTTCATTTTAGTTTCGTCAGGTATTGCCCCCGCGTTAAGGTAGTATATCATCCTAGCTGACTTCTTCTTTCCGAAGATCCCTTCTTCTTCATCTAGCCAGATCTTAGAGTATACTGGTATGTTATCAGGTATGTCTTCATACTTGCCTGCTAAATACCTTAGTACTGCGAGAAATTCTTCGTAAGTGAGGCTAGAGTAGTTGTATGCTCTCTTAACTACCCTGTATGCCTCTTCAATACGCCACTTCTTCTCAAGAGACATGCCGACAAGAACTTGAGCAAGTATGTCTAAGGGTTTCATAGGTATGTGTATGTTGTCCAGCTTCCTAAGCCTAGCTAAGTGTGTGAGAACTGATATCTCAATTAGATCGTCTCTGTCAACAGCTACTAAGTATCCTTTACTCACGTCACGTATGTTGTGTCCTGAGCGGCCAACTCTCTGCAGAAGCCTTATGACACTCTTAGGGCTACTCAACAGCACTACCGCGTCAATATACCCTATGTCTATCCCTAACTCAAGGGACGTGGAACTCACAACAACTCTTAGCTTACCTTCTTTCAGTTTATTCTCTACTTCTAACCTGACATCACGACTTAAGGAGCTATGATGCGCTTCTATCTTATCTAAATCCTCAACGCTATTCCCTGCTAAAATCTTCTTTAGTTTATGAACTACTTTCTCAGTAGAACTCCTAGTGTTAGTGAATACTAGTGTAGTCCTGTGTGAATCAATTATCTTCTTTAACTCTCTATATATGGACTCATTAAGTTCCTCAGCACCAGCAGTAACTATGTCAACTTTAGGCGTGACTACACGTAAATCTACAGGCTTAACGAATCTTGCGTCAACTACCACGCAGTCTCTAGGAGTGCCTGAATCGTCGTATCCTACGAGAAACTTAGCGACTTCTTCTAGTGGTGATATAGTAGCGCTTAAACCTATCCTCTGTATATTCCTACCTACCAGCTCTTCCAGTCTTTCTATAGTTAGAGTTAGTAAGGCTCCTCTCTTGCTTGAAGCTAGTTCGTGGATCTCGTCTATAATTACCCACCTAACATTCCTTAGCTTCTCTCTAAATCTCGGGGCTGTTATAGAGATGGCTAGTGACTCAGGAGTCGTTATGAGTATATGTGGGGGCTTAACAAGCATCTTAGCTTTCTCTGTAGGGGAAGTATCGCTAGTTCTAACACCTATCCTCACCTCAGGCAAGTCTAGACCTCGAGTCTTTAGAACGTGTTCACGTATCTCTAAGACTGGCTGAATCAAGTTCTTCCTCATATCGTTATTTAAGGCCCTAAGAGGCGACACGTAAACAACGTACACGTAGTCTTCCAAGAATCCTGACTCGGCATAACCAAGTAGCTCATCTATTATGGGCAAGAAGACTGCCAGAGTCTTGCCTGTCCCGGTAGGAGACGATATGAGGACGTTCCTGCCTTCCTTTATCTTAGGCATAGCCATCAGCTGTGGAGGCGTAAATTCCTCAAACCTACTCCTAAACCACTCTATCACGTAATCCCTTAAGTATCGACTCACATCGCATCCAGCAACACATTCACTGATTACCTCAATCATCACTCCCTCAATATACTTCTAAGTCTATCATTATAATTAGCTTAAAGTATGAGAGATTTAAACCTTCTTAAAACAATATTTAATCTAGGCGTGATGAGTAGTGATTAGGTTGGTCATAGGACTAATAATAACGTTAATCTTCCTAATCTCAGTGGTAGCAGGCCTCAACGCCTCGCAACAGTTAGGTCTTGCCGTCAAAGAAGCTCTTAAGGAACAGTTTAGCCCCCTAACAGAGTACTTCAATGTTTCAAACCCAGTATCACTACTCTTACTAAGCCTAACCATATTCGTTAATAACGTGAGGGTAGCCCTGCTAAACATAGTCTTAGGAGCTTCTTTAGTAGGTCCTGCTGGAGTCATGGCAGTAAACGGATTTGTAGTAGGCTTAGTCCTCTCGACACAGGGGGATCTTCTCAGGGGAGTCTTAATAATGCTTCCTCACGGGATCTTAGAGATCCCGGCACTAATTTACTCAGCTGTCTTAGGAACGCATTTAGGGGTTACTATAATAGCTAATATACGTAAGAACCCGGCTAAGATTAAAGAAGTGTTTAAAGACGTGATTTGCGGGATACCAGCAATAGTCTTACTGCTTGTTTTAGCAGCACTAACGGAAGTCTTCGTTAGCTTGCTAATAGTGGCTCCATTCTTCGGTGCTCCCTAATCTTCTCGCGAGTTTAATAGCTGTGTTTAAAGTAATTAATTTGGTGATGAGAGTCATGCCCGCCGAGTAGATGAAGATCTTCGAGGGTATCTGAAAACACTTGAAACTAGGCAACACATCACACCATCTTATACTCCTAAGCTCTCGGCTTCCCTCCTTATCGTAGGTTTCTCTGACACCGCCGCGTATACTTTAAGGCTTTTTGATCTAATGTAGTTCTCAGGTGAGTTAACGTTTAGTGCTATTATTCGGATTTTCTTAGCCTCAGCTTCTTTAGCCGCCCTACTCCTGAGTAGGGCCATAGGGATAATCAAGTACTCCACACCTGACTCACGAAGCTTGCTGATGTTAGGGTAAGGATTGAAGACTTCAAACCCTATGCTTATTCTCTCAAGCTTAACAGACTCCAGAACACTTAAGTCGCTCACGGCAGCAACGAACTCTACGTTAGGTAACTCCTTAGCTACTTGATCTAACTTCTCTAAGATATCACGCATCTTGATCTTAAGAACTACCTGTACTTGGGTCCTCAGTTTAGAGAGCCTAGAAATAAAGTTCACGAATTTTTCGCCAATTTCCTCAACAGGTTTTCCTAGGTAAACTCCACTCACGTCTCTGTGCTTCTCAATAACCTGAAGTAAAGAATCAGTATTATTTAATTCCAGCACCTCTAAGAGCAGGTAAGGTTCTTCACTCGGTGCTTTCTCTTCATTCATTACTCATCACCTAAAACTTGAGTCTTCCAGCCCTTATATCGTTAGTTACTTCCTCAACGTCCTTTATCGTGTCTACGGATCTCCAGTAATTATTCAAGAACTTAACACCGTATAGTCTGCCTTCCCTAGCCAGTTGAGGAAACGCTGTCTTTTCTATGTCGCCTACTTCAGGTAGGTACTTAAAGATCTCATTCTTCATGACGTATACGCCAGCATTTATTAAATAGTCTTCTATGCTGGGCTTCTCCACGAAGCTCTCAATCTTCCCTTCTTCAGAGACTCTTACTACACCGTAAGGTGACTTAAGAGGGACTAACGCTATTGAGGCTACCGCGTCAACATGGTCTTCTAAGACCTTAGTTAGTTTACTTACAGGAATATCCGTCAGTACGTCCCCGTTAAGAGCTACGAAGACGTCATTGCTTAGGTAGGGTTCAGCATTTTTTATAGCGCCGCCAGTACCTAGTGGCGAGTCTTCTATTACGTACGTCACGCTGACGCCGAACTTCCTTCCAGACCCTAGGAACTCTATGAGTTTCTCATATCTGTAGCCAGCTAAAATAATTATTGTGTAGATATTATTAGCTTTAAGCCACTCAAGCTGCCACTCAATAATAGGTTTCCCCGCTACCTCCACAAGAGATTTAGGAATCTCTTCTGTTACGGGTCTTAATCTCTTCGCTAAGCCTCCTGCTATAATTGCTGCCTTCATGGAGATCCCAGTAAGATATTAAACGGGAGTTAAAATAATTAAGAGTGTTGCGTAGTAGAAAATCATGAACAGAAGTACACGTTTAAGAAGACTTCATAAAGATCTAAGGTTGGCAGAATATCTAAAATATCTAATAATGTTTAAAACATTTTACATATCGTTAAATTTTTTTAGCCTTGATTAAGAATACTAGAGGGTGGTAAAATTACCTGCGTACGTTGTAGCGGATACAAAGCTAGTGAGTGCTTCTAATCAGAGATTTCGTGTCAACATAATAACAAGTAGGTGTAAAGAATGCGGTATATGTATTAGTGTTTGCCCAGCTAAAGTCTTAATAAGAGGCAGTAACCATAATGAGTATGGTTTCAGGTATCCTATCCCGGCTAACATAGAGAGATGTATTGGTTGCAGGCTCTGCGAGTATAGTTGCCCTGACTTCGCAATATTCGTGGAGGTTCTCAAAAAATGATAAAGTCTTTTATTTCAGGTAACACAGCCATAGCTGAGGGAGCTATTACTGCTGGGATGAGATTCTATGCTGGCTACCCTATAACGCCAGCTTCAGAAATTATGGAGTATCTGGCTGAGAAGTTGCCTAGGATTGGGGGAGTAGCTATGCAGTTTGAAGACGAGATAGCGTCGATAAATGCGGCGATAGGTGCTTCATGGGCTGGAGCCAAGTCTATGACAGCCACGTCAGGTCCTGGCTTTTCTCTCATGCTTGAAGCACTTGGTCTTGCAGTAATAACTGAGACACCACTGGTCGTAGTAGATGTTATGAGGGCAGGACCCTCTACAGGTGTCCCTACTAAGACTTCACAGAGCGACATTATGCAGGTGAGGTATGGTGCGCACGGAGATTACGTGATTCCTGTCTTCGCTCCTTGGTCTGCTCAGGAGGCATACGACTTAACCATAAAAGCGTTTAACGTGGCTGAATCTCTAAGAACTCCAGTAATACTGCTTTCAGACGCTATAATAGCTCATTTGTGGGAGTCTGTACTCGTAGCAGATCCTGGCGAGGTAGAAATAATTAATAGGAAAAAACCAAGTGTTCCGCCAAATCTGTACTTACCTTACAAGCCAGACGATGACTTAGTGCCTCCTATGGCGGTATTTGGTGAAGGCTACAACGTGTTAGTTGAGTCTTTAGTGCATGATGAGAGAGGTTTTTATAAGCAAGATAAGACAACCTACCGTAACTTAGTCAACAGACTGATTAATAAAGTTTTGAGTAAGATTGACTCGATATTCGAAGTAGAGACGTACTATAGTGATGACTACGAGTACTTGTTAGTCTCATTCGGTTCTACGGCTAGGTCGGCTCTAGCAGCTACTAGAGCCCTCAGGAAATCAGGTATTAAGGCAGGCTTACTTAGACTCAAGACTTTATGGCCTCTCAAACTTGAGGTTCTCGAGAAGTACTGTGGCGAGGCTAAGAAAGTATTTGTAATAGAGAATAATACTGGCAAGCTATTATACGATATTGAGAGAGTAACTGAGGATAGCAAGGCTGTTTCTTTACCATTACTAGACTTAGAGATACCTGAGCCAAAAGATATTGTGGAGGGTGTCAAGAAGTGGTTGTAAGTACTGTAGAGAAGCCTCACCCGCTAGATCCCTACTTAAGAGTTGCGAGACTACCCCACATATGGTGTCCTGGCTGCGGGATTGGAATAGCTTTAGGAAGCGTGATGAGAGCAATAGATAAGAGGATTAAAGAAGGCACGCTCAAGAAAGAAAACGTAGTCTTCGTTACAGGCATCGGCTGCTCCGCGAGGAGTTCCTTCTACGTCAATTTTGACGCCGCACACACTCTACACGGGAGGGCTATAGCCTTCGCTACAGGCGCTAAGCTAGCTAAGCCCGAACTAGAAGTAATTGTTGTTGGGGGTGACGGCGACATAGCTGGCATAGGAGGTAATCACTTACTCCACGCAGCTAAGAGAAACATGGACTTAATAGTTCTAATGATAACTAACTTCGTTTACGCGATGACCGGGGGTCAAGTAGCTCCTACGACGCCACTTAGACTATATACAACTACAACTCCTCACGGAAATCCTGAACCACCCTTAAACACTGTCAGGGTAGTTTCTTCTCTTAACGCTAATTACGTGGCCAGGGCTTCAGTCACGCATCCTATACTGATAGAGCAATACGTGTATAGAGCTCTAGGTATGAGGGGCTTTAGGTTTATAGAGATACTCTCAACATGTCCTGAAGTATTTGGTAGACACATAGGTATTAGGGACCCCCTCACGCTGTATAACCATCTGAGAAGTAAGGTTGTCGTTAAGCAATCGCCTAGCATTGAGGAGTCAGACCTTGACTGGGAGAGAGGCCTGGTTATAGGGGAGTATTTAATCCGTGATAACCCGTCTTATTTGGACAGGGTTAGGGGGAGATTAGAATGAAGGTAGAGATGCTTATTGTCGGGAGAGGTGGACAAGGAATCCTGTTGTTAGGTCGCGTAATAGGGGTTGCGGCGTCTAAGTACGCTAATCTCTACGTTACTAGCGTAGAAGCATACGCTTCCGAGACTAGAGGAGGGGAATCACGTGTAGACATAGTAATATCTGACGACCCTAAAGAAATAGATTACGTTAGGGTGGTGAATGCCGATATAGCACTCTTCATGTATCCATACAACCTAGCAAGATATTCAGAGGTCTTGAAGGAAGACGCATATGTATTCATTAACTCTACGTTCTGTAAAGAACACCCATACAAAACTCAGAAAGTTTTCTTGAAGCCGTATAGTGAGATAGCTGAGAAAACCGCGGGGACTTCCAGAGTAGCTAACATGGTAGCTTTAGGACATCTAATCGCGAAGACGCGTGTACAGAGAGTTGAGCACGTAGAGGAAGCATTAAAAGAAATTATATCAAAGGAGTTATATGAAGTAAATATTAAGGCTTTGAGAGCTGGTCTCGCTCTAGACTAGTTTTAATACTCGGAAAACCCATCATAGAATATATTTATGTAATGAACTTATTACTCACTAAACTAAATACTAATTGAGTAACTAAAACTAGCGATAAGGTGATCGCAGTGACGCCGAGCAGTACTGACGGGGTGAGATGTCCTGCTTGCGGCAAACCCGTGACTTACTACGGAGAGGTCGAGTTAAGCAATGGGTATAAGGTAACTAGGTATATCATAAAGTGTAGAGCCTGTGGCTACAGAGAGGTACTACAGGAGGTCACGCTTAAGAAGAAAGAAGAGGGAGTGGTTGTCGAGGTAATTAAGCCGCCAAGACATAGAGAAAACAGAAACTCTTTTAAGCACGCAAGAGGACTCTAAGAATTAAAAATATTGGGTTTTTATTTAATTACTAACAACATACTTATATAGAGGATTCAACAAGCACTAGCTCTACGTTGAGGTCGTTAAGGCAACTCTAATCTCGTTGCCTTCAGGTATTATTAAGAGTATTCCGTTATTGAAATTCACGTTAATTTCCTCAATCTTCTGAGAATTAACGTAGTTAAGCAGGTTCCTGGCGAGAACACTCATTATGAGTGAGATCTTAGCTACTACTTCAGGGTCTATAACTTTCGTAGGAGCATTAACTATCACGTCAGCTACACGACCTTTACTGTCTATCTTCATCACTAAACCGAACCTATCAGTAATTTCTTCGGGAGTTTCTTCCTCGCGTAAGACTTCACTAACCTTACCCTCGCTTAACGAACTATACGTCAAGTAACACCCTAAAACGACTATTAGCTCTTCATTATCTTATAAGGAGTTAGGCATTTAGCTGGAATTCGCTACGAAGAGCATTACTGGACTGACCTCATCCTCGCCCTAAAAGACGTGGATTCCCCCGCCGGTTAGGGCTGGGAGATTTGAGTATAGCTCCACGCCTGACTTTTGAGTAGGAGCTTAAAATTACGTGAAGCAAGGTTAATCTCCTAGAGTTATTATTTCTTTAAGTATTTTCTTGAAACTCATTGACGGTGAGGTAGGCTTCTGGAATTCTATTATTACGTGCTTGACTTCCGGCAAACCTTCACGAATTCTCTCATTCAGTTCTTTCCTTATATCGTCTATTTCCTCTACACTAGTAGTTTCAGGCACCTCAACTCGCAAGACGATGAGGTATTCTTCAGGACCTATAAATAGGGACTTCACGTCGTTGACGTCAATTATCCTAGGATCTGATAAAACTATCTTAACTGCCCTGCCAACCACGTTTTTAGGTGCTGACTTACCTATTAGAACCTCGAAATACCTGTAACTAAGAAGAATAGAAGACGAGAGTAAGATAGCTGAGACTACTAGAGCTCCTACCCCGTCAATCTGGGGGTTGCTAGTAATTAAGGACGTGAGAGCTGCAAACTCGCCGACCGTGTCAGCAAGGTTCTCTACTAGCGTACCCCTAGATGCTGGGTCTCTTGGCATTTTCTTAGACTCTACTAAACTCCACGAAAGCACCGCTAGATCTAGTACCAGCGCTGTCGTAAGCGAAGCTACTGAGATCGTGGAAGAAGACACTCCATTAAGTAATGTGAGTTGCTGAATCCCTGAGATAGACGTTATTGCGAAGAGGAACCCGCCAAGGATAGCTGAAGTTATCAAGCCGAAAACATATATAGCCCTGCCGAAACCGAAAGGATACCTTATTGAGGGGCTCTTCTTACTCACAGAGAGACCTAAAACCAAGAGTCCAGAACCTATAGTATCGCCTAGGGAATGAAGAAACTCCGCATTAACAGCTACTGAGGTAGCGTTAGTCGCACTAGCTAGTTTTAGTATGAGTGACGCTAAGTTAAGAGTGAAAGACGCGTGGACAGCCCTCATCGACCCATACCCCTAAACTCTAAGGACACGTTTTGCACCAACAAATACTACGTAATTCTAATTAAGCTTATTCCAGGTACCATAAATCCTCCACAGGCCCCTCGAAACCGTATTCTCTAGCTAACTCAAAAGCTCTTTTGAGTTCGTCTGTGCTGACACGTCTTCTTATCTCGCCCCACTTATTAGGCTGTCTTAAGACTAGGTACTCAGGCCTATATTGATCCATTATGTTAGTTAGTGCTCTCCTAACGTTCTCTGAGATCCATTTAAGTACGTTCTTAGTGCAGCACTCCACGTGGTTTGGGAGTACTAAGTGCCTTATTATAATGTCGCCTGAGTCGTGAGCTATCTTTATATTTCTAGACGCAACCTCAAAGTAGTTCTTGACTATAGAATATTTAAGAGCACAGCCGTCATTACCGTACTTAAGGTCCGGCAACCATATGTCTATTACGTCCTTTACTAGCTCCATAGCTACGCTACTTAAGTACATATTACTGTTCCATAGTTGTGGGGTCTTCACGTCTAAGTACTTAAGTGAGTTCAGTATAGCTGGTATGTTAGGGGTTGGATCTCCGCCAACGTGGTTTATGTTTCTAGCACCATTTAAAGCAAGCCATCTCTGAATATCTGCTAACTCCTCAGGATTTTTCTCTTCTGAAGGTAATCCTCTACGCTGACTTATGCTCCAGTTCTGGCAATACACACACCTAAAGTTGCAGCCAACATAGAATATGGTGCCTGAAGGAACTAATGGTGCCTCCTCACCCATATGATGGAAGAAAGTGTCAACGTATGCGTTAAGTCCGGCAACTCTACAGTACCCCATCCTACCCTCACCTCTTAAAGCACCGCATCCCCACTCACAGAGTCTGCAAGGGCTTGCAAGCCTATTAGCTAATTCTATCTTTAGATCTAAGAATGTTGCTGTCTCAATTCTCTCCTTCACATACTTCCAGGGATTCTCAGATTCTTTAACCTCACTCAATAATTCGTTAAAAACTTTCTGTATTTTTGCGTGCTCCTTCAGCAACTCCTCAGTACCTAACGTAGCTAATTCATTTTTCTTAAGGTCTATTAGTAAACTCTTGACTATTAGGTACTTCGGGGGAGCTACACCCCGCATCACAGAGTAGTACCATGAGAGTCTTTCCCTAACCTTAACGTTTCTCCAAACTCTTAGTGAGTCAGGTCTTACAAACTCAATATATCTTATGTACTCTCCCATACGCTACCAACTAAATATTTTTTTCATGACTTATAAGATACGAGCACTAAGCTGAAATCCAAGACTATGTAATAGCGTATGAACAATCCCGCGTAAAACCGGGCCTCCTCCCAGCCCTGAAGAGCACGCGAGTCATATCCCCGCACCCACTCCTTTGAGCATAGCCCACGTCGGCATGGGGTATCTACCATACATAGACAAACCAATACAAAAGCAATATTCTATTAACACGAAAAGGTTTCAGCCTACGTCTGCTCGGGTCTATATCTGTGATGCTAGAATAGCTGTCTATCTTTGAG
>ERZ1669249.142-NODE-142-length-41235-cov-5.843832_pt1 | contig 41235 bp, 36 predicted proteins | sample MGYA00579293_ERZ1669249 | MGnify/ENA primary metagenome ERZ1669249 (study PRJEB41166, sample SAMN08046057) | hot springs metagenome | biome: hot spring; feature: neutral hot spring; material: thermophilic sediment; isolation source: thermophilic sediment from... | reverse complement strand
ATATATGGGATTGCAGGAGAATCAGGCTGTGGGAAGAGTACCTTGATAAAAACCTTGTATGGGATGGTTGAACCACCATTAAATGTTATAGAGGGAAGAGTATATTATAAAATAAATGGAGAGTTAAAGGATATATTCTCCCTTAATGGAGAACTTGGTAAGATAAGATGGAAATATATCTCTTATATACCTCAAGGATCTATGAGTGTATTAAATCCAGTCGCAAGAATAATTGATTCTTTCTGGGATTTTATAGGATCTCATGAGGACATTTCAGATAGGGTTAGATGGAAAAAACATATAGAAGATTATCTCACCCTTTTGGGTTTGCCCACAAAGATATTGGATGCTTATCCTCATCAACTTTCTGGAGGTATGAGGCAAAGAGTGACAATAGCTCTTGCTACAGTATTAACACCTAAGATAATAGTTGCGGATGAACCCTCTACAGCTCTTGATGTGGTTGCTCAAAGAGCTGTGATTCAGTTATTAAAGGATATACAGAAAAACTTAAAAAATACCATAATACTTGTTACTCATGACATGGGTGTGCATGCAAGTATATCTGATAGAATAGCCATTATGTATGCGGGGAAAATCGTAGAGGAAGCACCAACAGAGGTTATATTTGAGAGTCCTAAACATCCATATACAAAATATCTCATAGGAGCCTTGCCCAAAATAGGTGACAAGTCCTATAAAATTAGTGCGCCAGGTGCCCCGCCCTCCCTCTTAAATCCACCTAAAGGATGTAGATTTCATCCAAGGTGTAGTTATACTACGGAAGAGTGTAGAGAGTTTGTTCCTAGGCTTGTTGATATAGATACAAATCATAGAGTTGCTTGCTTCTTATATTCAAAGGAGAGGGAATAGTTATGAAACAAGAAATACTTTTGAGGGTTGAGAATTTAAATAAGGTGTTCACTATTGGAAGTATTTTTTCAAGGGTAAGAATTAGAGCTGTAAACAATGTAAATTTTGAGATAGGAAATTCCGAGATATTCACATTAGCTGGTGAAAGTGGAAGCGGAAAAACAACTGTAGCAAAGATAATACTTGGATTTTTAGAACCTACCAGTGGGAAGATATTATACAAAGGTAAAGATATCTCAGAATTACAAAAAGATAGGGCAAAAGATCTTTTAAGAAAAGAAGTGCAAGCGGTATTCCAAAACCCTTTTGAAACCTTCAATCCTTTGCGAAGAGTCAGTAATTATTTAATGGAAACAGTTAAAAATTTTGGTATAAGCGAAAGGCCTGAAGAAGTTATAGAATCTGCATTGAATCTTGTGGGATTAACGTGGAATGAGGTAAAAGATAAGTACCCCAGTGAATTTTCAGGAGGACAACTACAGAGGATCTCCATAGCAAGATCTTTGCTTACAAATCCAACTTTACTTGTTGCTGACGAGCCTGTATCCATGGTAGACGCATCGCTTAGAATGTCTATAGTAAATTTATTCAAAGATTTAAAAGAAAAGAGAGGAGTATATATAACTCATGATCTTGCTACCGCTTATTACGTAAGTGATAGAATAGCTATAATGTTCAGAGGAGAGATCGTAGAAATAGGTTCTGTAGAAAAAGTATTGATGGATCCAAAACATCCATATACAATGCTTCTTAAAGAGTCTATTCCAGAGCCAGATCCCAAGAAGAAGTGGACGAAGGATATAAAGATCCTTACTTTGGAAGAGGAAGAGTACCAGATGAAAGGCTGTAAATTTATAAGTAGATGTCCATATAGGATGGAAAAATGCAAAAATCCAGTGCCCGATGTGGAAGTAGATGATAGATTAGTAAAGTGTTATCTTTATACTTAGTTGATTCCTAGGTCCATGCCCTTTTTTGTTGATATAATTTACTTAAAGGAATTTTAAGGAGGTGAAAGGGCATGGACTTTTTATTCGAAAAAGAGATTAGCGGTGTTAAATTGAAGGTTGTTAAGGGAGATATTACCCAAGAAGAGGTTGAAGCTATTGTGAATGCAGCAAATTCCTATTTAAAGCATGGAGGAGGAGTGGCAGGAGCTATTGTAAGAGCAGGAGGAGAAATAATCCAGAAAGAAAGTGATGAGTATGTTAAGAGATATGGACCATTACCTGTAGGTAGTGCTACCATAACTTCTGCTGGGAAATTAAAAGCTAAATATGTGATTCATACTGTAGGACCTCAATGGGGAGAGGGTGATGAAGAAAAAAAATTGGAAAGGGCTATTGAAAGTGTTCTTAACCTTGCTAAAGAGAAAAATATTAAATCTCTGAGTATTCCTGCAGTAAGTTGTGGGATTTTTGGATTCCCTCCTGAGCTTGGGACCAGAGTAATTGTTAATAAGGTAGTGGAATTTGTTAAAGAAAATCCTGGAGTCTTTAAAGAAATACACTTTATTGGAATAGGAGACGATATCCCCTCACTATTTGCGGAAGCTTTAAAATCTGTGTAAATTAGGAGGTTTAGAGTAATGAAGGCACCCTTATACTTTATATCCATGAGAGCTACAAATGAAAATGAGTCTTTAGTACGCAAGATAAAAAGACTTACAAAAAAGTTGCTTGAGGGAAGAATAGAAAAGGGAGCTCTTGTAGCAATTAAACTTACTTTTGGAGAGCCCGGCAATCATGCCTTTATAAGACCTGTCTTTGTACGACAAGCTGTAGAAGCAGTGAGAGAACTTGGAGGTAAACCCTTTTTAACTGATGCTAATACTTTATATAAAGGTGGACGTGCAAATGCTGTGGATCATTTGGAGTCTGCTATCTATAATGGTTTTGGATATTCATCAGTTGGTGCCCCGTTGATCATAGCTGATGGTATAAATGGAGATTATTATAAAGAAGTTGAAGTTAATTTGAAACATTTTAAAAAAATTAAAGTAGCAGGAGCTATATATGATGCTGATTTTCTTTTAGTGTTAACCCATGTTAAGGGACATATGTCAGCAGGATTAGGGGGAGCTATTAAGAATGTGGGAATGGGATGTGCTCCCAGATCTGGAAAGCAAATGCAACATGCTCAATTTAAGCCAAACCCTAATCCCAATCTATGTATAGGTTGTAGAAGGTGTGTTGATCATTGTCCTACGGGAGCTTTAGAGATGGTGGATAAAAAATCGAAGTTAACAAGGCCTGAGCTTTGTATAGGTTGTGGAGAATGTGCAGTGGTGTGTCCTACCTCTGCAATAAAGATTTTATGGAACGAATCTGCTATTGGTCTGCAAGAAAAGATGGTTGAGTTTACTTACGGCATATTGAAACAAAAGGAACCTAAATATGCTTTTATCAATTTTGTCATGGATGTTTCTCCTGATTGCGATTGTGCAGGGTGGCATGATGCAAATTTAGTACCTGATGTGGGAATTTTAGGTGGCTGGGATATTGTGGCTATAGATCAGGCCTCTTCTGATCTTATAAATAAGCAAATCGGGTTGAGAGACACTGCTTTAAAATCTGGATTTAATCCTGGAGAGGACAAATTAAGGGCGGTGCATCCTGATATAGACTGGAGTTGGCAAATAAAATATGCCGAAGAAATAGGACTCGGAACAAAGGAGTATGAACTTATTAAGTTCTAAGGGAGAGCTTTTGAGCTCTCCCTTTTTAAAAATTACCTACAGGAACTGCAACTTCCTCCAGAACAAGAGGAACACGATGGTCCTGAAGAAAGTCCTTGAGTTGCAAATAGGGATAACAATTTTATAATCTTCTTACTGCCACATTTGGGACATGTGATTTCTTCTTCTCCCATTACTAATTTTTCAAATTTCTCTCCACAGTTTTCACACCTATATTCATAGATAGGCATGGTGTTTCACCTCTGAAAGATTTTGAATAATCTTCTTAATGGGTTTTCTGTAGTCTTTTGTTTTTCTGTAAGAATTCCTTCAGGAATATCAAGATTATACTTCCTTAAGGTCTTTATTATATCAATCCTTAAGTTCTCTTTCTCTTCAAGGGTAGCATCTTCTTTAAATTTTTCAAAAAGAAGTTCAAGGGCTGATTCTGGTTGTATTCTAAATTCTGTTGCAACTCCATTTTCAAAATGGATAAGTTCTGGGAAGAAAGGAGAAGAGTTTAGTTCTTTTAATTTTTGCATTAATTTATCTATATTTTGATAACTGTTTTTGAGATTTTGTAAGATTTCATTGAAAGCGAATAAGTATATCTGGTGTTGTGATTCGTATTTTTTGATATAGTCCAAGCCTACGTCGAGATCATTGAGCCTTGATAGAAAATCAAGTATCAGATTTTTTCTTATTATATCTCCATGTTGAGGAAGAATAAGTTCAGGAAGGGGAGTTAACCTACCTATCTTATCAATGGCAAGTTTTAAAGCTTCCTTAGAGGGCATATATATCTCGTGGAATAATTTTATGCCTTCCCATGAATCTTCGTTAGCATATATTCCATTTACTTCTCTACTTGATAAACCTCCTAATAAGTCTCCTGAGAAAAGCGCTTTTCTCTCGGGAATATATAGCATCCATGCTCCTCTAAAGTGGCAAAAAGGTGTATGTATAAATTCTAACGTATCATCGGTTTTTAAAATCACTCTTCTATTGGGGAAATACTCTATAGGTTGAAATCTTTCTCTGTTTAATCCATAAAATCTTACAAGTCGCCATGTATCTTCAGAAGTGATGAGGATAGTATTTTTGCTCATATCCATAAGGGGTGCCACCGAGGATGACAAATCAGGATCCTGGTGATTCAGAAATATGATATCTATATTTTCTACCCCTCCTATAAGGTCTTTTAAACTTAGGACTAAATCTTTAAAAAATTCCTGAGGGATGGGATCTACTAAAATGTTTATCTTTTCTTCTTTGTTTTTTAAAGTAATAAGATAACTATTTGAGGTAAAAGGATAGTCAGGAGTTTGAATTGCTGTTATATATTCATCTATTTTTGTCACTTTCAAAGGCATATTTTTATCACCTCTACATCTTTTTTGTTATTATTTTACTACTTTTTTAATAAAGTGTATAGAATTATTTTTTTGTTTTTCTAACTAACATATTAAGGCTTTAAGATAATTTCTTTCAAAAACATTTGTATAAACGATTTTTATCCTTTATAATATTTAACGAATACTTTGAGAGATGGGGGGATAATAATGCTTAAAAAGAGATTCTCTCTTCTATTTTTGATTATATTCCTACTAATCCTCTCTATAACCATTGGTTCTGAAGATCTTACTTTATATTTTAGTTTTGAAAATGGTTCAGAAGAGGGATTCCTGGGGACCAGTGAGAGGGTAAAACTAAGTATTGTAGAAGATGTAGTCTTAGATGGGAAATATGCATTAAAGGTACATAATAGACTCTCTTCTTGGGACGGATGTAGGGTAAGCTTGACTTATAATTTATTACCTGAGATGAATTATTTAGTAAGTGCTTTTGTATACCATACTTCTGATAAACCTCAGCCTTTTCAAATTGTTGCTCGTATTAAAGATATTGTAGGTGAAAGATTTGAACTCATTGGGGAAACCATAGCAATGCCTAAGGTATGGAAGGAGATAAAAGGAAATTTTAAGTTTAATTATTCTGTTTATTTAGAGGCATTAGATTTAATGATTGTATCTCCTAATGAATCTGGATTTGATTTTTATGTGGATAAGATACAAGTATTGGGTCCTAATAAAGTTTCTTCCCCAGGATCTGTGGTTAACTCAACTTTTGAAAGTGGTACTGTGGAAAATTGGGAAGCAAGAGGAGATGGGGTAAAAATCTTAGTTAGGGATAATGTAGCCAAAACTGGAAAGTACTCTCTTTTTGTAACGGGAAGAACAAGAAGTTGGCATGGTGCTCAAATAAATCTTTCAAAAATTTTAGAAACGGGTAAGAGCTATGATATATCAGTTTGGGTGTATCAAAGTTCTGGTGAAACTCAAAAAATAACTCTTACAATGCAGAGGAAATTTGACATAGATGAGAAAACAAGATATGAAACCATAGTCTGGCAAAAGAGTATTCCAGATAAGACTTGGGTTGAGCTTTCAGGATCCTACAATGTTCCACTCAATGTAAAGATTGAAGAGTTAATACTTTATGTGGAATCTCCTAATACCAATTTAGAATTCTATGTGGATGATGTTAAGGTAACCGATAGGACCTTAGTTTTGGGTCAACCAGAATGGGAAATCCCATCCTTAGCTGAGATGTTCAAAGGGTATTTTAAAATTGGAGTTGCTATTCCTTTTAAAGTTTTGATAAATCCTGTTGAGGCTAAAATGGTGGTTAAACATTTTAATAGCATTACTTCGGAAAACGAAATGAAGCCAGAATCTCTTCAACCAAGGGAAGGAGAGTTTGATTTTAGTAAAGCAGATGCTTATGTAAAGTTTGCCGAAGAAAATGGTTTGGTAGTGAGAGGACACACTCTTGTATGGCATAGTCAGACTCCTAATTGGTTCTTCGTAGATAAAGACGGAAAACCTGCTTCTAAGGAATTACTCTTAAAGAGATTGGAAAATCATATTAAAACAGTGGTGGGAAGATACAAGGGAAGGGTTTATGCTTGGGATGTGGTAAATGAAGCTATAGATGAAGCTCAACCTGATGGTTTTAGAAGAAGTAAGTGGTTTGAAATATTAGGTCCCGAATATATAGAGAAAGCCTTCATATGGGCTCATGAAGCAGATCCAAATGCAAAGCTTTTCTATAATGATTATAATACTGAGATTCCTGCTAAGAGGGAATTTATATATAAACTCGTGAAATCTCTTAAAGAAAAAGGTGTTCCGATTCATGGGGTTGGATTACAATGTCACATAAATATCTCTTGGCCAGAGATTGAGGAGATAGAAAATACCATAAAACTGTTTAGTACTATTCCAGGAATAGAAATTCATATTACAGAGCTTGATATGAGTGTCTATACCCAGGCTGGAGAAGAGTATAAAACTCTGCCAAGAGATGTGGCTGTAAGACAAGGGTATAGGTATAGAAAGTTATTCGATATGCTTAAAAAATATAAAAACGTAGTGACTAATGTAACCTTTTGGGGATTAAAAGACGATTATTCTTGGTTAAATCAGAGGGGAAGATTCAATTATCCTCTATTGTTTGACAAAGATTATCAGGCAAAATTGGCTTATTGGGCTTTGGTGTCTCCTAATGTTTTGCCTCCTCTTATTCAAAGTGCTAAGATGGCAAGTGGACAGGCTGTGGTGGATGGGATAGAAGATAAAAGCTATAAATCTGCTATACCAGTAATTATAAATGATGGAGAAAGAGATGTAGCTGTGGTTAAAACTATATGGTATATGAGTAAGATATTTGTTTTTGCAGAGGTATTTGATGGAAGAAAAGATGATACAGATTGTTTAACTGTGTTTGTGGACCAAAACAATGCAAAATCCCCATATCTTCAAAGTGATGATGTATATTTTAAGTTCTATAGAAATGGAAAAATAGAAAGTAATTTTGCTCCCATGTTAAAGAATTATACGATAAGAGAAAAAGAAACAGGATATACAATTGAATGCGAAATCCAGATATATGCTATTCCAATAGGAAAAGGGAGTAAAATAGGAATGGACTTTTCAATGATAGATGGAGAAAAGGTTGTAAGTTGGAGTGATCACTCTAATCAGCAGTTGTTAAGCACTATAAGGTATGGTACCTTAGAACTTGAAGAAGCAGTTAAGTTGGCCCAAGCTAAGAAAGGAAGCCCTGTAGTTGATGCCCTTATGGATGACCTCTATAAGAGTGTTGATCCCATAGAAACAGAAACTGCAGTAATGGGTAAAATAGAGAAAGTAAAGGGCAAAGCTTGGATATTGTGGGATGAGGATCATATATATTTATACGCAGAAGTAAGCGATGATGATCTTGATGATACAGCAACAAATCCGTGGGAACAGGATTCTTTTGAGATCTTTATAGATGAGAATAATGCAAAGACTGCAAGTTATCAGGCGGATGATGCCCAATATAGAGTTAATTTTAAGAATGTACAAACTTTTGGTACTGGAGCCAATGCTGAGTATATAAACTCTGCTACAAGGTTACTAAGGGATGGAGAAAAAGTTATAGGCTATGCTGTAGAAGTAGCAATAAAGATGAAAACAAAAAGACTTAAGGTGGGAGAAGTAATAGGATTTGATATACAGGTGAACAATGCTTCAAAGGGGATGAGGATAGGAATCTACACATGGAATGATCCAGTGGGAGATAATTGGAGAGATACAAGAAGGTTTGGAAATCTTGAATTGATACAGTAAGAAAAACCCCTGGGAAAAATATCCCAGGGGTTTTCACATTTTTGGCGTAAAGGAGGATCTTAAATATATGGCTGAAGTTAAACCTTATAATATGTGTTGGTTAGAGTATACAGATCTTAGTAAGTATAAAAACAAGTATATTAAAGTGTTTGAAAATGTTGTAGTCTTAGGAGGCAATGAATTAAATTTACCCTTGAAAGAATTAAAAAATTTTCTCACCTTCTCTTTAAATATTAAACCTAAAATTTTTAAAAATACTCTTGTAAAAGGCCGAAATTATGTGTTAATTGGGAGGTTAATAGAAATTAAGAAAATTTTCAAAGAGAGTGAAAGATTTGAAAAATTGTTAAATGATGAGGGTTTTATAATAAAGAGAATAGACATTGATGGAAACAAGGTTTTGATAATTACAGCAAAAAGCTATAATGGTATTGTTTATGGGATATTTAATTTGATTGAAAGGTTAAAACGGGGAGAAGATATAGAAAATATAGACATTGTAAGCAATCCCTCTCTAAGGTTTAGAATGTTAAATCATTGGGATAATTTAGATGGGAGTATAGAAAGAGGATATGCAGGGAAATCTATATTTTTTAGGGAGAATAAGATACTTATTAATGAAAGAACTAAGGATTATGCAAGATTGCTATCCTCTATAGGAGTTAATGGGGTAGTGATTAATAATGTAAATGTAAAGAAAAAGGAAGTAGAGCTTATAACACCTTCTTATTTAAAAAAAATAGGAGAGCTTTCTAAAATTTTTTCAGCTTATGGGATTAAAATTTACCTCTCTATAAACTTTGCCTCTCCCATATATCTTGGTGGTTTAAATACTGCTGATCCTCTTGATAAAAGGGTAGCAGTTTGGTGGAAGGCAAAAGTAGACGAAATATATGAGTATGTTCCGGATTTTGGAGGCTTTTTGGTAAAAGCAGATTCTGAGTTTAATCCAGGACCTCATATGTATGGCAGGACTCATGCTGATGGGGCTAATATGTTGGGAGAAGCCTTAGAGTCTTATGGAGGATTTGTAATATGGAGAGCTTTTGTTTACAATTGTTTACAAGATTGGAGAGATACTAATACGGATAGGGCAAAGGCTGCTTATGAGAACTTTAAGCCTCTTGATGGTAAATTTAGTGAAAATGTTATAGTGCAGATAAAATATGGTCCTATGGACTTTCAGGTTAGGGAGCCTGTTAATCCTCTCTTCGGAGGATTAGAACATACAAATCAGATATTGGAGCTACAAATAACTCAAGAGTATACAGGACAGCAAATACATTTATGTTATCTGGGTACTTTGTGGAAAGAAGTTCTTGATTTTGATACTTATGCAAAAGGGGAGGGATCTAAGGTAAAGGAGATATTAAAGGGAAATGTTTTTGATTTGAAAAATAACGGTATGGCGGGGGTATCTAATGTGGGGGATGATATCAATTGGACAGGACATGATTTGGCTCAGGCTAATTTATATACCTTTGGAGCTCTTAGCTGGAATCCTGATGAGAGGATAGAAGAAGTTGTAAAAAGATGGATAGAATTGACTTTCGGAGATAATGAGAAGGTAATTAAAAATATTTCTTATATGTTATTAAGCTCTCATAAGGCTTATGAGAAATATACTACTCCTTTAGGATTGGGATGGATGGTAAATCCAGGTCATCATTATGGACCTAACCCAGAAGGGTACGAATATTCTAAATGGGGTACTTATCATAGAGCAAATTACGAGGCGATAGGAGTGGATAGATCTTCAAGAGGTACAGGCTATACTCTTCAGTATCACTCTCCTTGGAGAGAAATTTACGATAATATAGAGACGTGTCCTGAAGAATTGTTATTGTTCTTTCATAGGGTACCTTACAATTACAAATTAAAGTCGGGAAAAACTCTAATTCAGACTTATTACGATTTGCATTTTGAAGGGGTAGAGGAGGCAGAGGAGATTAGAAAAAAATGGATTGAGTTAAAGGGCGAGATTGAGGATAAGATATATGAAAGGGTTTTAAATAGGTTGGATATACAGATAGAGCATGCGAAAGAATGGAGAGATGTTATAAATACGTATTTCTTTAGGAGAACGGGAATACCAGATGAAAAAGGTAGAAAAATATATCCTTAAAAGGAGGAGGAAAAAACATGAAAGATAAAGAGTGGCAGATTTTGTTGGATTGTGTAAATATGAAAGAGCCTGAGGAGATTCCTATTGCTCTTATTGTGGATAGTCCTTGGATTCCTGGATATTTAGGAATTCCTCACATGCAATTTTATTTTATTCCTGATGTATGGCTTGAAGCCTACAAAGAGATCAAAAGGAGATTTCCTGAAGTTATTTTTATTCCCGATTTCTGGGTCGAGTTTGGAATGGCTCAAGAACCTTCTGCTTTTGGAGCTAAAATTGTCTTTAAGCCTAATGCTACTCCTAATATAGAACCTATATTAAGTTCTGCTGACGATCTTCCTACTTTTATTGCTAGGTTAAAAACTCCAAATCCTAAGACTGATGGATTTATGCCTATTGTTCTTGAGTACTATAAATATATTGAGCCTAAGGTAAAAGGGATGGGAGAAAAGATAAAAATCGTTGCTGCAAGAGGTCCTCTTGCTATTTCCTCTCATTTAATGGGAGTTACCGAGTTCTTAGTCTCGGTGAAGTTATATCCTGAGGAAGCAAAGAGACTTATTGAAATTGCAACAAATTTGGTAATTGATTTTCTTACTGCTCAAATAGAAGTCCTCCATGATGTGGAAGGTATCCTTGTACTTGATGATATTGTAGGCTTTTTCTCGGAGGAAGATTATCTTGAGTTTGCACATCCTTATCTTAAAAAGATATTTTCAAGCTTTGATTATCCAGTAAAGATTTATCATAATGATACTAATAACAATGTTTATTACAAATATTTACCAGAACTTGGTATCAACATATTTAACTTTACTCATCTCCAAAATATAAAAGATGTTTATAATTTAACCCAAGGAAAGATGTGCTTAATGGGAAATGTACCTCCCTTGGATGTTCTTGTTAATGGGAGCAAAGAGGATGTGAAAAGAGTTGTAGAAAAGATACTAATGGATTATGGAATGAAGAAGGGATTACTTCTTTCTGCTGGGGGTGGTGTATCTCCTGGAACCCCTGGCGAAAATATAAGAGCTATGATTGACACATCAAGAAGTTTTAAATTTTAGAGCCTTTGACATAATTTAATTAAAGTAATATAATATGCCTCGTATATAAAGATAAGAAAGCTTCCTGTTTTTTTAACGGGAAGCTTTTGTTTGATAAAAGGTGAGCCATGAATTTTAGTGAGTGGTTGTCAAATAAAATTTTGACTAAAAAAGAATATAGTAAAAAATATGCTGGATATTTGGAAGGTTGGGTAAGTATAGTAGGAAATCTTACTTTATTTTTATTTAAATACTTTGCTGGTCTTTCCTTAGGAAGCATTTCTCTAATTGCTGATGCTTTTCACTCTCTGGCGGACGTATTTACCTCAGTAGTTGTAATTCTTGGTTTTAAATTAGGAAGTAAACCAGCCGATAAAGAACATCCCTATGGGCATGGTAGGATAGAACAGATAGCTACTCTTATAATTGCACTTTTATTATTAGTTGTTGCTTATGATCTCGTTAGATCTTCCTTTGAAAGATTGATGAATCCTCACAGGGTTGAATTTAATTTAGGAGTTTTTGTTTTATTGATAATTTCTGCTATTTTTAAAGAATGGATGGCAAGTTTTTCTATCTATTTAGGAAAGAGATTTGATGCTAGTCCTTTAATTGCTGATGCATGGCATCATAGAAGTGATGCTATTGCAACCCTTCTTGTGACAATAGGACTTTTGGGAAGTAAATTAGGTTTTTATAGGCTTGATGGTATTTTAGGAGTTCTTGTATCCTTATTAATTGCCTGGGTAGGAGTTGATCTTTTAAAAAGTGCTACTAGTTTTTTGATTGGTGAGGCGCCGAGTGGCGACCTTGTAAAAAAGATTGATGATATCATAGTGAATACCCCTGGGGTTTTAAATTATCATGACTTATCAGTACATGATTATCAGAACGAGAAGTATATTACTCTTCATATAGAGGTAGACAATAATTTAACTGTGAAAGAAGCTCATGATTTAGCTCTAAAAGTACAAGATGAGATTAAGTCAAAGATTGAAAACTCACAAGTTACGGTACATATAGATCCAAAAGGAGAAAGGGAGGATTAATTGTCCTCCCTATTTGTAAAGAGAGACAAATTTTCCGATAGATCTGTCATAGGTTCTTTCTACTTCAGGAGGAAAGTAACATGCAGGAAGTTCTCCATGACTTCTATGATAAGCTAAGCATTCACAGCATATGCCCTTTCTTGGACAAGGTTCATAGGTACAATTGCAATTTTTTAGGTTCTTTTCTACTCTACACTCTGCCATCTTTTCACCTCCCATCTTTGGTTATTATATCAAAGGTTTGAGGGTTTATGGGAAAAGAGTTTTCCTTTCAATGGCATATAACGGACTTTTGTAATCTGAGATGCAAGCACTGCTATCAAGATATTTTTGATAGAAGTAGAGAGCTTACTTATGATAGGTTAATCCATATTATTCAAGATATATCAGGGTTTTTAAAAGAGCAAGGGTTTGAAAGACTTTCCATAAATATTACTGGAGGTGAGCCTCTAATTTATCCCTATATTAATCCTATTTTAAAAGCATTAGACGAAATAGATATTATAGACGAGATAAATATTATAACTAATGGCATAATAATGCCCGATATTGTGCTCAAAGGGCGTTATGAAAGATTAAAATACTTAAAGGTTTCTCTGGAAGGAGCAAGGGAAGAGACTAATGATTTGATAAGGGGTAGGGGGATTTTTAAAAGGGTTATTGGTAATCTTAAAAATACTAATTATAATTTTCTTTTAATGTTTACTCTTGCAAAATACAATTATAGAGAGTTAGATGATATGTATAGATTATCTCAGAATTTAGGTGCAAAGGGATTTATCTTGGAGAGGTTTATACCTCTTGGAGAAGGGTCAAAAATCAAAGATATGGTATTAAATTCAAAGGATTGGTACCAGGTAGTGGATAGGGTAGCTACTTGGGCTGATCTTACTGTAGAAGATCTGCTTCCTTATAAGGCTTTTTATATTGATTTTGAAGAGAATAGAATCTTAGGAGCTCTTTGCAATTTAGGTGAATCTTGTGCAGTTATGCCTAATGGAGACGTTTATCCTTGTAGGAGGTTTCCTTTAGTTTTGGGTAATTTAAGTCAGGAAAGTTTTTCTAAAATATACCCAAAAATTTTAGATTTTAGGGCTAATTTTACTAAGGGTAAATTGAAAGGAAAATGTTTTCTATGTGCCATGGAGGATTGTATAGGATGTAGAGCCCTCTCTTTTTCTCTATTTTCTGATAGTTTTGCTGAAGATTATCAATGCTGGCTTTAATTAGAATCCATATAATTTTTCTCTTAAAGTCTTCAAATTCATAACATCTTCCCTGTTATATTCTAATAGTAAATTTAAGGCATTGTAGTCATTATGTTTTGTATATCTATACCAAAGTATTACTGCTATCCTTCCATTAACTTCTTTCAGTTTTCTTTCAATCCCTAATTTTTCTTCGACTTTTTTTAATCCACCATACAATCCTCTCTCCCAACAACGATACATGAGATCTTCATGGAGAACATGCTTTTCTAAGTCTATTCCAAGTTTTGAATGAATAAAAGGCAAGTCAAATCTTGACCCATTATAGGTATATATAGTGTGTACTTTTTCTATGATGTACAAGAGATTATAAGAAGTTATTTCTTTCCCAATAAGTTGAATAAGGATTGATTCTTCTTTATTTTCAAGATATATTCCAATTACAGTAATATCTGAATATATAGGACTTAATCCTGTAGTCTCTATATCTAAGTAAGCTTCATACTTTTTCATCTTAATTTAACTTATTTAAGAGGAGCGCAGGATTCTCTTATAATCAATTTTGTGGGTAATATTACCTCTTTTCTCTTTTTTCTTCCCCTTTTTAATCTCTCAAAGAGTAGTTTTACTGCAGTCTCTCCTAATTCATATGCTGGTTGATAGACTGCTGTTAGGGGAGGAGAAAAATATGGAAACCAATCCATATCATCAAAAGATATTAAGGAAAGGTCCTTAGGAATTTTTAATCCAAGCTCAGTTATTTTTTTAAGAGCTCCAAGGGCCATAAGATTATTACTGGTAAAAACAGCGGTAGGTGGATTGCTAATGTTAAGTAGGACTTCTATCCCTTTATAACCGCCATCCTCCTTAAAGTTTCCTTCATATATAAGGTTGTCATCCTTCTTAATTCCTGACTCCTCTAAGGCTTTAAAATATCCTTCAAGTCTCTCACAACCTGTAGTTGTATCTAAAGGACCTGTTATTATTCCTATCCTTTTATGACCTAAGCTTATCAGGTAATTTATTGCTTCGTATGTTCCTCCCACATTGTCTGCGAGTACCACATCTTCTTCTAATCCTTCAATTTTTCTATCTACAAGAACTACAGGAATGTTTTTCTCTCGAAAAAGATCCAGGTTTTCTCCTGTTTCGCTACTTTTACTTGGAGTAATGATAAGTCCATCAACTCTTCTACTAAAAAGAACCTCTATGTAATTTTTCTCCTTTTCTACGTTTTCATCAGAGTTGCATAGAATAAGATTATAATTGTATTTTGCTAAGTAGTCTTCAACTCCTCTTACTACTTCAGGATAAAAAAGGTTTGTAATGTTAGAGATAATAAGCCCTATGGTGTTAGTTACTTTTTTTCTCAGACTGCTTGCGAGAATATTTGGCCTATATCCTAAGGTTTTTATAGCTCGATAAACCTTTTCTCTTGTTTCAGGCTCTACATACCTGGTCTTGTTTATCACATGGGATACAGTACTTATAGAAACGCCTGCAAGTTTAGCTACGTCCTTCATTGTAGGTGATTTATTTTCTTTTCTCCTCATGTTTCAACTCTCCTTTTCATGTTTTTAAACTTTAACACCACAAGATATAATTGTCTAATTTTTTTTATTCTATGAATTTTTTTTGCATATTTCAAGATTTTTCTTATTTATAAAAGATATTGACTTTGAAAAAAATATAATGTATATTTAAATAAAAACGATTAGCAAACGTTTTTATTGTATAAAATATTTTTTAGGGGGCAAAAAAATTCCATAATTTCTATGTTTCTAATGAGAGGAGGCTAAACTCAGGTGAAAGAGTATCTATTAAGAAGAATCCTTTATATGTTGTTAACCTTATTCTTTGTCTCCATAATTGTTTTTGTAGTAATTCAACTTCCTCCTGGTGATTTTTTGACCTCCTATATAGCTCAGCTTGCCACTAGCGGTGAATCGGTGAATTTAGAGACCATAGAGGCTTTAAAGAAACAATATGGACTTGATAAACCTATATGGGAACAATATCTTCTTTGGATTTGGAATGTTTTACATGGAGATTTTGGGAGGTCTTTACTTTACAATAGACCTGTCAGTGAGCTTATAGGGGAAAGACTTGCTATAACTTTTGTCATATCTTTGTTTACCCTTGTCTTCATTTGGGTAGTTGGTTTCTTAATAGGAACTTATTCTGCTACTCATCAATATTCCTTTGGAGATTACTTTTTTACCTTTTTAGGATATATTGGACTTTCGGTTCCTGCTTTTATGGTGGCTTTGATTCTTCTTTGGGTGGCTTATGCTTATTTTGGGCAGAATTTGACAGGACTTTTTTCACCAGAATATTTAGAAGCAAAATGGAGTTTTGCTAAGTTTGTAGATATGCTGAAACATATATGGGTGCCTGTGGTTATTATTGGTTTAGCAAATACTGCTGGAATGATTAGAACTTTGAGGGCAAATCTTCTTGATGAATTAAATAAGCCTTATGTCTTAACTGCAAGGGCAAAGGGTTTAAAGGAATGGAAAGTGGTATTTAAATATCCCTTAAGGGTTGCTATGATTCCCTTTATAAGTACTGTAGGTTGGTCTCTTCCCTTTCTGGTTTCTGGTGCTGAAATTACCGCTATAGTTTTGAATCTTCCCACATCTGGCCCTTTACTTCTTGAGGCTCTCAGAAACCAAGATATGTACTTGGCAGGTGCCTTTTTACTTATGTTAAGTTTTCTAACTATGTTAGGGACTTTAATATCGGATCTTCTTCTTGCATGGGTAGATCCTCGCGTAAGGTATGAGTAAGAGGAGGGTATCATATGGCAGAAGTTGAGAAAAGAGAAGAATTTATAGAAGAGGTTCCAGAAAAAGAAGAGAAGATATATGTTGCTTCCCAGTGGAAGTTAATGTGGTGGAGATTTAGAAGGAACAAACTTGCAATTGCTGGTTTGGTGGTTCTTATAATCTTTTATATTATTGCAGCTTTTTGTGAGTTTTTTGCCCCTTATGATCCTTACAAATATGATGTAAGATATGTTCTTGCTCCTCCCCAAAGAATTCATTTTGTGGATGAGCATGGATTTCATTTGAGACCCTTTGTATATGCGTATAAAATGGATATAGATCCAAATACATTAAGAAGGATATACAGTGAAGATAAAACCCGAAAATATCCTATTAAGTTTTTTGTAAGAGGGCATGAGTATAAACTTTTAGGTCTATTTAAGACAGATATACATCTTTTTGGTGTAGAAGGAGATGGGCATATATTTCTCTTTGGAACTGATAGTTTAGGAAGAGATGTGTTTTCAAGGGTTATATATGGTACCCGTATTTCTACTACAGTAGGGCTTGTGGATATATTTTTAAGTTTTCTTTTTGGAATTATTATATGAGGAATTTCGGGATATTATGGTGGACCTTTTGATATTATTATTCAAAGAATAATAGAGATATTAAGAAGTATTCCTACCTTACCCCTTTGGATGGCTTTATCTGCCGCTGTTCCTGCCAACTGGTCTCCTGTAAAGGTATATTTTGCTATCTCTATAATTCTTTCCTTTATTGGTTGGACAGGACTTGCAAGGGAGGTAAGAAGCAAATTTTTGTCTCTGCGTGAAGAAGATTTTGTAACTGCCGCAAAGCTTGCAGGAGCAAGCGAAGGTAGAATAATCTTTAGACACCTTCTTCCCTCTTTCTTGAGTCATATTATAGCTTCCTTGACTTTATCTATACCTGGTATGATCATAGGTGAGACTTCTTTAAGTTTCCTTGGACTGGGGATAAGACCTCCTGCCATAAGTTGGGGTGTTTTAATACAGGATGCTCAAAATTTTAGAACTGTAGCTTTAGCACCTTGGTTACTGCTTCCTGTGGTTTTTGTTATTCTTGTGGTGCTTTCTTTTAACTTTGTGGGTGATGGATTGAGGGATGCTGCAGATCCTTATGCAAGGTAGGGAGGAGTAAAAATGGATAAGCTTTTAGAGGTAAAGGATTTAAAGACCTATTTTATATTGGATGAGGGTACAGTAAGGGCTGTAGATGGAATAAGTTTTGATGTAAAACCTGGAAAAACTCTCGGGGTAGTAGGAGAATCAGGTTGTGGAAAGAGTGTAACGGCACTATCTATCTTAAAACTTACAGGACCAAGAAGTAAAATTCAAGGAGAGATTTTGTTATATAGAGATGGACAAGTTATAGATTTAGCTAAATTAGACCCTAAGGGGGATGAAATAAGGAGTATTAGAGGAAAAGAAATAGCTATGATATTCCAAGAGCCAGGAGCCTCATTTTCTCCTGTGCATACCGTGGGAGAGCAGATAATAGAAGCTATAATGCTCCATCAAAAATTGGATAAGAAGTCTGCAAGAGATGCAGCTATTGAACTCATGAGAATTGCTGGAATTCCAAGACCTGAGTTAAGAGTCGATGAGTATCCTCATCAGTTCAGCGGTGGAATGCTCCAAAGAGCAATGATTGCTATGGCACTCTCTTGTAGACCAAGGCTACTTATAGCAGACGAGCCAACTACAAACTTAGATGTGACGATACAGGCTCAAATTCTTGAGCTTCTCAAAGAGTTACAAAAGCAATTTGGTATGGCAGTTATGATGATAACCCATAACTTAGGGGTAATAGCTGAGATGGCTGAGGAAGTTATTGTAATGTATTTAGGTAAAATTGTAGAAAGTGCTCCTGTAGAAGAGATTTTTTACAATCCAATGCATCCTTATACAAAGGCGCTATTAGAATCTATTCCCAAAATTGGTAAAAAAGTTAAAGGGAAGAGATTAAAAGCCATTAAAGGGATAGTTCCAGATCCTTACAATCTTCCTACAGGCTGCACTTTTCATCCCAGATGTCCTGAATTTGTAAAAGGACTGTGCGATGTAAGGGTTCCAGAACTCATAGAGGTAAAACCAGGACATAAAGTAAGTTGTCTACTTTATGGAGAGGTGAAGAGTCATGAATAATTTGTTGTTAGAGGTGAAAAATCTAAAAAAGTATTTTCCCATAACTAAAGGCTTTTTAAGGAAAAGAGTAGCAACAGTTAGAGCGGTAGATGATATAAGTTTCTTTGTAAGAGAAGGAGAAACTCTTGGGCTTGTGGGAGAGTCGGGTTGTGGAAAGACTACCACAGGAAAAGTGATACTTCGTGCCTATGATCCTACTGATGGAGATGTAATATTGCATGTAGATGGAACAGAAATAAATGTAGCAAAACTTTCTCAAAAGGAACTAAAAAGTGTGAGAAGATATATGCAGATGATATTTCAGGATCCCTTTAGATCTTTAAATCCCAGAATGACAGTAAGGGATATCATAGGAGAACCTTTAATTGTAAATAATGTGGCAAAGGGCAAAGAGTTAGATGAGAGGATAGCAGATCTTATGAGGAAAGTAGGTTTAAGACCAGAATACATGAAAAGATATCCTCACGCTTTTTCTGGAGGGCAAAGACAGAGGATAAGTATTGCAAGGGCACTTGCTTTGAATCCTAAGCTTGTAATATGTGATGAACCTGTATCTGCTCTTGATGTTTCTATTCAAGCTCAAGTTCTAAACTTGCTTATAGATCTTCAACAAGAGTTTAAATTAACTTATCTTTTCATATCTCATGATCTTTCCGTGGTAGAGCATATATGTGATAGGGTGGCAGTAATGTATGTGGGGAAAATTGTAGAACTTGCAAAGACAGAGGAGATATTTGAAAATCCTAAGCATCCATATACTGAAGCTTTACTTTCTGCTGTACCTAAGCCCGACCCTAAGATGAAGACTCGTAGAATTCTTCTTAAAGGCGAGGTTCCTGATGCCTCTAATCCTCCTTCTGGATGCTATTTCCATCCAAGGTGTAGCTATGCAAAGGATATTTGTAAGGAGGTGAGACCTGAGTTAATAGATATTGGGAATGAACATTATGTGGCGTGCCATTTTGCTAAGGAATTAAATTTAAAGGGTATTCCAATAACTTAGGGGGGATTAAGTTATGAAATATGTTAAGTTTTTGAGTATTCTTTTGATTTTCATACTAATATTCGGGAACACCATTGTAGGACAGAAAAAGTATAATGAGTCTCCTATGACTGCAGCACTTGTAAGGGAAGGGAAACTTCCACCAGTAGAACAAAGACTTCCTAAAAATCCCATTGTGGTAAAACCTTTAGAAGAGGTTGGAGTTTATGTTGGAACTCTCAGAAGAGCTTGGATGGGACCTGGAGATAGGTGGGGAATAGCAAAGATTTGTTATGATGCAAATAATCTAATGAGATGGGCATCGGACAGTAAAACTATTCTTCCATGGCTGGTAGAAAAATATACAGTCTCAAAGGATGGTAGAGTGTTTACTTTTAAATTGAGAGAAGGATTGAAGTGGTCTGATGGACATCCTATGACTACTGATGATGTAATCTTCTGGTATGAGGATGTAATAGGAAATGAGGAATTAACCCCTACATTTCCTTCTGGTTTTGTTCAAGATGGAGTTAGAGCTAAATTTATAAAAGTAGATGATTATACTTTTAGGATTGAGTTTAAGAATCCCAATCCAATGTTTATTTATACCTTCCCAACTCAGGGGTGGTTTATTGATAATTCCAAAGGTTCTTTTGCTTTCTATGCACCAAAACATTACTTAATGCAATTTCATCCTAAATATACTCCTAAGGATAAATTAGAGGCTCTTGCAAAACAAAAAGGCTTTAATAAGTGGTATGAATTGTTTCAGTTTATGATAGATTACATTCAAAACCCTGATCTACCTACCATGTCTCCATGGAAGATCGTGAGCAAGAGCCCCAATGAGCCTGTATTTGTAATGGAGAGAAATCCATATTATCCTGTGGTGGACACAGAAGGTAATCAATTGCCGTATATTGATAGGGTAGTTCATTACTTAGTAAGTGATGCAGAAATGATCAACATGAAGGCTGTAGCAGGAGAAATAGACTTCCAAGCTCGCCATATGAGATTACCTAACTACACCCTATTTATGCAAAATAAAGATAAAGGTAATTACAGAATTCTTATTTGGAGAACAGGAACAGGTGCAGATCCTGCCATATATTTGAACCAGAATGTAAAGGATCCAGTGAAGAGGAAACTCTTCCAAGATGCAAGGTTTAGACAAGCCTTATCCCTTGCAATAAATAGGGAATAGATTAATAAGATTTTATTCTTTGGTCTTGGAGTTCCAATGCAAGCAGCTATTCCACCTGGATCAGCCTATTATGATAAGGCATGGGCACAAGCTTATGCTCAGTATGATCCAGGAAGAGCGAAGATATTACTTGATGCTATTGGGCTTAAGGTTGGAAAAGATGGATTTAGAATTGGACCTGATGGAAAGCCAATTGAGCTTATAGTAAGTTTCACTACATATCCCGGTAGTGCTAACATGAGTACCATGGAGCTTATTAAGAGTTATTGGGAAAAGATAGGAATAAAAACTATAATCAAGCAGGTAGATAGAAGCTTGTATACTACGCAATGTAATTCAGGTGATATAGAAATAGGTGTTTGGGTCATGGATAGAATGAGTAATGTGGCAATTTCTGCAGGAAGACTTCTTGGTACATGGACCGATGGACCATGGGCACCACTCTATGCAAGATGGTATTGGACAAAAGGGCAAGAGGGGGAAGAGCCAACGGGAGACATAAAGAAGATCTATGACTTGTGGGACGAATTCAATAGAACTGTTGATGCAAGAAAAAGAGATACAATTATAAGGCAAATTATAGCTTTACATAGAAAGAATATTTGGATTATTGGAACGGTAGGAGGAATTCCTCAACTTGTGATCGTAAACAATAAGTTAAGAAATGTGCCCGATGGGATACTATGGGATGATCCATATAGATCTGAGTTAAATTCCTTCCCAGAGCAGTTCTTCTTTAAGCAGTAGAAAAAGAGGAGGGGAATATATTCCCCTCCTCTTAAAACCAAAAGGAGGTGTTTAAATTGTATAAGAAGCTATCCTATTTGCTTTTGGTGTTATTTTTGATCTTTGTAGTTTCCGGTTGTGCCCCTAAGGAGACAGGGATGCCTATTGCTGTTTCTCAAGAAGCTGTGAAAGAAGTAACTAAGGAAGTTCCAAATATACCTAATGCTGTTCTTATTACTACTTTTGAATCTGGAAAAGAAGAGGGATGGACTCCTAATGGAGAAGGTGTATCCATAGCTGTGGTTGATAAAGATGCGCATACAGGAAAATATAGCTTATATATTACGGGAAGAAAAGTAGGTTGGAATGGAGCTCAAATTCAACTAAAGGATCTTTTAAAACCAGGAAAGACTTACAGTATATCTTTATGGGTTAAGCACAATTCTGAATTACCTCAGCATATTGGTATCACTATGAGAAGAAGGTATGATAGTGATAGTAGTACTCAATATGATTGGATAAGCCACAATCAAGAGACCCCAGGTGGCAAATGGATAGAGCTTTCTGGAACATATCAAATACCTGCAGGAGTAAATATCCTTGATTTAGCTTTATATGTAGAAGTACCTAGTAATTCTACCCTTGATTTATATATTGACGATCTGGTAATTGTGGAAGGGAAACAGAGTTTTAGAATTACTCCAGAACTTTTTAATTTGTTTGCAAGCTATTTTAAAGACTATTTAAATTAATGTATAAATTGTGATATGCTTTAAGCAAGGGGAAGGCTCCAAGATGGAGTTCTTCCCCTTCTTTATAAAAATATTATTAAGAAAGGGAAATAACTAATGAGCCTTAATGGGGATCTGAAAAGTGTCTCCTTGTGGGAGGTTTTAGAGATACTATCTTTTAGTAGGAAAACTGGTAGACTACAACTTACAAAGGATAAAAAAAAGACTGATGTTTACTTTGAGGATGGAAAAATAAAGCATATAAAGGCAGACACCTGTGAGGATGAAGATGCTATTTTGCATCTTGCTCTTTGGAAAGAAGGAAATTTTGCTTTTTATCCTGATGAAAAGGCTCCTAAAGCTAATTTAAATCTTGATCCTCTCCATATTTTGGTAGATGTATCAAAGGATATTGATTTAATAGAATATCTTGGGGATTTGGTGTTTCTCTTTGTTAATGTTGCTAATTTATCTGACGAGGAAAGACAAGTAGGAAATCTTTTTGATGGGATTAGAACAACAAAAGATATAATTTTAAATTCCCCTTATGGTGAATATAGAACCCTTAGAATAATTGAGAAATTAAGAAGAAATAAGAATCTTTTAAGAATTGATGATAATATTAATTTATTCTGGACCTATACTTTTTGGAGATACTTCATATTTACCCTTGAAAGAGAAAATGAAAGAGATTTTAGGAAGAAATGGTCCGATCAATTGAATAAATTGACTACTTATAAACTTGCTTTTGAGATACTTACGAAGGATAGAAAAGTAGAATGGTATAATGTCTATCCTTTAATTAAAGATGCTCCTTCTAATGAATATTTTAACGTAATAAAAAATGTATTTTTTTTCATAGAAAATTATAGAAAACTTGAGATCAATAATGTGATTGATACTGGAAAGATTTTATTCTTATCTCAGGAATTGGATCCTTTCATGTCTAAAATCTACGTCCCTATAAAATATAGTGAAGTAATTGAAGAAAATATTGTATTGTGGTCTCTTGATGGAAAAAGGACCTTTAAAGATGTAGAGAATATTTTACCCTTTGGAGATCTTAGGAGACTTCAGTTGATAAAGTCGGTCCTTGACAAGAAGTTAGTATTGCCTTTGGGGTATAACATAAAACTTGATCTTCTGAACTATTTCTTTATGGCTTGGCAGGAGATGATAGCAAAATTTGAAAAAATAGGCAAGAGAGAAGAGTTTGTGAAGGAGTGGGACAGATTTATCTCCGAGAGCTTATCTGATGTCAAGCATTTATTCTCTTATCTCCCATCAGAATCAAAACAGAATTTCCCATATTTTTACAGAAATATTGCCAATTCTCAAGAAGAAGAATTGAGAGCATTCTTGAAAGAAGCCCTTAAGTTAATCATAGATTTTGCCTCTAAGACTTTACCCAAAGAGGAAGTTGATAACTTAATTAACAAGATTATGGATCATGCTAAGACTTATGCATCGGACAAACTAATTGAGGCAGCCCAAAGGATACTTTCTGAGGTCTATGTAAGCTAATTGATGGTTCAATATTTTCTCTATTGGTGATAAAATTACTCTATTGTGAAGAGTAATAGGGTAAATTTTTTAACAAAAATTTTAGTGCTCTTGAGTGTTGGGGGAGTTGGGCTCTCTTTTTTTCAGGCTTTTCGTGGGTTTTCTTTGATATTTTTTATAAACAAGTTTGTTAATTCAAAATCTCAAATAGGGGTTCTACTTTCCTTAGGAAGTTTAGTGGGTATTTTTGTACCACCTTTAGTTGGATTTCTATCAGATAAACTAAAAAAGTTAATAAAAGGAAGAAAGTATCTAATAATTGTCTCTCTGTTTTTTCTTTCTTTATCTATATACTTTTTAGAGAAGACCAAAAATCTTTCAGAATTATATCTTTATTTGACTTTGACTTATATATTCTTTTATTCTGCTATTTCTTTGTATCAAGCCCTTGTTCCTGATCTTTTTAGTAAGGATTTTTTTGCAAGGGCAACAGGGGTTTTAAATTTTGCTTCACAATTTTTTCAAGGAATTTATATTTTTATTATAGTCATATCTCATGCTTCTAATTTGACTTTTACTTTACTAAAATGGAGCATTTTTTTATCCTCATTTCTTTTCTTCTTTATACCTGAAAAAGAAAATAAAAGAATTTCACAAAATTTCTCTATGGATATGAAATTCTTAAGGAGAAAATTTTGGTTTAATCTCTTTCTTTTACAGTTTTTTGTGTGGTATGGAATTTCTTCTGTAAGTTCCTTTATACTACTTTTTTTTCAAGATGTCCTTTCTGCCTCTTTAAGTGACTATATGATTATACTTGTTATTTTTGGAGTGTTGACAGCTTTGTCTACTTTTTTCTCAGGTTTTGTTGCTGATAAGTTTGCAAAGGAAAAACTTTCTGCTATGTCTCTTGCATTATTTGGAATAAGCAGTTTTTTGTTTTCCCAAACTCAAAGAATTAATATGGCTTTTATCTCCTCGGTTTTTTATGGGATAAGTCTTGGTTTTCTCACAGTTATTCCTTATAGTTTGATATTGAGCTATATTCCGAAAGATAAAGAAGGAAGTATTGTAGGGATTAACGCATTAGTGGTTTCGGTTTCTCAAGTTATTGCTTATTTAACATCAGGAGTTATGATTGATATTTTAGGTTATAGAGCTAATTTTTTACAGGGCTTAATTGCTACTATTTTAGGACTGTTAGTACTAAGGAATGTTACGAACAATAAAAAATCATCTTAACTTACCTTTTACAGTAAATGCATATTTTTCTAAAAGCTCATTAGGATAGGGATTTTTGTTCTTAAATTCATAACTTAAGGTTTTATCATTTTTAAAAGGCTGAAGAACATAAGGCACATCTTCGCCAATTGTCTTTCTTATCTCAATGAGATCTTCTTCCTCTACAATTTCAGGTACCACTGTGGTTCTTATCTCAAATCTTACGTTATTTTCTTTTAAAATCCTTAAGGATTCAAAAATATTTTTAAGATATTTACTTGTTTCCCTTTCGGAAAGTCCAATGGCTTTATGATATTTGGGAATAGAGGTTTTAAAGTCCATAGCTACATAATCTAAAAGCTTGCTTTTTATGATTTCCACAAGCATTTTTGGATTAGAGCCATTAGTATCAAGCTTTACTAAAAGTCTTCTTTTCTTAAGCTTAAAAAGGAAGGAGGGGAGATCTTCTTGAAGTGTAGGCTCCCCTCCTGTGATAACAACTCCTTTAATTAATTTTCTTCTTCGATCTATTTCTTCCAGTATAAATTCTTCTGAATATTGTCCCTTCTTTCTTTGCGATATTAACTCAGGATTATGGCAGAAGGGACATCTAAAATTGCATCCTTGTGTAAATATCACAAAACTTGGTATTCCAGGATAGTCTATTAGACTAAATCCCAGGTAACCTGAGATTTTCAATTCTTCTCCTCTCCTTTAATGTCAAGATAAAGGTCTTTCTCAACTTAAATTCTTCCTGTTTTCCTTTATTCCAGCTCTTTACGGGTCTATAGTATCCTACAACTCGAGAGTATATTTCTGTCTCTCTTCCACAAATTGGACATTTTTCATGACTTCCTCTTTGGTAACCGTGTTCTGGGCATATGCTAAAGGTAGGTGTAAGGGTAAAGTATGGGAGTCTGTAGTTTGAAGTAATTAGTTTTACTGCTTCTTTAACCATCTCTATATCTTCTAAGGCTTCTCCTAAGAATATATGGAGTACTGTTCCACCTGTATATAAACTTTGAATCTCGTCTTGATGCTCTAAGACTTCAAAAGGATCAGCGGAGTAATCTACAGGAAGTTGCGTAGAATTGGTATAGAAAGGTTCATCAGTTCCCGATGTATAGATTTCAGGATATTTGTTCTTGTCTATTCTTGCAAGTCTATAAGAAGTGCCTTCTCCAGGGGTTGCTTCTAGATTGTACAAATTATTTGTTTCTTTTTGAAATTCTATCAATTTCTCCCTCATGAATTTTAAAACTTTTATGGTAAATTCCCTTCCTGCAAGAGTTTCTATACCTTCTCCAAGGAAGTTTACACAAGCCTCATGCATTCCAATAAGTCCAATAGTGGCAAAATGATTTCCCCAATATTGTCCTGTTAGTTCATAAATTCCAGAGAGATAATATTTAGAATAAGGATACAAGTTCTTATGAGTTAGGTCTTCAATTACTTGTCTTTTAATCTCTAAACTCTCTTTTGCAAGCTCCATAAGGTAAGATAATCTTTCAAAAAATTCCTCTTCGCTCTTAGAAAGATATCCAAGTCTTGGCATATTGATGGTTACTACGCCTACACTCCCTGTTAATGGATTGGCACCAAAGAGTCCTCCTCCCCTATGTTTTAGTTCATCTACATTTTTGGTATTGTTATTCAAAGTGAAACTTAAGGCTCTTTGTCTTACCAAGGAATTGTCAAGCCTTAATCTACAACACATGGATCTTACATCTGAAGGATCCATATCCGAATTTACAAAGTTGGAGAAATAGGGTGTACCATATTTTGCTGTCATTTCCCAGATTTTCGTAAGGTTTGATTTTTCCCATGGAAAGTCTTTAGTTATGCTATAAGTAGGAATTGGAAAGGTAAATATTCTTCCATTGGCATCACCTTCTATCATTACTTCAGCAAAAGCTTCATTCAAAAGATCCATCTCTCTTTGGAATTCCCCATAGGTCGCTTCTTTTCTTTCTCCACCTATTATTACTTTTTTGTTTTTTAAATCTTCTGGTACTACAAGGTCAAAGCTTAGATTTGTAAATGGGGTTTGAAAACCTGTTCTTGTAGGTATGTTTAAGTTGAAAATAAACTCTTGCATGGCTTGTTTTACTTCTTTGTAAGTGAGACCATCATAGGCTATAAAAGGAGCAAGAAAAGTGTCAAAGTTAGAAAAGGCTATAGCTCCTGCTGCTTCTCCTTGTAAAGTGAACATAAAGTTTACTATTTGTCCTAAGGCTGTTCTAAAGTGTTTAGCAGGCTTGCTTGCTACTTTACCTTCTACTCCTCCAAAGCCTTTGAGAAGTAGGTCTTCAAGATCCCATCCTACACAATATACCGATAGAGAGCCCAAATCATGTATGTGGAAGTCACCACTTTGATGGGCTTTTGATATCTCTGGTGGGTAGATTTCTTCAAGCCAGTATTTTGCGATTAAAGAAGAATATAAATAGTAGTTTAGTCCTTGTAGAGAATATCCCATATTGGAGTTTTCATTAACTCTCCAATCTTCCCTTGTTAAATATTCTTTTATTAAGTCATTCAGATTGCTAATCATGGCTAATCCCCCTTAAGTTAAGATTATTCTTCTTTCATTTGAGATAAAAGCTTTGCAAATTCTTCTAAAGAGCTAAATTCTTGATAAACAGAAGCAAATCTCACATAAGCGACCGCATCTAGATCCTTTAGTTTCTCTAACACCATTTTTCCAATTTCTTTTGAAGTTATTTCGCTTACTCCTTGTTTTCTTATATTTGTGATGATCTCGTCAATTATAGCCTCCAATTTTTCGTTATCTATATTTCTTTTTACTACTGCTCTTTGAAGTCCAGCAAGAAGCTTATTTCTGTCAAAAGGTTCTCTTCTTCCATCTTTTTTAATAACCATGATAGGTTTTTCTTCTATCCTTTCATAGGTAGTAAATCTGTTTTTACAGTTAGGACATTCTCTTCTCCTTCTTATTACCTTCTGATCCTCAATTTCTCTAGTATCTATGACAAAAGTATCCTCATATCCACAGAATGGGCATCTCAATTTTTACCCTCCCCACTAAATATTGTGGTTATATATATACCACAACCCAACATATAGAGCAAGATGGAAAAATCAAAGAAATTAGTATTTTTTTACCTAAATTCTTTTATTTATTTGTATTTTTAGGTTTTTTTGACTATAGGTTAAAGTGAGGTTAAAAATAATGGGGGAGAAAGTCCTCCCCCATCTTTAAAGGGCTTATCTGTGATTTTCAGCAAGAATTAATTCAAGTTCGCCTCTATGGTTTTCTGGATCAAAGTAGCATTCAATGATTCTATCATGAGGTAATCTTTCAATTCTTTCATTCATAATTTGAAGAACTTTCGTATTGATCTCAATAGCCTTAACCACAGGAATTCTCTCTGGATTTATATCTATTCCAAAGTATCCTTGATACCCTACCATTTTTAGGGTGTAAAGAAGAGCCTCGGTGGAATCCCAGTCAACTACTCCTATATTTAGATCTTGGTCATAATTTCCTAAGGGTTGGCTATTCCAATGGGTATGGAATAACCTTCCTTCTCTCGCTACTCTTGCGTAGGCATAAGGAAGATCTTCAAATCCCATTCTTACATGACCTACTTCAGGATTAAGTCCTACAAGAGCATGACCTTCTTGTAAAAGTTTTAAATTTTCAGGATTCTTTAATCTTGCCTCTATGTCTCTTGCAGCTAAAATTCCATCAGCAGTAGTTCTATATATGTTATTAGGAGCAGGCTCATATGGTTTTGGTTCTATAGCTACTTGTACTCCAGGTACCTCATCCATGGCTTGTGCTACAAGTTCTTCAAAGGTATCCCACATATGATAGTATAGATGCCCATAGGAATAAGTATATCCGTCAATTCCAGGCCAAATAATACAAATATCTGCATTAGCCTCTTTCACTAATTTTAATCCATTTACTAACCTTTCATAGGCTATTTTTCTATACTTTTCATAGGGATTAGAAAGAGAGCCAAATTCAAAGATCTTATCATAGAATAGGCTCAGTGGAACCGCAACAAGTCTTATTCCTGTCTCTTTTTCTAACTGTTTATAAAGATGAAGGTTTTCTTCATTTACCTCTGCTGGATAGTGGGCTTCAATTCCTTTTACTCCATATTTTGCCATCTCAGCAGCCATTTCTATTCTTTCTGGGATACCTTTTTGTTCTACATAGGGTTCATGGAACCTACCACCACCAGGGGTAAAGTACCAAATTCCTACGGAAAATTTCAAGTCTAACTTAAAGGTTTGCATGTGTTTGAGAAGTTCTTCTTTTGATCTTCTAATTTTTTGATTACGGTGATCCACAAAAGGCATATTTTTAACCCTCCCGTTTTTTATTTTTATAACATTTTACAATAACATTAACTTTTAGGCAATCGTTTCAATAGGATTCCTAGTATGATTATCCAAATTAGAAGGATAATTACTCCTGAAATCCAATTCTTTTTCAAAGATGGATCTTGCTTTTCAATAATTTCCTCATATTTTTTCAATTTATCTTGGGGAATTAATTTATAACAAAGATATATGCCTATGGGAAGTATTATGTAATCGTCTAAATATCCAAGTATGGGAATAAAATCAGGGATAAGATCAATTGGACTTAAGGTATAACCAAGGAGTATTATGGCAGGAAATTTCTTTATAAGAGGGACAGTAGGATCTTTATAAAAGAGGTATAAAATTTTAAGCTTTCTCTTAATATTCTTAACTTTGTTTTTCATGTTTTAAATGGCGGAGAGGGTGGGATTCGAACCCACGAGGCATTTAGCCTACTCGCTTTCGAGGCGAGCGCCTTCGTCCGCTCGGCCACCTCTCCATGAATTATTTTAACACAAAACTTGATATTATAAATCTTATGTTATAATTTTTTCTTAGATATCAAAAAGACTGGAGGTCTTAGACATTATAAAGATAAAGAGTTTTAGATTTAGAATAACAATCTTAGCTTCTGGCGTTATATTGTTGGCTTTTCTCTTGATTTTTCTGCTTTCTTTTCATTTACTTGCTCTAAATCTAAGGGAAAGAGTGACCAAAGAAGTAGAAGCTTATAAGAGAACAATTTTATATATCATAAATAGGGAAAAGCAGATTTTAAAAAATCAAATAAAAGATTATACTTATTGGAAGGACCTTGGTGAGAATGCAGTTGTTAAAAGAGATAAGCTTTGGATTAAATCAAATATAAATCCATGGATAAAAAATACCTTAGGTTATGATGTGGTGCTTTTTACTGAGGATAGAAGAGTAATAACTTCTTCTTTTAATTTTCCGTTAAATAAGATTCCATTAAAGAGAGAGATAGAAATTTCTCTAATGGAGATAAATAAAGATTTTTATCTTTATGCTGTAGGACCTGTGTATGATGAGAATAGAAAAAAATTTTATGGTGCTTATCTTCTCTTTGCGAGGAAAGTCGATACGGAGTATATAAAAGGATTGGAAGAAATTATGGGTATAAGACTTACTTTTGTTTCTAAGGATAGCTCTAACAAAGTTAGTTTAGAAGATTATTACAAGTATCCTTATCTTCATATGGTGGTTCCTTTGGAGAATGGGATTTATGTTGTTATGGACAAGGAAGATACTTCTTTACATAAGTTTAATAAGATGATGCTAATTATTTTTGGTATATCCTTGGGGATTATTTTGATTTTGTCTATATCTCTTATAAGAGTCTTATTGAATATAACTTTTAAGCCTTTTGAAAAACTTGTGGAGGTCTCTCACAAAATAGCAAATGGCGAGTATGAGATAGAGCTTATAAAAAATAGAGATGATGAGCTTGGAGATTTTATTAAGGCATTTACATATATGATTTCCAAGATAAAAGAAAGAGAAGAAAAGTTAAAGTGGGAGAAAAGAGAAACAGAAAAATTGGCTTATTTAGACCATTTAACAGGAGTTTATAACAGAAGATTTCTTGAAGAAAGTTATGAGAATATAAAGAGAAATCATAGTTTGTTTTCTTTAGTTTTTGTTGATCTGGATAATTTTAAAAATATAAATGATAGATGGGGGCATGAATTAGGAGATAGGGTACTTGTAAATGTATCAGAGTTTTTTAAGAAAAACTTTAGGGATTATGATATCTTGGTAAGATATGGGGGAGATGAATTTTGTATTATTTTATTAAACATTGATAAGGATACTGCAGAAAAAATAGTACATAGAGTAAAGGAAAAATTTGAGATTGAAATGATGAGTTCTTTTGGATTTAATTTAAGTTTTACCTATGGCATAGCAGAATATCCTAAGGATGGAGAAGATTTGAATACTCTTTTAAAGGTAGCGGACGAGAGAATGTATAAGTATAAGGATTGATATTATTTTGTTAACGGTGTAGCTTTCTTAACCCTTGGTCCTTGAGGAGTATCTTCAATAATGTAGCCCTTATTCTTTATTTCTTCACGTATTTTGTCGGCTTTTTCCCAGTCTTTGTTTTTTCTTGCTAACTCTCTTTCTTCCACGAGTTTCCAAATTTCTTCAGGAATTTCTATCTTTATCTCTGGGGGATTATTAAGGGAAAGTCCTAAAACTTTATCAAACTGAAGAAGAGTTGCTCTCTTTACTTCGGGAGGTACCTGATCATCTTTTACTAATTCCCAAGTTATGGCAAGGGCTTTTGGCATATCTAAATCATCATTTATAGCTTTATGAAATTCTTCTTCGTATTTTTTATCATAGGAGGCATTTTCTTGAGGGTATCTCTTCATGTTTTCGTATAATCTAAATAGGGCTCTTTGGGCTGATTCTAAAGCAGTCCAAGTAAATCTTAATGGACTTCTATAATGGGCTGTGAGGCAAAAATATCTATAGGATAGAGGATGATATCCCTTTTCTTCTAAATCTGACAAGGTGATGAAATTGCCCTCGGATTTTCCCATTCTTTTTTCACCCATTACAAGGAACTCTCCGTGAAGCCAATATTTTGCCATAGGTTTGTCGTAGGCTGCTTCTGATTGAGCAATTTCATTAGTATGATGTATAGGGATATGGTCTATACCACCACAATGAATATCAAAAGGTTGTCCTAAATATTTTGTGGACATAGCAGAGCACTCAATATGCCATCCAGGAAATCCTATGCCCCATGGAGAGTCCCACTCCATTTGTCTTTTTACATCTTTTGGAGAAAACTTCCATAAAGCAAAGTCTGTAGGATTTTTCTTCTCGGGATTGTATTCTACTCTTGCCCCAGGAAGAAGATTTTCTAAGTCTTGTCCTGCTAATTTTCCATAATCAGGAACTTTTGAAGTATCAAAATAAATTCCGTCAGAAGTTTTATAAGTGTAGCCCTTCTTTTCTAAAATAAGTATTAAATCAATAAAATCTTTGATGTGATCAGTAGCCTTACACCATATATCAGGTTCAAGAATATTTAATTTTTTAATATCTCTTTTAAAGGCTTCAGTATAAAATTCTGCTATTTCCCAAGCGGTTCTTCTTTCTTTTTTAGCCTCTCTTTCTATTTTATCTTCTCCTTCGTCGGCATCAGAGGTAAGATGCCCTACATCGGTAATGTTCATCACATGTTTTACTATATAACCATTATATAATAATACTCTCTTTAATATATCCTCAAAAATATAAGTCCTCAGATTTCCTATATGGGCATAGTTATATACTGTGGGACCACAGGTATACATCCCCACATAGGGCGGATTTAAAGGTTCAAATTTCTCTTTTCTTCTTGTTAGTGTATTATATAAGTAAAGTTCCATAGTGAATAAGATTATAACATAATATAACAAGAAATTTCAAAGGGAGGAAATGTGAAAATGAAAGTATATATAGCTTACCCTTTAAAAGAAGAATATTTAGAACGGATAAAAGAGGCAAGAAATGATGTTGAGATTGTGGAAAATATTGAAGAAGCTGAGGTGTTTTTAGGGGGACATATCTCTAAGGATGATCTTAAAAAGGCAAAAAATCTTAAATGGATTCAATCTTCCTCAGCAGGTATTGATAATCTTCTTTTTGAAGAACTTCTTAATTCAGACATAATTATAACTACTGCAAGTGGTGTTCATCCTAAACCAATTGCCGAACATGTGTTTGCTCTTTTACTTTCTTGGACCAGGAGAATAAATATAGCTCTTAGGGGAAAATTTGAGAGGAAATGGAATAGAGATGAGATAAAATGGTGTGAGGAACTTACAGGAAAGACCATGGGGATAATAGGCTATGGGAAAATAGGTCAAGAGATAGGAAGAATCGCAAAGAGTTTTGGTATGAAAGTTATAGGAGTAAAAAGAGATATAAATCAAAAGGATGATATGGTTTTTCTCCCTGACGAGCTTTTTTCCTATAAGGATTTACATGAAGTGTTGAGAAGATCAGATATTATTGTTTTAGTTTTACCTTTAACTTCTGAGACAAAGGATTTAATAGGTGAAGAGGAATTTAAAGTGATGAAGAAAGATGCCATCTTTATTAATGTAGGAAGAGGGAAGACAGTAAAAGAAGATGCTCTTGTAAAGGCATTAGAAAATGGGCAGATTCAGTGTGCTCTTCTTGATGTGTTTTATGAAGAACCTTTACCAGAAGAAAGTCCATTATGGAATCTTGAGAATGTAATTATAACTCCTCATATAGCAGGAATGACCCCTTATTACGATGATAGGCTTGTAGAGATATTTATTCATAATTTAAAAAATTATCCTAAGGTTAGTAGAATGCTGAATGTGGTAGATAAAAGCTTAGGATATTAAAAATCATGGGAGGGGTTTTCCCCTCCCATTAAATTTTTATTCTTTTTTAGAGAGTTGATCTTTTAACTCTGAATATCCAAAAATGATTAATATTATCCCTAAGAATAAAAGAAATATTGGAACTACTGCCATGAGAGCCTTAACAAAATAAGACCACCAGATTATTAGGCCCCAAATTCCAAGAATTATGGAAGCAAGTCCAAAAAGAATTATTAGGATCTTACTTATCATTTTTGCACCTCCCAAAACCTCAAGGATACTATATTATAACACCTTACTTTATTTAGATAGTAGAGGAAGGAGCTCAAAAAGATCTTTAAGATCTCCCATAAAATCAGGCTTATGATCAAGATTTAAGATGAGATTATTGTGAGGGGTGTATAAAAAGGTTAAGATTCCTAATTTGGAGGCTGAAAGGTCCTCTTTTATATCATTTCCTACCATGAGAGTTTTCTCTGGAGTTACATTTATCCTTTCTAAGATCTCTTTATAATATTCTAAGTTCGGTTTACAGGAGTGCATTACCTCCATGGAAGTTATTAAATCATAGGGATAGTTAATAAGATTAGCCCATTTAAGTCTTTCTTTTATGGCTATAAGGGGAAATACCGCATTAGTAGCAATCACTACTTTTAATCCTAATTCAAAGGATTTCTCAACGACCTCTTTAGCATAGGAATTTGCTCTTGCTTGGGAGAGTTCTTTTAAAAGAGGAAATTTTTTTGAGTAAAAATCCATAAAGAAATCTTCCATGTATTTTCTATCTTTTCCTGTAAGCTTTGTAAACTCTTCCCAGAATACATCATAGTTGGTTTTTGGTCCCTTATTTGCGAGCATCTTTTCAATGGCAAAATTTAGATTTTTAAAAAGATCTTTCTCATCTCCTATCTTTTTGAATTCTTCCATTAGAAGGGAAAAATAATTCTTCATAAATAAATCAAAATTGTTCATAAGAAGGGTGCCATCAAGATCAAAAAGAATTGCTTTAAGCATGTTCTTCCTCCGATTTAAAGATAATAAGCTTTTGGCCTTTTTTCCATATCCACCTTCCTACCCCATAGACTATGGGCAATATAAGAATTGATAAGTACCATTTTTGAGTAATAATTAAAAAATCATATAAGGCATGCCAAAATACAGGATAATAAAGAGCTTGGAGTAGATGCTTTTCAGGATTTGCTCCAAACTTAGCGAGTCCAAAAGAATATCCCATAAATAAGGAAAAAACAAAGTGAGCAGGTACCGCAAGAAAGGCTCTTGTAATTCCTACAAAATATCCTCCCGAAATTACATAAAAGAAGTTCTCAATAGTAGCAAAACCCATTCCTACCATTACTGAGTATACTATGCCATCAAAGGGCTCATCAAATTCCTCTTTTGGATATATATACTTATATATCACATAATACTTTGTTCCTTCCTCTATAATGGCAATGCCTAAAAGGGAATAAAGAAAGAGTGAAACAAAATCACTATTAAAATTAAAAGGAATGATAGATTCCATAATGAGCTCAAAAATAGCAGCAGGAAAGGAAATAATTACTCCAAGGATGAAGGACCAAAGAATCAATTTTGATGGTTCTTTGTTCCATTTATCTTTATTATATACATACCACGCTATAGAGATCCCAGGAGCGAGAGCTAAAATTATAAGTCCCATTTTTTGCAAATCCTTTTTCTTTTTGGTATAGTATAGCATAAATCTTGATATAATTAATTTAAAGAGGTATTAAGGTATGATTATGAAGTTTAGAAATATACTGTTATCAATCTTAATATTTCTTCTTATAAATCTACAGGTTAATGCTCAAAATTCCTTAAAGATTATTATTGATAAAGATTATCCCCCCTTCACTTTCATAGATGAAAAGGGAAATTTGATAGGAATATCAGTGGATTTTTGGAAAATATGGAGTGAAAGAATGGGAATAAAGGTGGAACTTTTTCCTATGGAATGGGAAAAAGCTCAAAGGGCGCTTCTTGAAGGGAAGTTTGATGCTATTGATACTATCTTTGAGACTCCTGAAAGAGAAAAATACTTAATTTTCTCAAAGCCTATTTTTAAAATTACTTCAAGCATATATTATAAAACTGAAATACCTAAGATCTCTTCTCTAAAGGATTTAACTCCATATCTGGTTGGTGTGAAAAGAGGAGATGCTTTGATAGAAGTTGCTTTAAAGGAGAACCCATATATCAGCTTTAAATTCTTTGATGATTACTCTGAGATTGTAGAATCTGCTAAAAAGGGTGAGATAAAGGTCTTTCTCATGGATGATATACCTGCGAGTTATTATCTTATTAAGCACGACCTTTTGTATAAATTTAGTAAGGGACCTGTTATTGCTACTAATTATCTTCATGTAGCAGCCCTTAAAAACAAAGGTTGGGTTATAGCTCTAATAGATCAGGGTATTGATAGAATTGCCAAAAGAGAGTTGGAAGAATTAACAGAAAAATATGTAATCTCCGAAGAGAGAGGAAAAACCTTAATTGAAAGATATGTGTATCCTATATTAATTTCTATTTCTCTTATTGGTTTTTTAATATTTCTCTATAGTAGGCTGCTTTCTTATGAAATAAAAAGGACAAGGAAAAAACTTGAAGATTCCGTAGAGAGATTCTGGAGTTTTTTTATGGGAATATCAGAGATGTCAAATTTGACTTTAAAAGATGAAGAGTTCTTAAGAAAGGTTCTTGAGGTGGTCATTAAACTTGTTCCTAAAGCAATGTATGGAAGCATATTTTTAAAAGAAGAAAACAATTTAAAACTAATAGCTACCATAGGACATGAGAAAAGTTTAGAAGGATTGATCTTGGATGAAGGAAATTACATAGGCTCTGAAAAACCAATTGTGGTTAAGGAGCTTTTAAAAATTGAGAGAAGAAATGAGAAATTAAGAGAGACCCTATTAAAATACAGCAAACCTATAAAAGAATCTTTAATTGTACCTTTAAAATGGAATAATAATTTATGGGGATATTTCTGCCTTGATATTCCTAAGGATAGTAAGGAAAATTTTGATGAATTTGATATAGAACTGATAGAAAAGTTTACAAATACCATATCAATTTTTTATTTTTTTAGGAGCTATTTAAAGGAGAGAGAAATTTATTTAACAAAATTAATTACTGTTTTAGTGAAAACTCTGGAGTATTATGATAGATATACTCAGGGACATTCAGAAAGGGTAGCAAGGTATGCGGTGAAGATAGCCGAGAGGATTGGTCTTGATAGGGAGAGAATTAAAAGGGTTTATTGGGCTTCCCTTGTTCATGATATTGGAAAAATTTACATTCCTCAGGACCTTCTTAATAAGAATGGCAGGTTTACAGAGGACGAGTACGAATTTGTAAAAATACATCCTGTAAAAAGTGAAGAAATTCTTTCTCAAGTGGAAGAGTTGAAGGATCTGGGAAAAATAGTTAGGCATCATCATGAGAGGTGGGACGGAAAAGGATACCCTGATGGGCTTTCAGGAGAAAATATTCCCCTTGAGTCAAGGATAATTGCTGTTGCTGATGCTTTTGAGGCTATGACTGCAGAAAGGCCATATAAAAAGGCTTTAAGTTTAAAAGAAGCAATTCAAGAGATAGAGAAAAATAAAGGTACCCAGTTTGATCCTTTTTTAGCAGAAATAATGATTGGGATTATCAAGGAAGAGGTTGAAGAAAAATCTTGACAGAGTAAATCGTTATTTTTTACACTATTTAAAAGATAAAAAAAGATTTATAATTTGGGGGGCTTAAAAAATGAAAACTCGACAGGAAATCTTAGAGTCCTTTCCTAGGGATCCAGACTATATTATTGAGATTCTCCATGAACTGCAAAATAACAATCCTTACAATTATCTTACCCCAGAAGATATAAAAGCCTGTGCGGAGTATTTGGAGCTTCCTGTAAGTTATGTGGAAGGAGTTGCATCCTTTTATTCCATGTTTAGCTTAAAACCCAGAGGAAGATATGTAATAAGACTTTGTGACTCTCCTCCATGTCACTTAGTGGGATCAGAGTCTCTACTTGAGTATTTAGAGAGAAAATTAAATATTAAAGTTGGAGAGACGACCGAAGATAGGGTATTTACTTTAGAAGTTACCAGCTGTCTTGGGGTATGTGCTGTGGCTCCTGCCATGATGATTAATGATGAGGTATATGGTAATCTTACCTTTGAAAAGATAGACAAAATCTTAGAGGAAAAGAGGGGGAATTTATGAGTATAGCGAGAAGCCATGTGCTTATATCTATAGACGCTAATACTCTCCTTGCGGGAGCAAAAGAGGTGGAAGAAGCGTTAATAAGAGAACTTAAGCAAAGGGGATTAGATAAAGAGATAGCAGTTATTGAAACAGGACCCTTGGGAATTATTGGTAAAGGTGTGGTTATGGTGGTTTATCCTGAGGGAATTTATTATGGAAATGTAAAATTAGAAGATGTACCAGAGCTCGTAGAAGAGCATTTTATTAAAGGAAGGCCCTTAAAGAGACTTATGATTGAAGGAGTGTCTATGCCAACTTTAGTAACCAAAGAAGAGATTGGGCTCACACGAAGGCAAGTAAGAATAGTATTGAGGAATAGTGGAGTTATAAATCCTGAGAGTATTGAAGAGTATATTGCAAATGGTGGATTTGAAGGACTTTCAAAGGCTCTTTCAGAGATGACCCCTGAAGATGTTATAAAAGAGATAAAAGAATCAGGACTTAGAGGTAGAGGTGGGGCAGGGTTTCCTGCAGGGCTAAAGTGGGAGTTTACTTATAAAATACCATCTGACGAAAAATATGTTGTATGTAATGCTGATGAGGGTGAGCCTGGAACTTTTAAGGATAGATTGATTCTTGAAGGTGATCCTTTTAGAATCGTGGAGGCGATGACCATAGCAGGTTATGCTGTGGGAGCTAAAAAGGGTTATATCTATATAAGGGGGGAGTATAAGCTTTCCATTGAGAGAATGCAAAAAGCCATAAATACAGCAAGAGAATATGGACTCTTAGGAGAGAACATATTGGGCACTAATTTTTCCTTTGATATAGAGGTAAGAAAAGGAGCAGGCGCTTATATTTGTGGAGAAGAGACAGCTTTAATTGAGTCCTTAGAAGGTAAAAGGGGCATTCCTCGCATAAAACCTCCTTATCCCGTATCTCAAGGCTTGAGAAATAAGCCTACGGTAGTTAATAATGTGGAAACTTTGGCAAATGTGCCTGATATTATAAGGAATGGGGCTAAATGGTTTAGGCAGTTTGGAACGGAGAAGTGTCCAGGTACAAAAGTTTATACCATTCTTGGTGATGTGGTCAATGCAGGACTGATTGAGGTGGAAATGGGGACTCCTTTAAGAGACATTATCTTCCAATATGGCGGTGGAATTAAGAATGGTGGAAAATTTAAGTGTGCATTAGTAGGAGGAGCTGCAGGAGCTTTTTTAGGGGAAGAGATGCTTGATGTAAAAATGGATTTTGAAAATCTTAAGGAATATAAGGCGGTTCTTGGTTCTGGAGCTATTTTAGTGATGAGCGATGGGGCTTGTATTGTGGATATGCTTAAGAGTATTTTGAGGTTCTTTAAACATGAGTCCTGTGGCAGATGTACCCCTTGTAGAGTAGGTACTAAGAGACTTGTGGAGATAATTGAAAGATTTGCGTCTCTTGAAGGGACAGAAGAGGATTTGGATGAGATGGTTAATATAAGTTTAGTTATGAAAGATACCTCTTTTTGTCCCTTAGGGCAATCGGTTTATCTTCCTGTAAGTTCTGCAGTTAAGTATTTCAGAGAAGAATTTGTTTCTCACTTTAAGGATAAATATTGTGTTAGTGGAAGGTGTAAACCAAGATTAAGTTTAGTAGGGGAAGCATAGGCTTCCCCTTTTTAATCTAAATTTATCCCAAGAACTCTTTTGATGATTAATCCAATAGCAAAACTTATAAAGGATACTGAGAATATTATGATGGACATTTCGACAAATCTTTTCTTAAAATCTAAGTCTTTTGCCACTGAAATATAGTAATTAAAAATCAACACTAATAGTATGGAAGAAACTAAAGCCAATACAAGAGACAAGGCATAGTTAGGTGTGAGTAAGTAAGGAAAAATCAATATTATTACTGTTATGATATAGGTTATGCCTGTAATAATAGCTGCTTTTAGAGGGTTTCTCTCAGAACTTTCAGCTTTAGTAGATAAATACTCTGATCCAGCCATGGAAAGAGCCGCTGAAATTCCGGTAACAAGTCCTGAAAGAGATATAAGTTTATTGTTTTGAAAGGCAAAAGTTAAGCCTGCCAAAGTTCCAGTCAATTCTACCAATGCATCAGAAAGACCTAAGACTATAGATCCCACATAATGTAATCTCTCTTCGTCGAGGATTTCTAATAGTTTTTGCTCATGAGTTTTTTCTTCTTCTATGATTTTGTTTATATTGGGGAGAGAAGATAGAAGATCGCTGTAACCTTCTATAGCTCTATCTTCTCCCCTTTCCATAAGTTTTGTAGTGAAAGTGAATCCCAATATTTTGGTAAGGAATAAAGTAAGGAAAATCTTTATTTTATCTGGTTTTAAATCTTTCTTGGTATAATTTTTAAGTTGATTGAAATGCTTTAATTCATCCTCAGCAATTTCTAAAAAGATTTTCTTATTCCTCTCGTCTCTTTCCCACTCAGAGAGCTTTTTGTATACAAAGTATTCAGTGATCTCGTTTTTTTGCATTTTTTCAAGAATCATAATTAATTTCTTGTCCATGTTTCTCCTCTTTTGTATTTTTTATATATTATACAATTGACTTTGATTTTATGTTAATAATATAATTTTTTAGTACTAAAAAAAATTATGAGTATTTGGAGGTAGGAGAATTGAAGCCGGTAAATATTAAAAGTATGAGAATGACAAATGTTTCTCTTGTTTTGGATACTATAAGGAGAATGGGACCTATCTCCCGTTATGATATTTCTAAGATTACAAAATTAAGTCCTTCAGCTGTTTCTAGTATTGTGGAAAATTTAATAAATGTGGGCATAGTTAAAGAGACCCCTGCTAAAGTCACTAAGGTAGGAAGAAGACCTATAGAACTTACTTTAAATGAAACAGGATATTACCCTATAGGTATAGAGATTGAAAAAGACAAAATAACAGGAATACTTATGGCTCTTTCTGGGAAGATTTTAAAAAGCAAGGTAATAAATTTAAATACTACTGATGTAAACGAGGTCCTGGGTAGTGTGGTGAATGTTTATAGATCTCTTATAGAAGATGTGAATAAAGAGGAGATAATTGGAGTAGGGGTTGCAGTTCCAGGAACCATAAATAGAAAAGAAGGGGTATGTATTTTTTCTCCAAATCTTGGTTGGAGAAATATAAACATAAAAGAGTATTTAGGACAATATATTAAAGATTATCCCCTTTTTATTGAGCATATAATAAAGGCAGTTACCTATGGAGAGATGTGGTATGGAGCAGGGATTGGAAAGGATAATATCATATGTGTAAGGGTTGGAAGTGGCGTGAGTGCGGGTTTTGTACTTGATGGAAAGTTGT
>ERZ1669249.141-NODE-141-length-41427-cov-68.215266_pt1 | contig 41427 bp, 37 predicted proteins | sample MGYA00579293_ERZ1669249 | MGnify/ENA primary metagenome ERZ1669249 (study PRJEB41166, sample SAMN08046057) | hot springs metagenome | biome: hot spring; feature: neutral hot spring; material: thermophilic sediment; isolation source: thermophilic sediment from... | reverse complement strand
GATCTCAGGATCTCTAGAAACTCGTAGAGTAATCTCACACCATAACCCGTGGCTCCCTTAGGATAATAAGGTTTCTTAGGACCCTCCTGCTGAACCCATGCTACACCAGCTATATCAAGATGAGCCCATTCAACATCTTCGGCGAATTTAGCTAGAAAAGCCGCTCCTGCTTGTGCTCCCGCTGCACCGGCTACTCCTGTGTTCTTAATATCAGCTATCTCGGACTTGATGTCTTCAAAATACTCTTCCCACAGTGGCATTCTCCAGAGCCTATCTCCTGATCTCTCAGAAGCCTTTGTAAGCATCTCCGCTAGTCTCTCACTATTCGTGAATAATCCTGCTGCGTGATTTCCTAGGGCTACAACTATTGCTCCTGTTAAAGTAGCTATATCAATAATTATTTTTGCCCCAAGATCCTTTTTTGCGTAGCTTATCGCGTCAGCCATAATTACTCTACCCTCAGCATCGGTATTATCGATCTCTACTGTTAATCCACCGTACATTCTTAGGACATCACCTGGTTTATAAGATGATCCTGAGGGTAAATTCTCTACTGCAGGAATCAATACTACTAGATTCACGGGCAATCTTGATTTAGCAACAGCATACATAACTCCTATGACAGCGGCTCCTCCTGATTTATCAAATTTCATATCTCTCATCCCCTGCGGAGTCTTAAGATCAAGTCCACCTGCATCAAATGTCACGGTCTTACCTACCAATGCGATTGGGTTTTCATTCTGTGCTCCTTTGTATCTGAGTATTATTAGTCTAGGCTCTACACTACTTCCTTTACCAACACTATATATACCATTCATGCCTCTCTCAACTAATTCTCTGCCTCTAATAACAAAGATCTCGACATCTGGAAACTCCTTAAATAGATCTCTTACATAGTTCTCAAGTTTCTCGGGGTTCATATCTGAGGCAGGAGTATTAGCGATATCTCTAGCAATATAAATAGCCTCACTTAATACCTCAACTCTCTCGAGAACAGGTTTAGTGTCGAAGGCAGGTTCCTTCAGGATTATTTTCTTAATTCCACGGATCTCGTCTCCGGTCTTTAGACTAAATGTGTATATAGATAAATTAAATCCCTCTAGAACAAGATAAAGTGATCTATCACTTAGGATTTTGTCGCTGTGGGGGGTTATGATAGAGATACTTTCGTAACCACTATTCTTTGCATCGGAGCCGATGTATCCTCCGTAGATTCTTAGTGTTTCCTCAGAGAATTTTTCGTAGGGTCCTAGACCAATTGTGATGATTCTCTTAACTTTGATCTCTGGTATTCTTGGGTAGATCCTTATGATCTCTCCGACCCTTCCTTTTAAATCCCCTAATTTTCTTAATCGATTAAGTTCCCCATCTAATAAATGATCTAGTTTCTCCACATCCTCAGTAAACTTATTCTCGAAAACAGGTAAGTATAGGACTTCTGTCTCTATTCTCCAAGGATCTTCTTTAACGAAGATTATCTCAGGAGTTATTTTCCTCATATGAATCACCTAATCTATTTTTTATAGGGATTTATATTATTCATTAAGTTTAACTTATTAAGTTAATGAATACTTATAAGTGTCTTACCAAACTTCTATTTCTTGAAGGTAGAATTAATAATGAAGATCTCTTCTATAAAAAAACTATTTACTATACTTCTGATATCAGTAGTCATCGTATCCCAAATATCAGCACTAGTCATAACACAGATTTCCCATGCTCAAACAAGTGAGATAAACGCTGTAACCTATGACAAGTGGCTTACTAGATGTGATAGATACGGTGGCACTATAAAAATCGCGTTCCCAAGTGAACCAAATACACTTAATACAATAGCTGCTGGAAGCACTTGGGAGATACTAATTCTCGAATCTGTGTATGATAGATTATTTAGATGGATAAATGGGACATTAACATATGAATTAGCTAAATCAGTAGAGTACTCACCAGATCACTTAGTTCTGACAATAAGGATTAGAGAGGGAGTTAAGTGGCACGATGGCTCTGAGCTAACAGCTGATGATGTCGCTTTCACTATAAATGCTTACGCTAATAGCTCATGGGCTTATCTATACAGCTACTTCACGAGTGTAGCCAACGCCACGGCTGTCGATAAATACACTGTTAAAGTTTATTTCAAGGGGCCTGATGCAGGATTCATATACACTGCCTTAGCTGGAGCAAATATTATTCCTAAGAAGATCTGGGAGCCGCTATATGCATCAAAAGGTGATGCGTTAGCTAAGTATTCACCTAAGATCCCTGATGAATTAATTGGTTCAGGACCCTTCAAATTAGTTGAGTGGGTACCTACACAATACATAAGATTAGTGGCTAACAAAGACTACTGGTTGGGTAGACCATGTGTAGATGAAATGATAATAGTGTTCATAACAGAAGCTCAGGCAGCGCTACTAGCTGTTCAGAGAGGTGATGTAGATGCCTACGTGGGTTGGGTGACCCCAGAGGCTGTTCCACAGCTACTATCAACACCAAATGTTGCTCTACACGTGTTTGTTTCAGACACATTCTATCACTGGGGTCTAAATAACCTGGTTTATCCACTAAACATCTCTGAGTTTAGAAGAGCCTTAGCTTTCGCAATTGATAGACAGGCGATAGTTAATCAAGTGTTAATGGGATATGGAGTTGTTGGTAGCCCAGGTGTTGTGCCACCGGTTGGGCCTAATGCTCAGTGGTATGATCCTAATGTTCAAAATGCTTACTACTACGATCCTAAGAAAGCCGCCGAGATATTAGATAAACTAGGTTTCAAAGACGTAGACGGAGATGGTTGGAGAGAATTACCTAATGGATCTAAGTTCCAGATAGAGATTTATGCGCCCTCGTATGATATTGTTAGAGTAAGAGTTGCTCAGATGATTGCTGATTGGTTAGCAAAGATACCTGGTGGAGGCATCAAAGCCGTTCCTAGGGCGGCTGATTGGACAGCTGTGTGGCCAATGATTAGAGAAGCAAAAGTTGACTCGTGGCTACTTGGTAGTGGACCAGACAACTATATATCTTGGCTATTCTTCAGGTTCCATTCAAGACCTCAGGGAGCAGGTAACTGGGTTAGGTTCTCAGATCCTGAGGTAGATAAATTAACAGAGGAGCTCTTAACAACTTTTGATCCTGTGAAAGTGAAAGAGATAGCGTACAAGATACAAGATTTAATAGCTGAGAAAGTGCCTATAATAACACTTTACTACAGAAAATTAATTGAGCCCTATCGAACAGATAAATTCGAGAATTGGTTCAGAGATCCAACCACGGATATCTATAACAGAATAACTTATCTAAGAGTCCAGCTTAAGAGCGGCGGTGTTCCCGCGGTTACACAGACGCAGATTATTAGAGAAACTGTTACGAGCCCTGCGTCAATTACGCAACCAACAGCAACTGTAACTATCGCCCAGACAGTGCCAACAGCAACTGCGGTGACAGCTACACCTACTGCCCCGATAGGTGTTTCTGAGACAATGCTATACGTGATATTAGGAATAGTTGTATTACTAGTTGTGTTGTTAGCTGTGATTCTTCTGAAGAGGAAGTAATTAGGTGATTTTTTGGATAAGAGATATATTATTCAAAGAATAATTTTTTCAGTTATTGCATTCTTCTTCATAATTACTCTTGTATTTTTTCTGGCGAGAGCTACAGGAGATCCTTTAGCTGAGCTCGAGAATGATCCGAGGGTCTCCCCAGAGACTATAAAAACAATTAAAGCATTATTTGGATTAGATAAACCACTCTATATACAGTACCTAGATTTCCTGAGAAATATGTTGCTTGAGGGACAATTCGGCTACTCAATTGCTTACAGAAGACCTGTTATGGATGTTATTGCTGAGAGAATATGGTATACTCTAGCTCTTTTAATACCAGCTATTACACTCTCAAATTATCTAGCCTATAGATTAGGTATCGAGATAGCTTGGAGAAGAAGAAGTGTTGTGGGATCTGCGGTGGTTTCTTTCTCAATAATCATTAGTTCCGTACCCTACTTCTGGTTAGCAATATTATTCCTCTATATCTTCAGTGTACAACTCAATTGGACACCAATTTTTGGAGCAGTATCGCCTGGAGTCAGTTTCTCGTGGTCTCCTCAGTGGTTCCTGGATTACTTATGGCACTACATACTACCATTCAGTGTATTAGTTTTTAGATCAGTCTTCTCCTACGTATTATACGTTAGAAATACCACAATAGATATCTTGGGGGAGGACTATGTGAATGTCGCTGTTGCTATGGGTCTTTCTCCCACAAAGGTTAAATACGACTATGTTGCTAGAAACGCTATGCTACCAATAATAACTGTTCTGGGTCTCAGATACGCGTTCCTTATAGATGGGGCAATATTGACTGAGACAGTATTCTCATACCCAGGTACTGGAAGACTTGTTTTCGAAGCCATTTACCAAAGAGATTTCTGGCTTCTCCAGGGAGCAACTGTTATATTGGCTCTCAGTGTTATTATAGTGAATCTAGTCATAGATCTATTATATGGATTACTTGATCCGAGGGTGAAACAAAGATGATGAGTAGTAGAGAATATATTGCTAGAGGATTAGAGAGATATAGAGAACTATGGATAGTTTTCAGATCTAATAAATGGGCTCTTGCGGGACTAATAATACTCTCAGCAATAGTCTTTATAGCAGTCTTCGCTGACTATATCGCTCCCTACAACCCCAACGCAAGAATCGCACCACCATTTCAACCACCTTCTCGAGAACATCTGCTTGGTACAGACGATGTTGGTCACGACATATTATCTCAACTAATCTATGGAGCAAGAATATCACTCTTCATAGGCTTCTTATCAGCTGTTATAGGAACATTTATTGGTTTATTAATTGGCTTAGTATCAGGCTACGTAGGAGGCATAGTAGATAATATCTTAATGAGATTCACTGATATATGGCTCTCGCTACCGACGCTATTATTCACAATTTTTCTAGTCGCAATAATACTCAGATCATCTTCATACCCAATAATCTACGGAATAATACTGGCCATAGCACTAACCTCGTGGCCAAGCGTGGCTAGATTAATAAGATCCTCTGTCCTAAGCATTAAAGAGAGACCATATGTAGAAGCTGTCAAGGCATTAGGTGCTCCTGGAACAAGAATAATGTTCAAGCATATTCTACCAAACACAACATCAATACTAGTTGCTGAAGTAATTTATAGAACCTCATACGCAATGCTAACAGAAGCATCACTAAGCTTCCTAGGCTTAGGAGACCCAACAACAATTAGTTGGGGAATGATGCTTTACTACGCAATGGCTAGATACGCAGTTGTCTTAGGATACTGGTGGTGGTTTATTCCACCGGGACTAATGATCTCGATCACAGTACTATCAGTAATGCTAATAGGATTAGCACTAGAGGAATACTTCAACCCAAGACTCAGAGGAAAAGCTCTTTAGAAAATAACTTGACTATCTCAATACAAAATCAATACAAATTTTTCTTTAAGCTCTCCATGATCTTCTTCACTGTGTAAAAGATTGTTAAAATTGTTGGTAGCACAACTAGGGCAGATACTACTAGGACAGTAATTAATACATCACTAACCTCTGTAAAGACACTCCTCAGGATAATATATAATAGGAATGATATACGTAGTTGATATAGTACCACTACAAACATAATTGGTAATATTGTGAAAAGAGATATGTATACCGAGAGCTCCTTTCCAAAAACCCTTATTTTATCTCCTCTAATTAAGCTACTCACAACATTCTTTACAATATATCTATCTAACACAATTAAGAATATCCAGAGAGAAAAAGCTATTAGCAGTAGACTTAGTATCAAAACTGAATATTCTCCGTAAGGAATCACTTTATTAATCATATAGCTTATGTACTCGAGGAGTGAGATATATATTAATATCGCAAACATATATTCTACAATATTCAGCCAAATACTTTTCTCAATAGTTCTCATAATGATTCTCTGAGTATCTATATTCTTAATCCATTTGGGAACTATCTCATAGATCTTATTAGAGATCCACATATCTTTTCTAATTAGTATAGAAGATAGTATTGAAGAAATAATAAAAATAATTGATGCTAAAGCAACAAGAGATTCATTAACCAAATTATTCCTATATAATTCATTAGCTATTATCAAACCAAATTCACTTATAGAAGTCATATAGACACCATATCTAAAAGCGCTTCTCAGATCAATACCTATTAGCCATGAAGATACTGAGAACCCTATGTATTTAATTACCATAACCAAAAACCCGATGAAGATCCATAGAGAAATAATTGTTATACTGACCCTGGGTAAGTCTGAGATTAATAAGCCTATAGAGGAAAAGTAGAATAAGAGTCCTAATTCTCTCATTATAGTGAAGTAATACTTCATACTCTTAGGATCTACTGAAGAACCTATTACAACACCTGCCGCGAATGCTCCTATAAATGGTGAGAGACCTACTAAATTAGATAAATAAGAATAGATCATTGCCAATGCTACGCATAGTAATCCGAGCAATTCAATATCCCCCTTAATTGCTCTAATGATTCTTTTAAAGATCATGTGACCAATAAGAAGAGATGATGACAAAAAGATCAGTAGTCCGCCTACTCCAACAAGGATCATGTTAAATGTTAAGTATCCTCCTAATAGATACGATGATAATGCCGATAAACCTAATAAAGCAAGTAGATCTTCTATTGTTGTTGCTGCCAGAATTAATTCATACTCAGATCTCTCTATCTTAATTAATTTGTTGAGATGTTTATAGAGTATACCAGTAGAAGTATTTATAGTAATGAGAAAGAGAACTGCTATAGTTATTGGGTCAAGTGCAAGTATTTCCGAAAGCACTCTTAGAATTACCCAAATAATAGATAGAGAAAAGAATTCGAGAATGACTACTTTAGACAAAGTTTTTCTAAGAGTCTCAATACTAAATTCACTGCCAATATCCAATCCTAGAAGAACTAATCCTATATAGGCAAGAGTCTGAACAATAGGGTCTCGCAATAAATACCTAGGATCAACCCCCAGGAAAGATGTGTATAAATAATGAGAAAAGATACCTCCGATCAAGAAACCAACTAAAGAATTAACTCCTAGTCTCTTAACTAAGATCCCGGCTCCTAATGATATTATAAAGATTAGTAATAGATCAGTTATAATAATTGCTAAAGCACCTTTATCATAATCCTTTAGAGACAATTAAGAAATACTTCTCGTATTCATCGTATACTACAATATCGATGCTATCTATTAGTTTTTTCATAACTTCTTATTGATTTAATTAGGAGTTAAATCCATAATTCTCTACTTACACCAGATCTTTTTAAAGCTCTTCTGAATGTCACGACATCTAAATTGAGCCATTGAGCTAATTCTCTGTAGAGTCTCTCTATATCCTCCCTAGTCTTTAGCTGATCTTTTTTTCTCATAATTTCTATGTGTGCTCTCACCATAGCTTCTCTCTTCGGCTGTGTCTCTCTAATAGATCTCTCTAAATCACCAGTTAATAATGTTCTTAGCAATATTTCAGCGATTATATTTATGTTAGATGCGACACCAGCTAGCGAGCCTCTTAAAGTGATTCTTCTACTATCCACCCAGGGAAGATTCATTTGAATAAGACTAGTAGTTAATCTCTTCCTCGGTGGTTTATCTACTACTCCCCCGAGGATCATAGTATCGTAGTAGTAGAGCTCAAGAGGATCAAGATCCTTGCTAGAGTAAGGATCTAGATATAGAGGTCTAGTTGAATTAATGAGAGAAAGTGTGCCTTCAAGAGATCTTTCTATAATCATTATTTTTGTTCTCTTTATGTGATTAAAGAGCTCCTCTGTTAATTGATCTTTGTAAGGATAAGAGATCACGATTCTATACTCATCACAATATTTTTTGCAGACTGAGTAAGTTAACATAATCTCTTTCAGTAAACTATGGAACTCATCTGCTCTATGGAAGTATATATATGATGCATCAATCACTATATTCGGGCATCTAGAGATCTTTAATTTCTCACTCATATCTAGATCCTACGGATCATAGCTCATAAATGTTTTCAATAATATTTCTCCTATTAACCTTAGATAGAACAACAGGAGATCTCTCAATTAATCTCACACTATATCTTCTCTTAATAAGTCTAAGAATTGATTTATCTATACTAGGCTCAACATAGTATACCCCATCTCTATACGTGTAAATATATTTGTCTCGTAAAATACTCTCTACCCAAGGATCTTCTGAGCCTGTCTCAATCTCCACCCAAGTTAATAACCCGTCTCTAGTCATGTGTTGATGAGGTGCTCTAATTCTCTCACTGATTCTCCTCAGTCTCTTAAGTGTCTGAACCGCGTCTTTAAGCTTAGCTGGGCAAAAATGAACTTTGATCCTCAAGTTATTCTCTCTAGCCCACTTAAGTATCTCTAAAGCAGTCTCTCTACTCCCGGAAATAGATACTCCATCAGTATTGATCCTGAATCCTCTGAATAGAAGAGCTTCTTTATTAGTTTCTGAAACCTCCAGCTCATTCAAATTAATAAATTCAGCCCCAATCTTCTCCAGATACAAAATAAGTTCTTTCAAATAACTCTCTTGACCAGGTATAGCCGGTATCTCAGCACCAACACTCATATTAGTATACTCTTTAGCTAACCTGATCTTCTCCCAATATCTCTTGTCAATAGGGTGAAAACGTATCTCATCTAAACCAGCTCTCTCAAGACTTCTTAATGCTCCTAAATCAGCGTATCTACCCGAGGTGTATAAATGAATATGGAATTTCTCACCGAAATAATTCTTCAGAGCCTTAATAATATCAATTGTTTTCTCAAGCACTAGCAAAGGATCTCCTCCAGTTAAAGAAGCTCCTCTGCCACCGACAATCTCTATGTATGTAAGCAACTCATCTACGGAGCTAATCTCTTCCTCATCAACATAGAAAGCATCTTCTCTCCTCCTCTCATTAGATATGGGACAATAATAGCAGTTATCGTGGCATGCGCCTGTGACGAATATAACTGTTTTATCACCCTCTATACACAACTCGCAACCTACTGGTAATCCATTGATCCATTCTCCAAGAACTCTTACACTCTTCATCTCGGATAAAATAATTATACAAGAAAATAAGAAAACTTAATTATTATTTCACGCTAATATCATCTTTCCTGATACTAATTCTAAGATCTTTTAATTGCCTCCAGTATCTAATATTGTATATACATCCAGGATCTGGAGCTAATACATCTTTGAAATAAGCATATGCTCTAGCTCTACACCCTCCACAAATCTCTCTATAAGGACACTTTCCACAGAAATTATTTAGCTGAGTTCTATCTCTCAGTAACTTGAAGAGGGTCGAGTTCTCCCATATATCGCGAAAATCTTTCTCACGTACACTACCTACTGGTATTGGTAGAAATACACATGGAATCACAACACCATTCGGTTGTATGCCGGCATATATTCTGCCTGCACCACATCCACCAATGAATTCTGCCACAGATCTTGTCACAAGATCTTCGCTGACGTAAAAATGAGTCGGTGCAATATTTCTCCCACTACTCATTTGATAAACAACTCTACTAAATTGTGGTGCTGTGCTAACGATCATTATTTTTCTTTTTCTCATTTCGTCATATATATGTTGCAAAAATCTTTCTCTTTCAATAGGATCTAGATCTAGATCCATTATATTAATTCCTCTACCAACTGGAACAAAATTGAAGAACACAACTCTCTTCACACCAATACTCTCGGCCAGATCCAAGATATCATCTACTTCATCTATATTATATTTTGTTATTGTTACAGCCATCGCGTGATCGACTCCTAGCTCAATTATGTTCTCAAGAGCTTTCACAGCCTTCTCCCAAGAACCTCTCACACCTCTGAACTTATCGTGTTTATGTGGATTAGCACTATCTACAGATACTTCGATGTATCTTAATCCAGCTTTGATAGATTTAAGTAGAAAATCCTTATCTGCAAATCTCCAACCATTAGTGGCAACTGCTGCATATATACCTCTATCAGCTATTTCTTTCACTATAGTAAGAAAATGAGGATGTATAGTTGGTTCTCCACCGCTTAAGGCTATAGCTGCCACACCAGCTCTATCCAATTGATCAACGAGATTTAATTTTTCTTCGAGATTTAATTCATCTGGTAAAGGATGATCAGCTCTCTGATAACAGTGTTTGCATCTCAAATTACACATATTAGTGAAATTCCAAACAATAAGAAACGGTGCCGGGAGTTTCTGAGGAACTGTAACACCATATCGGGCAATACCTTCAAAGACGAGAGAAACACCTCTTCTGAGAGCGGGATCTCTTAAGGCTATTCTCACAGACTCTTCATATCCGCCAATAATTCTTAAACCAATCTTCATCAATAATTCAATGTTATTACCTAGGAACCTTACAGTAAGGGGGCAACTAATTATTTCTTTTGCGAACAATGAGAGTGAATGATACAATATCGTTTGATCAATCTCTCTATTGCCATATTTACATTTAGTTCTTGAGGTAGCTGTTTTAAGAAATAATCTTATTAGGGGATTACCTAGAACAAATCTTAAGACTACTAGTAGAGGTCCGAGACCTTCTCTCTTAGTCATATGCATCACTTAATTAAGTCTTTGAAAGCATCTGCTAAGTATCTTGCGGCTTCTTTAGCAAGTATAAGTGCTAGATCTCTTAATCTAGCAGCTTTAAGTTCTCGTGCTAAGAAGGATAATCTGAGATAAAATCTTCTGTAGGCATAAATAAGCATTTTACCTAGCTCCTCTGCGGAGAAATAAAATCCTTTCATAACAGGTTTTAAAGTAGTGTAGTGTTCCCAATTCCAATCAACAATAAGATTATGTTTCAAAGCATATTCATATAATGGCGTGCCTGGATAAGGTGTTAGTGCAGTAAACTGAGCATAGTTAGGATCTATCTTAATAGCTAATTCAATAGTATTCTTCATATCATTTAGTGTCTCCCATGGAAAACCGAGTATAAAGCTTCCACTTGCGAAACCCTTTAACTCCTTTATCCATTGAAATACTTTTATTGCTTGATCAACAGTTATATTCTTACCTATTTTATTGAGTGTGTCCTGAGAAGCTGATTCAACGCCAAAGTAAAGTGCTGAGCAACCATTTTCGTAGAGGTATCTAAGAAAGTCTTTATCAACATGATCAACTCTAGATCCACATGCAAAAGATATGTCTAATCTTCTTTCTTTGATCTCTTTAATAAACTCATACATAAATTTCTTATTGATAGTTAATTCATCATCTGTGAAAACAATTGCTCTTACATTATATTTATTAACTATATCTTCTATTTCATCAGCCACATTTTTCGCGGATCTAAATCTTATTCTTCTACCCCAGAAATATGATGTAGAACAGTAAATACATCCATAAGGACATCCTCTACTAGCCATTACATGAGCTATTTTAATAGGTTTATCAAATAATGTGTATTTATCCATAGGAAGAAGATGTCTAGCTGGGAATGGTAATTCATCTAAATTCATTATAAGAGGTCTATAAGGTGTTACTATTGTTTCTTTATTCTTATTTTTAAATGCTATACCTCTAACCCCCTGTAGATACCTAGGATCCATGCCATGTCTCTCGATAGTGTCTACTAGTTCAAGCATTGTGTACTCTCCTTCGTATCTCACAACGATATCAGCGCCGTGATTTAATGCTTCCTCATACATATAAGTAGGATGGGTACCTCCAACGACTATTGGTATATCCGGGAAGAGATCTTTCAAAACAGAAATTATCTTATAGCCGCGAGGAGCAGTCGGTGTTTGAAGAGATAAGCCTATTATATCAGGTTTCCATTCACTAACAATCTCAATAAATTTCTTGGTATCTACTTTAAGCGTAGGTGTGTCAATAATCTTAACCTTATGATTATTATTTTCAAGAACAGAAGCAATCCATGCAAGACCTAATGGTGGAGCATTCATACCTGTAATTTTATAGATCTCAAGATCATGAATATCGGGGGGCAGACTTAATAATACTTTAGCCGTGTAGCCTCCCGATGTAACATATTATGTATTAAGTTTATATGTAAAATTTATATCTAAGATACTGAGTTTATAAAATGAATCATTGTTAGAGTCATTGATCTTTTAATCACATATTTTTTCTCGTAGCATCCTTTTTCTGAAAATAGGCTCTTCTCTACATAGTCTCTCTATAGTCTCCTCCACTGATACGCCATACGGGATCTCTATCTTAAGATAAACTCCTGTTCTACCATATAAATCTCTTTTCATTAATGTCCTCACTCTATCAAGCACTGTCTCTATTGATATATTAAGGATCTTAGCGACCTCGGCTTCGTAGCCTATGACAGATCTCTCTATGTGTCCTCGCGGAGTTGGTTGTATAAGCATTAATCTCTTATCTACTCCAGCAACTCTCTGATTATTTATTAAATCCTTTAGATCAAGTATTCCACCAAATCTATAGAATTCTAGTTCCACGGTACTCAACTTACCAAGAGGAGCTGAAATAACTTTTTTCTCGAGAGGATCTAGATAGAAATAGATCTTTGGAGTATGACTAGGCGTGGCCATAACTATGTGAGCATGACTATACCCACCTAATGCCTCAACCGCATTGATTATCAGGTGTAGAGAGTAGTTATCTAGAATTACAATATCTATGTCGCTACCTCTATGAACATCTCCTCTGGCAATAGAACCATGTACGAAGCCGCTTAATCCATAGTCATAGAGTCTCTTTAAGATATCTAGTGCTTGTTTTCTTAATTCATTGAGGAGCTGGATATGATCTTTATCGTATAATACTTCTCTTATCTCTCCAACTTGAGAGATTTTTTCTCTCATTACGCTACTACCCTTCTATAAGTATCCACTTCTTATCAATGAAACTATACGCAACCATACCTTCCTTTTTTAATTTCTCGAATAATTTATACTCCTCCCTAGATAAATTTCTCTTAACAGCCTCTTCACTATCTTCTCTAATATTTTCTAGTTTCTTAACAAATTCTTTCCAAAAGTCTGGATCTACAGCTACTCTCTCATCAGATAATTTAAGAATTTTTGCACCATCACTCTCTAATCTCCTAAAGAAACTATCTCTATCTCTAATCCTCGTAACAATACCTGACTCATAAATAATCTTCTGCTCCTTAAGAACTTCAATAGCTGTTTTTCTTGGTGGTGTCTCTTTCTCTCTAATCTCTTGCTTAGGTGCTTCTACATGTTCTATTTTCTCAGGTTTTCTCACCGAGGCTCTCTCTATTCTCTCCTTAACCAAGCTCATAACTTCATTATACTTGCTACTTAGATCATTGTATTTATCCTCAAGATCCTCTATTTTCTCGTGAAGAGACGCTACTTTTCTACTTAAATCATCTATTTTAGAAGTATATTTATTCAGTATATCCATTAGGTTTCTCTCGAGTCTCGAAATTTCTTTTTGAGCACTCTCTCTAGTCGATAACTTAATATACTCAGATAATACATGGAGTATGTAGTCATCAATGTTTTTATAGCCTTCATTCTTCGCTTTATCAAGAAGATCCTTATAGAGATCTTCTGATACTACTAGTTTTATCTCAGGCATTTACTTTATCCATATAATAATAATGTTAACCGAAGTATATTAGTGACTTGTCTCAGCTCATAAAAACATATTTGTTATCACTAGTTTTAGCAAAAATCTTTTTTCTAATTAATAGATCCATTGCCTCGTGGAAGTAAAATTCGTCAGGTTCTATACCGTAAGTATCAATAAATTTTTTCTTGATCGTCTCTAGAGAAACAGGTTCTCTAATATTCTCTTCCGAGAATATTCTCTTAATAAATTGAGATATATCTTCTACACGGGTCCACGGATATTGGAACCAGATCCATTCTCTAACCTCGATATAGTAATAGTCTGGTTTAAATTTAGCTACAGGACTAATCCACTGCAGCGCAGCGATCCTGAGCTCTTTAGGTCTCCAATTCTCCTGAATATATTGTTTAGCTAGTAGCAACGTGTCTCCTGTATCAACGATATCATCTACTAACAATGCCTTGAGACCAGATAAATCAACAGAGTAGGGGAACTTTATAAGTGCTTTCTCAGCGACTTTAGCAGCCTCAGTCCAGTGCTGACTCTGTATAGAGAGGAGATTCTCTATACCTAAGAAATCACATAGTAATCTAGCGGGCACATAGCCTCCTCTGGCAACAGCTATAAGTACGTCGGGGACCCATCCACTCTCAAGTATCTTCCTAGCCAGCCCCCTGGACCAGGAAACGATCTCTTCCCAAGAAACTAATTTAACCGGTACCTTAGGCAACAAAGTCCCAGAAGCTATAATCTCTAACAGAGTTTTTAAATATAATTTCTCGGGATGTTCGCATGTGTTTATTTGATTTACTACATAAATGTGTTATACAAAGATCATTTTATATACACTTCTATATTAAAAGAAGATCTTAGTGATCATCTTTGGTGACCTATTATTTTGAAGCCTTTCTGAGTAATCCACTTAAAAACAGCATCAGCCGCCGCCGCTCCCTCAGCGGCTGAGGTAATTATTTGTTGGAAATAATATTTATTGCTACCACCAGCGCAGTCTCCCGCAGCAAATATACCCTCTATATTTGTGTACCCACCTGGTTTAACAGCTATTAATCCTCTCTCATCAACCTCTAAACCAATTTTCTTGAAGAAATCTGTCGGGGGCTCATTACCGATCTCAACGAATACTCCATCTACTTCTATTTTTCTCTTCTCACCTGTCTTGAGATTAGTGATCACCGCGTACTCGACTGTTTCTCTCCCACCGATCTCTGTTACAGTGCTGTTGAATATTATATCGATGAAATCTGGTCTCTCATTCTTAAGGGACATGAGTCTCTCAACGTATACTGGGAATGCCCTGAATCTATCTCCTCTAGTAACCAAATACATTTTTGAGACATATGCTGCGGCGTGTAGCGCGCCTGTGACCCCGCTATTTCCTCCCCCAACAATAATAATTCTCTTATTCTTGAAGAAGGGCACGTCACAGACAGTGCAGTAGCTAACACCTCTCCCCGCGAACTCATTCTCTCCAACGGCACCTAATTTCCTTCTTTTGAGACCCATAGCGAGTACAACTGCTCTTGATAAATAGCTGTGCCCTCTTCTTGTAATCACTTCAAACATTTGTTGATCCTCTAGTTTTCTTATATTGTCTACTCGATCAACAACGATCTCCACACCATGTTTCTCGGCGTGAGCCTTAAACTTAGCCACGAGATCTGATGCTTGTATCTCTATGAAGCCTGGGTAGTCATCAACTAAGCCAGCCATTGATAATTGACCGCCTAAGGTCTCTCCAATAGCTAGTGTCTTAAGACTGTATCTGGCAGAATACATCGCAGCTGTTAAACCAGCTGGTCCTAAACCAACAACTATGACATCATATTCACGTGTTGTTGCTCTACCAGGTAGCTTTAATCTGAAACTCGTATAGACACCTAATAAATATATCATTCTTCACAATTTTTAAGCAAAGAGTATATTTATAAACCGAATATGAAGAAGATGATATACATTGCTATGAAAGAGGGTAGTCCTAGTGGAATAGCTTCTTTGGCCCACTCAATATATCTTATCTTATGAATATTAGTCATAACAATATTAGGCACATTACCAGGTATCAAGAATCCTCCTGCTATTAGTAGCGAGATTAAGAAACTCTTGATCTGTAAGATACTCAACTCACTAGAGATAATAGCAGCGGTTAATGTAGCATTGTCAACAACGGCTGATATTGAACCAAATAAATACATCAGCTCTGGACTAAAATACTTAATGTATCTATCAACTAGTATATTATATGATGCGCCTAGTATTGTTAAAGCAAATATGAAAGCATATATTCGCAAACCTCTCTCCAAAGAGATCTTAAGTGTTTCTCTTAAGTTCTTTTTCTCAGAGATCTCATTGATCATCATAGTTTCTATAACACCTCCTCTCTTCTTAATAGACACGTATAATCCTGCATATATTGAGTAAGCTGTTATGAGAGGTATTATGTAGATTCCTAGTAGTCTAAATAAGAAGAAAAAGTCAGCATGGTATGGTGGACCAGATAACTTATATATTGCTATCGTCGCGAGAGGTTCTCCCACAGGTGTCAATGCGGCTCCTACACCAATTGAGTAAGCAGACACAATCAGAATATGCCTGAGGATCTCTCTCCTCAGTCTTAGGTGAAAAGCTATCTCAGACATTATTACTGAACTAACTATAACAGAGATTAGACTTGATCCGATCCCTAAGAGAAATACTAAGAGAGCAACGGTTATTGATATAGGGATCTTTGTACTTAATTTCTCCATAAAGAGATCTATTTTATCACTATATACACCAAATAAAATACTTGCTACAACAACCACTTGGAAAATACCTATGGGAAGACCCTTTATAGTGATAGGAGCTAGAAAAGCCTCTTCAATAATCTCTCGAGACCATATTGAGGTCGCTGAAGCTGCTACTGAAGCCATTATTAAAAAGAATATCTCTAAATTACGTTCAATTCTTCTAGAGAGTGTGGGTAAAACAAGAATCATTATTAATAAGACTATTAGTGAGATATCGACAAGATCCAATTTAAATTCCTCTCCTAATATCTTACGAGAACTATAGCTAATAAATGTATTAATGATAATGATTTTGGTGGATAGTATAGAGCTGGAGTTTACTGGCAGGACAGTTGTTGAGGGAAAAGTCTCTGGGAGAATACTTGTTGTAAATGACTACATCTCTTTTCTGGGGGAAGTTGATCGTCGAACAGGAGAATTATTGAAAGAAGGCTACAGAGGCATTAAGATCTCTGGTAAGATTCTTGTATTTAAGGGATCGAAAGGATCTACGGTAGGTCCATACGTAGTATATGGATTATGTAAAAATGGTTTAGGTCCCTCAGGAATGATTATTGAGAAAGCAGATCAGTTAGTTATTATAAGTGCCGTGTTATGCAATATTGTGACTGTTGAAGTTAAGGAGTTAAGTAAACTAATTAATAAAATACCGAATGATGCGTTGGCTGAGATCAGTGCTGACGAAAAAAGCGCCGTTGTGAAGATCCATGTCTAAATTTATTGTTATAGAAGGAATCGATGGATCTGGGAAAACAACTATTGCAAAAGCGCTCGTAGGATATTTAAGAGATAGAGGATATAAGACGCACTACACTTATGAGCCCTCAGAAAGTCCATTTATTGAATTCTTCAAGAAAATTAAAGATATTATAGAGAGAGATCCTCTAATAGATGCACTAATAATGACGCTTGATAGAGCGTATCACGTAAGATACGAGATTGAGCCTTATCTATCTCAAGGATACATAGTTGTGTCTGATAGATACTACTACAGCACAGTAGCCTACCAAGGCGCGATGGGTCTTGATGTGAATTGGATAATTAATCTCAATAAATACTTCAGGAAACCAGATCTTGCTATCTATCTAGATGTCTCTCTAGAAACAGCTCTGAAGAGAATTAGTGGGAGAAGAAGTGTGTGGTCTGAGTATGAGCAGGGAGATTTCTTATTTAGAGTTAGGGAGATCTATCTAAAACTTATTGAGAAAGGAGAATTAGTTAGAGTTGATGCGGAGAGGGATCTGGAGAAAGTGATTAGTGACGTTATTAATCTAGTTAATAAAATACTAATTTAATTACTATTTAATCGTACACTATATAGCTTTATTTAACTATCATACAAATTTTTCTTTGGTGAGTAAGGTGGCAAATGATGTTGTGAGCATGATTGTTCAAGGGATCCTAGCAATATATAATTGGTTAGTAGAGTTTCTAAGAAATCTATTTGTGTCAACGGTGTTTAAGGATAGGCCTGATCTAGCTGATAAATTCTCTTCTGCATTAACAATTCTTATTAGTTTAACAGCTATTTATCTGCTACTTGTGTTTGTCTCAGCTATTAAAAAGATCATTGGTATCTTATTATTAATAGGTTGGGTTCTTCTTATAATAGCTATTGTCGGAGCCTTATTATAGTGCTAAAATCTTTTAAGAAATCCTTTTTTATATTTATTGGCTAAATTGATTTTTAGTAAGAGAAACAAGGGATCTTTGAATCTGGGTAGAGAAGATAAAGATAATTATGAATTTAGTAGTGTCATAGATCTCTACACTAATATAGCTACACTATTCTTCTTCTTATCTATGCAGTGCTTAGCTCCTTATCTTTCACAGGTTGCTATTGATTTAGGTGCTACAGAATTCTTAGTCTCGTTGATAGGTACGATGTATGCTGTGACGGCTGTTGGTCTTAGACCTGTATCAGGTTTATTGAATGATCGGGGTCATAGCCACATAATAATTTTTTTGGGTAGTTTAGTAATGGCTTTATCAATATTCACATATCTTTTCTCAAAAGATCTCTATATGCTCTATTTAGGGAGAGCTTTGCAGGGAGTGAGTATTGCTCTTTTTATACCAACATCTCTTTACATAGCCTCGACAGGTCCTGAAGATATTGTTGCTAAGAGGATAGCTAATAGAAGTCTTTTAATAAGTTTGGCAGCGACGGTGGGTCCGTTAATCGGTGGTTTTTTAGTGTCTATTGGTTCTTGGAGAACACTTTTTCTAGGTAGCTTACTCATAAGCTTGATCCCTGTGTATGCATCGTATAAGATATATAGGGAAACTAATAGTAACAGAGTTAATTCAAATAAACCTATGTCTAGGAGGGAAAGTAGTGGTGAATTGAAAGAAGTTTTTAAGAGGAGATTCATATATTTACTAATCATAAATTATCTTTTTTCATCATCTTATGCGGCATTAACTATTTTTATGCCTGCTCACCACAAGATATATGGTTTAGATCCGCGATACACAGCATTTTTCTTCATGATATCATCGGTCTCAAATTTTGGAGTTAGATTCTTGTATAGAGAGATTATAAGAGGAGATATTTTGATCAAATATGCTTCTCTAGGTCTTACATTGTCTTCTATAGCAATACTACTAATATCTCTAGACCCCGCGGATCTAGTATTAATATATTTAGCGGCACCACTCTCCGGAGCTGGCATGGGTTTTACTATACCATCGCTCCAATCTCTAGCATTAACCTCATTGAATAGAGAGGTTAGAGGAGTTGGGTCAAGTATATATACTGTAATGTTTGATATCGCTAATATGATTAGCCCACCACTACTGATATCTGTTGCACATAGATATGATGAAGCTATAAAATACTCGATAATCGCTTTACTAGTCTCCTTATTGATTCTATATATACTCTCAAGAGAGAAAGAAAAGATGTGAGTCAGGATTAATAGAGTTCTTCTGATAAATACAGAGAGGATTATGTTGAGCTCTTACTCGCAAATAAATCGAGAATGTTCTTTATGTAGTTCTCAAGTATTTTGTTAGGTATTTTGATATCTGTCTCAATGAATCCTCTGATTAGTAATGCTATAGCCTCTCTATAACTTATTCCTTTACTAATTAAATAATCTATTTCATCATCTCTTATTCTCCCAATAGATGCCTCGTGATAAAGATCTGATTCGGGATTCTTGGCATTTAGCTCAGGTATCGTGGTTATAGATGAATTCTTTGAGAGCAGTAAACCACTACATTCAATATATGCTTTATTTCCTCTCCCTCTGGACTCGATCGATAATCTATTGATTACTTTTGAATCATCTCTAGCAACTGTTCTACTAATTAATTGAGCACTTGAATTATCTCCGTGCAGAACTATTCCTGCACCTATATCATAGTAAGAGTCTCCTGAACCGAGAATAATTGATGTACTCATAATACTATTATTAGATCCTTCGGAGATGATCACCGGGTAACTCTGTAGAGTCTTTGTATCACTCATATTGATGTAGTAGTCTATTAATGTTGTGTTATCTTTCATAAGGATCTTTGTGCGAGGCCTGACATGAGAAACATTTGTCCACGAATGAATCATTACCGAAGTTAGTTTTGAGCCAGGCTCCATATAGATCTCTGACACACCAACGTGTAAATTAAGTTTCTCGATTGCGGCTAAACAACCTGACAGGATCGTGGCTTCAGAGCTCTCCTCGAGAATTATTATATTGTGAAGAAGTTGAGCACCTCCTCTACTCATCATACAGGCTTGTATAGGCATTTGAACTTTACTATTTCTCTTAACCCTTACATAGAAGCCTCCCACACCTCTCAGAGCCGTGTATGCAACATATTTGTCTGTCGCGGGATCAATAAGTCTCCAGAAGTAATCCTTCACCTCATCCCATTTAGTGTCCACAGCTTCTTCAATACTCATTATCTCAACTTCTGGGGATATCTTCTTATAGCTTTTGACTAAAGAATCAACTTGGAGATAAAGGGCTGAACTACTCTTCTCGCTCAAGTCGAGACCTAGTTCAGAGATCTTCTCAGTATCTATTTTAGTCTCCACAGGTTTCTCTTTCAGAATTGTCTCGATATCTAGATCCGCACCATATATGGCTGGCTTATTAATAGCTTGTTTAGCTCTCGCTATTATATCCTCAATAATCTCTTTCTTACTCATGAGAAATCACCTCATAAACGCTTTGAAGCCTTCGCTAAAGAGTTTATTAAAGATCTCTTTACCAGATCCCTCTGCAACCACTCTCCCATTAATCATTACATAGGCTCTCGAAATACTTATGTATCTAGAAACGCCGCCTGTGTGAGTAACTAGTATTAAGCCGCTATTCTCGTTAAGTAAGGTATTTATGGCTGATGCGATAATGAAGAGACTATCAATATCAACACCAGAATCAGGTTCATCAATTAAAGCTAACTTTGGTTTCTGAAGAATCACTGTTGCGAGCTCAATTCTCTTCATCTCTCCTCCGCTAAGACCATGTCCGAATTCTCTATCTAGTAAATGTTTTATCTCTAAAAACTCTGCCACTCTATTAATCTCTTTATCTCTTTCAGAAACGGATTTGATGTTTCGAGAAATTATCTTATCTAATAGTGTTCTGATCCTCACGCCTCTTAGTCTCGGCGGGTTTTGATGCATTAGTGCTATTCCTAGTCTATTTCTCTCGAAAGGATCTTTACTAGTGATATCCTTCTCCTCAAAATATATTGATCCTTTAAAAACCCTTGTTTTTGGATAACCCGCTAATGTCTTCAAAAGTGTTGATTTACCAGATCCATTGGGGCCTAAAACAGCTATTGTCTCCCCATAGCCAACTCTGATATTGATTTCCTCAACAATTACTCTATCCTCAACACCAGCATATAGATTCTCTGTACGAAGAAGATTCCTCAAGAGAACACCTAAGAAATCTTATCTTCACGGCGTAATTACTATTCTACCTACGGAACCTCCTTTCTCGAGTATTTTATGGGCATCTCTAATACTTTTTTGATCAAGTGGAATAGTTCGATAAATAGGTTTCACCAAGCCTCTACTAATAAGATCTATTGCTTCTCGGAGTTCGTGTTTACATGAGTTCATTACACTCATTATGTGGTTCTCTCTAAGTATCAGTAGGCCTAGAGCTATATTCTGAGGATTAGGATCCACGTTCCCGATCAACAATATTTTCCCTCCCCATTTAAGAGATCTTATAGACTCTCTTATTGTTGGGCCACCAACGGCTTCGAGAACATAGTCGACTCCTTCTCCATCTGTTAATTTTCTAACTTCATCTGAAAACTTGTCTTTGTAAACGATGACATGATCTGCGCCAGCTTCTCTTATAAACTTTGCTTTTTCCTCGCTTCTAGTAACTGCTATTGTCTCTAGACCATATGCTCTAGCCACTTGCACAGCGTGGATCCCTACACCACCACTCGCTCCAGTAATCAAGACCTTGTCCCCTTTTTTGGAGCCTCCGATAGTTTTTAATGCTCTCACTATTGTTCCAATTATACATGCTGCAAAGCTATAAGCCTCTGGTTTAGCTTCTCCTAAATTAGGTATCTTAACAGCGATCCAGTAAGGGATCTTCACATACTCAGCGTAGCATCCATCCACCTCCTCACCTATAGAGATCCTAGATCTACATATGTTCTCGTAACCCTCAGCACATTTCGGGTCTCGAGGATCATAGATGTATATTAGAGAAGCCACGTAATCTCCCACGGAATAGTTTTCGGGAACCTTAGATCCTTTATCAACAATTTTTCCAGAGATCTCGTGACCAGGAATAACCGGTGGCTTAACACGCATAAAACCTCTCCTAGCAAGAGTATCCCTATAGCATATACCGCAACCAGAGACTTTAACTAAGATCTCTTCATCAGAGATCTTTGGAACATCAACTTCTCTCTCAACAAGTTTATCTACGTCTCCTACATCAATCATCACAATAGCTCTCAAAATAATAACCCATATATAGATACTTGAGCCAAGTTATTAAGGGGTTTAATGGGAGAGAAATTCCGCTACAGATTCTATGTGCCTTTCGTTGATACAGACGCAGCTGGTGTAGTTCACTTCAGCAACTATCCTAGATATGTGGAGAGAACCGAGGAGGAGCTTCTTAGATCAGGTAATTTAAATTATCGTGTCTTTAACGAGAGAAAGATATGGTTACCACGTGTAGAATTTTTTATTCAGCACCTAAGTCCTCTGAGACACAATGATCTTGTTGAAGTCGTCATGTGGATCTCAGAGATCAAGGAGAAAAGCGTGAGATACAGCTTCGAAATACATAATTTATATACTAATAAATTATCTGCGAAAGGAACCTTGACAGTAGTCTGTGCCGAGATTAATGGTAGAGCTATTGCGTGTCCACATGAATTAGTGGAGGTGTGGAAAAAATATCATATTGAAGAAAAAGATATTATTGAGAATTACTAAACTCAGAAATAGTTGATTGGAAGAATTACTCAGGTAGCTCTATGTATTGATCTAGGGCTTTAAGCCTCTTCGGAATCGGTGGGTGTGTGGCAAAGATCTCTTCTAGTGATGAATAACCTGATCTCTTTATTCTCTCAATAGTCTCATCAGATACGCTATAGAATGGATTCGCTAGAGCCTCTGTTAATGCATATATGAATAGCGTCTTTAAATTACTTCTAGCAATAATCTCTTTAGCTCTATCACTACTTCTGTAATAAAGATGCAACTTAGCTAATGAACGCTGCATAGCTTTTCTACCAGCTGCTCTAGCTCCTTCATAGTCAGCAAAGTATTCTCTTAATCTGCTAAATGCTAGTATCAGTATTTGCAACAGAAATGATATCATGACTGCTACTACACCAATAGCAACTAATATTATTCCTCCTGAATTGTTTCTCCTATTACTGCTGTAGCCTGTGCTATAGAGACCAGAGTTAATTAGTGTTATACCTAAGTAGTATATTACTGATGGGAGTATTCCTAAGAAAAGCATGATCATATTGTCTCTATGTAGATGATGACCTATCTCATGACCCACTACAGCCTCGAGCTCCTCCTCATTAGTTAATCTAAGCATCTCATCTGAGACTGCTACGTATCTACCTGCTAAGATATTTCCATAAGCAAAGGCGTTGGGAGGACCTCTCACAACAACTGCTTTCGGTGGTTTACTTAGTCCTAATCTTGACGCTACTCTATTAACTATCTCTTGTAGTCTATCATCTCTCGAGGCTCCATAAGTCAAATTGATTATATATGGAGACACGAGATATACTATAAGGTTCATTATCAATACAAAAATAATCATTGGAACAACGAGTGAGCTCAGGAAAGCCATCACATTAGTTGTGGTGGTTGGCGCACCCGTTGCTACAAGGACGCCATAGGCTATGCCCAGGAGAGATGAGACGAATACAAACAGTATTGTTAGGAATAGTATAATCATTGAAGCATGTAGCGAGAATTTACCTGATAATTTATTAGCTAACCTAGGAGCTATAGTAGATGCTAATACAAACATTGCTATATAACCTAACATCGCTAAGATCCATACTAGAGGATTCCACCAGAGACCAATCAGCACTCTCTCCACACCATAATGATTTATTAGGAAAAAGCAATTTATATCCTTGTCCCATATGGAACATATGAAGCATGATCTTGGGGCGAAACAAATCATTTTATTAATTCTCCTAAGTAATTAAATAGTGATGATTTCTATGTTATCTAAAAATCCCTTAGAGATCCCTAGCAAGAAATTATCTCCGGATGAAATAAGAGATGCTCTGAGACTAGCAATTATAGCTGAGTTAGATGCTATTAATCTATATCTTCAGTTATCAAGATCCATTGAAGATGAGAGTGTTAGAAAAGTTCTTGAGGATATTGCTCGTGAAGAGAAGACTCATGTCGGAGAATTTCTTGAGATGCTCAAAAGACTCGATCCTGAACAAGTGAAGGAGCTAGAGAAAGGTGCCAAAGAAATAAAAACTCTGCTAGGGAATCCTGTGATTAGCGAAAAAAGCAGTGAGAAGAGTAGTGACAATAATAATTCCTCTGATGATATAGAGGATCTCATCAAGAGAGAATTTAAAGAAGCACTCACGAGATCTAGGATACTCACTAATAAACTACCCAAATATGTAGCGGGGAGAGGTGTTGAGGCAGTGCCTTACCAGAGAATTAGAGAGGGCGGTTTGGAGAGATCTATTTTACCACTGAGTGAAGTCTCATATAGATTAATGATCTCTCAGAAGACAATTGATTACTATAATGCAACAAAGATCTTTGATGCACCAGAGATTCTCGATAAAGCACTTCAATTAGCTAACTCTGAGGATAAGAAGATCCTTGAGAGCATACTAGGCTGTAGAGAAGCTAAGAGAACTAAACTTAGTTTGTGGGATACACCAGGTGAGTCTGTGAGAGATATTGCTCAAGCACTAGCAGAATTATTTAAAGAAGGCGTGAGAAAACCCACGCTAGTTATTATGAGCCCGTCGAGATATGCTAAACTGGTGGCGACAAGTGAGAGAACGGGTGTAATAGATCTCGAGAGAGTAAAAGCATTAGTAGAAGAGATAATTACTACCCCAGTGATACCAGATGACAAGGTAGTAATTCTTCATAATTCAAAAGATGTGATAGAAGTGGTTTTTGGAGGAGACGGAGAAGTAGATTACATAGGTCCTGAGAATGGTTATCAAGTATTTAGAATATGGTCCTCGTTTGCTGTGAAATTAAAAGATCCTAGAGGAATAGTTGTTTTAGAGAGTTAAAGTACAAAATCAACTTCTTTTTTAAGGTCCTCAATAATTTGGTAAGATTCTCTTCATAGAGTTAACACGGATCTTAATAGGTTTATCAGAGTATGTAATCTCCTTCATATTACTAAAGTTTATATTTGAGAAACAAATACCTCGTTTAACACCGTTGAAAAATGAGATGCTGAATACCTATTGATAGCTGTTTTCGTCTTTTATTCTCTGGTTCTAAAAAATTATTTGAGAGTTAATGAGAAGCGTATTGTATTTATCTAAGAATAGTATAGTAAGAGTAGCTGGGCCAGCCTCACTCAAGATCTTATCAGGCAAGATCTCTATCTTGGGTAAGATACTGAGTCAAGGCGATAGTACCACTATCTCACTGTATAGAAGCTACCCCATATACTCTCTAGAGGAGTCCTCGGTGGAGATATCCTTAGGCGAAGGTGGCTACGTTGAGTATCCTAAGGAGACTGATGAGACCACGTTAGAGTGGTTTGAGGTAGTTGATAAAATAATTGAGCGGGGCTCAAGAATAATTGTTATTGGCCCCACAGAGTCTGGCAAAACTACTTTCGCAGCACTAGCTGTTAATAAAGCTCTCGCGAAGGGTCTGAAAACATGTGTTGTTGATGCTGATATTGGTCAACAAGATATTGCTTTACCAAGTTTTATTTCATTAGCTTGCCCCAAGGAACCTGTTATTTGGCTAAGAGAACTTTTCCCGGACGAGATAAGGATCATCGGTTCACTAACTCCTTCCCAATACTCTTCTAGAATAATTGGTGCTGTAATAGATCTTGTTGAGAAAGCCTTTTCCTCAGGTGCTGAGGTTATTGTTATAAATACTGATGGATGGATTAATCATCCATCAGCTATCGAAATGAAGCTCGATTTAGCGAGATACGTTAAGGCTACGCATCTAATTATTCTTCAGAGAGATCAATTAATAATCCCCTCCAATATCTCCCTAGAAAATATAAAGATCATTAGATTATCACCGCCACAAAACGTGAGAGCAAGATCCAGGGAGGATAGAAAGATTCTTAGAGCCTACGCATATAAAAAATTCTTTGATGGAGCCTCACTTAGACAAGAAGATCTGAACAAGATATTGCTAATAGGATCATGTCTCTTCTCAGGAGAACCACTGAGATCAGAGATGATCTTGGAGCTCGAGAAGATACTTGGGTCAAAAATTGATTATGGTAGTGTAATAGAGAACAGCATATATCTATACGTGAGACAAGAGAAGATCCCGCAAGACAAACAATTCTTCAAGTTCCAGGGGTACGAGATAAATGTTATTCAAGGAGGAAGTGAGAGAGGATTAATAGTCTCTATCCTCGACAAAAACCTTAGAGAAGTAGCTCCAGGAATACTCGACGAGATCAGACCCTCCGAGAAAATAATCAAGATCTTGACAAAATACACAGGTGAGATAGGAGGCATTGTGATAGGTAGAGTTAAACTAGACTCAGCCTATGATGATAGTATTAGATTCACTAGATGCCCAATTTAAAAACATCTCAAGTAGTTTACAAAGCTTATTTTCTTTCTAAGAAAAGTTATTCTAGGCTAACACCATATCTAGCATCAATAAATTACTGAGTCATTAGCAGAGACATTATGTTGCGGTGGTGATTAAAATTGATCGTTACAGTAGAATTAACAAAGATCTATGGGGGAGGAGTTAAGGCTCTAGACAAAGTATCTATAGAGACACCTAGTGAGGGTATAGTAGCTCTAATAGGTGCTAATGGTGCTGGTAAAACTACTCTTCTCAGGATCTTAGCAGGAGTTTTGAGACCAACCTCAGGAAAAGCCTATGTGAGAAATATTGATGTAACCAAGCACCCTGAGAGGATCAGAGAATTAATTGCTTTCATGCCTCAAGCCGCAGTTCCACCGAGTTTCTCTACACCTTATCAATTTGTATTGAGCTACTTGCTTTATAGAGGCTTTAGTTTTGGAGAGGCTAAGGAGAGAACCATTGAGATCCTTAAGAAAATGGATCTTTATCAAGTAAAAGATAAGAGATCCTCAGAATTATCCTATGGAATGCAACAGAGAGTTGTCGCATCAGCAGTTTTAGCCTCTGAGGCAGAGATAGTTTTTCTCGATGAACCAACCTCTGGTCTCGATCCTGTTGCTAGAAGAAGTTTCTGGGCTTCACTAGACTCATTGAGGAGAAGAGGTAGACTAATACTTGTCTCTAGCCACAATCCAGACGAGATCGAGGCAGTTAGTGACTATGTAATTGCCTTGTCTAGAGGCAGAGTATTTGCTCAGGGGAGAACAAGTGAAATCAGATCTATGATAGGTTTCTCTGGGGCAATTGATATATACCTGGGAGACGGATCAAGTGAGGAGTTAAGAAGGTTAATTGAGAGATACTCTAATAAAGTGGTTTACTTAAGAAATATTGCTGTAGCATACTTCAAGGAGTATGTGGATCTAGAGAGACTCTCGCTAAAATTAATTCAGGAGGGAGTAAGAAGCAGGTTCAGACCTGTATCAATAGGAGATCTATTGATATTGGGTGGCGAGGGAGAAGAATATGAAGAAAGTGTTTAGTGAATTAAGATCTGTTGTGGTCCTAGGTTTATTCAATGGATTTATTCCTCTGAAGAATAATCCTATGTGGTTCATAGCATTTAGCCTAGGACCTGTATCATACATATTCCTGCTCTACGTAACCGGTAGAGAAAATGCTGTTGTATACGCATTCATTGGGGGGTTAATAATGTCTATGGCGGCATCAGGATATGGATTAATAGCAGATATTGTTTGGTACAGATTCAATCTGAAGCTTCAAGACATGTTCATAGCTACGCCGAAGTCGCCGTGGACATATGTATTGGGTCTCGCGCTCTCAGCATATATATGGGCTCTACCATCACTAGCTCTATTCATAGTAATAGGATTCATACTTGATATAATCCGAGACATATTCATTATTGGCTTGATCTCTGTTCTCACGATTGTTTTATGGATCAGTATATCATTATTTGTTTTTATGTTATCAACATTTCTTAAAACAGAAAAACATGTGTGGCCTCTAGCCACGGTGCTTGGGCTAGGATTATCAGTCTTTCCACCAGTTTACTACCCAGTGACACTAGTTCCAGAGGGTCTTAGGTACATAGCGCTTACACCACCCACAGCCTCCTCAGCGTATATAATCGAGTACTTCATGAATATTATTGATAAGGATCCTTCGTATCTAAATTTCTCAATTGCTAATCTAATTATACAATCAATTGTACTAGCCTACATCTTCAAGAGAAGAAATATATATCAATAGAAATAATAATTTAAGTATCTATACTTAAGTCATATCAATTATTGACACATCCTTAACTTCAAGATCTACCTCTAACACACTCGATAAACTAGGATCTGTTCTTCCATTATCCCCAGTTATGAATTCCTCTGGGAACAAGTACTTGTCGATTTGAATAATTATTCTCAGCAAATCATTCTCCACGCGATAATCCCTAATAACTACTTGACCTCTTCTAATTCTCTCACCTACTCTCTCTAGTAATCTTGTAGGGGTCATCTGTGTTATGTAGAGCGTGTTTTTATTTTCTAAGAGAATTTTCTCTAATTTACCTATTTCAACGGATCCTTTAGGAAAAATCTTGATCTCGTAGATCACTTTAGTGAGTTTTTGCGATAATTCATAGATATCTCTCTTAGAGACCCTAGAGATAACATCTACTCTAAAGGGATACAGATCCTTTAGCAAATTCTTGAGTTCTTCAACTGATGGTTTTCCTCTTTTAGGCGAGTGTATTTCTAAAATAGTGTATATGCCTGGTTCTCGGATCGCATAATTTCTGCTGTCTCGAGCTAGTAGATGAAGTCTTATATAGGAGGGCTCATAGATCCTTAATTTATCACTTAATATATTCTCTAGCGAATCCCTAGCTCTCTTTAGTCTATAGCCTTTCTCTAATTTAGCTACTCTCAGTAAGTAAAGTGCTGATGGGTAGCTGGTTACTATCGCTCCTGTACCTATATCGATATTAATGATTATATCGGGATCCTCGAAATCTGGTATATATCCCCGATCCCTTATTCTCTTACCAATTTCTCTTTTTAACTCATTCTTGATACTTTCCCAAGAATCTATTCTGAATTCACGTGCTATCTCCTCCTCTCTCTCAATAATCTCTCTAGGCACAGACACTCCTATAAGAAATCTCTTTAAATTCTCTCGCTCAAGGATCCTCAGAGATCTCTCAGAGTACTCCTCAAAAAAATTCTTTATCTTAGATCCGCATACAAAACATTTATCTTCAGCAACTTTCTCGCCTGATAATTTCTCGAGTGTTGTTTTGAAAGGTTCTCCGCCTCTTACAGCAAATTCTCTTAAATCATTTAATAATTTACTTCTTTCAGAAGCACTATATTTAGTAAATAGATCCATTAGAATAACTGTTTTAATAGATCTGCCTCTGATATCGTTAGTTAATCCTCTACCTAATCTAGCGAAGAACCTTCCTAAACAATTATCGCATAAAGAATATTTTCTAAGGATCTTCTCAGCAATTTCTAAAACACTACTCAATGTATCCCAGAAACATATTGATGTTAATAGTTATTATTTGCTCAGACAGGGGTTCGATCATCATTTATCAGGACTCGGCAAACACATCATTCAATTAATATAATATGTTCAATATAATATATTTTCAACGATTACTAATTAGTTGAATAGTAATGGCTGAATTATTTCCATACGAGAGATTCAGAGAGGGTCAGCGAGAGAGTATAGATGCTATATACAAGAAGTTTAAGGAGGGATCCAAAACAATTATTTTTAAAGCACCCACGGGTTTTGGGAAAACAAGTGTTGCTATAGCATCTATGCTAACAGACCCACCAGTTATACATAGTGTCAGGACCAGGAATGAGGTTCAGCCTGTTTTAAGAGATCTGAGGAGGCTGTATAGTAGGAGAAGAGGTTTCTCGTACTCATTCATTTATTCTGCTCATAGAATGTGTCCACTTCTCAGAGATAAGAACATGGATCCTGAGGATTTCTGGTTGAGTTGTCAACTACTCAGATCCTTAGGAAAATGCGAATTCTATAATAATGCTAAAAAGATCTCGTCTGAGGAGGTATTTTATATAGTTTCTCAAGAGGATTACCCTGAGAGGATCACTAGTAGAATATTTAGAGAGCTAGGTGCGTGCCCCTTCTTTTCACTAGCTAAACTTGCTGAGGAATCAAGTTATTTAGTGGTTACATATCCTTATGCAATGGATCTTGAGTTATTCAACACCATTCTAGAGACAAGAGATCCCTCCGAATACTCTCTCGTAATAGATGAAGCTCATATGCTTACAATACCCTCAAGAATCTTCTCTGAAGAATTTAACATAGCAGATATTGAGAAATCTATTGAGGAAGTAAGGAAGTATTTAGGTGAGAAAGAATTTGTAATAAATATTCTTAAGAAGACATTAGATATAGCTATGAAGAGATCTGTCTCCAATCAACTTAAATATATTAGTAGATTAGAAGTAGGTCTCGATCCACAGATAATTGATATCATAACGCAATCTGCTGTAGAGATAAAGAGAATAGTATTTATGGAGTTATTTGAGAGTCGAGGTGTTGAGTACGCGGTATCTAAGAGAGTGCGTTTAGTTAGGGTAGCATCTGCATTAAATCTATTGAATGATCCCAGGTTTGAGATGTTTGTATTGAGAGAGTCCGGGGATAAAGTATTGATCCAGGTCTCTGCCGTTGATCATAGTGTTATAGGTGATGTTCTCAGTAGATATAAGAGAATCCTTATGATGTCTGGCACACCACCAACAAAAGAATTTGCGGAGGATTTAATTGGTCTCGATAAAGTTGATCAAGTCAATGCTCATGAGTATATTTCTTGGAGACCACAGGATAATATGGCTGTTATAGTAGCCACAGAATTATCCTCAAGATATACTTATAGAGGCGAGTTAATGTATAGACTATACTCCAGATATATAGATATATTCAAGAGAATAAGCGGTTTAAAAGTGATTGTTTACCCAAGCTATGATTTTATGAGTAATATACTTACCTACCTGTCGAGTACCGAGAAAGACTTTGTCGAGAATCAAAAAACAACCTTCGAGGAAGTTAATGAATACGTGACGAATAATCCTAGTGCATCTATACACATAGTGGCTGGAGGAAAAATTTCTGAGGGTATAGAATTTGTTAGAAATGGGGCATCGCTTGTTAGAGGAGTATTTGTAGCAGGTGTACCATATCCTCAACCTGATGACTATATGAATATCCTTATTGAGAGAGGCTCTAGAAAAATTAGTAAAGAGATTTTTAGGGAATTGCTTTTTAATAATGAGGCGTATATAAGAACTATGCAAGCAATCGGTAGATCCGTGAGGGGCATTAACGATAGAGCAGTTGTTGTTTTAGGAGATAGAAGATTTATGTCTAGTAAGTTAAGAGGTTTACTAGGTTTAGAGAGATTTGGTGTGGCGAGAAATATGGATCAATTCATCACTTTTATTAATAGATTATCAGAGGAATTTCTGTAGTTTTACTCAGCGAATTCTTTTTTTCTAAGGATATGATTTTTAGTATCTATAAAAACCATAAATCTTTTGATGAGTTATTGACATGATCTAGAGTTAGACTATAAAATATTTATAACCTTACTCTCATTATATTATCCGCTAACTAACTGAGGTGTTTATATGAGCTATAAAAAAGATAGTGAAAATAGCGAATATCCGGGTCTCAAAAAGATTTACGAGAAATGCGAAGATAATATATATGGGAATGAGATTTGTGTATATATCTATCTAGACATTAGTGGTAAAAGGAAAAGAAATAAGTACATGATCTACTTTATTAATGAAACCTTTGGCGAGAGAATGTATATTAAGAAAAGTGTTAGTGAAGATGAGTTCAATAAAATAATGCAGTTCATAAATAATCGCGGTGTCTACGATGCTTACAAGATAATATTTTAAGTAATTCTATCATCTCCTCTCGGTTCTATACCACTTGTTCCCTGAAGGCTTTAATGAGAGTATGAATGCTATTGAGAGAAATAACCAGTATATTGGTAGCATGAAGATTGAAATAATGCTTATCGAGACAATTTCTCTAAGACCTATGATTCTTCCGTGTCTTTTAATTAACTGGTATATTAAGATCACTAGCAGAGCTATGTATGAGTATAAGAGTGACGCTAAGAATATTCTTAAAAGATCATTGTAGTATCCATTAATTAATTGAGTAGGCACAGTTAATAAACTCATTGAGTCCTCAATGAAATACTTGATTAATGAGTATGGATCTTGTGTATTTCTTAAGACATGTCTCAAATTATATATTTCAAGACTTACAGGAGCTAAATAAATTATTGATGGAGTAAAAATCATTATGTATGTGGCGAAGATCCTACTAATTGATTTGAGAAATAATTTTGTTCTAAGCAAATTTAAAAAGATTTTGAGGTGCCCTTTATACCATCTTATCCGTTGCTTAATCAGAGCCTTAATACTTCTAGGAGCAAGTTCAATTACATACGAATCTATGTAGCCGTACATGTAGCCTTTTAAACCGAGTAAAACTGATAATGCAGCGTCTTCAGCAAGCTCTGGGGGAAAGCCTCCAAGGCTCTTTACAACACTAGTCTTCACAAATAAACCTTCTCCACTAAGTGGTGTATGTAGATTTAATCTCTGTAATATATTGATCCATATATCATACCATATGACGGTCTCTACATATACTAGTCTACCTAATAGAGATGGTCTATATCTATAGACTCTTGGGCTAACAGCTACATAGCCTTTCTTAAAAGCTTCGCGGACTTTTGTTAAGATCTCTGTATCTATGAAATCATCAGCGTCAAATACACCAATTATATCTTCCTCAGCGTAGTTGTACAGTACATAGTTTAGATCTAGTGCTTTTAAACCATCTGTATTAGGGCTCTCAACAACTTCTATTGGATAGCTATATTTTGTTTCACTAAGGATCTCCTTAAGACTCTTCTTTGAGACTTGGTCATTTAATGGATACACTATATAGAGTTTCGAGAAATTATCTCTGGAATAAATTTTCTCTAAGCTATCAAGTGTTGTCTTTATAGATTCTTTGCTCTCATTTTTTACTGGAAGTATCAGTGAAATACTTCTATCAATCATTACCTTGATCCCTCAAAAGATCTCTTAACAAGAAAATATGTTGCTAAACCAAGTGGAGTGAATATAATTGATACAATAACTGTTAAGTGTACAAGACCATAGTAAGTGAATATGTAGCCTCCTAGCACATTCCCCACGAAAATGCCTATTCCCAGTGTGGTCACGTATATCCCTGAGGATAAACCTCTAATTCTAGATGCGTCAGTGAAATCAGCTAGTAGAGCTAATAGTGATGGAGGTAACATAAGTGCTAGTGAAGCTCCGATAATCATTAGTATTAGTGATATACTTATTTCAGGAGTCGTCATTAATTCCTTAAAGTCTGCTATCGAGAGTGTTATCTTCATATTAATTGTTTTATTAATAAAATATCCGAGCGAGATCAATGCTATAGGTGTCGCTAATAGTCCTATTAGAAGAGATCTGATCCTACCAAATAAACTCGATAAATAACTCCCAAGTAATATACCTATTGATAGAAGCACTACGGCAAAAACCATGTAGAGGCTTAATCCATGCGACTCTCTTATTAAATTACTGTATTGGTAGATCCCCGCTTCACCTAATAATTCTCTGAGGATCCTAACTGATATAAAAGCTACTCCAAGTATAATTGATATACCTAGCCACATAGGTACTAGATAAAGAGATCTCTTTTCAACATAGAATAGCTTTTGTTGGACGCTTCTCTCACGAGGTACGTAGATCTCTCTTACTCTAGTGGATAAGTATATTGATGTTATTAAGGCGAGAACCACTAATATCAGTGAGGACACGAAGCCTCTCGTGAGAAAAGGTGCAAAGATCTCTATAATGGCTGCGATTAAGAAGCCCGCCACGTATCCTGATAAATTGGATATCTCTAAACCACCTACCCCAAATAATCTTTTTCTAGTAGATACTCCGTATGTTTCCTCGGCTACTAGCGCTATTGAGGAGGTCACTAGTAGGGCTGCTGATAAACCTGCTATTACTTGCGGAGCGATAAGATCTCTTGGGTCCGCATGGATCAGGTATATAGTGGTTGACAAAGAATAAGCAGATACAATAAGTATAGATGCTATGATAAGTGTTTTTTGGGGGCCTAGCCTATCGTAGAATAATCCTCCTAAGAAACCTGAGAAACCCTCGGTTAGTGAATATACTCCCTGTATAATTCCTTGGAAATATGCTGAAATAATATATCCAATAGATAAGGAGTATATGAATAATGCATTTGCAGCTCTAATCAATAATACTATGACATAGATAAGTGTTATTGATCCTGTTCTCCCTAGTTCTCTCTTTAGATCCTGTCTCAATCACGACATCTAATAAATCTTATTGATTACACAATAAAATATTAAACGAATCATCTTCTCCAAAAAATCAATACAATTATCACGTATACAACTAGTATCATTGATGCAATAAATGGAGGCATGAAATTAAGATTTAGATATTCTCTATGAGAGTACTCGAGGATTCTTGATGAAGACACAGATCCTATTATTACACCTATTAGAAAAGATACTGATAGCAGAGCTGAAGATAATCCTCTTCTTCTAAACCTAACGTCTGTCGCTGCCTTTGAGGAAGCTGGTAATATTGTTCCTAAAGCACCTCCGAACAACACTGAGGAAGTTAATCTCGTCAAGTGATCTATGCCGAGGATCAATAGAGTCGATGAGCACAGGATCATTAATAAACCAATTAATTTTGTTACGAGTAAATTACGTGGATTCTTAACCAGATAAGATGTGAATACTGCTATGAATAGTAGGGATATAACTGATGAAATCATGCTCCACGTAGCTACTTCTGCTGATGCTATTTCTCTGGTAACATATAGTTTCTCTGTGAGAAGTGTCCCCATACTACCAACAACTGAGCCTATCATTAGATATAGTGTGAGAGCTGATGCATAAGCAATTATTAAGGTGCTCGATATTTTGTTCTTCTTATCAATAGTGTATTCCGGTATTTCTTCTCTAAATACAAGTTCTCGGTATCCTTTCCCTATATAGAGTGATAGAGAGAAGCCTATTAAGAATAAAATTGCTACTAGGTAAAATATGCTGTGGAATCCATATAGAATAACAAGTTGTCTAGTAATAAAATTACCTATTATGATTGGCAGTGCTGACAAGATCCAGTAGATTGTTAGTCCTAGTCCTAGTCGTCTTGTTACTATGTCTCTAAATATTGCTAAGATACTTGGAAAAACACCTGAGTCAATTGCGCCGTGAAGAGATCTTATGATCAATAGCTGGTAAGGATCTGATGCTCTCGTATACATAAGAGTAATCAAAGGATCGATTGCTAAAAGGATCTGTAGTATCCTGGTTCTCGAGAATTTGTCTAAGAGGATTCCTATGATAGGTAATGCAAATAACGCAGCAATTGAGTAAGAAGCAGTTATTAAGCCTGCTAGAGAAGACGATGCTCCTAGGCTCCTACCGTATTGAGCTATTACAGGTGCTATTGTTGAGTGATCTATTAGGGCTATGAATACGATAAAATATATCGCGGATAAATACTTAATAGATAAATTATTCACTGATACTATCACCGACGAAGCTAAAGAATCAACTGATTTAAGCTTTATGGTGAATAAATTAACTAAAATGAGTTAATAGTTTCTTAATAGTGATTAAATTAATTAATCAAAAAATGTAAATATGGTAATCAAATTATTTTAATTGGCGATTTTTCATGACACAAAGTTTTGATAGTGAGACCTTATTAAAATTCCTATTGACCAGAAGGAGTATTCGAAAATTCCTTGATAAACCAGTGGATATTGAGGTTATTAAAAAGATTCTTGATGTAGCTAGATACGCGCCGAGTGCTGGTAATAGGCAGCCTTGGATATTCGTGGTAGTTAGTGATAAGGAGATCAAGTCTAAGTTAGCTAATATACATAAATGGGCTTATCCACTAAATGACGCGCCTGTAGGGATCGTTATTGCCTGCGATGAAAAAACCTCACCAGACTCTTATCAGGTGGATTGTGCGAATGTTGCAATGTATATAATGTTGGCTGCCCACGCGGTTGGTTTAGGGAGTGTCTGGATACAGACCCTTAGGAATATAGAGGAGATACAGAAGATCCTTAATCTACCAAAGAACTATATCCCTGTAGCGATGCTCGCTTTAGGATACCCCGCTGAGAGACCTGAACCTAAGAGTAGAAAAGATCTTAGTGAGATAACGTATCTTAACAGCTATAATAATAAGCTGAGGTCTTGACAAATCCTATGTAGATAAAGTGGTTTGTGGAACAATATTTAATCCATAAAATATTCAATTCTCAGGGATCATTGAATATATATCATTTCAATTGAACTATCTTATTGAGGGTCTAAAGTGTCTGAGGAAGAATTTGAGGCTCTGAGCTTCCCTGAAGCTCCTCGAATAATTGTTAAACCACCGGGTCCTAGGTCTCTTGAGCTCTTAAGTGTTCAGAAAGAGTTGGAGACTAACGCTGTTATATACCCCAAGATCTTTCAATTCGCGATCGAATCTGCTAGAGGAGCTACTATAAGAGATGTTGATGGAAACGTGTATATTGATTGGGTCGCTGGGATCGCTGTTTTAAATGTTGGTCACAGGAACCCATTTGTTTATGAAGCTATTAAGAATCAATTAGATAAGTATTGGCATTGGATGAGTGAGATACCTAGTGAAGCCAGAATAACTTTCTTAAAGAAACTACACTCAATACTACCAGAAGGATTGAGAGGAAGAGCTAAGATAATGACCTCTGTGACCGGAGCCGACGCCTGCGAAGCCGCTATGAAGATTGCGAGATGGGTCACTAAGAAACCTGTTATCTTAGCTTTTGAGGGAGCTTATCACGGAGTTCATCAAGGGGCTGTTATGGCTACTGCTAAGAGAAATCTTCAGATGTACGCTGGTGTACCATTAATAAATGTTGTCAGGGTACCTTACCCGTATCCTTATAGATGCCCGTACCCAGCTAAGGATCCTGAGGAATGTGGTTATGCTGTTCTCAGCTATATAGAGCACTTGCTAGAGGATCCCTACAGCGGTGTTGGCGAAGTGGCAGGTATTATCGTGGAGCCTATACAGGGGGAGGGAGGATATATTGTTCCACCAAAGAATTTCCTCAAGGGATTAAGAGAGATCGCTGATAAATATGGAGTATTACTAATCGCAGACGAAGTGCAGTCAGGCGTTGGTAGAACAGGTAGGTGGTGGGGTATTGAGAACTTCAATGTCTCACCAGATATTATGTGCATATCAAAAGCAATCGGTGGAGGAATACCTATATCATTCGTTGCTTATCGAAGTGATTTAGATGAGAAACTAGAGGAAACCTTTCACTTCGGCACATACAGAGCTAATCCACTGGGACTAGCTGCAGGAGCAGCAGTAATTGAGTATATTGAGACAAGAAACTTGCTTGAGAGAACAAAAGCATTGGGAGAATACGCATTGAGAAGATTCTCTGAGTTAATGGATCAATCGAACATAGTGGGAGACGTCAGAGGAATAGGATTCATGATTGGAGTAGAGTTGGTTGAGGATAAAAAGAGTAAGAAACCAGGAGCTAAATTAGCTACAGAACTAAGAAGAAGATTATTCGAGAAAGGATTATTAATGCACACATGCGGACACTATGGAAACGTGATGAGGTTCATGGCGCCTCTGGTAATAACTAAACGACACCTAGATATAGGATTAGATATCTTCGCAGAAACAATTAGAGAGCTAGAGAAGAGACAATAAAGTGATTCTCCTAAGATCTTTTAATAACCTAATTACTCCCAATAACACTAGGGTTTTCTATAAGTGTATTTGAGTTAAGAGTTGTCTTCGATGATAATATACTTGATAGACTCGATGTAGATAATCTCATTAAGCCTCTGGGAAAAAGAGTCTTTATTGTGTCAGGTCACACGAGTTTTGGCTTAGCAGGAGAGAAATTAAGAGAGATCCTATCGCAACGAGGCTTATCAGTTTATGTTGAGTTTCTCAGCGGTAGAGGCGTAGCTAACAGGATCGATCAATTAGCTAATACATATGTGAGAGTTATTGATCTAGTTATAGGTGTTGGCAGAGGCTAATGCTCGATGAACCTAGTCAAGGATTAGCTCCAAAATTGTTCAAGAGATCTTTAGAGTAATAAAAGATCTTAAGAAAGAAGGTTTAGGGATCATATTAGTTGAGCAATATGTTAAGGATGCTCTCTCAATATCTGATAGAACATACGTAGTGAGAGGAGGAAGAATTGTTCTAGAGGCTGAGTCAAAAGATATAACGGCTAAAGAGGAGTTAATTAAACACTATCTCGCATAAACAATAGTAACAATTGTTTATACATTATTTATGTTGTGATAACGATTAAATAAATTAGATATATAAATATTTAAATAGTTCTAATTAAAATTATTTTTGAATATAGTGAGGTGAATATCTTGCCTAATGGTTATGTTGGTAAAATAGCATTCATTGATCTCTCTAAGAAGAAGGTGTCTGTTCAGCCACTTAATATGTCTTGGGCTAGGCTGTATCTAGGTGGTAAGGGGATTGGTGCAAGGTATCTACTGGAGTACTTACCTCCTAACACAGATCCTTTGTCTCCAGATAACTTGTTTATCGTAATGACTTGTCCTGCTAATGGTGTTGGTGCTCCTGCTTCTCCTAAGTATCCTATTGTGACTAAGTCTCCGCTAACTGGTTTCTGGCTGGACACTCACTCCGGAGGTGCCGTCGGTTCTGAGCTTAAATACGCTGGTTTTGATGGTATAATTATTGCTGGTAGAGCTGATGAGCCCACTTATATCTATATAGATGATGGATCAATTGAGCTCAGATCTGCTAAACATCTGTGGGGGATGAGGATTAGTGAGACGAGGAGAGCTATTAAGGAGGAGTTAGGTGATCCACAGATAAAAGTAATGAGTATAGGACCTGCGGGAGAAAGACTTGTTAGATTCGCTTTAGTGGATTCGGAGGGTAGACAACATGGTAGAGGTGGTGCAGGTGCTGTTATGGGCTCAAAGAATCTGAAGGCAATAGCCGTTAGAGGAACAGGATCTATTGACGTGGCTCTACCCAAAGAATTTGAGAAGATTGTTGCTGAGATCGAAGAGAAAGATATCTTTAAGAACCCTGAGGCCGAGTTCGGTATTAAGTGGGGTAGTATATCACTTGGGTGGTTCACTAATGAGTCAGGAGCATTACCAACAAGAAACTTCCAAACAGGTAGTTTTGAGTTGTGGAGTAATATTGACGCCATAGCAGTCTCTAGAGTAAGAGTTAAGAGAGCAGCATGTAGACAGTGTCCGATAGGGTGTCACAACTGGATTTATATACCGAGTGGTAAGTACGCGGGGACAATAACTGAGGGACCTGAGTACGAGACAGCTGCTCTCCTAGGATCCAATTTAGGAAACGGAGATATCGGTGCCTTAGCTAAATTAAATTACTTAGCTGATGAACTAGGTTTAGACACCATAAGCTTAGGAGGAGTATTGGGCTGGGCAGCCGAGCTATATGAGAGAGGAATAATATCTTCACAAGACACAGGCGGGATCGAGTTAGGATTTGGTTTAGCAGACTCCTTTATTCAATTAACTGAATTAATTGCTTATAGAAAAACTTCTTTCGCAGATCTACTGGCTGAGGGAACTAAGAGAGCCTGCGAGAAACTTGGCAGAGACTCCTGTAGATACGCTGTACATGTAAAAGGATTAGAGTTACCAGCATATGATCCTAGGGCTGCACCCGCTATGGGTCTAAGCTATGCAGTCGCGGATAGAGGAGGAGATCACCTGAGATCATGGCCTATAGGTCCTGAAGTACTAGGTAGATACTGGTTAGGTGCTAAACCAATATCAATTGAGAGATTTAGTCCAGATAACAAGGCTATAATAGTTGTTCAACAAGAGCATCAATATGCCGCAAAATTCGCGTTAGGAGTATGCGACTTTTGTTGCTGGGATAACGAGAGGCTCAGTTTACTAGCTTGGGCGATAACAGGCTTCGAGGAGTTTAGAGATGTTCGTCACTTCGAGTTAACAGGTGAGAGAATAGTTAATTTAATAAGAGTATTTAATGTGCGTGAGGGAATGTCTAGTAAAGATGATGTTCTTCCACCAAGAATCCATGAAGATCCGCACATCTCTGGGCCCACGAAGGGTAGAGTGCTACCTAGAGAATGGTTTGAGAAAATGAAGAAAGAATATTACCAGATAAGAGGATGGGATGAAGAGGGCAGGCCCACGAAAGAGATACTTAAACGAGTAGGAGTAGACGAAGAAGTATTTAAACACGCGAGGTGGTTACAATGAGCAGCTATAAAGTTCTGGTATTCGACTCAAGTAAGTGCACAGGATGCGAGAGATGCGTATTAGCATGTAATTATGCTAAAACCAAGATCTTTGGAACAAGAGACGCGAGGATCAGAGTATTCAGCTGGAGAGACACAGGAGATTTCGTGGTACTAGGATGCTACCACTGTGACCCAGCACCTTGTATGGAGGCTTGTGGTGTTGACGCAATATACAGAGATCCTAAGACAGGCGCTGTACGCATAAATTACTCGAGATGTATTAATTGTAAAGCATGTGTGTACGCTTGCCCATATGGAGCAATTTCCATAGGTAGCGATGGAAAAGTTATTAAATGCGATCTATGCGATGGAGATCCAGCGTGTGTAAAGGCTTGCCCATACGGAGCTCTCAGATATGAGCCCGTGGAGAAATTAGGCTTGGACTTCGCATATCAATACGCGACTACACTGCGAGCAAAAACTGATATCTCAAAAAGAACATGGTCAGGGATTAGACCAGTCTAAGATATTTCTAAAACTTTGATCTTTTTTTCTTCTAGATCCTCTAATCTTGCCCCAGATCTAATTAATTCTTCAAATATTCTTGATTTATAAGACACTAGATGAGCACCTACACTCTGCCAACCAATAATTATATCTGTTCCCTTCTCGAAGATAACAAGATCCTTTTTGAAACCGACGCCAGGAGCCTTATATCTAATGTAGGCATATGAGTAGTTTATTCCGAGTCTCTTGGCCTCAAAACTATTAATGCCGAGACGTATAAATACCGAA
>ERZ1669249.139-NODE-139-length-41523-cov-15.861339_pt1 | contig 41523 bp, 29 predicted proteins | sample MGYA00579293_ERZ1669249 | MGnify/ENA primary metagenome ERZ1669249 (study PRJEB41166, sample SAMN08046057) | hot springs metagenome | biome: hot spring; feature: neutral hot spring; material: thermophilic sediment; isolation source: thermophilic sediment from... | reverse complement strand
ATGTGCGGGGAGCGGGTGCAACTGGGCACGGGAAAGGGTAAATGAGCAATGAAGCCAAAACCCGCTAAAGGAGGGTAAACGATGCGCCTTGTTCGTTGGCTGATAACGACATTGATTTTCGTGGCGGTGACATTCGTTTCCGCTCAAGGGACATTGCCCCAGCCCAGAAAGGCTTGGACAATTTTGGTCTATCAAGCGGGCGATAACGACCTTGAGGATGCGCTCATCAAGGATTTCAACGAGATGGAGCGAATAGGGAGCGGGCAAAACATCAACATCGTCGTCCAACTTGACCGTTCTCCCCGCTACGATGCTTCCAATGACAACTGGACGACAACACGCCGATACTATGTCACTCGTGACCCAGAAGAGGCTTTCCCGCCAGATTTTTCCACTCGCCCGAACCACACCATCCGCAGTCAACTTATCGCCGATTTGGGCAAAAAGAACATGGGCGACCCAAATGTGTTGAGGGATTTTCTGATTTGGGGCATCCAGAACTTTCCCGCTGACCGATATTTCATCATCCTCTCTGACCACGGCGCTGGCGTCAGACCTTTTCGCGGTCTAAGTTTTCTTCCCTTCAGAGGCATGATGTTCACTGACACCTTGAACGATTTTTTGAGCGAGGACGAAACGAAACAAGCGTTTGCAGCGGCAGTTCAAGTTTTGGGGCGACCTTTTGACATCGTCGGTCTTGATGCCAGCGAAATGAGCGAAATTGAAATAGCCTACCAACTGCGGGACGCTTGTCGTTACTTGATTGCTTCCCAACTTTCCGAGCCTAACGACGGCTACCCTTATGACCGCTTTTTATGGGAGTTGTATCAGAACCCAAGCATCAGCACCGAGGAATTTTTGCGGCGTTTCGTTCAGCATTACATTGACAGTTACCGACCAGGTCAACCGACGAACGGTGCTGGGAGTGCTGTGACCATCGCTGTCTACAACCAAAGCGTCGTCCCAACTTATGTTCAGCGGGTTGATGCCCTCGCCCAAGTTTTGATGCGTAAAATCAACCCTTTCGGGAATCAGTTCCTGCAACTCAGACGGCAAACTCAAACTTTCAGCGAAACAATCTACCGCGACCTTTACCACTACTGCAAGTTGCTGGTTGAAAACATCAACGACAGCGAGGTAAGGCAAGCAGCACAGGCAGTTGTGGATTTGCACGGACCTGGTTCGGGCAAGGCATTGCTTTACGAAGCCCACGCGAGCGGATATGACATGGATGTGAGCAACGCTTACGGGATTGCCATTTACTTCCCTGAGCCGAGCCAATTTGACGAGCGATATTTGGACGCCAACGATTTCGCCCGAGCAACAAAATGGGGGCACTTTTTGAAGGCGTTGCAAGTTGACGAAAGCCCACCGATAGTGATAATGGTTTTCCCCGCCCCAGACCAAATTGTCCCAATCGCCAGACCTGTTTTGCTCTTCAAAGTTGAAGACCAAGGCGCTTCTGGGTTGGATTCAACGGCTGTCAAGCAGGTGCTCCTTGACGGGAGACCCTTGACAGGCTTTGAGTTTGACGAAACTATCGGTCGGCTGAAAGTTAACGCCCCACAGCCTTTGGATGAAGGCAATCACACCGTTTCCGTGACCGTTTCCGATAAGGTAGGTAACCGAGCCACTTACACCTTCGTGTTCCAAATCGCTTTCCCTAACGCTTCCTCAGGGGTTCGGACATTCAGCATTCCACTCTGGCTATCGGATGCGCAACAGAGGCAGTCATGGCAAAACTTGCCGGAAAAAGTCGCCAGGTGGGTAGGAACTTGGGCTGTTTTCAATCGGGACGGGACTGGCGACCAGAGGGCGTCTTTTTACCCGCTCAATTCCGGCGTCCCAGCACCACCTGCGGGTCTGGGCTATTTTGCCCGCTTTGACCGACAAACGAAGTTAAACGGCGACGGAATCCCCTTAGACCCTGACGCACCTTACGCAGTGACTTTGCAGAATGGGTGGAACTTGATTGCCAACCCGTTCCCTGCACCTATCCTCTGGAATTCAGTGCAAGTTCAGGTTGGCAGCCAGACATATCCTTTGGCGACGGCGATTGCAAGGGGCTACATCCTCTCCCCGCCTATCGGTTACCTTCCCAACCCAACCCAACCTTTCAAATTCGGCAGTTACTATGCTTTGGCGGGTGACCAAGTTTGGCTTCAACCCTTTGAAGCCTACTGGGTGCGAGTTGATACTCAAGGGAGCACGGTCAGGATAATTCTCCCGCCACCAGTTAACATTGCCCCTGCGGGCAAGATGGCATCCCCTCGTAAACTTTGGTCAGTCCGGCTTCAGGTCTTGACGGGAGACAGAAGCCTTGCTGCGGGAAGCGAGTTGTTGGAGTTCGGGGTAGCAAACGAGGCTCAAAAAGGATGGGATGCAAGCGACCTGCCGATGCCTCCGCTGCCTGTGAACGCTCCCGTTCGCGCTTACTTCGTGACTGAAAACTGGAGAAAGAAGTCGCCAGAAGTTCTCGCTGTGGACATGAGACCGATGGGCGAGAGAGTTGTTTGGGATTTGGTTGTTGAAACCGAGGAGGCAATTGGGCAAGAATTGACCTTGACATGGAGCAATTTGAACTCTGTTCCCTCGTCGGTGAGATTGTGGTTGGTTGACACACTCACTGGGCAAATCCTCTCCCTTCGCTCGGTCAGTGCCTATCGGTTCACCATGGAAACGCCACAAAGAAGGTTCAAACTAGTTGCCGAGACATCTCGTTCGCCTCTTAGGTTGGTCGGGGTTCGTGCCTTGCCTTTGAGGGGTTCAAGGGGAGCAATCATTCAAGGCAACTTGACTGCACCAGCGAACTTAACGGTGACCATTCGCTCGCTGACTGGGCGAACCGTGAGGGTGCTGACAAAAGAGCAAGCAGTTCCTTCTGGACGCTGGCAAGTCATCTGGGACGGTCGCAGCCAAGACGGCTTGCCCCTTCCCTCAGGAACTTACCTTTGCGAAGTTTTGGCAAAAGACGAAACAGGCAATCAAATCCGTAACATCGTCCCCTTGACAATTGCCCCTTGAACTCAAACCTCAAGATGCTCGGCTTTCTGGGGTGAAAGCGAATGTGGCTTAGCAACGCAATTATGATCGCCGTGACCGCAATTTTGTTTGGGCTTGCTGTTTGGAAGACGAAAGGGATACCTGTGGAGGCGTTGGAAAGCAGTGGCAAAACGCTGTTGACAATGTTGCCCCTTATCCTGTGCGCTTTCATGTGTGAGGGCTTAATCAAGACCCTTGTTCCGCCATCTTGGATTCAAAAATGGCTGGCTGCAGAATCGGGATGGAGGGGCATCGCAATCGGTTGCATCGCAGGTGCATTGACGCCTGGCGGTCCTTACACCAGTTTCCCCATAGCAATGCTCCTTTTGAGGTCAGGAGCAGGCTTAGGGACAGTGGTCGCTTACCTAACAGCATGGCAACTTTGGTCGCTCACCCGTTACCCAATGGAAATCGCTTTCGTCGGGTTAAAAGTCACTTTGCTTCGCTTCGGCGTCACATTTTTCGTCCCACCTCTGGCTGGTTTCTTGGCTCATTGGGTGACTGCGCAATTGTCAAAGCCAGTCGCTTGATCCCACTTTCAAGGTATCGCCAGTGACTTCGCACGGCGGTGGCATAATTGGCAAGTGGTGAGAGAAATGGAGCGTCAATTGGTTTTGAAGGTAGGAGAGGTGGAGGTCGCCAACGGTCTTTCGTGGAGAGCGGTTGGGCTTGGTTTGCTGCTTTTGCTCCCAAACGCCTACTGGGTCACGATGATGGAGTTAGTCCGCTACGCCGGTCACCCAAGCAACATCGCACCTTTCGCAAATGTCGTCTTCATCCTGATTTGCCTTCTCTGCGTGAACCCGCTGCTTCGTTTCCTTCACTCACAAACTCGCTTGACTTGGTTTCGCCCGTTTAGCCCTACGGAGTTGATGCTGGTTTACCTGATTTTGTCCATCGGGACTGCTTGGGTCGGGCACGATGGCATTCAGGTCTTGATGCCGCAAATCGTTTACCCCTTCAGATACGCTTCGCCTGAAAACCGTTGGGAGGAGTTGTTCCTGCCCCTGCTCCCGAAGTGGCTTTATGTCAGCGACAAGATAGCGCTGCGGAACGCTTATGAAGGTGGGCACTTGTTTTGGCAGCCTGAAAATTTCCGCCCGTGGATTGCGCCGCTCTTGGGTTGGGGAAGTTTTTGCATTGCTTTGAGCCTTTTAATGATTGGCTTGTGTTTGCTCGTTCGCAGGAGGTGGATGGATGAAGAGCGGTTGACTTACCCAGTGCTTTACTTGCCCCAAGAAGTCACACGCCCACGAAACCCGATTTGGCGCTCAAATCCCTTTTGGCTCGGTTTCGCCGCTTCAGCCTTCGTTGACATTTTGAACGGTTTCGCAACCCTCTACCCTTCCATCCCGTCAATAAAAGTGCGTGTTTGGCATTACGACCCATTGTTGGCTTCCCTTTTCGTCGGCTACCCGTGGCAAGCCCTTCAGGGAACGCGCATGAGTTTCTACCCTTTCGCCATCGGCTTGGGATTGCTCTTGCCTCCTGATTTGCTTTTCTCCTGCTGGTTCTTTTACTGGTTTGAGCGCCTTCAAAGGCTCGTCGGTTTGATGGCAGGTTGGACGCAACTTCCCGGCTACCCCTGGACAAATTTTCAGGCTTTTGGCGGTTACGCTGGGATCGGCTTGTTCGCCCTTTGGATTGCTCGGAAATCTTTTCGGCAAACCGCAGTCCGGGCAATAGCGGGAATTGACAAAAATGAGCGGTTAGGATTGGCAATGTTCCTTTTCGGTTTGACCTTCTTGCTGCTGTTCGCACGGGCTATGGGGATGAGTTTCTCAACTGGGCTCATGTTCTTCGCCATTTACTTGCTTTTGCTCGTTTCCATCACCCGCATCCGAGCCGAGTTAGGACCACCTGCCCACGATTTGCATTACGCCGGACCCGATGAAATCCTCATCGCAGTTTTCGGTCCTCAGGGTTTGCCGAAACGGGATTTGGTTGTCGCCAAGTTGTTCTACTGGTTCAACCGAGCATATCGCAGTTTGCCTTGCCCGCATTACCTTGAAGGGCTGAAAATCGCCAAAGACCACCGAATTCCTTTTGAGCGAACCACGATTTTGATGACGGTCTCAAGCGTTTTCGCTATTGCTGCGGCGATGTTGGTGCATGTCTATGCCTTTTACGCCTACGGCATCACTGCGAAGTTTGTTGGACCAGCGATTACGGCTTTTGGCGGTGAACCGTTTTGGAGGCTTCAAGGTCTTCTGGCAGCGCCGCCACTGCCGAACCCTTACCCCGTTCGGGCAATGATTGTGGGAACTTTGTTCACGCTCGCGTTGATGTGGCTTAGAGCGTCCGTGACATGGTTTCCGCTTCACCCCGTCGGCTACGCCATTTCAACCAGTTGGAGCATGAATGTCTTGTGGATGCCGCTCTTCATCGCCTACTTGGGCAAGATGGGGATTTTGAGGCTTGGCGGTTACCGTTCGTTTCGGGAAACGGCTTTGCCTTTCGGAATCGGTTTGATTTTGGGCGAGTGGACGGTCGGAAACTTGTGGCTCATCTACGGGGTAGCAAGAGGCATCCAAACCTACGCCTTCTGGGTGTAAAAAGCGAGAAACGGGGCAGGTCGCCAACCTGCCCCGTTGTTTTTTCCTCAACGCCTTCGCTCACTCAGTCTCGTAGTTATCGTTGCAACTCAGGTCATATGGGTGATTGACCTCACGACCGTCAGGGAACCAAGTGTAGCCACGCACCGTTTGAGTTGGCTTGAGCCATTTGACATGGGCATCGGCAAAGATGTAAATCTTGCCACCCAAGTGCCATTGCCTATCTTTGCGCCACCACCAGTTACACCATGTTCCTGCATCGGGACAGGCGATACCGGGTTCGCCAACCATGATGAGGTTCGCAGGGCGCTGGATATCAGGCAGTCTTCTCGGTTCTCCACAAAAGGCTGACCCGTTGTAGTTGTATTCCAAAGGAGTCCACTGCCCACCTAACATTTGACGGAGAGGAAAGCGTCCTCTAAAGGCTTCAGAGCCACAACACCCGCCATCATTAGGATTGAGATAATGACCTCCCTCTTCGGTGTTCGTCACATTTTGAGTCGGGCAGTCCCAAATTTGCCAGTTGCGGATGTAGGGATGGGTGATCATGCGCCAACTGTAGTAAGGTTCTTGCTGCGGCGCCCAACAAGGACGACCAATGCCAACACGAACGAAGGGGAAACGCTCATCATAGTCGTTGTTGTATTGAGCCAGCGCCATCGCCAAGTTGCGAAGGTTGGAAGTGCAACTGGCTTGGCGAGCCTTCTCGCGAGCCTGGCTGAACACGGGGAACAGAATGGCAGCCAGAATCGCGATAATCGCAATCACGACGAGCAACTCAATCAATGTGAATCCACATCGCTTCATCTTTGGACACCTCCCATCAGAGTTTTTTGCTCACTGACTTTGTGCCCTTGCTTCGCTAAATGCGGCAAATGCTTCTTCTCTTTCGTTTCGGCGTCCCTCACCTCCTTTTGTTGGCTTGCTTTCGCTATCTCTTGCTCCACGATCTGCCGAATGAGGAAGGACATTGGGTCGCCTGGGCGAGTTATCCCGTGTAGGGTGATGGTTTGTTGTTTGCCGCCTAAACTGACCTTGAATGTTTTCTTGCCGTTGATGGTCAATTCAGCAGCACATTCGCCTTTTCCGCCATGAGACACTTTTTGAAAGCAAGCCTGAACCTTGCCGGGGTAATCGCGCACCAACTGCCTGACAAATTCCACTGTCCCCTTAATGCACGGACCACCATGTTTAGGGTCAACGGTTACACGAACGACGATAGGTGCTTCAGGATTCCCGACATGGGGCGGCAGATTGGAGAGGTCTGCGACAATTTGCCGCATCAAAACATCATCGGAAGTCGGAGTAACCCTCTCCCGCCAATAGCGCCAGTTAAGAAACACAGCAGCAGTTGTCATGAACGCCAAAAAGAGCAATGTGCCAATTCGGTTTTCAATCATTGCCTTCCCTCACCCCTCTAACGGGGAGGCTGAGGTGGTGACGGTGCCTCCTTTACCTCGCCCTTCATCTTCATCGGTCCCGGATGCCCTCCCATTTCAATAGGAGGCTTCTCCTCAATTGGTTTGGGGCGCATGAAAGCCATGTAAATCCCAGCAATGACAATCAGAACGACCACAATCACTACTACCGCCACCCAAGTTGGCACTTCTTTCCTCATCACCCAATCACCTCCTTCAGACCTGTGATGCCGCATTGAAGCATAGCACTTTTTTTTGGGGTGTCAATAGTTAGAGAATGCGTTCGGAAAACAATTCCCGATTGGGAGGGCAAACCTCTGGTGAGCCCAAAATCAAGGTTGTAAGGCGCAGTTTCAAACCTCGCCGACTTTCTGTCGGCACGGCATGAAGCCGTGCCCTGCATCACGGCTGATTGGTCACGACTTTCCGAACACCCTCTTCGTGCCCATGCAGAGCGTGCCTTAGTTGCTAAAATTTACCTTACGACTGAGCCGACAAACTTTTGAAAAACCTTGGCTGAGGCAAGGTGCTTTGAAGATGCACTTTTGGAAAGGCCTCAACAGCAAGGTTTTCATGGCTTCATCCGCAATGGCTATAGTCGTCGGTGGGATACTTGTTTTTGCTCATTTTGAAGCGACGCGGGCTTCCTTGCGTGAAGAAATTCGGCAGCGGTTGATGACCATAGCGGTCGCTGCGACTTTTCTCATCACTCCCGAAGAGCACTCAATGATTGCCAAAGTGAAAGACCCAAATGACCCCCTCTACCGCACAGCCGTCGCGAGATTGCGCGCCCTTGCAGAACAAACATTGCCTGAAGTTCAGCGGAAGGGGTTGAAACTTGCCCGTGAGTCAATTTACACCCTCGCCCCATCAGTTGGGACGAAATGGCGCTTCGTTTTGGACACGACGCTTCCCTACGACCGAGATGGCGATGGGGAGATTGACGAGGACGAGATGCCCGCTCAGATTGGCGAGGAATACGATGTCTCGGAATTCCCTGAGATGCTTCGTTGCTTTCGCGAGGGTAGACCGACAGCCGATACTGACCTGAGGGCTGACAAATGGGGAGTTTGGCTTTCAGGTTACGCACCACTGAAAGACGAGAGCGGACGGGTGGTGGCAATCGTCGGTGTTGACATGAATGTGGAAACGCTTGCGATGAAGGAGCGGGAATTAGTCCAACTTGCTCTCATCGCCTTTTTCGCAGTCGTCTTGGCGGTTTTGCTGATTGCCATGCTTGTGTATCGTTGGCGGAGCACTTACGAAAAACTTGCCCGCGCTGGGGAACTTCAGCGAAAGTTGGCTGAAATCAGTGCTGATTTAATTTTTTCCTTGAGCCCGGATGGCACTATCAGGAGTGTCAACCCAAAGGTTCGCGACTACGGCTACGACCCAACTGCCCTTGTCGGGCAACCTTTAGCCAAGTTCATTGTGTTTGAAGAGCAAGAGCGAAGTTGGGAAGAATTGTGTAAAGGCGGGATGGTTCAACCTTGCTTAGTTAGCGTTCGGGATGCGAGCGGTCAGATGAGGCATGGAGAGTGGCGCTGTTTCGGGGTCTACGAGAATGGGCGGCTTGTTGAGATTTGGGGCGTTTTCCGTGACCTCTCCTCATTGCTTCTTTTGACCAAAGAGTTGAAGCGCAAGACAGAAGAACTGTCCCAATTTTCCCAAGAGCAGGCTCGCTTACTTGACAAAACTCGTCGCCAAGCAGAGCAACTTGTCATCCTTGAAGAGTTAGTGATGGCTGCAATTCAACGAAGGGGAATTGTCAATGCGGCTCAAGCGGTGATTGAAGGGCTTAGACCTCTTTTCCCTGACGCTGGTCTTGCCGTCCTGTGCTATGATCCCTCAACAGGTTCGTTCAACTTCGTCGCCGGCAACCAAGAAGCGCAAGCGATCTTCAACAGGCTCTCCCTGAATCAAAACATTCCCCAGGAAGCCTTCCATTCCTTGCCCGCTTTGATGCGAGGCGAGGTTGTCAAGTTGGATGACTTGAGAGAGGTTGACTCTGAGGCAGCGAGGGTGGGTCTTTCGGAAGGATTTCGCTCCGCTGTTCTTTGCCCTTTGACCATTGGGGATGAATTTTTGGGCTTTTTAGTCGCTCTCAAATCACAACCGAGTTCTTTCACCGACGACGAAAGTCTCTTCCTGCAGCACTTGGCTAACCACTTGGCAATTGTCCTTCACAACGCCCAACTGTTTGAACAGTTGCAGAAAGCCTACGAGGAACTTCAGCAGGCGCAAACCCTTTTGGTTCAGCAGGAGCGGTTGAATGCGTTGGGGCAGATGGCTTCAGGGATATCCCACGACATTGGCAATGCCTTGGTGCCGTTGCTGGCTTACTCAGAACTCCTTGAAGAGCACCCTGACCCGAAAGTCCGCGAGTGGGGACGGCAAATCGCTATGGCTGTTGATGACATCATGCACATCGTCCAAAGGCTTCGCTCCTTCTACAGACCGCGAGACCCAAACGAGGTCTTAGAGCCAGTCAACTTGAACGAAATTGTCAAGCAAGTCGTTGACTTGACGAAACCTCGCTGGTATGACATGCCACAGCGGGAAGGAATCACAGTTGATGTGGAACTGGACTTGGACGAAAGCCTTCCGACAATTGTGGGCATCGGTTCTGAGTTGCGCGAAGCGTTGACGAACCTGATATTCAATGCAGTGGACGCAATTGTTGAGAAGGGCGAACGGGAAGGCAAAATCACCATCCGAACGGGGCAACGAGATGGTCTCATTTTTCTGGAGGTCTCCGACACAGGAGTTGGGATGGACGAGGAGACCAAGCGCCGCTGCATAGAACCTTTCTTCACGACGAAGGGGGAGAGAGGCTCTGGTCTGGGGTTGATGATGGTTTACGGGACGATGAGAAGACACGATGGGCAAATTGAGATTGAAAGCGAACTCGGCAAAGGCTCCACTTTCAGGTTGTTGTTCCCACTAAAGGAAGCGCCGGCAAAGATTCAAGCCGAGAAGTCAGCGGAGTTAAATGAGCACCTGCCTCCGTTGAGGATTCTCCTTGTTGACGATGACCCCAGAGTTCTTAGCACGCTTGGTGAGTTGCTGAAAAGTTGGGGACACACCGTTGTTGCCGCTGAAGACGGTTTCAGCGCTCTTGACGCCTTCTTGTTTGCTCGCAAATCAGGTCAACCTTTTGACCTCGTCATCACCGATTTGGGTATGCCGAGGATGAACGGCGCTGAACTTGTGCAAAGGATTCGCCAATATGACCCGCAAGTCCCTATCATCATCGTCACCGCTTGGGGCAAAGAACAGTTTGTTCCCGAAGCCGATGCTACCCTCGGAAAGCCTGTCCGTTCCCAAGAACTGCAGGCTACAATGTTGAGGGTCGTGCGGCGGAAAAAGCAGGAGAGTGCAAGGGAAGAGCCTGTGAGGAGGTGACAAAAATGCTTTTGTTGGTCTGCTCAGTTCTCCTCGCCACATCCCCTTTGTTTGCTTCTGAACACATGGGGCGCGGGTTGATTGCGCTGGAGTGCGAGCGTGGTGTTTTCCTAAGTTGGAGGTTTCTCGCCAGCGAGCCTGAAGGTGTTCGTTTCCATGTCTTCCGCCGAGACGAAAACCCCCTGTGGAAACGCATCACTGACGAACCCTTGACAGTTACAAATTTCACCGACGCAAATGTTGAACGGGGCAAAACTTACCGCTACCAAGTTCGCGCTTTCGTTGGCAAAAGCGAAATTGGGCGAAGCAAGGAAGTTTCGGTCAAGGTCACAGGCAAACCTAAGCCTTACATCTCCATCCCGCTGCAAGGCAAATACCGCGCACAAAAAGTTGCGATTGCCGATTTGGACGGCGACGGTGAACTGGATTTCGTCATTAAACAACCTGACTTCAATGTTGACCCATACCAAGCGCCCGGTTACTGGCGACCGAGCCCTGACACTTACAAACTTGAAGCCTACCTGAATGACGGGACATTCCTTTGGCGCTACGACTTGGGCTGGTCAATTGAACTTGGCATCTGGTATTCGCCCTATGTCGCTTACGATGTTGACGGTGACGGGAAGGCTGAGGTTTTAACGAAAGCAGGTGAGGGCGACCCAAGAGAACCTACAGGGCATGTCATGAAAGGTCCAGAGTGGCTTTTAATGCTTGACGGCTTGACGGGAAAGGAGAAAAGGCGGGTTCATTGGATTCCCCGTGAAGGCTACGAGGACTACAACAGAGCGAGCCGCAACTTCCTTGCAATCGCTTACCTTGACGGTCGCAACCCTTTCGTCATCGTCCAGCGCGGAACCTACGGGCTAATCCGAATTTGGGCTCTGGACGGGCAATTGCGGACTGTCTGGAAGTTTGAGGCTCAGCGAGGTTCGCCTGCCTACGGTCAAGGTGCTCATTGCTTGCATGCCGCCGATGTTGACGGCGACGGCAAGGACGAATTGGTCATCGGCTCTGCCTGCATTGACGATGACGGGAAGTTGCTTTGGAGCACGAAATTGGGTCACCCCGATGTTTGCGTTGTCGCTGACATTGACCCTGAGCGACGCGGTTTGGAGGTCTTTTTCGGCATTGAGCCACGCCGGCAAAGGGATGGTATTTGCCTCGTTGACGCTCGCACTGGGCAAATCCTTTGGGGCTGGGATAAGCCGACCACTCACATTCACGCTCAAGGAATGGTCGCCGACATTGACCCAATTCACATAGGCATGGAGTGTTTCGCTGGCGAGCGTGATTTCCCAGAACAGCGTTGGCTTTTAAGCGCTCGCGGGAAAATCTTGCTTCAGGGCAAAATTCCGACCCTTTCGCCAAGAGCCGTTTGGTGGGATGACGACCCGCAAAAGGAAGTCCTTATTGGCAGCAGGCTTTTCCATTGGGCAACTCAGAAAGAGTTGCTCAGGGTTGAAGGGACATTAGTCGGAATTGCCGATGTGATTGGCGATTGGCGTGAGGAAATTTTGACCTCAGTTGACGGCGAACTGCGAATTTACGCGACCACAATTCCAACAAATCGCCGCCACCGCTGCTTGATGCAAAACCGACAATACAGGCTCGGAGTTGCAGCGATGAGTATGGGCTACTTCTGCCCGCCACAACTTAGCAGTTTTGAATTGCCGTGAAGTTGAGTTTGAGCATGGCAAATCTGCCTCTTCAAATCTCACTGAGGCAGTGTGAACTTCAAAACCCCATCAGGGTCTCTGACCCTGACAGCGACCGCCCAATCTCCGCCGCCGTTTTCAATTTTGACAAGCAGCAGATTCGCCCCTCGCTTCAACCTCACCTGAACCTTGTCTTGGTCAACTGTCAAGCCACGGTGGACATGGTTGCTGTGAACGGTTTCTCCATTGAGCCAAACCTTCACCCCATCGTCGCTGCCGATGAGCAAATCGGTCGTCATGTCCTCAGGCGATTCAATAACTGTCAAGGCGTAAGCGACCACATTGGTGTTCGGTCTGAACTGAGGGAGCAGGTTGAGGATTCCGTCTGAAGCGTTGGCTCGCTTCCATTCGGCTGCCTTCAGGATTTCCTCCAAAGTTTTCGCTCGCTCAGGCGGATACGCTTCATCAAATCCCTTGCAGTTCTCGTTCGGGAACGGACCGGCGATTAGCCAATTGGTGACCAGTGGGCTGAGCGACCTCAACTCAAACCCGATGAGAGCGAAAATCCTTTTGCCATCGCCTTCAATGCGAATTTCCTGACCGGCGGCGAGTTTGACCGTGCCCAGAGGAACTCGGACAACTTGCCCATACTCCCGCTCGCTGAGAAGGGCAACATTTGCAAGGAGTTGGTCGCCGAGAAATACCTTCACATCGCTGAAGTCACGCCTCTTGACAAAGTATCCGAACAGTTCATACCTGTCGGAAGCGACGCCTTTGACAGGGACGACGAGCGTTTTTTGCGGTGGGCGGACAACAACTGCGTCCGCTCCTGCAGCGTCGGTGAACTTGAACAAGCCCAAGACTTCAACACCCTTTTGCGGCGTCACCAAGTTCGCTGCGATGAGCGAGCCTGCTGGCAAGTTAACAGGTTGGCGAGGGAAGAAAAGGACAGTTGCAGGTGGCATTTTGAAGAAATCGGTGTGCGGTTCGGTTTGATACCACCAAGCGATGCTGGAATACTCAACCCCTTCCGTGTCGCTGACGCCACCATGCTCAATCTTCAAGTCGGCTTCTCGTTGCCAAACAACGGCGTCGTTGATGTGGATGCGGTAAGCGACGATGCTGTTGTCAGTTTTGCGGACGCAGCCGTGAAGTGGGGCGATGACATGCCCCGTCGCAAAATACCAGCCGCTGTTGAAGTAATCCTCCGTGCCCGTTCCGTTGAAAACCCGTTCGCCGTCAACATCAAACAACTCGTCCCCCTCCAAAAAGCCAAGCCCTGCGGCGCTTTGCATTGTCATTGCGGCGCCGACGAAGTGTCCTCGCGAGTTTGCCGCTTTCAAGAACTGGTGGTGAGTTCCCTTGCGGGTGAACCACCAGAACCACTTGGCGTGGAAGTAGCCCACTTGCGCCAATTCCGAAGCCTTGAAACTTTCACAAAGCAGGGCAATGCGCAAGTTGAGCGGTTCGTTGAGACCGTTTTCAACTTCAACCCGCGCCGATTTAGCAAAGGGCATCGGGAAGTAGCAATAGCCAACGCCTTCGTCCGTAAACCCTACAAAGCGCGAGTAGAGGTAGACTGGACCGAAACCGCTGCCGAAGAAATCTCCGAGAGGAGACTCCACGCTGGGCGATTTTTCTCCGTCCCAGTAAATTCGCAAAATTGCTTTTCGCCAAGCCAGAAACTGCTTTGGCGAAATTGCGACGAACAAGCCCTTGGCGATGGCTGGACCTCGCAACTCAAAGACCGTCTTCTTGCCCTTTGGGTCAATCGTGTGTTCCTCAAAGGTCAAGTTTGGCGGAAGGCGAACAGGCGAAGTCCAAACCTGCAAAACTTCTGTCAAGGCTTCAAGTTCAGAGTCGCTGAGGGGGAACTTGAGGGTTCGCACTTTCGTGCCTTTGGGGAATTGGACGACGGTCACATGGTAATACATCGTTCCGGGGTCTTGAACGGTCACCCTCATCCTTTGAGCAAAAGGCATCGGAAAGTAACTGACGACACCGCCGCTTGAAGGCATTGCGATTGGCGGCTTGATTGGCGGGAAACGACCTTCAAAGAAATCTCGCATGGGACAATCAACGACGGGCTTCTCCATGTCGTCCAAGTAAATCCTCAACCGACCGCGAGGGTTCGCCGACCAAATTCTGACAATTGCCCCTGGACCGTCCATTTCAGCCAGAACGGCAACATTGTCTTCCATCCGCAAGAAGTTGCCAGCATCGGCATTGCCACCCGTTCGGTCGTAACTTGAAAACTGCACGCACTTCCAATCCCGCAGGTAAGGGAGATGGTCAGTGGAGACGAGCCAGCGGAGCATAGTGTCAACCCCAATCTCACCTTGCAAAAGGGGAGACTGAGCAACGGCGAAGTTAGCCACCAGACAAGTTGCCAACACTGACCACCAATGTCGCACTCAGCACCACCTCCAAAGTTTTTCGTTGGCTTCGCCCAAAAAATTTTGACGCAGGTGTAGCCGTCCTCAAACTTGTGTGTCAAAATTTTCATGGCGCTGAGATGCAGCGCCGGTGATGAAGGATGAACCAAATCAAAACGCTGATTTTGCTGACAGTGTTGACTTTGCTGTTCGTTTGGTTCGGCAGATTGGTTGGCGGGCAAATTGGGATGGTTTATGCTTTGCTCTTTGCGGGGCTGATGAACTTCCTTGCCTACTTCTTCAGCGACAAAATCGTGCTGGCGATGTATCGGGCGAGGGAAGTGAGCGAGCATGAAGCCCCAGAACTTCACGAGATTGTTGAGAGGCTGGCTTTGAAGGCTGGAATACCTAAGCCCCGCGTTTACATCATCCCGACCCAGACGCCCAACGCGTTCGCCACAGGTCGCAACCCGAACCACGCTGCGGTCGCTGTCACTGAGGGGATTTTGCGAATTTTGAACAGCGAGGAACTTGAGGGTGTGCTGGCTCACGAGATAGCCCACATCAAACACCGAGACACGCTCATCATGACTGTCGCCGCCACTATCGCTGGAGCGATTGCTGTGCTTGCTGATTTTGCTCGCTGGTTCCTCTGGTTCGGTGCTTATGACCGCGACCGAGAGGGGAACGCCAATCCTTTGGCTCTTGTTGCTTTGGTCGTCATGATAATCGTGCTTCCCGTTGCAGCGCTTTTGATTCAACTTGCGATTTCCCGCGCCCGTGAATTCCTCGCTGACGAAGGCGGGGCATACATCAGCGGCAAACCTTTGGCTTTGGCTTCTGCTTTGGCGAAGTTGGAGCAGGCTGTCGCTTATGTCCCTATGGCTGAAGCCAATCCCGCAACCGCTCACTTGTTCATCGTCAATCCTTTCGGCGGTGGCGGCGGTTTGGGAAGTTGGTTCGTTAACTTGTTCCGAACCCACCCGCCAACGGAGGAGCGAATTGCTCGGTTGCAAGCCCTTGCGTTCCGAGTTCGTTGATGACACAATTGCAAACGGCAAAAAAGGAAACCAGTCGGCGGGAGCAAACGGGATCACGCCGAATCGGTCATGCGCCCGAGCGCGCATAAGTGCCTAAAAGAGGGCACGGACGAGGTGAAAGTGACCCGTTGCTCCCGCCGTTGCTTTTTGCCCTTTTACGGTCGTCTTCGTCGGCGCCACTTGTCAAGTAACTCGTCCAACATCGGCAAGTGGACGCCTCGCGCCGCGCACTCTTGAGCCAGAAAGATGCGAAATTCGTCGGTGAGTTTCTGGGCGAAGGCTTCCAACCGTTGCATCTCCTCAGGGTTCATCGGGTCAACGATTTGGGCTACTGCTTTGACAAGCCCGTAAAGTTGATGAGGGTCGGCAGGCAATGGCGCATCGGGTTCGTAAAGGGCTCTCCAAGGGTCAATTGCAGGGGCAGCAATTTGCAGTGAAGCGAGAAAGTGAACTCCTATCGCTCGCCCCAACCATCCAACGATGAGAGGCGCAATTGCCATTATCGGCATTTGGTTTCTTTCCGCAGCGTGAATGATGTCGGAGACCATGTGCCAACTTCTGGGAGTTGTCAAGACTTGGTGTTGCGTTGGGTCAAGGCGTTGAGGCTCAGCGTAAAGGTGGTCGGGGTTGCGCTCAAGGTAAGTCAAGACAGCCTCATGAATTCCAACGCGGCGAGCCCAACGAAACCAGTGGTTTATGTCGGCTCGGCAAAGCAAGTGGCAGAAACGGTTGACAAGAGGTGCAGGTAGTTCGTTCGCCAAAGTTGAAGCCGAAGGGGGGTTGCCAGCAGCAATCCTCCAACCTCCAACTTGAACATCGCCTAACCGACCTTCAAGGACAAGCGGGAAAACCGCCCGCAAGGTTGGAATTTCAGCCATGTTCAGTTCGTCAAGGAAGTGGACGACGGATTTGCCTTGGGGAGCGAAAGTTTCTGGTGGTAGCCAAACTGTCACTCGCCGCTGGTGGTCGGGGACAGGGACACCTCGCAAATCAAAAGGCTCCATCGTCGGCAAATGGACGGGAATGAGTTTCAAGCCACGCTCGTCCGCCCACTCTCGGACAACGGATGTCTTGCCAATTCCGGGCGCTCCCCACAAAAAGGGGACTTGCCCAGCCTCGTAAAGGACATCAAGCAACCGCTTCAAAGGTTCGCCAATTGCCACAGCGTAACGCTCGGTCTCAAGCCAATCCCGCTCAGCCATAAGAGTTCACCGACATAATCTTGCCGCTTTTTGCAGGAAGGTGCGGCAAATTTAAATTGCGGGTGCAAATTGCAAAACGCACTCCCAAATGCTTCTTGGAGGTGAGTTGAGATGGCAGTGCGAGTTGCGGTCGTCGGTTTGGGCTTTATGGGCGTGACGCATTACTTCAACTACAAGAAAGTCAAGGGGGCAGAATTGGTTGCGGTGTGCGATGTTGACCCCAAACGGCTTTCCGGCGACTGGCGTGACATTGCTGGCAACTTGCCGACAGTAACATCTGGGCGTGAGGACCTGAGCGGTTTAAAGCGCTACAGTAGTGTGGACGAACTCGTTGAAGACCCCGACATTGATTTGGTTGACATTTGTTTGCCTACTCACTTGCACCCAGAAGCGACAATCAAAGCCTTGAACGCCGGAAAACATGTTTTCGTTGAGAAGCCAATTGCCCTAACGGTCAGAGATGCAGACAGGATGATTGAAGCCGCTCAAAAGGCGGGTAGGTATTTGATGGTCGGGCAGGTTCTACGCTTTTTCCCAGCATTTCGGCTTATCAAAGACTATCACGAAAGAAAAACCTACGGAAAACTTCGTGCCCTTCACCTCCGACGCATAATCAGCAAGCCCACATGGGCAGAGTGGTTCCTTGACCCGAAAAAGAGCGGTGGGGCAATCGTTGACCTTCACATCCACGATTCCGATTTCGTCCAATTCCTCCTCGGGTTACCGAAAGCGGTCTTCACTCGGGGCTTAATAGACCGAAAGCGCTACGGCGAAGCCGAATACTTCGTCACGCAATACCTGTATGACGATGAAGACTTGACAGTTACTGGGATGGGTGGGAACATAGCGATGCCCAAGTTCACTTTTGAGCACGGCTACGACGCTTTCTTTGAGGAAGCGACCCTTGAATTCAACTCCCGCTGGTTGCCCAACCCCGTGCTTTACACTGCCGATGGGAAGCAAAAAGAAGTTCGCATCAAAGAAGTTGACCCATATTTTGCCGAGTTGCAATACGCCGTTGATTGTATCCGCAAAGGGGAAGAGCCTGTTTTGCTTTCAGGGGAAAGCGCCCGAAACGCTTTGCTGCTTTGTCTAAAGGAAGCGGAGTCTCTGAGAAAAGGCAAACCCGTTAAGGTCGTCGTCTGAACTTAAGGTGAGGTGAATTTCGCCGATGGGAAGGAAGCCGCCTACCCGCTTCCAACTTTTGAGGCGCTATTTCTTGACGGGCATCGCTTTCGTTGCCCCGCTGGCGTTGACAATCTTCATCTTCGGCTACTTGTTCCAGTTGCTCCACAATTGGATTGGGCGACCAGTCTCAAAGTTGCTTCCCGAAACCCTAATTGCCCCTGACGGTTCAGCGTGGATCGCTTCCCTTGTGGGCTTGCTTCTCTTGATTGGTTGCATCTTGATTGTTGGTGCAATCGTTTCAACGGTTTTGGGTAGGCGGCTCGCCGCTTTCAGCGAACGGGTGTTGCTTCAACTCCCGCTCATCCGAACTGTTTACGCACCGGCAAAGCAAATCGTTGAGTTCTTTGTCAACCCGAGCGCCATGCAATTTGGCGCCGTCGTTTTGGTTCGCTATCCCCACCCAAACAGTTACGCCATCGGGTTCATCACAGGGAGAAATGTGGAGCAATTAGACAACGCCACTGGCAAACGCACGGTCAATGTTTTCGTCCCATTCACTCCCACACCTGTCACGGGAATCATGTTGGTAGTCCCTGAAGACGAGGTTATACCTGTGGACTTGACAGTTGAGGAAGCATTGAAGATGGTCGTCTCAGGAGGCGTCGTCACGCCTTTAAGGGTTCTGGCGGAAACAAGGGAGGGAGAGGCTTAGTTGAGTTCAAGACACCACACGAGCGGTTCGGAGTTTTCCTTTCTTCTCGGCAAAGTTCAAACGCAAATCGGTTGCGAGCAAGGTTTGTGGCGCTCTTCAAATCCACTCGTTGCTGCAACTCCTCGTTTTCAACATCGCCTGCAATTTGGACGGTTTTAGGATGGTGAAGCCTTCCTTCGTTCGCTGCAAAATTCCTTCCTTCTGCCACTGACTGACGATGCGGCTTGCTGTTTCGCGGGCTAAACCGCATCTTTTGGCAAGGATGTTGACATTGACCCAAGGAGGCAATTGACCTTTGGAGTCAGCGAACTCCAATAGCGCCCATGCCATCCTTTCTTGAGCGTTGAGCCAAGCCATTCGCATGATCAATTCGTCTGCTTCCCTCACTCTCCTTGCGAGCACTTCCATAACTTGCCAAATGAGGTTTGGCATTCTTTCCGCTAAAGCCAAAAAATCCGACCTTCTCACCAAAAGGGCTTCCCCATCGGTTACCGCAATTACATCTGCGGAACGAGGTCGCCCGTCAATCAACGAGAGTTCGCCGAAGAAATCGCCTGGCTTGAGAAAGTTCAGGAGAACTTCTCGCCCTTCATCGTCAACGCCAACGACCATCACTTGCCCTTTCAGTAGCACGAACAAAGTTGAAGACATTTCGCCCTTGCTGCAAAGCACATCCCCTGTCCGAAACCGCCTGCAAATAGCGACTTGGGCGAGGTGGCGCAAAAATTGAGAGGGCATGTTGTTGAAAAGAGGCACTCGTTGTAATGTTGCGACGGCGTTCCCGTTCATGACGATCCCTCCTTTTTGGGTTAATGGGCATCTCAATTTGCCTTCACTCCACAGTCAAAGCGAAAGGTGTCAACTATGGCGCGACGGCATTTGCTCTTGCTCGTCACCGCAATTGTCTTGACAACTTGGCTGCCTTACCTCTTCGGCTGGTGGCTGACGCCACCGAGAATGCGTTACTTTTGGCTCATCTACAACCCCGACGACCAAAATGTCCACCTGATGTGGGCAAGACAAGCGATGGAAGGTAGAACGATGTTTCACGACTTGTTCACCACAGAACCGCACCCAGGGCTCTTCACGAACCTTTTCAGCCTGCTTTTGGGTTGGTTTTGTCGGCTAACGGGCATCTCTTTGCATCTGGGCTATCAGGTTTTCAGGACAGGTATCGCTTTCGCCTTCTTGCTTACTGCCTATTGGTTCAGCGGTTTCTTTCTGCGAAATGAGCGAACCCGATTTTCGTTCCTGCTCATCGTCGGTTTCTCTTCGGGCTTTGGTTGGCTTCCCGTCCTTTGGTGGTGGCTGACAAAGCAGCGCCCGCCTTTCTTCTTTGTTGATGTCAGCCCAGAACTGATTATGCCCGAAGCCAACTCTTTCCTTTCAATAACAGTTGCCCCGTTGGCTGCTTTGGGTGTCACTTTGGTGATGGCAGCCCTTGGGTGTTTGCTCGCAAGCAGCAAGGCAGAGCGCCCTGCCTCTTTGCGTCTCCTTGCTCTCGCCACTCTCCTCGGTATGCTTGTTGTCAATGTGCACACTTACGCCGCAATCCCGATGCTTATCGCTGTTTTCGTTTGGCAAATTCTCCAAATCGTCAAGGCAAGGAGGCTCAATTTTCAGGAACTCGGCAAAGCCACATTGTTCGCTTCCCCTGTCCTTCTCTTGCTGGTAGGGCAAGGGCTTTTGTTCTCTCGCGACCCTGCGTTTGTCCAAAAAGCCGCAACTCCGACCTTAACCCCCAGCCCTGTTATTCTTATCGGCAGTTACGGGCTCATCGTTTTAGGGGCTGTCTTCGGGCTGCCCGTTGCCTTGAAAAAGTGGTGGTCAGGGGAAGGTGAATGGTCGGTTTTGATAGCGTGGCTGCTCTCTTTAATCGTCGCAATCTACCTGCCTGTCAGTTTCCAGCGGAAAATGATTGAGGGATTGCATGTCGTTTTGTGCCTATTGACAGTTTTGGCGGTTGAGAAAATAACCTCGCAACCTCTCAAGCGCAATTGCACCCTTGCACTCATCATCCTTTCTGTCCCATCGCAAATTGCCTTTTTTGCCCTCAACGGCTACTGGCTGGTGCACAACAACCTGATTTACGACGAACGCTTCAATCCGCCTTATTCTCGGATGCTCATGCCCCCATACTACCTTTCGGAGCGCCACTTGCAACTTTTCCGTTGGCTTGAGGAGAATGCTGGGAGCGACGAAGCGGTTTTATGTCACCCGATGCTTGGCAATTACTTGCCAGTTTTGACTGGTCGGAAAGTGTTCGTGGGTCATTGGGCGGAAACGCTAAACTTTGGGACGAAACTGAAAATTGCAATGGCGATTTGGCGGGGTGTCGTCCCGCCCGACGAAGCCAAAGAAATTTTCCGACAGCACAAAATCCGCTACGCCCTTGAGACCGATTTTGAGCGATCGGCTTCAGGTGGGCAAAGTGAATTGCACCGTTACGGCGAAGTTGCCTTTCAACTCGGGGAAGACCGAGTTTTCAAACTGGACTGGTGACTGAAATTGCAAGGAGGGTTGACAAATGACGAGGTGGCAAATCTGGGTTCAGCAGTTCAGTTCCTTCTTTGGGTTGGTCGTCGTCAGCATCGGGATTGGCATCGCCGTCTACTTCAAGGCTGGGGAAAACTTGTTTTTCACGAGCGAGAACATCTTGACTTTGCTCAGGCAAGCATCCTTCAACGCTATCTTGGCTGCTGGCGTCAGCGTCGTCATCATCACTGCCGGGATTGACTTGAGCATCGGTTCGGTTTGGGCTTTGTCGTCGGTCATCATGGCTTATGTCTGCGTCAACTTCAAATGGGCTTGGACGCTTTCTGTCTTAGTTGGGCTGCTCGTCGGTTTATCCTGCGGGATTGTCAACGGCTGTGGCGTCACTTTGCTCCGCATTCCACCTTTCGTTGCGACTTTGGGAATGATGAGCATCGCAAGGGGTCTTGCGGAAGTCATCACCGGCGGTTTCCAAATTTCTGGCTTACCCGATGCTTTTCAGTGGTGGGGGCAAGGGGACATCTTGGGAGTGCCGGTGCCAGTCATTGTCGCCATCGCCATCATAATCCTGACTTGGGCGCTTTTGAGGTTCACTCAGTTGGGGCGATACATTTACGCTGTTGGAGGCAATGAATCGGCAGCCCACCTTTCCGGTGTCCCTGTCCGAAAGGTCAAACTTTTCGCTTACGCCTATTGCGGAACGCTCGCCGCTTTGGCTGGGTTGCTTGCAACCGCAAGGATGGGTTCAGCACGACCATCGGATGCTCTCGGCTACGAGTTGGACGCAATCGCTGCCTCGGTCATCGGCGGAATTAGTTTGATGGGCGGGCAAGGTTCGGTTCTGGGAACAGCCGTCGGGGCAGCGCTTATCGGCGTCTTGCGTAACGGGATGGTCTTGCTTGATGTCTCCGCTTTCTGGCAAAAAGTCGTCATCGGCATCGTCATCATCATCGCCGTCGCCCTTGACTATCTTGTCTGGAGAAGGCGGTAAATCAGCCATCACCAAACTTTGCCCCTCGCTTCAGCGACCCAGAAGCCTTCAATGCGGTTGTCTGAACCGTAGAAAACGGTTTCCGCAAGGTTCGTGATTTCGCAAGCGTGGTTGGGGACAATCACTAATCGGTCGCCTATGTGCAGCGGCTCGCCTTCGTAGCGAACCAAGCCACACTCCTCCCAAAGGCGCTCCAAAACAATTTTCGTGAAGTGCTGAAGGCAAAGTTCGGGGCTTTGAAGGTCAAACAGGGCATCGCCGTTGCGGACGACGGAAACGACCAATCCATAGCCTTCTGAGAACCTGTCAAGGGTGCTGGTCAAAGTCTTCAAACCCGCATCAATGAGCGCCTCACCTTCTCTCGGAGTTGAAACGACGGATGTGACTACTCGCAGCGAACAGTCTTCGGGTCTGGCGACCCCCAAACTGATTTGCATGCGGTCGTGGAAGACATAATTTCCGGGGCGCAATTCCGTGATGCCTTCGGTCCAGCCGTTTTGCAAAACGAAGTAAGCGCCGGGTGTGCTGCCGATGCTGACCAAGTCGCAATCAACGCCTTTGTGGCGAATTTGCTCTGCTGTCTCCGCCATCCGCTCAGACTCTTCTTTCGCCACTTGCAATCTTTCTTCGTGCGTCGGCATTCGGTAAGTCCGACCATCGTGGGAACGGATGCCTCTAAAGCGGATGCCTTTGAGCCGGGCAATTTGTTCAGCAACCTGAGGGGCTTGACGCCAATCCACTCCAAAGCGCTTGTATTCGGTGTCAACGATGAGGACAATGTCAACGCTTTTGCCTTTGCTGGAAGCAATATCACCCATCGCTGCCGCCAATTCAAAATTGTCAAGGCAAACGAGCAACTCGCAAATATCTGCCAACTGCAGCGCCCAACGAACCTTCTCCGACCCGACAAAAGGCTGTGCGACCATGTAACTTGTTCGGATGCCTGCATCAATGAAGGCTTGAGCCTCACCGAGTTTAGCGACCGTCAACCCGCAAGCGCCCGCTTGAATTTGCATTTTCGCAATGGCAGCGATTTTGTGAGTTTTAATGTGCGGTCTCAAATTGACGCCAGCGGCTTGTGCGAGAGCCTGCATGTGGGTAATGTTTCGCTCCAAAATTGCTCGGTCAACGAAGACGAAAGGCGTTGGGACGGTTTCGTCAAAAACGCTCCGACCAACAAACTGTTCCATCGCTCCAACCTCCCTACAAGCATAAGGTGGCAGTCCGCCGTTTTGAGAACGCACTTTGCCATTGAAAACTTCACTGCCACAATGGTAGCGCAAAGTTGAGCGCTCTTTCACGCATTGGACATCACGCTGCTGTGCCAGCGCCCCGCTCGTGGAGCGCAAATGTCGCTTGTGCGGACAAAAAGAACGGGGCAGGAAAAAGTTTCCCCTTTGCTCCCGCGAAGGCTCAAAATTTTCAAAGCCAGAAAATGCCCGCAGACTTTAAGGCGGTGACGGTAAAGTGACTGTCCAGTTCTCTGCACCGGTGTGGATAGGATTGGTTTGGGCGATGGCTCTGATTTTGGCTTTGGGGCTAAGAGTGCCTTTTGGTGTCCCTAAAGAGTGGGTTTGGGCGTTTAGGGCGGACACGAGGTTTGACCCCAATTTGGTTCTCGCTGCAATCGCTTCGTTGCTCATCTTGTGTGGGCTCGCTTTTTGGTCTGCTAATTTGTCAAGGGAGAAAAGCACAAAGGTGAGGGCGGCGATTTGGGGGTTAATTTTGTCGGCGGTGGTCTTTCGCATTTGCATAGCAGCGACAGTTCCACAAAGTTCACAACCGGTCTCAGCCTTTTGGGCGCTCGTCATCGCAAGTCCGATTGCGACGAGTTTTTACGATGAAGCGAAAAATTTGGAGCAACAAGGGTTAGCGACTTACCTGCGCCATTATCACGAGCAACTCCCAAACAAGCCTTTCCACGCTGCGACCCATCCGCCGGGATTGCCGATGCTCTTCGCGTTTTGGAGGGCTTTAGCGATGCACCCAGTCATGCAGCGGTTAGTGCCGATGGACGAAAATTCGCTCACGGTCTTGAGGGAAATTTACATCCGCATTGCACCGCCCATGAAGCCCGACAGTGTTTACCTATCCGATGCCGATTTGAAATCTGCTTGGTGGGTTGCCGTGTTCTGCCTTCTTTGTGGGCTCACTGCTCTCTTGGTCTGGAGTTGGCTGCTGCTTCAAGTCAATCCAAACCCAGCAATTACCGCTTTCGCCGCTACAACGCCCGCAATGCTTTGGTGGCAAACGACCGTTGACAATGTCCACTTGCTCGCCATTGTGTTGACTTTCGTTTTAGCCTTTCAATGGCAACGAACTCGCTCGCTCGGTTGGGCGGTATTGACAGGTTTGATGTTCGGGGTTTCCCTCTGGCTGGCTTTTAAGAACGCAATCCCTTTGGCTTGCATCGCTCTTTGGCTTCTTTGGGAAAACTTCAGGGAAAAAGAACGCCTTCCGATCGCCCATTTTGCCATTGCAATTTTGCTGGCTATTGCACCTTACATTTTGGCTTGGTCGCTTTTCGGCTTTCAACCCATAGCGACATTCAAGGCAGCAAACGCAGCCCACCACGCCCAAGCAGGTGCTCACGCGAGGAGTTATTTGCCTTGGGTTTTTGTCAACTTCGCAGATTTCGCAATGGCTTTGGGTGGCGCGTGGTTGGGTTTAGCAGCAACTTTCCTTTGGAACTGGTTCAGACAAAAGCGTTGGCAACCTTCGCTTTGCGTTGTGACCTTATTTGTGCTGCTTCTGCTTGATTTGAGCGGTGTGGTTCGTGGGGAAGTTGCCCGCCTTTGGGCGGTTTTCGTGCCTTTGCTGACTTTGGAGGCAGCCAAATTTCTGCCCAGCAGACCCTTTGACCTCGTGCTGTTGACATTCATTCAAGGTGGGATAGGGGTAGCCCTTCACATTCAACTTGAGTTCCTCCGCCCATTCTGAAACTTTGCTTTGCCTCTTTGCTGTCCAAAAACTTAGGAACTGACATCGCTGGATTTCAGACTTCCCCACAACAAGGCTCAGGCAAAATGCCGATGCGTGATTAGCCTGACAATGTGCTGAAGGTGCTGCCAACATTTAATTGGAACGAACCGGCATTTGGAGGGAAGGAAAGGATGGCAGGAAATGCCACCGATGCGATAAATGTGCGATTGGGCGTTCCTTTGACCTTTCAACCCACAAACCAAGTGCTTTACTACGATGCGACGGGTTTTGAGAACTTGCGCTGGGGCGAGCCTGTTGTCGCTGAGACCCGTTTTGGACCACAGATTGGCTGGGTTCGCCACGCACCTTCCCAGATTTTGAGTTCAGAAATTGTCCCCTACCGCCTGTTGCGCCGAACTACTGCCGACGACATAAGGCGATACTACCAACTGAGAGACAAAGCCCGCAAAGATATGGAATTCATCCGGCAAAAAGTCCGTGAGCATGGATTGCCGATGAGGTTGCTTGAAGCGGAGTATCCCCTTGACGAGAACCAATTGGTGGTTTACTTCGCAGCGGAGGGACGAGTTGACTTCCGCGCTTTGGTCGCTGACTTGAAACGATGTTTCCCAAAGAGGGTCATGCTGTTCCAAATCGGCGCTCGTGACGCCATACGAACTATTGGCGCCATCGGTCCTTGCGGTCGCCCTTCCTGTTGCTCACTTTTCTTGCGAAGGTTTGAGAGCGTGACGATGAAGATGGCAAAAGAGCAAATGCTTGACTTGAACCCAACAAGGCTGCTTGGCGCTTGCGGTAAACTCAAGTGCTGCCTGCGCTACGAACACGAACTTTATTGCGAGTTGCTTTCATGCTTGCCGCGAATTGGACAGTGGGTTCAAACGCCAAAAGGGAAGGGGCAGGTGACCGACTTGAATGTTCTGCTGATGAGAGTAACCGTCGCCTTAGAAGATGGGGGTTACAGCGTCTGGCATGTGAGCGAATTGTCGGGATTTGAAGGCAATTGCCCAAATGGGCGGAGAGAATGCAAAAGTTGCAAAGGTAACTGCTGTCAAGGAAACTTGGAACTTTAGCCGAGAGTTTTTCATCCCCAAGCGTCCTCACGGTAACTCAACAGAACCATCACTGATAGGCGCAACAATCTGCCCATCGCCTGAAGCCGAACTGAAAACTTTTGCTAAGCCAAAACTTTCGGCAAATCGTGAGATGGGCAAATCGGCAGGTCGGGAAAAAGGTTGACCACCAATGAAGAGGTGAACGCCTGTGGTGACGCACGCTCACAAAAATGGTTTGCTCTGCGCGATTTTCCTTTGGGCTCTTGCGTTGCTTTTCCTTCGCTTCATCGTTCCCGCTCAAAGGCAATTGCCAATGAAAGCGACGGATGCTCCTGAGAGCAATGAAGTGCAATGGAAGTTGGTCGGTCCAGGAGGCGGCGGCTGGATTCAATCACTCGCTTTTGACCCAAAAGACCCAAACACGATTTATGTCGGCTGCGATGTCGGGGGCTTCTATGTCTCCTTTGATAGCGGCAAAAGTTTTGAAATCCGCAACAACGGGCTACGCGATTACTTCGTTGAATGCATCGCCGTCCATCCGCAAAATCCCAACATCATCTTGCTGGGAACTCAAGGCGGAATTTTCCGAACGACGGACAGGGGCAAGACTTGGCATTGGGTTCGCAATGGCTTCCCGCCAACACAACGCTACTCCTACTCATCACCCATCGGCGCAATTTGCTTTGACCCACAAAACCCGAATATCGTTTATGCTGGCGTTGGACGACCGAGAAACGCAAGGGAAGGGAGAGAAGGTCAAGGGCAAGGGGCAATCTACCGAAGCACTGATGGCGGGTTGACTTGGCAGCGAATTGACAACGGGCAATTGCCAAGGGATGCCGTTATCAGCGATATTGAAGTCAAGCCCGACGATAGCAGTGTCATTCTGGTCGCGACGAACAAAGGGCTTTTCAGGAGCGACGATGGAGGAAAAACATGGCAACCCTCCAACGAAGGCTTGCCTCACGCTTTCGTGCAGGAAATTGCTTTTGCACCATCACAACCCAACCGAGTTTACCTTACGCTCTTGACAACTGCTCGCGAAGGTCAGGCTTGGAACGGCGGCGTTTACAGAAGCGACGACGCTGGCAGAACTTGGCGGTCTTGCACGGGCAACTTGCCTCAGCGTGTCGGTCCCGACCTTTACCGCCAAAGCAATTACGGCGAAATCGTCGTTGACCCTCAAATTGCCGATGTCGTTTATGTCGGGGGGCGAAGTTGGTGGAACCCCGGAGTTTACAAGTCGGTTGACGGTGGTCGTAGTTGGAAATGGGTGACAGTTCACGATGGAAAGCGTTGGGTGAACATGGACTACGGTTGGATTGACTTTTGGGGCTGTGCCGTTGAGTGCTTGGCGATTTCGCCTGTCAAACCTGACCGACTGGCTTTCGGCACCAGCGGTCACCTTTTCGTGACCGACGACGGAGGAAAAACTTGGCAGCAAAGATATTGCGTTCAATTGCCCGATGGACTGTTTCACGGTAACGGGCTGGAAGTCACCTGCGTCAACGATATCGTTCCTGACCCAATTCGCAAGGGGCGAATCTACCTCTGCTACGCTGACATCGGTTTGCTCATCAGCGATGATGGCGGGAAAACTTTTCGGCGAAGCCACGAAGGGATGAAAGCAAGCGGAAACTGTTTCACCGTCATCGTTGACCCTCAGCGCCCAAACACGGTTTGGGCGGCAACGGGGCAATGGGCATGGAACGAGGGATACATTTGCCGAAGCGACGATGGCGGAAAAACTTGGCGGGTCGTCGGCGAACCCGCTACAGGATTACCGAACGGGCAAGTGAGAAACATCGTTTTAGATTTGTCAAGCCCAGCCAACAAACGAAGGCTGTTGGTGACTGTGAACGGGCACGGGTTCTTTGAGTCAAAGGATGGCGGTTTTAGTTGGCAAAGCATCAACGGGAATTTGCCTCAGGAAGCAGCGAAGCAACCGAGGGGAATTTTGCTCAACCCGAAAAATCCAATGCACATCGTCGTCGCTTGTGCTGGAACTCCTGAAACTGGTGCAGGAGTTTACGAAACACAAGATGGCGGCAAAAGTTGGCGTCGGCTCAACACTGAACCCGTCCTCGCCAACATCCAATGTTTAACCGCTGAGCCAATCCCCAGTCCCAAGTTCCCAGTCCCCAATCTCAAAGTGCTTTACATTGCTGCTCGGGAGTTTTACGACCACGCAACCAAGCGTCTCTATCTCGGAGGCGTTTACAAAAGCGCCGATGGCGGTCGGACATGGCAGCGAATCCTTGACTACCATTTCGTCAGCGACATCGTTGTGCACCCACGCAATCCAAGCATCATTTACGCAGCGACTACTGACCATCCTTACCATGACGATTGCGTTGCTGAAGGCGTGCTTAAAAGCGACGATGGCGGGAAAACTTGGCGGAAGGTCAACAACGGATTGAGCCATCGGAACATCAGTTGCCTCGCCATTGACCCGCATGACCCGACAGTCCTTTACGCTGGCACAGGCGGCAACAGCGCTTTCGTGGGCAAGGATTTAGCAATTGCTAAAAAGCCTTTCGGCTCAAGGTGAGTGGAATTAATCGGCAGCGTATGGGCGGGCTAAGTCCACTTGGAGACGACAGTGCGGGCGCTGAGCGCTTGGGCGCAGGAGGGCATCATCAAAAAACACCGCCGCCAAATCGTCATCGTAGATGCCCGCAAACTCGCCCAAATCGCCCGAGAGCCGTAAAGCACTCTGCTCTCCAAAGCCGTTTCGCCTTACTATCCCTTCCGTGAAGGGCAGACGATTTGAGCAACGGTAACAATCAGTTTCACCATCCCTTCAAAGGCATCGTAAGGGATGTAACCGCCTTTTTCCCGCTGAAAAAGCCATCGCACTTCTGCCAACGCTTGCCTAAAGAGTTCCTCCGCCTTTCGCGGATTAGAAGAAGCCAGACCTTTAGCGATGGCGAGGATGGCATCCAGTTTCTCCTTGCGACTGTGCTTATCGGCATCCAGTTTTGGCAGCAAAGAAAGCGCCTGATTCGTTTGTCCTGCTTGCGCCATCGCCATGATAATCCTGCTTAGGGAAAGCAGGTAACGACCTTCCATAACCCTTCTACCCCTTGCCAATGAGGCTTGCTCAATCTCTGGCAAGAGAGCAAGGGCATCGTCAAAGAAGTGGGCTTGCCCCATCTGCCAAACAAGACCTTCTAAGGCAACCATCCGATGATTAGGGTCTCGGATAGCAAGGGCAATTCTTTTGGCGACTTCAAACAAATTCCTCGCCGCCTCTCGGTCAGCGGGAGCGATCTTGACAGCAATTTGGCTTAGCCCATTAACAGCGCTGTAACCATCCAGCCGTTGCAATACCCCTATCACCTGACGGGCGAATTTGCCCAACTCCTCGGGGGCGATGGCGACAAAGTTTTGGGCGATGTCGGGAAGCAATGCAAGTGACAGTTTGCAGTCAACCTGCTGTAATGTGATGACGGTTGCTTGCCAAAGCCATTGCCTTGCCTTTTGCGAATTGGTCTTTGCCATCAAAGGAATGATGCCAGTCAAAGCACGAGCACGCTGATAAGGGTCATAAATGCTCTCGGCGATTTGATACGCCTTCATGAAATTCTTTCGCCGCGCTAAGGCAAGAGCGATTTCGGCGAGTGTCTCCCACTTTGTCGGTAGACGGGCAATCATCTGTGGATAGCAGAGAGAAGATGCCGCTGGGATGTCCGTCACCGGGCGGGTCGGCGTATCGGGAAGAAGGTCAGCCGCTTTTATTGCCTCATCCCAAAGTTCCGCCTCTATCATTCCCTGCACGACGGCATGAATTAGCCAAACGCGATCGGAAGTCCTGTTCTTCCCTTGACGCAAAGCGATTTCCAACGCTTGAAGGAGTAGTTGGCGGGCTTGCTCAGCGTCCCATTGCCTGACGGCAGGCGCAATAGCGATGAGCAAATTCATCCGCTGACGGTCATCTGGAAACTTTTTAGCGAAAGCGATTACCTGTTTTGCCACTCTTTGAGCATCTTGAGGGATGACTTTTGTTGCCCCTTTCGCCAAATGGCTGAGGGCATAGGCACGCCAGAAAGGGTCAGCGATTTGTTGGGCGAGGGCGAAGGCACGAAGAAGATGTTGGCGAGCCTGAGACGGCTTCATCCCCTCAAGACTTTCAGCGATGCCCTTGATTGCCTGCGCTTTTTCCATTGCCCCTGAAGGCGTAATGGACTTACCGTAGCGGGTCGTGAAGTTGGGGATTGAAGTGATAAGACGATGAGCAACTTCAAAGCGACCTTGTCTGGCAGCAATCCTTGCAACTTCCCGATAAACCTGCCAATAAGCCCCCTGCCCAAATGGCTTCTCTGGCATCGGCATCGCCCGAAGCACCCGCAATGCCTCTTCAAAACAACCCGCTTCTGCAAGCCCGACGGCTAAGCGACGGAAGGGACTGATGTCTATGTCGCTGCGATAGAGTGACTGATGGGCGAAAGCAACTTTTTTGGCTTGCTGTATGCCATCGGCAACGAGGGCACGCAAACCCTCAGGTGACAATAGCGATGACACCCCTTGAGTTGACAGGATGCCCATGCCGAACATTACCAGAAGCAAGAGGCTCTTTCGCATCCCTTTCACCTCCTGCCCGTCGTCAACTTTTAGACGGTCGTCATCAAAAGGTTGTTCCCATCAGTGAGGGCATGCGTTAAACTCTCCGATCAACCCATAAGCCTCTGGGAAGGATGAGGGCGATGCGATGGGTGTTGATGGCGTTGGCGCTACTCACATTGGCGATAGGTAGGGAAAACAGCATGGGGCAGGGCATTTCAAAGAGTGGAAAGGTGTTGCTGGAAAGCCAAGCGCCTGACGATTTCCAAAAATGGTTCATTTGGGAAACCCGTCCCGATCTCCCTGGCTTAATCCGCCGCTTTGATGTCACCACCTTCTTCGGCAAACCTGCCTGCACCATTGAAGATGTTTCTCTCAGTCACGACCCTCGTTTCGTCTCACCTCCTTTTGAAATCCCGACTGACCGCTGGCTGATCATCACAGCAGTCGTCAGAAGCGATGAGCCGCATCACTTTTTCACGCTGGCATTGGAGTATCAGCGTATTGAAGGCAAAAATGTGGTCGCACGCCTTTCGCTACCCTTCACCGTTTACACCACTGACCGTTGGCGAACTGCCAATTTGCTTGTTCCACCTGCTTCCATCGTTACTCCCAGAGCCAACTACACCCATGCCCAGTTGCAAATCCGTCCTGTCCTTTACGGTCAATATTTCGGTCAATGCCACGCATGGCACATCAAAACGGGGCGGATTCATCTCGCCCGCCTTCAAGTTGAAGCGATGCCCGCAAATTGGCAACCGAAGGGCGAGGAGCGCAAAGATTGGTTTGAGTTTGCGACGCAACTTCTCCCAAAAGATGTCAAGCCTTTTGCCTCCTTTGAATTCCTTCACGAAAGACCTGCCGGAAAACGAGGCTATGTGAAGTTGCACCCTGATGGCTACCTTGTTTTTGAAGACGGAACTCCCGTTCGGCTCTGGGGTGTCGCTTGGCACGAAAACCATTTCTCAACACAGGAAAGAAAGCCGCCAGAAATTCGTAATGAGGAACATTTACGGGCGGCAAAAACTTTGTCGGCGTTAGGTGTCAACTTCGTTCGGTGGCACGGTCTCGGTCGCGGGCTTTGGGATGAGAAAGCAGGCGAATTGCACGAACGACGATGGCGTGAGGTTGTTGACCCTCTGATTTCGCTGCTAATGGAACATGGCATCCATCACCAGTTCACCCTTTGGTTCTTCTCCCATCTCCTCCTGCCCAGAGAGAAATTGCCAGCAGAAATCCGTGACGATGAGGAATGGTGGGCGAATTACATGAACGACTACGCTAACTATCACACCGTCAAGTGGGCAATTTTTTGTTTTGAGCCGATGCTGAAACGAATGCTGGACATTCAAGAGAGCATCATGGCACATTTCAACCCACATCGCAATTTGCGCTACGCCGACGACCCTGCCATCGTCATTGTCCAACCTATTAACGAGGTCAGCCTGATGCAGAGGTCACCGACAGAAACGCCACTGATTTGGAACTTGCAGGAACAAGATTTCCGTCGCCGCCGCGCTTTGCCTATGGGCGTCTACCACGCTTTCACTGCCGAATGGAACGAATGGCTGAAGCGACGATTTGGCACGAAGGAGAAACTGCTCGCTGCGTTTCCTGAATTGGCAAAGGAATGGGAGGCGATGGGTGTTACTGATGCTGACCCTGCTAAGGGGAATGTCCCGCTGCCACCGACTCGCAGTCTTCTGCGGGCGAAAACGGGCTACGAGGATGGATGGTGGCACCGGGTTTATCTGGATTTTGCGATGGAGCGAGAAAAGCGATTTTATGCCGAATTCGCTCAAAGGATGCTCAAGTTGGGCTACCGCAATGCTATCGCTGGAGATGCTGGCGGCGAATGGCGACAGTATCTCGTCTCGCAAGCCGACTTGGAAGTCGGTTATGACATCCATCACCCTTACGCAGACTACGGCGATGCCCGTGAGGATTTCCAGTTTGCTCTTAATAACCCCTTCCCACTTCAATCAGCGGATTGGATTTACGAATGCCAAGCCGTGCACATGTGGGGGAAGGCAGCGGTCATTTCCGAGTGGGGCGCTGGGACTGTCAATGAATGGCGGGCTATGTTGCCTGTTTTGGTGGCTGTGGACAGCGCCATGCAGCAGCGTTCTGCCATCGCTGAACACACTTTCGGCTATCCCTTCTTGCGCCCTGACCACTTTTTGGGCGTCAGCGCCGGTTTCGGCAATTTGCTGGGCGACCCCGCTCGCATCGCCACTTATCCTGTCGCTGCAACGCTGTTTTGTATCCCTGAAGCCATTCAACCTCCGAAACTGACAGCGTGTCAACTTTTCACCGACGAAGACCTGGCTACCCCTGTTCAAGGTTTGCAAGGTTCAGAAAATGCGGGTCAGTTTTTCGGTGTCTCTTACCTTGTCCATGTGGCGAGGGTGCGTTGGGCGCGATGGGACGGCAGAAGCAATAATGTGCCTGACGCCGATTTGTTCTACTTCCCCATCACCAGCGGTGTCGGCAACTTGAGAGCATTACCCGTTGACAAAAAGTTGTTCATCGTCGTCCCACCTGAAGCGGTCTACTCAGGCTGGCACATCGTCAAGCCTTACGAACGCGTCCTGTCGCTCTACCCTGACCTTCGCTTTCGTCGTGGACGCTTCCGAGTGCATGGGTTGTGGGCGATAGTAGACCCACAAGGAAGCCCTCAAAGCATCGGGTTAACACCGACGCTATGTTAAGACTTTCCGAACATCCGTCCGTCCCGACAAATTTGCCCGAGCCCGCTACTTTTTCCGACATCTTGACGGCGATCAATTTGTTAAGGCATCTCTTTACAAATTCCAAAGGCGCTGTTATAATGTGGTCGGCTCAAACGGTGGGGGTGATTAGCAACGGTCATGAAGTGGGTTGGCGGGCGAAGGAAAAAACTAAGCCCGAAGAAGGAAGGCGAAACGATATGGCGAATTTAGAGCAACCGTTCAATTTATCGCCGACGAGGCAAACGATCATCAGGCTCTTGAAAGAGTGGGGTAAAGGGACAGCGACTCAGGTGAGCAAGGCTTTGGGCATAAGCCGAGTCGCTGCTCATCAGCACCTTGACTGGCTAAAAGAGCAAGGGTTGGTGCAAGTCAAGGTGGAACGAAAGGGTAGAGGACGACCAGCCGAGGTTTTCTCGCTGACTGAGTTGGCACAGGAACGCTTCTTCCCGCGTCGCTATGACACGCTGGCACTCACTGTCCTTGACGAAGTCGCTTCAGAGTTGGGCGATAAGTTTCTGCTGAGGATTTTTCGGCGTTACCGTGAAAAATTGACCGAGCGGCTCAAAGGCGTGAAGGGGAGTCTGAAAGAAAGGGTTGAAGCCCTTGCCGAATTGTTGACGGATGAAGGCTATTTCGCTCACTTTGAGGAGACTGAGGACGGTCTCGTTCTTTCATTCACCAACTGCCCCATCGCTCAAATTGCCAAGCGATTTCAAGAAGCCTGCGTTTCCGAGGAGGAAGTCCTTACGAAGATACTCGGCACGCCTGTAACTTCGGAGTGCCGTCAATCATCGGGCAGCACTTATTGCCGTTATTTCATCGCCAAACGGAAGAAGTAGCCGATTTCTCTGGGCTCAAATCAAAGTCAAAAGGAGGTCGCAAAGAATGTCGGATGTTTTGGAAATACGCAACTTGCGCGTCGCCGTTGAGGGGCGCGAAATTCTCAAGGGTGTCAACTTAGTGGTGCCCAAAGGCGAAGTCCATGCCATGATGGGTCCGAACGGTTCAGGCAAAAGCACCTTAGCCCAAACTTTGATGGGGCATCCGCGCTACGAGGTCTTGGAAGGAGAAGTGCTTTGGAAGGGACAAAACATTCTGGAGTTGTCGCCCGACGAACGAGCGAAGTTGGGGCTCTTTCTGGCGTTCCAGTATCCCGTGGAAATTCCCGGCGTCATTTTGGGCAACTTCCTGCACATCGCCTATCAGGCTGTCAAGGGCAAGGAAATCCCCCTCGGTCAATTCAACCGAATGCTGATGCAAAAGTTGCGCCTGTTGGACATGGACACCAGTTTCATCGGTCGGAGCCTGAACGAGGGTTTCTCAGGAGGCGAAAAGAAGCGGTGCGAAATTCTCCAACTTGCTGTCTTGGAACCCGAATTCGCTGTCATGGATGAAACCGATTCGGGCTTAGACATTGACGCTGTGCGCATCGTCGCTAACGCCGTCAACACCGTCTACGAACAATCGGGCAAACAGATGGGCTTTTTGATCATCACCCACTACTCTCGCATCCTGCGCTACATCAAGCCGTTACACAAAGTCCATGTCATGATGGATGGGCGTATTGTCCTTTCAGGCGGTCCTGAACTGGCGGAGGAACTGGAAGAGAAAGGCTATGACTGGTTGGAAGAGAAACTCAAGGCAGAGGGTGTGTTAGCATGAGGGCATCGCAAGGTTCTCTTGTTGGCTGTTTCTAGCGACGCTCACTTTATCCCGAAGGAGGGAAAGACGATGGCAGAACAAGAGAAGGAACTGCGTGAGTTGGCGGTTTACAAATACGGCTTCCGCGACGAAGATGCCCGTTATGAGTTCGTCGTCCCAAAGGGCTTGAGCAAAGAGGTCGTGGAAGCCATTTCGCATTACAAAGGCGAACCCGATTGGATGCGAAAGATTCGCCTGCAAGCCTTGGAAATCTTCTTCCGAAAGCCGTTGCCCACTTGGGGCGCTGACCTGTCGGAGTTGAACTTTGACGAAATCACCTACTACGCCGCGCCGACGAAAGCAAAATTCCGCTCGTGGGACGAAGTGCCCGAATACATCAAGCGCACCTACGAGCGTTTGGGAATTCCCGAAGCAGAGCGGAAATTTCTTGCGGGCGTTGGGGCACAATATGACTGCTTGACAGCGGACACGGTGGTCTTTGCCAACCCTGGCGCCGTGCCGATCGCCCAAATTCAACCTGGTCAGTATGTCTACTCGCTGGATGTGGAGAAGCGGAAAATTATCAAGCAGCGGGTGCGAGCAGTGGTTTACAAGGGGGATTTGCCCGTCTTTGAGGTGAAGGTGGCAGGTCGGCGCATTAAAGCGACTTTCAACCATCCCTTCTTGGCGCTCATCTACCACAAGGAAGAAGGCAAAAAACGGGGACGCTTTGAGGTGGCGTGGCGTTATCTGTCTGATTTGAAAGTCGGTGACTACATCGCCATCGTCAAGCAACTGCCTGACGAAGGAAAACCTTATCGGCTACCAACCGTTGACATGAGCGTTGAGTTTGAAGGTCGCAATCAGTTTGGCACTTTCACCGTCAAGTCCAACAAGTTCTACACCCGTCAGCAAAAGAACTTACGCATGCCTGAAGAAACCACAGAAGCCTTCATGTGGCTGTTGGGCGCTTACTTAGGAGACGGAGGATTGAGGCGAAAGGAGAAGGGCAAGCCGAAAACTATCGTGGACATCGCTTTCCCAGCCTCTGATCAAGCCTGCCGACAAAAACTTGCGGAAGTGCTCAGGGAAGTTTTCGGCTACGAAGTGCAGTTTGACCGTGACCCATATCGGGTTCGCATTCACAGCGCTCCTATCGCCCGCCTTTTCACCGCCTTAGGACTTGATGCGACCGCTAAGACAAAAGCCTTGCCCTCTTGGATTTTCGGGTTGCCCCGTTCCCAAAAACTGGCGTTCATCGCTGGCTTCATTGATGCCGATGGGCATGTGCGAGGGAACGATAAAAACAGCGACGCCATGCTTACCAGCGCCAACGAGAATTTGCTGAGGGACATTCAACGGCTGGCTATTACTTGCGGTCTGAGGGTTTCCGATGTCTACTCTTTCCGCTCAAAGACCACTTACAAGGGCAAGACGACGGAGCGGCTTGCCTATCGGTTGCTCATCATGGGCGATTTATCGCCGTTAGCACCTTACTCAGTCAAGGTGGCTGCTCATTTCAAACCGCGCAAATACTACCAACGCTACGCTTCTCATCACCGCTCGCCCATTTCCAAGTTCGCCACGGACGAAATCGGTTTCGCCCCTATTGAGTCCATCCGCTACTTAGGCGTTGAACCGACTTACGACATTGAAGTTGAAGGCGTCCACAATTTCATCGCCGAAGGAATCGTGGTGCACAACTCAGAGGTGGTCTACCATCGCATCCGTGAAGACTTGGAACGCTTAGGCGTCATATTCGTGGACATGGACACAGCGGTTCGGGAGTATCCCGACCTTGTGAAGGAATACTTTGGCACCGTCATCCCGCCGACAGACAACAAGTTCGCTGCCCTCAACACAGCGGTCTGGTCGGGCGGTTCGTTTGTCTATGTGCCAGCAGGCGTTCATGTGGAGATGCCTTTGCAAGCCTACTTCCGCATCAACGCCGAAAACATCGGTCAGTTTGAACGCACCCTCATCATCGCCGAAGAAGGAAGTTTCGTGCATTACATTGAAGGTTGCTTGCCCGCAGGTGAGCAAATTAGCCTCGGTGACCGATGGGTTAATATTGAAGCCGTAAAGCCTGGCGATTTCGTCGTGACGGCGACAGGCGAAAAGCGCCGCGTCCGAGCCGTCATGACCCGTCATTACAAAGGCGACATCGTGGAAGTTGTCCCTGTTTCGCCTCACAATGCTTTCCGACTGACGCCCGAACATCCTGTTTTAGCCGTGCGTCGGGAAACGGTCGCCGTTCGTCGCCGCCGACGCAATGGATGGTTGCCCGAAGTTGACACTCGGAAACTTTTGCAAGTTCAACCCACTTACATCCCCGTCGGCGAGTTGAAAGTCGGAGACTTCCTCGTGTTCCCGAAGATCAAGGCGGGCAATTTCAACCCTGAGTTCACTCCTGAAAAGTTGCGTTTGTTGGGTTACTATCTCGCTGAAGGCTCAGCGTTCGTGCACCGCAAGTTGAATCAACCCGTTGTTTCCTTCTCCTTCGGCGAACATGAAACGGACATCATTGAGGAAGTTAAGGCGCTCATCCAAAAGGTGACGGGCAAATCTCCTCAAGTGGTGCGTCAGCCAAGCCGACATGCCGTCAATATCATCGTCTACTCCCGTGAACTGATGGATTTCTGCTTGCGCCATGCAGGTAAGGGCGCTGATAGCAAGCAACTCAGCCCCGAAATCATGGAGTTGCCGCCGGAGCAAGTGAAACCGCTATTGGAAGCCTACTTCCTCGGTGATGGTAATGTGTGCCTTAAAGACGGGCGCAGCGCTATGAAGCGAGTTAGCACGGCTTCGTTGACCTTGGCTCGGCAAATTCAGGAGTTGTTGGCTCGCATGGGCATTTACGCCAGCATCTTAAAGCGCGAAGGTGGCGAAGACATCCTTCAAGGTCGTCGCATCCAGCGCAAAGACCAGTTCATTGTCGTTTGGACGGAAAACAAGCGATGGAGCGAGGTTCGGGATGCAGGCGATTACTTCCTCGTGCCTATCAAGGGCATTCGCCGCATCCCTTATGACGGCTTTGTATTCAACCTGCATGTGGAACATCCCAACGCTTACCTCGTTCGCGGTTTCGTCGCTCACAACTGCACTGCCCCGATTTACTCCACCAACAGCCTTCACAGTGCCGTCGTGGAGTTGATCGCCAAGCCTGGTGCGACCATCCGCTACACGACGCTGCAGAACTGGTCGCACAATGTCTACAACTTGGTCACCAAACGAGGCGTCGCTTACGAGGACGCAAAAATTATCTGGGTGGATGCAAACATCGGCTCCAAGGTCACGATGAAGTATCCGTGCGTTTACATGGTGGGTAAGGGTGCTCGTGGCGAAGTTTTGTCTGTCGCTTTCGCCTCTAACGGGCAACATCAAGATGCGGGTGCGAAGATGATTCACGCCGCTCCTTACACGACCAGCGTCATCACCAGCAAGTCCATCAGCGTCTTCGGCGGTCGGGCAACTTATCGGGGCATGGTCAAAGTCTACCCAGGTTGCAAAGGTGCAAAGGTCAATGTCCGCTGCGACGCCTTGCTGCTGGACGAAATTTCCCGCACCGACACCTATCCCGTCATGGAGATTGAGGAAGAGGAAGTAGAAGTCGCCCACGAAGCGACCGTCAGCAAAATCGGCGAGGAACAACTCTTCTACTTGCAATCGCGAGGCTTGACCGATGACCAAGCCGTTAAGATGATTGTCAACGGCTTCTTCCGCGACTTCGCCAAAGAACTGCCGATGGAATACGCCGTTGAGTTCACTCGCCTGATTGAGTTGCAACTTGAGGGCTCGGTCGGATGACGAAGAACATTGCCACCACCGCGCCGCCACTTGGCAGGGATGGCGCTTCAAAGCGCCGTCCCTGTCAAAATCAGTAAAGCCGAATCGGAGGTTGATTTAGATGGCGGAGTTAGTTTTGCCGAAGCAAATCGGGAAAGAAGTGCTGGAGTTCATCATAGAGCGCAACGGTGAGCCTACTTGGGTTCGGGAACTACGCAGGAAAGCATGGGAGGTTTTTGAGCAAACACCCATGCCCACACCAAGGGATGAAGAGTGGCGAAGGACGGATTTGAAAGCCTTCAAGTTGAGCGATTACACTCCCATTTCGCTACCCAGTTACGATGGTGTCCCCTCCGTTGAGGCTCTGCCTGACGAACTTCAACGGTTTTTGCACCCTGGCGCTGAAGAAAACAATGTCGCTGGGTTGCTCGTCCATCACGGAGCGAAGGCTGTGTATCGCTGGCTGAGCGAGGAAGCCGAAGGTAAAGGCGTGATTTTCACCGACATGGCGACGGCTCTGCGAGAGCACGCCGATTTGCTGGACGGTCGCTTACACCAACTCATCCCGCCAAACGAAACGAAATTCGTCGCCTTGCATGCCGCATTGATGAACGCGGGTGCTTTCGTCTATGTCCCGCCAAAAGTTCGGCTGGAATTGCCGTTGCATCTTTTCTTCTGGCTTGATGCCGAGCGAAGTTCGCTTTTTGACCACCTGCTCGTCGTTGCCGACAAAGAGAGCGAAGTTGTCGTGATGGCGCATTACGCTTCACCGCAAGGCGAGTTTTCCGCCCTCAGCAGCGGAGCCGTTGAGATTTTCGCCGAGCCCGGTTCCCGAGTTCACTTCATCAGTCTGCAGGAATGGGGCGAAAAGGTTTATGACTTTCACTTCGTCCGAGCCAACATCCGTCAAGATGCCTACATGCGTTGGGTCTTGACAGCCTTTGGCGGCAAACTCTGGCGCATTAACTGCCACAGCAAGTTGGTTGAGCCTGGGGCGAGCACCGACATGCTGGGCATGAGCGTCGGCGCTGGCATCCAGCAGTTTGACCACCATACTTTCCAAGAGCATGTGGCGCCACAGTGCAAAAGCGATTTGCTCTTCAAGGTCGTGCTGATGGACAGGGCTTCGTCCATCTATCGCGGCTTGATCAAAGTGCACAAAAACGCTCAAGGCACGGACGCTTACCAAGCGAACCGAAACCTGCTCTTGAGCCCGAAGGCGAAAGCCGATTCCATGCCGTTGCTGGAGATTGAAGCCAACGAAGTCCGCTGCACGCACGGAGCAACCATCGGTCGGGTTGACGAACTGCAGATGTTCTACCTGATGAGCCGAGGGCTTTCCCGCCGACAAGCCGAGAAAATCATCGTGGATGGCTTCCTGCGACCTATCATTGACAAAGTGCCTATCCAATGGTTCGGCGACAAAATGCAAGCCTTGCTGGACGCCAAAATGCTGGCGGAAGCGAAACGATTGGGCTATGCGTGAGCATGAAGCATTAAAACGGAGGGTCGGAAATTATGGGCGAGTGGATTAAAGTCGGCAAGAAGGACGAAATCCCGGTCAACGGGGCAAAAGTCGTGATGGTTGAAGACACGCCCATCGCCGTTTTTCGTGTCGGCGACGATGAGTTCTACGCCATTGAAGACACTTGCACCCACGATGAGGCATCGCTGTCTGAAGGTTGGTTTGCCGACCAGTATGTGATTGAGTGCCCAAGGCATGGCGCTTGGTTTGATATCCGAACGGGCAAAGCCCTTCGCATGCCCGCTGTCTATCCCGTCAAAACTTTTGCCGTCAAGATTGAAGGCGACGAAATCTTCGTGGAATGGACGCCACCTGAAGTGGAAGAAGAGCGATGGGGCATCAAAGAGCAGGATTGACAACGCGCCGAGGTGCTCATTATGCGCCCTAAAGGTGCCGTCATCGTTGACGAAGAACGAATTGCCCAAGTGATGAAGGAGACACCCGAAGTCATCGCCGCCTACTTGTTCGGTTCGGCGGCAAGAGGCGAAACCGACCACTTCAGCGACCTTGATGTCGCCGTTTTGCTTGAGGACGATTTGCCCAAAGAACGGCGATGGGACATTGAAGGGCGGTTGCTTGACAAATTGTTCCGCATCGTCGGGCAGGATAAAGCCGATGTCGTGGATTTGCAAAGAGCGCCAACTTGGTTTCAAAAAGTGGTCATCAAGACAGGGCGAGTGATTTACGACCGAGACCCGCAAAAGCGAAAGGCTTATGAGGATTGGGTTATGAGCCAACAAGAGCCCGATGAAGGACGGTGGCACGGGATGGAAGAGATGCGGTTGAGGTTGGAAGTTTTGGAACGGAATTTGGCGAACTTGGAAACATTAGCCCAATTGAGTTATGACGAATTCACGGCAGACTTGCGTAATTTGCCAGCAGCGGAGCGGTGCCTGCAAAAATCTTTTGAAGCGCTGGCAGACATCTCCCGCCACATCATTCGCCGCTTGAGATTGCAGATGCCCGACGAATACTGGCAAATTCCGCATGTTCTGGCGGAAGCAGGTTATTTGCCTGCGGAAGATGTCCCGACTTACGAGGCGATGGTTCGGTTTCGCAACCGACTCGTGCATCACTATCCTGATGTTTTGCCCGACGAAATTTACCGCATCGTCACGCAAGAACTCAACGACATCCGCCGTTGGCGTGACCAACTGGTTCAAATCCTTCAGGCACTTGGTTAACTTTTGGGCGAAAAATTTCGTTTCGTAGGTAGCGCCGACTAAGGAGGCGACAAGGATGCCACGAATGACGAAACCGAAAGG